>RCNF010001286.1_pt1 | contig 13205 bp, 10 predicted proteins | sample 2041311 | NCBI WGS metagenome assembly RCNF01 (sample SAMN09708228, study PRJNA481090) | Marine sediment metagenome, whole genome shotgun sequencing project. | biome: marine sediment; feature: ocean; material: sediment; isolation source: Sewage treatment plant 2 marine sediment (STP2) ... | reverse complement strand
AGCCGCTCCTACAGTTTTAGTCTACGTGCCAGCTGCTTGGGCCCTTTATGAAGTCGCTGATACTTTTCGTGCGCTGCATGCGCGACGGGTGATGTGAGTAGAAGGCGGCTTCGTAGCTGACCGTCGGTTGGCGGTAGATAACGCCCATCGCGACTGGCAAGTGCAGGTCGATTAACAAACGTGCAATCGTTGCGTTAGCTTCGTCATGAACAAGAACCTTTTCGGGCGACTCAGCCGCGTCAACAACTTCCAGTTCCAGCGTGTCGCGATTCAGGTGAATACCTTTGTCGTCACTCTCACCGAACAACATCGGTTCGCCGTGTTTCAAATGCAGTTGACTATTTGCCGCATTCTTGCGGTCTGTGAAACTCGCAAAAACATCCTCGTTATAGACGATGCAGTTCTGGAAAATCTCGATCAGGGATGTGCCTTCGAACGCATGGGCTTGTTGCAGGACGTGACTCATACCCACTTTGTCCGTATCCACTCCACGTGCATAAAATTTCGCACCTGCGCCGAGCGCGAATTGTCCCGGTGAAATCGGCGCATCAACAGAGCCTCTCGGGCTCGATGGAGAGGTCGTGCCGACGCGCGAGGTCGGTGAGTATTGCCCCTTGGTGAGACCATAAATCTCATTGTTGAATAACAATATCTTGAGGCCAACGTTACGCCGCAGAGCGTGCAACAAATGGTTTCCCCCAATCGACAATCCATCGCCATCGCCCGTTACCACCCAGACATCCAGCTCCGGGTTAGCAAGCTTCAAACCTGTCGCTATAGCGGGCGCGCGGCCGTGAATCGTGTGGAATCCATACGTCTCAACGTAATAGGGGAAGCGCGCGGCACAACCGATGCCAGAAACAAAAGCGGTGTTCTCCCGACTGGCGCCGACATCAGCGAGTGCCTTCGTCACTGATTTCAGGACCGCGTAGTCGCCGCAGCCTGGACACCAGCGAACTTCCTGTGAGGTCGCGAAATCCTTGGCCGTCAGTTTTTCACTCATGACGATTGCCCCTTCTGCACAGCCGCAATTTTTTCAACAAGCTCACGGATCAGGAATGGTTGCCCACTGACCTTCGGAAACGAAATGGGGTCCAGACAAAGTTTGTCGCGTAGCAGTGTCGCGAGCTGCCCGGTGTTCATTTCCGGCACGAGAACCTTGTCGAATCGTCCGAGCAGATCGCCGAGATTCGTCGGGAACGGATGCAAGTGTCGCAGGTGGATGAAACTGGTTCCGGTAGCTCGAGCCGCCTGGTAGATAGGTCCGTAGGTCGACCCCCAACCAACAATAACCAGGTCGCCACTGTCGTCACCGAGCTCCATTCGCTGGTCCGGAATGAAGTTCGCGACCGACTCGACCTTCGCTGCGCGAAGGTTGGTCATCACCTGGTGATTCGCCGGATCGTAAGAGATGTGCCCGGTATCGACATCCTTCTCAAGACCGCCAATGCGGTGCATCAGCTCCGGCATTCCTGGTGTAATCCAGGGTCGGCCGAGGCTTTCCTCGTCGCGAGCGAATGCCCGGCGCTCAGGGCTCTCATCGGAATCCGGAGCTTTATGGTGCTTAATGGGGAGCAAAGCAGAGACATCGGGAATCTTCCAGGGCTCGGCAGCATTCGAAAGGTAACCGTCAGCCAGTAAAATGACAGGCGTCATGTGCCTAAGAGCAATACGTACGGCTTCAATCGCCATTTCAAAACAGTCACCTGCTGTCGATGCTGCCAGAACCGGTATCGGTGTATCACCGTTGCGTCCGTAAACGGCCTGGTAGAGATCGGATTGTTCGGTCTTGGTCGGCAATCCTGTTGATGGGCCGCCGCGCTGCCAGTTCACAATGACCAGCGGCAGTTCGGCATTGACCGCCAGCCCCATAGCTTCAGTCTTCAACGCGATGCCAGGACCGGAGCTTGAGGTTACACCGATCATGCCGCCGTAGGATGCGCCGATCGCGGCGCAGATCGCTGCAATTTCGTCCTCTGCCTGGTACGTGCCGACGCCCATTTCGCCAAGGCGTGAGAGTCGATGCAACAAAGGCGAGGCTGGAGTGATCGGGTAGGAACAGAACATTACCGATTTCTCGGCAAGTTCACCTGCTGCAGCAATGCCGAGCGCCAATGCTTCCGCGCCCGTGATGCTGCGGTATTCGCCGGCTTCCAGTTTCGTTTCGGGCAAATGTATTTGCGGTAACGCGGCGGCAAGCTCTGCTGTCTCTCCGTACGCATGTCCAGCGTGTAACGCAGTGATGTTGGCATCACGGAGAGTGGGCTGTTCGGCGAGACGGCGTTTGATCCAGGTCTCAACCGACTGAAGATCGCGGCCAAACATCCACAGTAAGGCTCCGAGAGCCCAGAAATTCTTGCAGCGCCCACCCTCGCTCTTGCTGAGGCCAAACTCTTTAACGGCTTCGAGATTCAGGTGCGTGATATCGGCTGTGACGACCTGAAAATCGCTAAGCACGTCGCCCTCGCGCGGGTCGCTGTCGTAACCGGCTTTGGCAAGATTGCGTGGCGTGAATCCGTCGTTATTGAGAATGACGAGCGCGCCCTTCCTCAGAAGCGGCAAGCTAACTTTCAGGGCGGCCGGATTGAATGCGACCAGCACGTCGGGCGCATCGCCCGGGGTCGTTATCGGGCCACCGCCGAGATTAATCTGGTAGGCAGAAACGCCAAACGTAGTGCCAACAGGCGCCCTGATTTCGGCCGGATAGTCGGGAAACGTCGCAAAATCGACGCCCGACAGGGCCGTGGAGACCGCAAATTGTGATCCCATCAACTGTATGCCGTCGCCGGAATCGCCCGCGAGGCGTACTACTATCGATTCTACATCCTTGTTTTTATTCACTAATTGTGTGCTTTTTGAGATTGAGCCAATGCCAGATTAGGCGCGTGCTCGTGAGTTTAACGCAATCGACAAGTCGCCGGTCATAGAGTTAAATCTGAGCTTGATTAGCGGCACGACTTCGCATAGCGTACGCGCTCCGGAAATTGAGGTTCCCAGCATGACATTCGTTGTTACAGAAGCCTGTATTAAGTGCAAATTGACTGACTGCGTCGAAGTTTGCCCCGTGGATTGTTTCCACGAAGGCCCTAACTTTCTCGTGATCGATCCTGACGAGTGCATCGACTGTACATTGTGCGAGCCCGAGTGCCCGGTAGAGGCTATTTACTCCGAGGATGAGTTGCCCGAGGGGCAGGAGCATTACCTCAAGCTCAATGAGGAATTATCACAAGACTGGCCGGTGATCACCGAGATGAAAGATCCGCCGGACGACGCCGACGAATGGCGCGAAGTGAAAGACAAGCTTCAGTACCTTGAGCGCTAGTCCCGAATAAACCGAATCAAGACCTCGGCCAGTTCTGGTCCTTTGTCCTCCTGCAGGAAGTGACCGGCATTCCTGATTTTCACATGCTCAAGCTTCCGGGCGCCCGGAACAGTCTCCTGCCAGACCTTTTGCCCACCACGAGTGATCGGATCCCGGTTGCTGAAGGTCGTCAAGAACGGTTTTTGCCAATTCTTGAATACATCCCAGGCGGCCCGGTTAGCGACCGTAGCCGGGTTATTCGGTGTTGATGGAACCAGTAACGGAAAGGCCCGTGCTCCAGCCTTGAATTTCGCAGCTGGGAATGGCGCGTCGTAGGCAGTGACTTCCGCATCTGACAATTCCGAAATTGTTCCCTTCTGGATTATCTTGCCAATCGGAAACCATGGACTGAAGCGTGCGAAGGTCTGCCAAATCTTGAAGGCGGTCGGCAGCTTCTGATCACCGGTAGGCAGCCCACCATTGCCAAGCGCGATACGTGCGAATCGGTGTTCGTTCTCTGCTGCGGCTCTGAGGCCGATCAGTGAACCCCAGTCGTGACAGAAGAGCGTGATGTCATTCAGGTCCAGTGCCTCAATAAACTGCTTCATCCAGGCGACGTGGCTCGCGTACGTGTAATCGTTTTTCTGAGCTGGCTTATCGGATTTTCCGAAGCCAATCAGATCCGGTGCAATGACACGAAAACCAGCGTCACGAAGTGGAGGAATCATGTGGCGATAGAGGTACGACCAGCTGGGTTCACCGTGAAGTAACAAGACGATAGCGCCATCCTTCGGGCCTTCATCAACGTAATGCATGCGCAGACCATCCACGTCAATATAGTTGGGCTCGAACTCGTAGCCAGGCAGGTTTTCAAAACGTGAGTCGGGTGTGCGCAGCGATTTCATTAGTGGTGTACTCTCGGTTTTCAATCACTGTGCCATCTTAATCTTAAATGAGCAGTATTCGCGCCAAAATTATCCGTTCTGTATCGAGTGTATTCGTACAGCGCATCGACGTTGCCAATGCCAATTTTGACAAAGTCCGTGGGATCTGGCCCTGGCTCACAAAATTGATGATCACAGCATTTCGTGTTCGTGTGGAGCCGGATGAGATTAATGGTCTGTACGCCGAGTGGTTGACGCCAAGAGATCATATGGAAGGCAAGCTGTTACTGTACTTACACGGTGGCGGCTACGTCATTGGCGGTTGCGACATGCATCGCCAGATGGTCAGCCACATCGCCCGGGCCGGGCGTATTCGAACCTTGCTTCCGGAATACCGTTTAGCACCCGAGCATAAGTTTCCGGCCGCTATCGAAGATGCAGTGGCCATTTATCGATCATTACTCGAAATGGGCATTAAGGCAGAAGACATCATCATCGCAGGTGACTCCGCGGGAGGCGGGCTCACGGTTGCAACGATGCTTGCGTTGCGAGATGCGGGGGATACTCTGCCAGCAGCAGCCGTGCTGTTGTCTCCGTTTCTTGATGTCACCGGCAGCGGGGAGTCCATAAGAACGCGTGCGGCGCAGGATCCGTGGTTTCATCCGGAGGACCTGTCGTACATCGCGGATTATTACTGCGAGCCACACCAGCGCCGATTCCCGCTTGTCTCACCAGTCTTCGCAGATATCGAAGGCTTGTCGCCCATGTTTATTCAGGTTGGTGATGACGAGATCCTATTGAGTGATTCGGAGAGAATTGCAGACCAGTGCGTCGCGGCGGGGATCGACGTTGAGCTCGAGGTCTGGCCAGAGATGTGGCACGTGTTCCAGGTGTTCACGCGCAAAATGCCGGAGTCGCGTAAGGCCATCGACAAGATGGGCGTCTATATTCAGTCTCGCTTTTAAAAGCCGGACTGTCTCTTCGAGTCGTCGTACATCTTTGTCATGAATGAGCGAATGGCGGGCTCAGCTTCTTCTTTCGTCATGAGTTTTTGATTTTCCAGCACAACGGCCATGTCTTTGATCGATCGTTTACCGTCGATAAGCGACATGATGAAAGAATATATTTGCGTCGTCATGGCCTGTTGCCGGAATGACGGTGACAGCGGCACGGGTTCCTTACCAGTAACGATCCAGTCAGGCAAAGCCAGGTGCCGCGCCGGTTTGCCCACGCCACGTTCCTTGTACGCAGAAAACGAAAATACGCGCTCCTGTCGGCCGTGCCGGCTTGCTGGTGAGCTCATATAAGGAATCGTTGCCTGGGAGACGTAGGGATCCGAGAAGCCGTTTTCGGCGACGATTGCCTTGGTTTCTTCCGGGCTATAACAGCGCGCGCGCTCAGGATTCGCAAAAGCCAGAGAGCCGAAGTTTACCCAGCGACCATTTTCCTTCAACAAATTATTGATACGTGCAGAGAACTCCGGCAAGTCCTCGCTAATGATATCGATGAGCCACGGCGTCACGACCGTGTCGAAGGACGCGTCTGGAAACGGTGGTCGCAATGCGTCACCAAGAACCAGATGAAAATTCTCGTCGGCGATTTCGGGTGCGCTCAGTTTTCTGAGCACTGCATCATCGTCCAGGGCGAGAGGGGCGATCGGAAATTCATAGAGGCTGAGATTCTTGCCCGAGGTTACTGCTTTGGCGACGAGCATAAGCAACGGATTGAAATCCATGGCCACAGTCGACGTGCAATTGAATTTTGTATGAATGTCGTACGCCAAACGCCCGGCGCCTGATCCCAGTACCAGTACATTGCCAAGCTCTGCGTGATCATGGAGCACGGCCCGGACTTGCTTCAGTGACGCTTTGTTTTCTTCTTCACCCCACGACCAGTCGCGGTGGATGTTGGGGTAGTAGGTGTTCAGCCCCTGATCGGTTGGCATCCTCGTACGTAGGGCAAGGTAACTTTCATAGTTACCCTGCAAAGATTGCATCTCGATGGGTTGTAGTAGTTTTTGCAAAGAACGTCGGTGTGATTCGACGGCTTTCTTATAGCGCTCGACACGACGCTTCGTCAGGGCGCTTAGATCTTCGGCTTGCAGCTCTTTTTCAAGGCCGGCGATCTCATGGCTGAGCTGCTGCAGTGAAAACTGCAGTCTGCCGCGCCATTCACCGAGAGCCGCCTGTGGCTCAGCGAACATCCAGGGCATACCTTCCAGCATCGGAAAATCGACCTTGCAGGCTTTGCAGTGCAAAGCGCCGTCGGACAAATCCAGCGGCGTCTTGTCGCAGCGCGGGCAGGCGAGAAGTTGCGTTAAGTCAGTCATGGAATCGGATTATGCAACAAAAACGGCCAGTCGTAAGGGGGCGACTGGCCGTGTTCTCGCATGGTAACGATCGCCCGCTATACGGGATTGGCGATTGTTCCGCTCACGATCGGAGAGAATGCCGTTAACGCATCCAGCTGGGCAGCACCGCCGAGACCGTGGTTCCAGCCCGGGTACAACAGATTGCCGAAGTTGCCCTGATCACCGTGCAGCGCCATGTAATTCAATATGACCGAGTTAACGAGCAAGTTGACATTGTTTGCCATCGGCGTTGCCGCACGCATCACTGAGCCGCCCGCATCCATGGCGCCAATTTGTTGGTGGATTGCCTGCTGATCGGGTGTGCCTCCGAGCAATACCGGCCTTCGCGTGGGGTTATAGACAAGGAAGAATCCGGCGGCAGTTGACGAATTGTCACTCGTCCATTCACCTTTGCCACGACCCTCGGTCGAATTATCAATGGTGCCGTTCGATGACAACGAGCCGTCGCTGAATACGTACATCATGACGGGTTTGCCCAGTCGTGCAGCATATTCGAGCACTGCGCCCATGCAGCGGCCGGCACGGAAGTCTTTGACCTCGCCCTCGGCGCGTGCACCACCGTGGTAATCGTAGCCACCCATCTCAATACAGCCGGCACCTGCGAAGCCGTTCATGACGAGCTTCATGACGGAAGCTGTTTTCTGGAATTCGCGAGCGCTGCGGCTGCCGTCTGTAAACTCAGCGGTTGAAAAGATGCCGTTGGTACCAACAATGTTGGTGTCCAGCAGTGGGTCGATCGGCACGCCACCGAACTCTTCGGCGATATGCGCAGCTTTCACGTAACCACATCGTACGGATTTCTTTATGGCTGCGTCTTCAGCGACCAGGGTGTCGACCCGGCCCATTTTCTGGTCTGACAGTCGATAGATAGACTCCATAACTGCCGTGGCATCTGCTTTCGAAAGAATGCCCACTAGATCACCCGTGTCCACCAGGTTGACGACGTCGCTTGGGCGGTCGACTTTTGTGGGTCGCAGCTCCGGGTTGTACAACATCGCAGAGGGCATGGAATTGCCACCCGATTCGGTGTTCTCAGATCCAGCTAGCGTCAATATGGATCCCTTGGAGCCCGCCAGAGCGATACCGGCCATTGGGTTATGCGGATTGTTGCCGGTGTCGTTATCGGATCGTGCCGGAATTACCGCACCGTTGATATTCACCTCGGTTCCAGGTGTCAGGCTTGCCATGATGCCGCGGCGGAATGCGCTGTCAAAGTGGAAACCGAGGCCCAGATCGAAGTTCGCAAACGGGTTGCCGTTTGCGTCGGTCAGGCCAGGTACCATGTCACCTGGCAGACCCATTTTTTCGTAACCAGCTGTGCTCAGGAAGTCGCTTTGACCGCCCGACTGGCCGACGAGAACGTTGGACCCCGAAATATTCGCACCACCCGCAAGGTCAAAACAGATGAACGGAATTTTTCCGGCACCATCCGTAATTTGGCAAGTGTTCAGGCGCAGGTCATTGATGTCCGGCGACAAAGCTGCCATAGCATTGGCAGACAGCAGGCTTAGTGCGCCGCCACCAACCGTGTAAGCAGCACCCGTCATGAATCCTTGTGCCACGAACTGGCGTCGCGTGACAGGACGCGGATGATCTCCATGAAGCTGCGGCGCATCCCAGTGCCGTATATCTCGTTTCTTAGCCATCTTCTTAAGTTCCTTTAAGTCCTGTCTTCTACTGAACCAGCGTTGCTGCGCTACCGAGTACGGAGGCGCAAACACCCTTGGCAATCGCTCGCGTGTCGCTTTGACCTACAAGTAATCTGTCGATGAGATTGTCGGGACGACCGGCAGCCGCAGCGAATGCAGCTACCTCGTCATAGACAATCGCGTAAGTTGGCTGCGAGAGCAGCTGTGTTGCCCCGGAGAGCTGGCCGACAGCGCGTGCGATCAAGGGATCCACAAAATTGCTGCGATTGGCTATGCTGAATGCCGTTGCTTCCGCCTGATCGAAATCGAACGAGGTCCAGATAACGCTCTCTGCATTCGGGTTCGGATTTACGTTGGTGCCAATCGCCGCGTCACAGTATTGAATCGCAAGCTGTGCGATAGCTACCTGGTTTGACGACAGGAAGCTGTTGATATCCTCAATAGCCGGAAGCGATTGCCTCAGCTCCTGGTAGGTTTCATCCACGTGGGCGGCCGTATCATTGACGTCGTTTGTGTACACCATCAGTCGGTTAACGCCGAGAATGGAAGCATAGGTCGCGTCGATTTCGTCGAACGTGCGAATCCCGATTCGCGCTGCATCAGGCAGATCGATTGGACTGACCACCAGCATCGGAGCTTCCGGCCGATCGTACAAAACACCGTCAATATCGTCGAAGGTCAGGAAGAACTGGTCGTCCTGAGGTCCTTTCTCCAACGGAATGACCGCACCAAGTACTGAAAGCGGCTGGCCGAGTTCCTCAAACAAAGCGGCGCTCAGAGTCTGGTCCATGTTCGCGTAGGACTGGCCGACCGTAACTTCCTGGCCATTCATTGCCAGGTGCAGGCCCTTCATGGAAATACCTTCCGGTGTTGAGCCGTCCAGCGTCACGAAGTGTGGCTTGTCGAACAGATAGGCAAACGAGTCGAACTGTTGCGCCTCGAACAATACAAATGACGTGTCGATCGGCGCGCCAATACGTTCCGAAATGTCGAACAGCATGTAGAAGCGCTCACCGACGCCGGCGTCGTAGTTCTGCGTGATTTGTTCCTGTGTCAGCGCACGGCGATGAACTGCGGCGAGGCGGAACGTGCCCTCCCACAAACCGTCACTGGAAGCTTCGTTGCCCAGAATGACAGCGAAATTGCTCTGCCAGTCTATCAACGTGCCACCCGGAATCGGATCCGTCATCGATTCAAGAACACCGTTGACGTAAATGCTGCGGCCGTTGATCGGGTCGTAAGTGGCGACAACGTGTTGCAACGTAGCTTGTAGTACTTCGTCCATTGCAGGCGTCGAATGTGCCGGATTGCCGTTGAGCTGCATCAAGGGATCGCCATTGGCGTCAACTGCGTTGGTGCGAAGCAGGAAGTCGTAGTCGTATAGTGTTTGCTGTAACGCAAAGTTACGCGACTGAGGGCCGGCTGAGTAGCTAACGATTTGCGCCATTTCCTGAGTTACATTGGCAGGAACAACCCATGCCTCGATCGAGAACTCTCCGGATTCCTGCAGCACGTCATGCAGCTTCTTACTGGCGGTCGTAGAACCCTGTGCCTTACCCGGGCCTTGTGCTGCGTCATTACCGATTGTGATTCCCCAGCCGCCAAACCAGCCGACATCACCGGAGAAGTTCAGGTCGATCGCAGGATCAACGCCACTGGTGTCGAAGGCTGTTAGCCCACTGCCAGTTTGGAATTCCCAAAGCGCGACCTGGGCATCTTCATAGCGACTGCCGCCTGACGCGAGCGTGCCGTCGATGAGCCGGATGGCCTTACTCGTCAGGAGTAACGGGTCAACGACTGTTGCATTGATGCCGTTTGCGAACGCAGTGATCGCCGCGAGCATCTCTGCTTCAGCGGTCGGGCAATCGTTGTCCCAACAGTTATGCGATTCACCGGAAATCATCGGGTTCGGACTGACTTTGATCACGAATCGTGAATCGATCGGCGTATCCAGGTTGATCTTCGCCTTGGCCGCTTCGTAAGCGACGTTCACGTCCGGGTCAGCAAAGTAAGGTTGCTGTGCTGTCGCAGACTCCGAGCTGTGGCAGCCCTGACAATACTGCTCCAGTATAGGGGTGTAAATCAGTGTCTCAAATGCCGTCGGATCAATCGGGAAGTTCTTGCTGTCTGCCGGAATTTGAGATTGTGGTGGTGTAAGTACAATCTGACGACTACCGTCAACGGTATCGCCTACCCAGTTTTCGATCCACGTAGTCATGATCGTTCCACAAACACCCGGATCTTCGACCCAGCAGTTGTGTCTTTCGGTCCTGGAGCTGACTTTTTCCACGACACGAGATGCTGACGGCAGTCCTTGATCGACAACCGTAACAGCGGCGTCATACGCCATGTTTACGTCATCGTTGCGAACAAACATGGGCAGCTGACCGACCGTCTCGTTATGGCAGTTGCCACAACGATTTGTCGTCTTGGCGCTCGCCCAAAACTCCTGCTGGAACTTCAGAACACCCGCGTCACGCGCGGCTGGTCCGGTATACGCGGCGTTGTTGCCGCTGCCGGGTGCCTGCGAAACAGGATTATCAGTCGTCTGCGCGCCACCGCCGCAAGCAGTAAGCACGAGCGCTGCGAAGATTGGGGCAACGCCTACGCGTAGTGATTTAATTGTCCGGGCATGGTTCGTCACAGCACGGGTAGCAATTCCGATTGCTTTAGTCATTATCATGTCTCCCTACTGGCCCATGCAGTAAACGGCAGTGTCGGCGAAAACCTGTTTCATCCGATAGCCGGTACCACGGAACGTAGCAGTAATCTGATCGACCGTGCCGTTATCCGGGAGGTCTGGTTCACGCAGGCAGACTGCGCGGAATACTTTCTTAACCTGGCAGGCGGCAAATGCCTGGCTGTTGCCGAGTTCTGCTCCGAGCGACTGTGCGCCGTCTCCAGAGCCAGGCAGGGCCCCATCAAAGCCGAGATATGAATTCTGACCTTGGCGCCAATAGTTATCCCAGTGGTCGTCAGGTGTCCTGTATCCCGATGGGAAGTTCAGGTCGTTGTTGTAATACTTGGATTGGACACTTCCAGCGGAGTATTGAAGTGCGCCGCTGGTCTCATCGTAGTTGTAATACGCGAAAGCCTGCGCCATCGGGTCCATGCCGGTGTGACAACCGACGCAATTATTTAGAAATAGTCGGCTATCGCCGCCTGGACTACGGGATACGTCCTGGCGAATGCGGTCGGGCGGCAGCGCCGGATCATGCAGTTGCTCCATGTCGGCGCAATAATGGTTGACCATCGTGAATCGAAACATCGCACGGTTCGTGCCGGCAATGAAGAATGCCTCCGATGCGGCGCGCGAGGTCAATACGCCGGCCGTCGCGCCTGTGGGAATATTGTTGACGCCAGATTGCTGAGTCGGCTCCAGTTCATCACGCAAGTTGACGTTGTTCGCCTCAAGTTGTGCGTAATGATCATTGTTATTCCCAGCGGGTGCGGCAGGAACGACACCGTTACGACCGACGTACGTGATATCGCGAGAAAACAACTCATTAAATGGCTCATCGTCGCGAATCAGGCCGATAACCGTCGCGATGTAATCATTAAGAGGTACAAATACCGACTGATCGCGATTCGTCCAGGGAGCAGCGAAGTTCTTCAATGTTACGTTGTAGAAATTCGTGTCTTCCATTGCGATGTATGCGGCACACGTAGGCCCGCTAACTCCGGACGGGCAAAGTGGATCGGTACCACCGGCCATCACTGCTTCCATTTGCGCCAGAACAGTATCGCTCGCAGGAACGCCTGCAAGACGATCGTGAATTCGCCGGGCCTGTTCGCGGTCCCCCGCATTCGCTGGCATCGCGAGAACCGTTGTAAGCAGTCCTGCTAAAGCTACGCGAGACAAGATTTTGAAAACGTCATCCATGTGTTTTGTCCACATCCTGTTATTCATATCGTTTCTGCTCTTTAGTCATCAATCGACTGTTGTTATTCGTCGAGCCTGGTCGTTAAATCGTGCCAAACTTCGGGCGGTAGCGCCGTGAAAGCACTCACAGTCCTCGAATTACCTTTTCTTCGGTCTGTGCTGCAATCAAAAGATCTGTAATCACTAAAGCAAGTGCTGTGCCAGTCCTGGCCTGGGGTCGGAAATACTTGATAAAGATGAAATAAAACAATAGGTTATGGGATGGCAGTAGGCACAAACCGAAATGAAGATATGTTAAGTGATTGTCGGCAGTTCCGAACAAGCATTATGACCGGTTCGTATAAGCTACTGATTGTGAAGGGTTGCGCAACTGTCGCAGAAGGCAGACAGGGCGGGCAGGAAGTGACGCCTCCAAACAACAATCGCAAACGATACATACTTAAAGCGATTTCCGGGAGAGGTACGTCAATGACACGATTCGTTGCGCAAAAAGGTTCCCGCGCCGGGTGGACTGCGTTGTTGCCCGGTGTCGTACTTTTGAGACATTACATCGGTGCAATCACGTCTCTTATAATTCAGCACTGTGAACGCGTTAACGGTAAGTCGGCTGCATTGCAGCGTAACCTGCCAAGATACCCGAGGTGAGAGCTATGAACGAGCTATCGCAACAAACTGAAAACGGAACTGCCACAAAACTGACCAGGATGGTCGTGTTGTCGATGGTGAGTATTTTGATTGCTGCATGCAGCAAAGGTGAAGGTGTGCAGCTCGGCACCGGACAGGATCCTGATCCTGTGGTAATCGATTTTCCAATCGCTTATATAAAGTCTCCGCTGCCAACCGATGATAACGGTGTTTTCCAGCAGCAGGACTTGCGCGAGCAAATTACATTTGAATTCGGCGCCGACCTTTTCTTTCGTGATCGCGCCTCGATCAGTGCGTTGCCGGTCAATATTACTGAGCGTGTCTCGATGGGGCTCGCGGCAGTTCGCGATGTTGAGATGGACTACGACGGCAGTCGTTTGTTGTTCGCGATGCGTATGCCCTTCGAAGCGGGCGTTGCTGTGGAAGACCAGGTCGCTACCTGGAATATCTGGCAATACACGTTCGCTACTGA
>RCNF010001285.1_pt1 | contig 13208 bp, 13 predicted proteins | sample 2041311 | NCBI WGS metagenome assembly RCNF01 (sample SAMN09708228, study PRJNA481090) | Marine sediment metagenome, whole genome shotgun sequencing project. | biome: marine sediment; feature: ocean; material: sediment; isolation source: Sewage treatment plant 2 marine sediment (STP2) ... | reverse complement strand
AATCCTGCCATAGTGCGTTGAAACACATGTGAGTGACAATTGGGCAGAGTCGGAATCACACAATCAAGCACAGTATCACGGTTATGGGGTATTGAATGTCTTAAAACACTTGAAAAAAATCCTGACATTTGGAAAGAAGAGCATATCGTTCTGCTTAAAGGAAAATTCACGCAAAAAGACGACGAGCCAAAGTTGCTTTGTGAGGAAGCAATCATCGTGAACGATGAAGAACTGGCGCGACAAAGAATACAAAGCTTACTTCAGGAAAATTCTGAATACAATATTTGTGCAGAGGCAGAAAACGGAGCCGAAGCACTGATGATGGTTGAGCGCCATCAGCCTGATTTGATATTACTCGATATTTCTATGCCTGTGATGGATGGGTTAGAAGTAGCAAAACACTTATCAGGCATGCCAAATCCACCAGCCGTGATTTTTACTACTGCATATGGGGAGTATGCATTAGAAGCCTTTTCAACCAAAGCAACAGGGTACCTTATGAAACCAATTAGACAAGAACAACTATTAAAAAGTCTGCAACAGGCCCGCTCACTTAACCGTGCACAGCGATCGAAAGTACTTGATGATAACGAAGTTACAGGCGCAGGACGCAAACACATTTGCGCAAGAATGCGCGGCAATCTGGAATTAATTCCTATTGAAGATGTTTATTATTTCCAGGCTGATCAAAAGTATGTAACGGTTAGACACAAGTCGGGGGAGGTGATCATCGAAGAATCACTTAAATCTTTGGAAACAGATTTAGCGGATAAGTTTATTCGCATTCACAGAAATGCTTTGGTAGCTAAAAGCCGTATTACAGGCTTAGCAAAGAATAATATCGGGCGCATACAAGTTAAAATCGAGAAGATTGACGATCAACTAGAAGTTAGTCGACGTCATGTGGCAGAAATTCGCCGCTTTGTACGCAATCGTTAAAACTGTTAAACGTATTTTTGTTAGTTAATTAACACTCTTAACAAAAACGTTTATCCGCTAACGGCTCAATTTTTTTGAGCCGTTTCTGTTTGTGCTTTTTGTAGCTTTACCATCATATTGTCGATTTCAATATCTAAGTAGGCACCAAATAATTCTACGGTGTTTATTCCTATCATCTGTTCTGCCATTTCTTTTCCTTCATGATCTAAAAAAACCAATGTAGGTGTCAGCTTTACATTGTAGTCATCTGAAATATCCGAAGGCTCAACCGTATTGCCGGAAAAATCTTTCACATCTCTTGCTTCATCTATTTGCAGTTTACGAATAAACACACGCTTATCGTATTCGCCGCTTATTACCATCGGAGAAAGAATCTCTTCATCCATTTGTATGCAGTATGGGCAGTGTTCCGCATGTAACATCAATACTAAACCGCGTTTTTCTTGTTTCATTTGCTGAGCCAGCTGCTCAAAATTATTTTCTTCTACGACGACACTGTCATTTGATGCGTAACTGTTAACAGATATCAATAAAAGTAGAAAAGAGATAGTAAATTTCATAGGCTGTTTTTTTTCCTCTATTTTTTCCCGCTATTTACTCCTCTAGTTTTGCCTCTAAAGACTAATTAACGTAAAGTTCGGGGGTGGAATAACGCATCTTTTTTACGTTATTTTATTAGAGCCAGATGCAACATCTGTCACATCTAGCGCTTTTATGGCTTAAAACAGAATTAATATATGACGAAAACGATACGCATAGCAACCAGAAAAAGCCCACTCGCCCTATGGCAAGCAGAGGAAGTTGCACGACAATTAAAACTCCACCACGCTGATCTTGAAGTCGAATTGGTCACAATGACGACTCAAGGAGATATCATTTTAGATACACCTTTAGCCAAAATTGGTGGCAAAGGTCTATTCGTAAAAGAGCTTGAAACGGGCATGCTGGAAGGGCGCGCAGATATCGCTGTGCACTCGATGAAAGATGTACCGATGCAACTGCCAGAAGGGTTACATTTATCCGTCATTATGCAGCGCGAAGATCCAACTGATGCTTTCGTTTCTAACACTGTAGCTTCATTAGATGAGTTACCGCAATACGCAAAAGTGGGTACTTGTAGTCTAAGACGCCAAACACAATTGGTAGAAAAAAGACCTGATATTAAAATCTTGAACCTACGTGGCAATGTGAACTCGCGTTTAGCAAAGCTGGATAACGGTGATTATGATGCAATCATTCTAGCTTCTGCAGGGTTAATCAGACTAGGTTTTGAAGATCGTATTGCACATGGAATTTCAGTTGAGCAAAGCTTACCAGCAGCCGGCCAAGGCGCGGTAGGTATTGAGTGTCGTAGTGATGACGATGAAATCAACGCATTACTTGCGCCACTTCATGATGTTGACACAGCAACACGTATCTATGCAGAAAGAGCATTAAATACACGATTAAATGGCGGTTGTCAGGCTCCTATCGGTGGCTTTGCGACTTTGCAAGATGACAATATTCACTTGAGTGGTCTGATCGGTTTCCCTGATGGATCAAAAATATATCGTTGTGAGAAAACTGGCCCTCAAGATGACCCAGGAAGTCTTGGAATTGCAGTCGCTGAAGACTTACTTGCTCAAGGTGGTGATGTGATTTTGAAGCAGCTAGGAATAGATACTTAGAGACCTGTCAATGGAACCGCCACTACCGTTACAAAATAAATGGATAGTAAATACTAGAGCTGAGCATCAAGCTCAGCCTATGAATAAAAAGCTATCGGCAGCAGGTGCGAATGTTATTAGCTTTCCGTTATTGAGTATTAAAGCACCAGAAAGTCTAGAGGCAGTTGAACATCAATTGGCATCTTTAGAAGATTATGATATAGCGATTTTTATTAGTACCAACGCGGTTGAGCAAACACTAAATAAAATAGATTCGAGCGTTTTAAACTCTCTTAAATTAGCATGCACCGGCAGCAAAACTGCACTAGCTTTAAAGGAAAACGGTTTTGAAATAGATTTTTGTCCTGAGCGCTTTTTTAACAGTGAAGCGTTGCTTGCATTAGATAGCTTTCAAGAATTTGTACCAGGGAAAAAGATTGCCATTATTAAAGGTGAAGGCGGTAGAAACTTACTAACAAAAACCCTTCAAAAGTGGGGGGGTGATGTTACTAGCATCGATGTTTATCGCAGAACCTGTCCTCAATTAAATCTGGACCTTTTGAAAAATCACCAACAACGTGAAGAGCTTGATATAATCCTTTTGACTAGCGGTTTCAGCATTTATAACTTTTTTGCACTTGCTGATACATTTAGTGAAAAAAACAAATGGATTAATTCACTAACTTTATTGCTTGGAAGCGAGAGATTGAAAAAACACATTCCAAGTACGTTTAAAGGCAAAGTCTTATTTGCAGAAGACCCGAATGACGACACACTCTTGAAAGAGCTGACGATTGAATATAAATCAATATGAATGATGATCAACTAAAACTACTAAAAAAAATCAATCGACGAACTCGATTTACTCAATTTTTAGCATGGCTAGCGCTGTTTTTTACCGCGGTAGGCATCGCTGCGGGCTACAAAAACTGGCTGCGTATTCATGACAAAGCCAAGTTGAGCCTCAATAGTATTGAAGAAATCCGTGGTGACATGCCTAATTTCGCTCAAAAAAGTAAAGTGCAATTCTTAGAAAAAGAAATCAACGAAAATATAAAAGAGAATAAAACGCATTTGAACGCTGCGATGCATGAGCTAAGAAGCATTCAAGACAGTACCCAGCACATGGCAGAAACGGTTTATATTCAAGTAGAACAGCTTACAAAGCAGCAAGCGCCCATAAAAACGCAAACACCGACAATTAATGATTGGTCTCTGGGCGAAGTCCACTTCCTATTGCAAACAGCAGTACAGAACTTTGAGTTAAAAAAGGATAAATCGGGGGCTATTGCAGCACTCAAACTCGCTGATAATTTATTGCTAGAAAGAGGCTCAGTTGAGCTATTGCCTGTTCGTAAGCAAATTAGTACTGATATTGCCACAGTGAATCAATTTGAAGTTGCAGATATCAGTTCTTTGTCTCAAAAAATTGATGCTTTGATGCTCAAACTTAAACCCATTGAAGTTAAGAGTGATGAAACAGGTGAGAAGGTTGAGTTACTTCCAACCGGGAGCAAAACACAAGCTGTAACAGAAGAAGCACCTAAGAAAGCTAAAGAGTCTATCGTTACCAGAGTAAAGAAGACGATAAATAATGCGGTACTGATTAAGAAGTTTGATAAACCGCTACAAGAGGAAATGAACAAGGATGCTAAAGAAAACTTGTTTCAATTATTTTCCTTACGCCTCGAAACACTCCGTATTATGTTATTACAAGGCGACGATGCGAATTATCACAAGCAAATAACTCGGATTAAGACGCTATTAGAAAAGTATTACCCTGAGTCTGATGATACTACCGACTTCACGAAGCAGCTCGATGAACTTTCGAAGGTAAATTTAGCACCTAGTGTTCCAGACATTTCATCATCGCTAAAATTGCTTGAAAAACTGATGGTCGAAGTCAGTTCGACAAATATTACTAAACCTATTTCTAAACCAACAACTACCGCTAAAAAAGGCACAGAATAATGAAATACTTAATGTTCTTCATCTTGATAGTTGCAGCATTTTGGCTAGGGATTTTTGCGGTCCAACATTCATCAGATGTAACTATTAACTACCAATGGGACACAAACCCAATGAGCGTTAGTCTGACCAGTACCACTTTACTCATAGCGAGTATTGTTGGGCTTATCAGCTTGTACATTCTTTTTTCAGTATCTAAATTTCTATTTGGATTGCGTAAGCGTTTAAAACAAAGAAAAGCGATGAAGTTAGCTGCTAAAGCTAGTGAAGAGTTAACCAAAGGACTGGTTTCTTTCACTGAAGGTCACTGGGCGACATCTGAAGACACGCTATTAAACAATGTTGATCATTCTGAGTCACCGTTACTCAATTACCTCGCAGCATCTAGAGCTGCCCATATGCAAGGCGCTTACGATAGAAGAGATCGCTATCTAAAAGTGGCCAGCGAGCAGGGTGAAGAGGCGCAGATCGCGGTATCAGTTTCACAAGCTGAAATGCAATTTACCAGTGATCAGCTAGAGCAATCTAGAGCCACGTTGATTCATTTGCTCGAAGTTTCACCCAAACACCCGTATGCCATTAAGTTATTAGCGAAAGTGTATTATCAGCAAGAAGACTGGGCGAATTTATTTGAATTGTTGCCTGATCTTGAAAAGCTATCGTTGATTAAAGAACAGGATCATAAGAAATATCAAACGACTGCGCTTTCCGGAATTTTTCATACGCTATCGCATAAAAAAGATATTTCCAGCCTCAATGCTTTATGGAAAAAACTACCGGGTAAATTGAAGGAAAATCCTCAAGCCGTACTGCTATATTGTGAGGCGCTTACGAACGCTGACGATGAAAATGCCAGCAATAAGTTGTTAATTTCACAGCTTAACAAAGAGTTTGATGAGAAGCTGGCTGAACGTTATGGCTTAATAGAACACCCTGTTTTAGGTGATGCTATCAAACAAGCTGAAAAGTGGCTTGTGGGCAATGAAAGAAGCCCTATGCTGTTATTAGCTTTGGCTCGCTTGAATAGAAAATACCAGCTTTGGGGCAAGAGTAAGACTTACTATAATACGAGTTTGAATTTCTCGCCATCAGCAGCGGTATATCTGGAACTTGCTGGGCTTTTAGATGAACTCAATGAAGATGAAAATGCGCAGACTTGTTATAAAACAGGCCTAACGTACAGCATTCATAAGAAAGGGGAAATCTTAAGCCTAAAGCAACACATGAGTCAGAAACAACCTAGGCGACGTTTAACGGATAACCCTAAACTTTCGATTGTTCCAGGTACTGACGGAAACGATACTTACTCTATTTAAAAATGAAACGTAGGTTTAGCTTCTTTTCCTACTAGTGGCTTAAGCTCGGTTTCGAATAAGCTGGAGCGGATAAAATCGTTTCCGTCTCTTACAACTTTCATCGCATGGGCTACCTGCTTACTCCCCACAACGACAAAGAGACGTCCTTCTGGCTTTAGTAGGTTTTCAAACATTGGGAGGTATTCAGGAATAGAGCCAGTGACGGCAATAACATCATAGTGTTTGTTAGCTTCCCAACTTGAGAATGCATCTTTCTTTTCAAGTTGAACATTAGACACATTAACTTCTGCCAAATTCTTATGAGCAGAAGCAAGAAAATCATCGTAAATATCAATGCTGTGTACATGATTAGCCATATTCGCCATGCATGCCGTTACATAACCGCTACCGGTACCGATCTCAAGACAATTATCGTCGATGTTAATCTCAAGTTCCTGCAACATTCGGCCTTCAAGACGCGGAAACATCATCGCCTCACCATGATCTAGTGGCACTTCAATATCAGCATAAGCCAAAGATTTTTCTATCGAATCAGGCACAAAAATATCACGTGGTACGCTACCCATGGTGCTTAACACCGTATCATCTAGAACAGCCCAAGTGCGTATTTGCTGTTCGATCATATTGAAACGTGCTTTTTCCATATCCATGGCAGTACCCCAAATTAAAAGAATCCAAGAGAAATCAAGATTTGATCACTTTGATCTTAAGGTACGCTGACTTTATTGCAAGTATTAAAAAAGCCAAAGTTGATAGATAAAACAACAGAACTAATTTGAGTAAATACCCCCCCTACTTTTAGAGGATTTTTATAAAGCTAACCTTCCTTAACTTTTTTATTCTTAATTTGGTTGAGCATCTGTCTCATTTCTTGCAGCTCGTTAACATTAGATCCTGGCAGTTTAATCGCTTTTGTTAATTGTATTCTTGCAGATTTATAATGTCCGGTTCGTATATTTCTTTCTGCTACTGCACGGTATGCGTGTGATGTATTTCCACGTAGTCGCGACAACTCTTGCTTCACTTCGAAAAACTCGAGACTGGTTTGTTCTGATGTATGAACTTCGTTAATGATTTGCCACGCCTTGCCTATTTGTCCTTGTGATATGTAGGCTTGAGACATCGGAATAGCAATCGCTTCATTGCCGGGATAAACCCTAGACAAGGGGGCAAGTATAGAGATTGTCCTATCGAACTGTTTTTGTTTGACGGCTAATTCAGCAAGTAAAATAGCTTCTGACACTTTTTTATTCGAAAGAGAATTCCCAGCAAGATTCAATGCTTGTTGATACGCACCTCGTTTTTTGAGCTTCGAGACTTTCGAATAATTCTTAATTTGCTGTGAAACAGAGACAGGCGCGGGTGAATTAGAATTAATAAGTGCTCTAACTTTCTCTCGCATGTACTGATAACTGATGTTTTCTTTGCCTCTAAAAACACCCAGTTGGCTTGCTCTTACAGACGTATCACTAACACGTTTTATGGTAAGCGGATGGTTTTGCAAAAACTCTCTGATCTCAGCATTTTTACTATCACCATACTCTTCTAATTTTTGTAAAAATCTTGGCATTCCTTGAGGATTCAAACCAGAGCTCGCGAGTATTCTTAGACCAACGCGATCAGCTTCGGACTCAGCTTCACGCCCAAAAGCTAATTGCTTATGCGCAGTAGTTGCCAAGGTTGCATTGATGATTGCACTACCGGCTTGTGCATCTTTAGTTGCTGCTAGTACACCTGCCAATAAAGCAGCGCCTGTGGCAAACTTATTGCTTTCTGCTTTTTCAATCATTCGAGGAATATGACGCTGTGTGACATGTGCAATCTCATGCGATAAAACCGCAGCCAATTCACTTTCCGAGCTAGTATTCAAAATCAAGCCGGAATTAATCACTATCACACCACCTAAAGTGGCAAATGCGTTGATGGAAGTGTCTCTCGCAACAACAAAATAGAAAGGGTTCGGAGAGCTAGGTGCGCGAGCTGTTAATCGATTTCCTAAAGAACGAATCCAAAGATTCACTTCTGGGTCTTCTATCAAGCTCCCACGTGCTCTTAGATTGCGCAAGATATCGAGTCCAGTTTCTCTTTCCTTGATCGACGCTGTGATACTACCTGTATGCCCACCAAGTTGTGGCAGGTTAAAATCAGGTAACTCTAAGTTTAGATCTGCTCTGGCAGATGAACTCAGTAACAAGTATGTGCTTAACGACAAACTGATTAACAATGTATTTATTTTATTCATTCTTTTATGATATTAACGCAGATGGTTAGTTCCGTTAAGGTTTTCATTTGTTAAAGGCTTTCATTAGTTAAAGACTATCATTTAAGTTTTCGATTAAAGATTACAATGAATATTCATCTTATCATCAGAAAAATTAAACCTATGAAATACAATAATCTTGACTAATAAGCTTGGTAATTGTAATATAAGTAAATTAGTAATAACTTATATTGGTGCTACTTATAATGATGTCTGTTAAAGAAATTGACGCGGCTGGTCTCAAAGAAATGATGGATAGTGGAGAGGACGTGCGCCTTTATGATATTCGTTCACAAGCTGAATTTGCTCAAGGCATCATAAAAGGTGGTGAATTTACACCACTACATACTGTTCCTTTAAAAATGCACGAATTACCCAAAGATAAAACAATCGTTTTTTATTGTCGTAGTGGCGCAAGATCAGCACAGGCATGTATGTATGTTGCTGAAAATGCAGGTATTGAAGCTTTAAATCTACGTGGTGGAATAATCTCTTGGTATCAATCAGGTAACGAAATTATTCGGCCTGAAGAAATGCAAGCGAATGGCTAGTTAAATAAGTCACCCCCTACTTTTGACTCGTTTTACTCGCCCTTCGGGTCAGCTAAAGCTGTTGTCTGTGCTTCGGCTGGGGCTTTTTATACCTAAGAATCCGAATTATTCTTCGAGTATTATCTATCTAACCGATTAAAAACAATCTACCCATAATATTTATTAATAATAAGAATTATCGTACAAAATGATGATTTATTAAGAAGAGTCACGTATTATCTTGTGCTTTAAAACTCACTCGCATATTAAAAAAGGTAATATTTAATGCGAAAACTAGATTGGTGGGGATAACGCCTGGCTAGAAAAACTGCCTTAGTTTACCTTTATACAACTAATATAAACTGGTGAGTCACAATAACAAGAAATCCTGATCCCTACGAGAAACATGGCGATACAGGTATAAAGAATTAATAACCTAAAGATAGATAATCGCTAGGAGTAAAATATGTCTGTTAAAAATGCATTTTATGCCCAATCGGGTGGAGTCACATCAGTAATCAACGCTTCTGCGTGTGGAGTCATCCAAACCGCCAAAAAGCACAGTGACAAAATAGGTACTGTCTATGCCGGTAAAAATGGAATCATAGGCGCCCTCACAGAAAACCTCATTGATACAAGCAAAGAATCAGATGAGGATATAGCACGATTACTTCATACCCCTTCTGGTGCATTTGGTTCATGTCGTTACAAAATGAAAAGCCTTGAAGAAAATAAAATCGAATACGATAGACTGATAGATGTTTTTAAAGCACACAACATCGGCTATTTCTTCTATAACGGCGGAGGAGACTCAGCAGATACCTGTTTGAAAGTTTCTCAACTTTCAGAAAAGATGGGTTACCCGATTCAAGCAATTCATGTACCTAAAACCGTAGATAATGATTTACCCGTGACTGATAACTGCCCTGGTTTTGGCTCAGTTGCAAAATACATTGCGGTATCGACACGTGAAGCAAGTTTTGATGTTGCATCCATGGCAGAAACGTCAACGAAGATTTTCGTTCTTGAAGTTATGGGACGTCATGCTGGTTGGATTGCAGCAGCCGGAGCACTTGCGGCAGACGAAGATAACGATATTCCTGTGGTTGTTTTATTCCCAGAGATCAAATTCGATAAAGAAAAGTTCTTAGCGCTTGTTGATTCAAAAGTTAAAAGCCACGGCTATTGCAGCATTGTTGTTTCTGAAGGAACAGCTTGGCCTGACGGAAGATTTTTAGCCGAGCAAGGAACACGTGATGATTTTGGCCATGCACAGCTTGGTGGAGCAGCGCCAGTAGTTGCTAATATGATCAAAGAAGCTCTGGGATACAAATTCCACTGGGCAGTCGCTGATTATTTACAACGTGCCGCACGCCATTTAGCTTCAAAAACAGATGTAGAACAGGCATATGCCTTAGGTGAAGCTGCTGTTGAAATGGCCGTAGCTGGAAAGAATTCTGTCATGCCTGCAATAATTCGCACCTCTAACAACCCCTATAAATGGGAAATTGGATCGGGTGATTTAGCTGATATCGCCAATGTAGAAAAAATGATGCCAATGGAGTACATCAGTGAAGATGGCTTTGGTATTACTGATGCTTGCCGTGAGTATTTACTACCATTAATAGAAGGTGAATCTTACCCTCCTTACAAAAACGGAATGCCTGATTATGTGACGTTGAAGAAAGAACTGGTAGAAAAGAAACTCACTGAATTCGTAATGAAATAATTACTTTCTTTCAGTAAACAAAAAAGCCCTGCATTGCAGGGCTTTTTTGTTTAGATCTTATTAGTTCTTAAAGAATTGTTTATTTATTAATTTTAGTGACTAGTTTAAGTATTTTCGTAAATTTGCTTCTTTAACCGTATTTTCAAATGCCTTATAAGCTTCAAAATCTACACCACTTATTTTTGGAACATCTTCATAAGATAGTTTCTCGATCTTTTCTTCCATTTGTTTTAGCTGCATCTTTAGGCGAGCATTTTCTTTTATTGATTCACCTAAATAATCTTTAACCAAAGTTAAATCTTGATCGGATTGCTGCTGTTTATCCTGTCCGTAGTAATGATGTAACCACCAGCCAATTAATGAACCAGTAACAATAGCAACGGTACTAACCAGTGCTATCTGAAATAAAAAGTATGTCATAAATATCATCCTTGATTATTAGCTTTGGGTTATACCCATGACTTATCGCTAATTTATTGTACGCAGTTAATCGCGTAAAAATATTGGCCAGCAATCCTTGCTTGGCTATTTGTCCCTTAACTTGTTCCTTTAACTTTAACTTTAACTTAAACTTAAAATTAATTAAGTTAGTCTCGCAGTAATACTCTCGATAATAATAGTTTAGCAATGAATAGTAAAAAGTGAGTGCCTGTTTATCAGTGCTAGCGGTGTGTTTGTCAGAGAATCTGTATAGTTTTTATTCGTTTGTTTGGTTTTTAACCACTAGTTGATTCTCAACCTGATGAATACCTTCAATTTTTCTAATAATGTTCTCTGCTTTAGCGAGGTCTTCCTGATTAAGGATATAGCCTTCCAACAATACATCCCTACCATCAACACTAACTTTTACTGTCTTTATGCCACCTTCTTTAAGATTCTCACTAACCTCATCCTTAATAGTTAACTCTAAACCAGGACGTAAAAAATAATTGGATATCACCACTAAAGTAGCAATAACTAAAACACCTATCAATAAAAGCAGTGTTAATGGACTCTTTGATGTTGAACCTTCTGCTTGCATTGTGAGCTGACCAAGTGGATTTAAGTAGAAGCTGGAAATTTAACAACAACTTAAGAAAAAGTTCGATGAGATAGGACAGCAGGATAGAGAAAAGAGATCAATGGGAAATAGGCGGATAAATTTTAAGCAGCTATTAACCGCCTGTATTCTGTAAGAGATCCTGATGTAGTTTTAGCCATTTATTCTGATCAATTTTTGATAAATTTAACTGATCACAAATAGTTTCAAAAGCAACAACATCCATAGATGACACATCAAAGTCACTGGGTGTTACTTCTTCAATATCACAAACTATTCCCGTTAGCTGACGGGATAGCATTATCGTATCCTGATGGTCTAAGATTAATTGCTGTATTCGTGCTGCACCACGAATTTGCATAGTTGAAATTTCTGAGGTGTTTGCTAAAAGACCTTCAAGCGTTTCAAACCTTCTCAGTAATTTACCTGCCGTTGACATACCAACACCTGGAACTCCTGGAATATTATCGGACTTATCTCCAGCTATCGCTAACTGATCAGCCATCTGGTTAGGTTTTGCACCAAACCGCTTAGTGATTTTTTTCTCATCGAGCTTTTCTCCGCGCAAGTATTCCCACCAGTGATCTCCTGCTTTCACTAATTGCGCTAAATCTTTATCTGCCGTGATTAGATTTACTGGGATCAAATTAGTATTGAGCTGTTTAGCCCATGTACCCAATAAATCATCCGCTTCATAAAATGAGCTAGCCCTCTCTAAAATCCCGAAACTGCGTAAGAATTCTCTGCACAAGCGAAATTGCAGCTTTAAGGAATCTGGAGCAACAGCCCTATTAGCTTTATATTCAGGGTAAATCTCACGACGGTGAGATGTTTGCAAACTCTCATCAAACGCAAAACCAATCGACTCTGGTTTCTCTTCAGCCAATAGCTTGTAAACAAAGTCTAAAAAACCGATAACCGCATTAATGGAATTGCCTTCCACATCAGAAGTTTCTTCGTGGGTAAACCAGGCTTTAAAAACATAAATACTGGAATCAATTAACCACGCTGATTTTTTCATAGTAAACAATTAGATCGTGAGACAAGCATTTAATTCCTAAGACGTGAGTAGAAATAGTATAAGTTAAATTATAAACGGTATAATCCGCTAGTCTGGGAAATCTTGTGATAACAAATAAGATTGGATATATTTACTTAAAACCCAATAAAAATAAAATAATAAAAATAAAAAAGGCAAACCCAATGAATAAAATGTTACCTATAGTTGCTCTATGTAGCGCAGCAATTTTAACAACAGTTCTATTGAATGGTTGTGATAACCCAGCGTCTGCTAATGTGCAAACTCCCCAGCCACATCTATCTACGTTTTTATCTCTACACAACCAATATTGTGAAAAGAAATACGACACTCCAGAATCGCTTCAAAGCTCTCTAGATAAAGCACCAGAGTTAGCTCCTGCAAAAGACTTTAATGGTGTTTACGAAGTTCACGTCAATGGTATTAGCTTTGCAGTATCTCCTGAAGAAGATGGTTGTACCACTGATGTAATGGTTCAAACCAATGATAAGAAGGAATTATTTTCTTTTGAAGATATCAATAAGGCTTTGTTGTCTGTTGGTTACGTAGAAACGGGTGAGCCTGTATCACGTAAAGATTTAGGCACAGACCAGTCTGAACTTACAATTATTGAGAAAAAATATATTTCCCCTAAAGGTGAGATTACCACTTTAGATTTCCCTCTAGAGAAGAAAGACAAGTATTACATGACGCTATTTGCTGAAAAATTCTCAGAAGCGAAAAGAGAAACTAAAGAGAGAAT
>RCNF010001283.1_pt1 | contig 13214 bp, 6 predicted proteins | sample 2041311 | NCBI WGS metagenome assembly RCNF01 (sample SAMN09708228, study PRJNA481090) | Marine sediment metagenome, whole genome shotgun sequencing project. | biome: marine sediment; feature: ocean; material: sediment; isolation source: Sewage treatment plant 2 marine sediment (STP2) ... | reverse complement strand
GCCCGGGATCTCAATAAGCGGGAAGTGCGATGTTCTGAACCATCGCGGAGTTCTTATCAGGGCTTCGGCAACTGCTGGGATTTCGGCAAAGCGCTCAGATACGGCTCGTTTCGCTCTGATTCTTGGGTTTTGCCCTTTATACAGGAAAGACAGGTACAATCTTATCGCGTCATCCGGGGAATCATGTTCGAGCAGATCGATACCGAATTCGGAAGCCCTGTCCGTCAGGGCACAGTTCACAGGGAGGTTGAAAATAGAGAAATTGATGAAATCGATCGAATCACCGGCTTCTTCAAGGAATCGAAGCGATGCTTTTATATCATGATCTGTTTCTCCCGGGAGGCCCAGAAGCATGTATACGTAGGATCTTATTCCGTTATCAGCGCACTTTTTCAGGACTTCCAATGTTGTATCCGGGTCAATTCCCTTTTCAAAACGGTCAAGGAGAGATCTGCTCCCGCTCTCTGCACCCAGTTGAAGCATGAGGCAGCCGGATTCGCTAAGCCTGTCCGCAATTCTGGATATCCACCCTTCCGGTCTGGCGAAAGTATAGAAATCAAGTTTGTACTTCCTCAATAATGGAAGTACTCCTTCCAGTGCTCTGCCTGGAATTGCCGAATCAACGAAGTGAATAATCGGATTCCTGTCCATTATAGTGGAAGGGATTGTTGATATGAATCTTTCAAATGTTTCATGACCGTAAAGGGTGAGCTTCCTGCTTGAATCCGGACAGAACAGACATCTGTTCCAGTAACATCCTGTGGAAAGGGTGTAGGGGATCACCGGTCTTCCGGAGATATAGTTCCATTCACCCAGCATGTCCGGCCAGGAGAGGTTGCTCAGAAATGGATCGCTTCCGGAGTCGAATCCTGGAAAACTGGAACCGTCACTCAGGCTGGATTCAGGGAGTACACCTCGTACAAGTTCATATCCCGTTCCGGTTCTGCTGAGACTGTTCAGCAATGAACCCCCTACGATGACTCTGTATCCTGCCATTCTCAGAAACAGGACCAGGTCTATACCTGCAGTCAATTGCGAAAGGTAGGAGAGCGAGACAAGGACAGTCTCCGGATTGTACTTCTGCAGTACAGGAAGAAGATACTCCTCCCAGAATCTGGAAAAGGGCGTGTTACCTTCGCGGGAGATCCTCATTAATTCCGAAGGTCTGTGGAGAGATACCGGGGGCATAAGGTTCATCAGGGTAATTTTCCATCCGGGGTATTTCTTTGAGAAAAGTTTCATTGAGGAATTGAGAACTCCCGATGAAGTGCGATGCTTCTGAGGTGTGTAAAGAGGGTTGTTCAGCAGATAATCCAAAGCAGGTATTACGGCGGGATATCCTCTGCCTTTTGGGGAGAGGGAGAAGATGTACCTGAAATACTCCAGCGACAGATCAAGGAATCCTGCTTCGACTCCTCTTGCGACAAGTCCCGCAGCAAGCAGGAAGGCGCCCGATGGCGGTTCCGAAGGTGTAATGACCGGAGGTACAGTTACAAGGAATTTCATACTCGGAAAGCTAACACATTCGCACTACAGAGAACTACCCTGTCTTTTCCTGTACAGGCCACTTGGATATGTTCACATTGTTGTGCAATGAAATGGAGCTATCAATGAAGGATCTTGGAAAGAACGATAAGACCAGGCTCGAGAGCATCTTCCACACCGGACTGGATTCAGTCGATGATGAACAGGTTGAACAGGCTGTAACGGAGGCGGGGAGAAAAATAAGCAGGCTTGAGGGTGCCGGTATACCTGACTCTCTGGAAGGTTTATGGCAGGATATCAAGCTTTTATACAGTATGATAAGTAACGTGGTCAGAGGCAGATACAAATTGCCCTACCGAACGATTGCAGCGGTTGCGTTCACTCTTTTATACTTCGTGAATCCCTTCGATCTTATTCCCGATATAATTCCCGTAGTGGGATATATTGATGATGCTTTTGTGGTGAGTCTGTGCCTCAAATTCATCGGAACCGATTTGGAGAAGTACAGAAAATGGATACAGAGTGAGAAGGAAAAGTGATAGCTGAATTGGGTGTTCTGCTGGAATCCCGGGGGTGATATTGATGCTGTGGCCGGCGTGGGACAGGTCAGTATTTCTTGCGGTGAACGGTATTGATTCCGGTTTTCTGACAGCGGTGATGCGCTTCATAACAAATGTTGACAACTGGATTCCTGTTCTTGCGGCTTACATACTGATGCTCCTGTGGTGGGGAAGGACCAGACCTCATCCTTCTTCCGGAAGCAGATGGAAAAGAGCTTTTGCCGGGAGAAATCCAAGAGTAGTGCTGCTCTGCCTGATAATTGCCACAGCAGGTTCGGACCAGATATGCTATCATTTAAAACGGGATGTGGGCAGAGCAAGGCCATGTTTTGACGAATCCATTTCCATGCAGGTAAGTTACAGGGGGGATGTGTACGGCAACAGGTCCTTTCCCTCCGCTCATTCTGCGAATTCCGCATCCCTTGCTGCTGTTACAGCTTTTGCCTACCCGCCCCTTGCTCCATTTGTATTTCTTCTGTCCGCTCTAGTTGGATTCAGCAGAATCTATCTTGGAGTGCATTATCCTGTTGATGTGCTGGCCGGGTGGTGCATTGGAATGTTAACCGCATTGTGTACATGGCTCATTTTCAGAAGGATGGCTTCCAGACCGGGACTGATAGGTTTTGCCAACAGATTCAGATACCGCCAGCCAGCCGATTGTCCCCTTCCCGCAGCACCCTGGCAACCGGTTAATGTCGAATCTCTTGATGGATATAAAATGAAGGGATATTTCCTGAGAGGTGGCTCCGATCTTGCAGTGGTTGTTCACGGTCTTCACGAGAACATCGGATCAATGGTGCATCCAGGAGAACTTTTCGGGAAAATCGGATTCTCGGTATTCCTGGTTCCCCTGAGGGGACATGATAATCACCCTCTTCCAGTTACCTGCGGGGGACCAGCCGAGGTTTACGACCTTGCAGGTGTTCTTGACCATGTCCGGGACAGCATGGGATTTGACAGGAGCAGGACCCTGATTTACGGCTCTTCGATGGGTGGAGCTGTTGCTCAGAAGGTATCCGGTCTTCTCGGAGATGGTGTTGCAGGAGTTATTTCGCATGGTGTTTTCAGGAATTTCTTCGAGGCATCAGTTGTCAGAATGGGTAGATTGAGAACAGCCATTCTGAAACTATTTCTGCCGAGAGGTGTTAGCAATGGACTGAAGGTATTCATGCCCTGTGATTACATCGGTCAACCGCTTAAAACCAGATTTGTTTATATTACCGGTACGCGGGACAGAATATCACCTCCGGAAACCGGATTGAGGATGGCCGAAGAAACAGGAGGGCTCGCATTGATACTTGAGCGTGCAGGTCATCCAGCATGGCAGTTCGACGGATGGAGCCGACCTCAGATGGAGACGGCTCTGAACGAAGCTGTCAAATATATAAAGGGCATGGAGACAGAACATCTCAGTGTTGACGGATCAGGATTCATTCGCGATTATCCTGCTTCCTCAGAAGCTGCAACAGGAAGAGAACAATGACAGATTTCAATCAGGCTACGGAAATGATATTAGCTGTTTCATCGCTGCTTAAAGACCTTCAGGAACAGCTTGAATCAGGTAAGGAATTTCCCACCGATAAGGCTGAAAACATTAACAAGTACCAGGTTTTCATGTCTCAGATGATACTTCTTCAGAGGGAAATGGAAGATTTTATAGAGAATGCCGTAACCTTGGAGCTTTCAGTTCAGGAACTGCCTGTTCAGATTCTGGATTTCTCATCGGAATGGGACCGCTTCAAATAGAGGTATTCTCAGAGGTATCGCCTCTTTGCCCATGTTAGAAAAATAAGAGTAGATATCAGCACCAGAAATGTTATCAGGATACCCGAGATCAGTCTTTCCCTGTTGCCGACACTTACAGATCTCGATGAAATAACTGGTATTTCAGACCATGTGTAGTTACCCTGGACGCATACAACAACGGTAAGCCCCTTTATCCTATGGAGACTGCCGTTTGAATCGATCCAGGTCCAGCTGGATTCACCGAATTCGATTCTGAACGCATTTTCACTTTCTTCAAATGCAGTTCTTGTGCCTGTGCTCACAGTAAGTTCCTGCATCCCGTCCAGAATTATCACCAGAGAATCGGGATCGGCCAACGCGGATTGAACCTCCATTGATGCATGTGTCGACCAGAACTCCGCTCCTTCCATTCCGGTGCTGTTCTCGCACAATTCGTCTAGAAAACCCTCTGGTGTTGATGGGGTCAGAAGAATAGCGCAAATTATTATTGACAGCATACTAACCTCTTAACGTTTTTCTGATGGCGGAGAACAGTGTCTTGCTATCTACAGGTAACTGAAGATGTCTGACTTTCGCAGTGATTGATGGAATACCGCTTGAAAGCCCTGATGCGATCAATATCGGCTGATCGGGGATTCGCGCAGCAAGTGCTGTGGCGTAATGAATATTGCTCTGATCAAGCCTGCATATTACAGCACCCGCCGTCTGCTGCCTTACAGCCATCTCCCTTGCTGACTCCACAAAATGGAATTTCTTCGAACTGATCCCGGAAATAGCCTCTCTGCAGAGTTCCGTGAATGAAGAAAGCGGGGAGTAGATAATCGCGTCAACCTCCTTGTAGTGTTTTTTGCCAGCTGGAAGACCCACCTGCAGAACATCCTTATCGGGGGATCCGGCAAGCCAACCTCCGAACCCTTTGAAAAGGATACTCAACTGTCTCAGGATTGATGATCTCTCAGCGATTCCAATTCCCTGAAGTCTGAATTGAATGACATGGTACTGTCCAGGAAGAAAGGAAAAAGCCCCGGTCTCAGGAGTATTATCCAGCCAGCCTGTTTCAAGTCCGGCCCATCTGTCAGGGCACATGGGAGCCAGCATATGCAGAAGGTTTGAGAGGAGATCTGTTGCAGCCCGTCTCGCGAACCATACAGGTGCGCCCTCCTCAGAAGTAGTACCTGATACATCGAATTCCCATCCTTCTCTTCTGCATGCAATAGAGAGGTATTCCGCAAGAGAGCGAGGTTCAGAAGATGAAGAAAGAGTACCCGGACCCAGAGTGATTGCATCGGCAATACCAGCTCTATTCGAGTCAAGAACTGTGTGAAGAATATTCTCACCCGATCTCGGAATTCTCATGCGACTGAAGCACTTCATTCCCTTCCATATGAATTCCACGGGTTCGGGGATGAAAACCCCTGCCAGCCCTGCTCTGTATTGGGAAAGAAGAGCCGGGGAACCGATCCTGTTTAGAATTCTAGCTGCGTTCTGTCCGCTTACCTGCTCCGAACCGACTCCAGTAGCTTCCTGAAACCAGCCATTCCAGGATACTATTTCCCCATCTGGTGTATATTCAGCTTCTCCTCCTGGATACGATTCCCTTGTTGATGAACCGGTTACGCCTTCTGAAGGAAGCAGGGTCCAGGTTATAAGAAAACCGTTGCCCGTCGGGTAGATTTCTTCTACATAACCCTGATGATTTTCAAGTCTGGCGCTTTTTTTTCCGGAAATGGAAAGGTGATTGACAGGACAATCGAAACACTGTCTGGAATTGCCGTAGAACTGAAAACAGTGTGAAATGCCCAATGATTTCCCATGCCACAGCACCTTCGTATCCTTCATGAAAACAGCCTGCAGCTGAGAGAAGTCCGGAAGATTCGTATCATCCATACGCAGTTTATCGAGATCAATTCTGTTCAGTTTTTTCCCAAAGGCATCGACTGCCTTGTACGGAACTTCCCTCTCATCATTCCAAGCGGCAAGAAGTATGAAACCGTTGTTCAGGATTGAAACATGAGTGTCATTGAAACATTCTTCAAAAGGGCGATCCGATGTAAGCAGCTTTTCTATTTCATTGTCTGTATTACTTGACGCTATCGGGCTTGCCGACTCCTCCGGTCCGAAAATGGCCAGAACAGTGGCTGAAAAACCCATAGCAGCTGTTTCAAGAGTTTTCTGAAGGGAATTGTGGTTAGACTGATCTGCTAGAAGCAGGTCCAGTTCGCAGAGCAGATTCTGAAGCCTGTGTTCTCCATGTGTGGCCCTGAAATGCTCGTATTTCATCGAGAGCGCAGGCATGATGGAGTCCGCCCTCTGCTGAAGTGTATCCGCATCACCTCTCCACGGAGCCACAAGGATCAGGTGTCCTGAGGGGTAAACCAGGCATTGACCCCTGAGGCTCAGAGGTGCGCGATCTTCATCCAGATCGACCCAGATCGGGAATTGAAGGTTCTCAGGATTGAATATGCTGCTTGTCTCGAAATGTTCAGTATCAATCTCCACATTGATCGTGCATATGGGAACGTAACCAACGGTTGAGCGTGTCAGGAGAACCGCCGCTTCCAGTTTAAGAACATCTACAAGGAAAGCAAGCAGGTCCTCAGGTACCTGAACTTTCATCTCAGAAAGCCGCTCAAGCTCTGTGATCGGGAATACAAGCCCCTCTGGCCTTCCGATGAATGTGTAGTCAGTTCCTCCAGAATTGTTTGGCGTGCGGGAGAAGATCAGCCGAAGCCCTTTGCCCGTTTTATCCAGAAGGGTCACCTGACCCCTGGATTCATTTAAATCACCCGGCAGTGAGGAAATGAGCTCGCTCTGCGAAAGCTCCCAGGGTGTATATCCAAGGAGACACACGAACCCCGGAGATACTACCGGCAGATTTCTATCGGGGATGAGTCTTATGGCAGGCAGAGAAGGATTGTAAAGATCCTCCTTCTCCGTATCCAGATAGTAGACGAGAACTGATGAGTCAGAATCTTTGCGGGCAGCCGCAGAATAGATAGCTGCGCCGGGAGTGAACAGCACCATTCTGAATTCCTCTGAAAGGGGCCATATGCTGAAGAGTTCAGCGATACTACTTCCAGCAATATCCGGGATATCTTCTGAAACCTCACCCGGGGAAGTGCTGACCACGGTGTCTATCTTATCATCCAACAGGGATATTCTAAGAAGCATTTCCGTTGGTTTCAGAACATTCCTCCTATCTTACAAGCTGTCAGTAAACAGTCTATTTTTTCTGACACAGATAAGAAGTATACAAGGATGGCGGTCCCCGGTTCAAGACCCGCTCTATTGAATGCTTTCATCTGCTCCATAATATACTGCAGGTAAATAGTCAGCATATACCATATTTGGGAGGATTTATTCGTGAGTCCGGCTAAGATAATCTATTGGAAAACATCCTGAAAACCGGGAATTCCGGTGGGAACTTCCTGGGAAATACCATGTTTATGAAAATAGAAGTGTTTGTAAAACTTGAAGTATGCGTAAGTGTAATAGTAGTAACATATTAAAGTATCACTTGACATCTCTAATAGTTATTCACATATACGGGTTCCACTTGGGATATAGCTTAAAAAGCGAGTTAACTCTAAGTGAAACAGAACGGTTTCTTTGAGTTGACAACCAGACGAGTATATCCTAGGTTATAAGTTCGCGCTGAAAAGCGCCCGATCTTTGAAATCTGTGAGAAGACGAGAATCGCATAAGCATGGTCTGTGTTGGTTCCTTGGGGCCAATCCTTCGGGATTGGTGCTAAGCCCTGTTAAAGGGCAAATCTGTAAGCTATAGCAGATTAGGACCGAAATAAAATGATAGCAAGTTAATACAGGAAAATAATCCTATATAAATATATATGGAGAGTTTGATCCTGGCTCAGGACGAACGCTGGCGGCGTGGATAAGGCATGCAAGTCGAACGCGAACAGAACAACTAATTCGTTAGTAGTTCTTAGTAGAGTGGCGAACGGGTGAGTAACACGTGGATAACATACCTTTCAGTGGGGAATAACATCGGGAAACTGATGCTAATACCGCAGATGTCAAAACATTGATTTTGATTTGACTAAAGGGGGGGCTCCTTAGGGACCTCTCGCTGATTGATTGGTCCGCGGCCCATTAGCTTGTTGGTGGGGTAATGGCCTACCAAGGCAACGATGGGTAGCCGGCCTGAGAGGGTGTCCGGCCACACTGGGATTGAGATACGGCCCAGACTCCTTCGGGAGGCAGCAGTCGAGAATCTTCCACAATGTACGAAAGTATGATGGAGCGACGCCGCGTGTGTGATGAAGGCTTTATGAGTTGTAAAGCACTGTCAGAGGGGAAGAACAAGCGTATAAATAATAAGTGTACGCTCTGACGTACCCTCAGAGGAAGCTCCGGCTAACTCCGTGCCAGCAGCCGCGGTAATACGGAGGGAGCAAGCGTTGTCCGGAATCATTGGGCGTAAAGGGCACGTAGGCGGTTCGGTAAGTCGAATGTGAAATCTCATGGCTTAACTGTGAAACTGCGTTCGAAACTACCGAACTTGAGTACTGGAGAGGTATGCGGAATTCCTGGTGTAGCGGTGGAATGCGTGGATATCAGGAAGAACACCAGTGGCAAAGGCGGCATACTGGCCAAGTACTGACGCTGAGGTGCGAAAGCGTGGGGAGCAAACGGGATTAGATACCCCGGTAGTCCACGCTGTAAACGATGGGTACTAGGTTTTGGGGGTCTCAACCCCCTCAGAGCCGCAGCTAACGCATTAAGTACCCCGCCTGGGGAGTACGGTCGCAAGGCTGAAACTCAAAGGAATTGACGGGGGCCCGCACAAGCGGTGGAGCATGTGCTTTAATTCGATGCAACGCGAAGAACCTTACCAGGGTATGACATGTGAGCTTCGACCTTCGGGAAGAGGTTAATCCTGTGAAAGCAGGACGAATCACACAGGTGTTGCATGGCTGTCGTCAGCTCGTGTCGTGAGATGTTGGGTTAAGTCCCGCAACGAGCGCAACCCTTGCTGTTAGTTACCATCGGGTAATGCCGGGGACTCTAGCAGGACTGCCGGTGATAAACCGGAGGAAGGTGGGGATGATGTCAAGTCATTATGACCCTTTACACCCTGGGCTAACCACGTGCTACAATGGTCGGTACAAAGGGGAGCAATACCGCGAGGTGGAGCAAATCCCAAAAAGCCGGCCTCAGTACGGATTGCAGTCTGCAACTCGACTGCATGAAGCTGGAATCGCTAGTAATCGTGGATCAGCATGCCACGGTGAATACGTTCCCGGGCCTTGTACACACCGCCCGTCAAGCCATGGAAGTTGGTAGCACTCGAAGTCGTCGACCCAACCTCGTGAGGGAGACGCCGAAAGTGAGACTGGTAACTAGGGCTAAGTCGTAACAAGGTAGCCGTACCGGAAGGTGTGGCTGGATCACCTCCTTTCTAAGGTTGTACAGTGAAAGGTTAACCCCTTTCACATAACCAGGTTGAGCGCAGGCCAGGCCTGCGATTCCGTCTTCTCCTTATTCAGGTTACCCTGGAGTGGTAATGCGTCTATTTTGGGCCTGTAGCTCAGTTGGTTAGAGCGCACGCCTGATAAGCGTGAGGTCACTAGTTCAACTCTAGTCAGGCCCACCACGCTTACTCCAGACTTAATTATCAGGGGGTGTAGCTCAGTTGGGAGAGCACCGGCTTTGCAAGCCGGGGGTCGCCGGTTCGAGCCCGGCCATCTCCACCAGAAAGCCTGAAATATATATTCTTATTGCGAGGTTATCGCACAGTTATTTGACATCTATGCAGGGAAAACGAGATCAAAATCCGTTTCTGTAATCTTAGTATTTGTGTAAAAGCTACTAAGGGCATACGGTGGATGCCTTGGCACAGGCAGGCGATGAAGGACGTAGTAAGTTGCGATAAGCTTCGGTGAGGTACAAACAACCTTTGACCCGGAGATTTCCGAATGGGGAAACCCACTCAGGCTAATCCCTGAGTATCCCTTTACTGAACACATAGGTTTAGGGAAGCAAACCCGGAGAACTGAAACATCTAAGTATCCGGAGGAAGAGAAAGAGAATTCGATTCCCCCAGTAGTGGCGAGCGAAAAGGGAACAGTCCAAACCGAGCGGCGTGTAAGCAGCGCGTGCGTTGCGCCGTCGGTGTTGCGGGAAGTATTCGGAGGAGCGCGTATCTCCTCGGATCAAAAGGCCAGTTAGCAGAATGTTCTGGAAAGAACAGCCAAAGAGGGTGATAGGCCCGTACGCGAAAACTGACTCTAGATCTGGAGTACTCTCCCAAGTAGTGCCGGACACGTGAAATCTGGTATGAATCTGGGCAGACCACTGCCTAAGACTAAATACTCGCCTGTGACCGATAGTGAACTAGTACCGTGAGGGAAAGGTGAAAAGTACCGCTGGCGCGGAGTGAAATAGTACCTGAAACCGTATGCTTACAAGCAGTCGGAGCCCCCTTGAGGGGTGACGGCGTGCCTTTCGTATAATGAGCCGGGGAGTTACTCGTACGTAGCAAGGTTAAGGCCTAAAGGGCCGGAGCCGAAGGGAAACCGAGTCTGAATAGGGCGAATAGTTGCGTGCGGTAGACCCGAAGCCAGGTGATCTACCCATGGTCAGGATGAAGCTTGGGTAAAACCAAGTGGAGGTCCGAACCCACTAATGATGAAAAATTAGGGGATGAACTGTGGGTAGGGGTGAAAGGCCAAACAAACCTGGAAATAGCTGGTTCTCTTCGAAATAGCTTTAGGGCTAGCGTCGTGCAAAAATGTACTGGAGGTAGAGCACTGGATGGGTGAGGGGGCCAACAAACCTACTGACCCCAACCAAACTCCGAATGCCAGTTACATGTTCCACGGCAGTCAGGCTACGAGGGATAAGCTCCGTAGCCGAGAGGGAAACAACCCAGACCACCAGCTAAGGCCCCTAAGAGTACGCTGAGTGCATTTAAGGAAGTGAGAGCGCTCAGACAACTGGGATGTTGGCTTAGAAGCAGCCATTCATTTAAAGAGTGCGTAATAGCTCACCAGTCAAGCTTTCATGCGCCGATAATAATCGGGGCTAAGCGTACCGCCGAAGCTGTGGACTCTGACCTTTGGTCAGAGTGGTAGAAGAGCGTTCCATTCGCGCTGAAGGTGTTCTGTAAGGAATGCTGGAGCGTATGGAAGTGATCATCCCGGCATCAGTAGCGACAATGAGGGTGAGAAACCTTCACACCGATAGCCTAAGGTTTCCTGGGCAAGGCTGATCCGCCCAGGGTTAGTCGGATCCTAAGCCGAGGCCGAAAGGCGTAGGCGATGGGAAGCAGGTTAATATTCCTGCACCACCGGACAGGTGTTTGAGCGATGGAGTGACGCAGAAGGTAGGGTCATCCGGGTGATGGAAATCCCGGTTCAAGCTCGTAGGGAGAAGAGACAGGCAAATCCGTTTCTTTGTTAATCCTGAGGAGTGATGACGAGAGCCGTAGGCTCATAAAGTGACCGGTTCCATGCTGCCAAGAAAAACTTCTAAGCGAATCTGTCAGGTGTCCGTACCCCAAACCGACACAGGTAGGCAAGGAGAGAATCCTAAGGTGTTCGAGATAACTATGGTTAAGGAACTCGGCAAAATTATCCCGTAACTTCGGAAGAAGGGATGCCAGATCTGGTGAAGACGCTTGCCGTCTTAGCTGGAACTGGCCGCAGTGAAATGGCCTGGGCGACTGTTTACTAAAAACACAGGTCTCTGCTAAGTCGCAAGACGATGTATAGGGACTGACACCTGCCCGGTGCTGGAGCGTTAAGGGGAAGGGTTAGCCTTCAATATGATGGCGAAGCTTTGAACTGAAGCCCCAGTAAACGGCGGCCGTAACTATAACGGTCCTAAGGTAGCGAAATTCCTCGTCGGGTAAGTTCCGACCCGCACGAATGGTGTAACGACTTGGGCACTGTCTCAACCATGGACTCGGCGAAGTTGCAGTAGCGGTGAAGATACCGTTTACCCGTGGAAGGACAGAAAGACCCCGTGCACCTTTACTGCAGCTTGATATTGGCTTTCGGCGTACTATGTGTAGGATAGGCGGGAGACTTTGAAACCATGGCGCTAGTTGTGGTCGAGTCAACCTTGAAATACCGCCCTTGGTATGGTGGAATTCTAACGGAGAACCGTTATCCGGTTCCCGGACAGTGTCAGGTGGGTAGTTTGACTGGGGTGGTCGCCTCCTAAAGAGTAACGGAGGCGCACAAAGGTTCCCTCAGCGCGGTCGGCAATCGCGCGTCGAGTGTAAAGGCATAAGGGAGCTTAACTGCGAGACAGACAAGTCGAGCAGATACGAAAGTAGGTCTTAGTGATCCTGCGGTCCCGAGTGGAAGGGCCGTGGCTCACCGGATAAAAGGTACGCCGGGGATAACAGGCTTATCGCCACCGAGAGTTCATATCGACGTGGCGGATTGGCACCTCGATGTCGGCTCAGCGCATCCTGGGGCTGGACCAGGTCCCAAGGGTTGGGCTGTTCGCCCATTAAAGCGCTACGCGAGCTGGGTTTAGAACGTCGCGAGACAGTTCGGTCCCTATCCTCCACGGGCGTAGGAAGTTTGAGGGGTTCTGCTCTTAGTACGAGAGGACCGGAGTGGACGCACCTCTAGTGTACCGGTTGTCCCGCCAGGGGCATCGCCGGGTAGCTATGTGCGGACTAGGATAAACGCTGAAAGCATCTAAGTGTGAAACCGGCCCCGAGATTAGACTTCACGATCTTAATTGATCCTTAAGGCCACTCAGAGACTATGAGTTTGATAGGCTGCAGGTGTAAGCACAGTAATGTGTTCAGCCGAGCAGTACTAATCGGCCGTGAGGCTTCTATACAATATATTGCTACGGTTACAAACGGATTTCTCCTTCCCTGCATAGATTTGAAAGAACTGCAAAATGCCGGTGGTCAGAGCGGAGGGGCCACACCCGTTTCCATTCCGAACACGGAAGTTAAGCCCTCCAGCGCCGATGGTACTAGTTGGGTCACCTTCTGGGAGAGTAGGACACTGCCGGCTTTAAATTTCGCAAAGAATACCCCCGGGTCTCCAACCCTCCCGGGGGTTTTCTCGTTTCTATTGAAAACTACCACTTACAACATATTCTCACTATTTCACAGTTTCGTTAAAACCAGATCGACTTACCGCTAGAACGGTCGTTCTTCATACTCAAGACACTGAAGACAGCAGTGTGGAATACTTCTCAAATGTCCGAAATGTGGTGGACAGATGAAAGTCATTTCCTTCATTGAGGAGCCTTCTGTCATATACACACATAGTGCCGTGAATGAAGGTTTCTATTTTAAGGAGATTACCGGAGGGTCCGCAGATGTTCTCCCTCTTCACCCTTTCACAAATACATTTCACCTGCTCAAGTGACAATTCTCTGGCCAGAACGACAACGTCAGCGAACCTTGAGTAGATCCATACAGCCT
>RCNF010001358.1_pt1 | contig 13223 bp, 11 predicted proteins | sample 2041311 | NCBI WGS metagenome assembly RCNF01 (sample SAMN09708228, study PRJNA481090) | Marine sediment metagenome, whole genome shotgun sequencing project. | biome: marine sediment; feature: ocean; material: sediment; isolation source: Sewage treatment plant 2 marine sediment (STP2) ... | reverse complement strand
ATCTGAACCATTGCGGGCCCTGGGCCAGGCCACCAATTGCGATAGCACTCCGTTGATTTGTCACTGGTTAGTGAGAGGGGTGGCCGCTCGTCAACCAGGAGCACTTGTTTAACGCCAGCATGGACGCTGAGATGGAAGGCCGTCGATATCCCCGCTATCCCAGCCCCACAGATGACAACGTCAGCAGTTCGAGATGACATGAACTGTTATTCCACCTTCCTCAAGTTTATGAGGTATTGAAGATGCTTGATAGGATATCAATAAATCCCATCTTTGCCGAATAGATTCCAGGGAGCCACCTATAGCGCAAGAGGCAGTTGTACACTCTTTCAACGATCTACGTATTGACAATCAATAAAATTGTATTATTATATGTACTATTATATGTACGATAAACAGTACATATTTGTGTACATAATCTTAGCAGGTGGAACATGCTACGAACTGCAACTGTAACTGAATTACGGTCTGGGCTTGCTTCCTATCTTCAAGATCTAGAAGAGGGTCCAATCATTGTGCTTTCCCATAGTCGTCCCGCTGCGGTTCTACTAGAGCCAGACATGTTCGACGCCATTATGGAGAAATGTGAGTTACTAGAAGATATTCTAGATGGACGTCGAGCTCTAAATGAGTATATGGAAAAACCAGGTGTTGCTGTTGATGCTGAGGAGGTATTTGAACGCCTGGGTAATTAATTATGGCATACACTCTAAAAATACATCGAGATGTAGAAAAGCAACTTTCGCGAATACAAAAGAACCACAGAGAGCGTTTGGTAAAAGCCATACGCTCTCTTCGTAGTAATCCAAGACCGACTGGCTGTACGAAATTAGATAGGAATCTAAACAGAATAAGGGAAGGCCAATATCGAATCATCTATGGGGTTTTTGATGACGAGGTAGTTGTTGTAGTCTGCAAAGTAGCAAGAAGAACGGAATCTACATATCGTGATCTACAGACGCTACTCGACAGAGCGTTGAAAGAACTGCTTGAAGACTGATATTTACACAGACCATCTTTTCACTGAAGCGCAATCCTCTTCCCGTTCTGGAGCAAGAAATCACGACTTGTGACTGTCACCGATTAAGCGAGAGAATAACATTGAGCCGGGTTTTCAAAACCATGTTCTTCCTCACTTCTGTTGCGATCTCCTCTAGAGTCTCTCCCGTCAGCGGGTGAAGGAAGTCCGGCCGGAGCTCGGCGAGTGTCACCGCAAGATACGCTCTCTCCAGCAAGTCGGGGTCCGGGAGGGATAGCAGCTCGTGATCGAGCACACGATCCCCTAATATACAAAGATCCAAATCGATCGTTCGTGGCGCGAATTTGTCCTCCGTGCGAATGCGCCCCAGGTCTGCTTCTATCTCACGCAGTTTGTCTCGGATAGTCAAGGGGTCGAGCGAGGTTTCTATTAAGACCGCCGCGTTGAGGTAATCCGGCTGCGGGTCATCGGCGATGGCGGGATTCTGGTAGACCTTTGAGACGGCAATGGGATTGCCAAGGTCGGAGAGCCGCGCCGCCGCGAGCGGCAAGTTCGTTTCAGGATCGATGTTCGAACCTAAGGCTATAAACGCAAGTTCAGTCAAAGTCGCCCTGGCTCCGATCGATCTCCACACCGACTGATTTCGCGAATCGCAATGCGCCTGGTTTCTCGACCCGAACTTGGGCGCGCTGAACACCCTCTGTTCTCAGGCAAAGTTTGGCGATGTCGGCGGCTAAGGCTTCAACCGTATACCTGGCGGATTTATCCACGTGCTCGATGATTTTCTTCGTTAACGTCCGGTAATTGACAGCGTCCTCGATCTTATCGCTCTCGCCGGCTGCACGCAGGTCACCCGACAGGGTGATATTGATCAGGATGTCCTGTTTTTTTTCGCGCTCCCAATCATTGATTCCGATGATTCCGCGCAGCAGTAAATCTTTGATGATGATGTGGTCTTCGTTCATGGTTCCATCCCTTCGCATTACCTGATCTCGCACTTATAGAGAACGATAATCACATGTAAGATAAGTGTATTGTAAATCGTCAAAGCTGTAGAGCTTGGCTTCTTTGTTGAAGCTATTTTACACAGAATCTCACAATATGAGGGGTGCCCGTGTATAATTCCTGTCTAAGGGCGGATTGCGTTTGTGATAGGATTTTAGCCATAGGCACCATGAGAGGAGAGAGAATATTATGCACAATATTGATGCTGCAGCGGAACTCTTGGATGGCGTCGGTGTAGTGAAGCCAGAAATTGAGGCTGCGGTGGGTTCACTTCTCAAAGCATTTGGAGAAGACGCCTGCCGAGAAGGTCTGGAACGTACTCCCGAACGTGTCGCCCGGATGTATGATGAACTTCTTGCGGGATATCGCGTAGATCCGCACGAACTCATTAATGAAGCTGTTTTCGAGGTGGACTATGACGATATGGTCATTGTCCGCGACATTGAGTTTTACAGCATGTGCGAGCACCACTTGCTGCCCTTTATTGGGCGCGCGCACATCGCCTATCTTCCAAGCGGCAAGGTCATTGGCCTCTCGAAAATACCGCGCATCGTCGATTTATTTGCTCGGCGGCTGCAGGTTCAGGAGCGGATGACTCGTCAGATAGCGGATTTCCTCGAGGCGGCAATCCACCCGCAGGGTGTCGCCGTCGTCCTTGAGGGACTGCATCTTTGTTCGAAGATCCGCGGGGTGAAGAAGGCTAATGCACGTATGGTCACCAGTGCCATGACCGGGACGTTCAAGACCAATGACATCACCCGTAAAGAATTCCTAGCGCACATCGCCAGGGACACTTCCAGCTTGGCGATCTAACCGAGTCAAGTCGTCATTTTATTAGATCAGGGTTCCCGGTCTTTCTAACGAGAACTCTGATCTCCTAACAAGATAAATCCGCCGTCGATGACGATTGTCTGCCCACGGATCATGTCAGCTTGCTGGGAGCATAAGAAAGCGACCAGATCGGCAACATCCTCCGGAGTCACAAGTCGACCGGCGGGGGTTATCGTTGAGACGCGCTTAATCACAGAATCATCCTGTGCTACGTCGAAATGCTCCAGGGCATCTGTCCTCACGACACCTGGAGAAACAGCATTCACTCTGATACCCAATGGGGCAAGCTCGACGGCGAGGTATCGAGTGATGGTTTCGATGGCGGCTTTACTGGCGCCGACGACGACGTAGTCGGGAATGACGTGAGAAGCGCCCGGGCTGGAGATGCTTACAATCGCGCCGCCGCCACGGTTTTGCATGAGCCGCGTTGCGTGTTGGGCGCCGAAGAGAAGCGAACGAGCGTTGATGTTCATCGTCCAATCCCAGCCCTTCGGCTTCTGTTTCAACACCGGACGATTATATCCGGAGGCTGCGTTACTGATGAAAATATCCAAGCCACCGAACGCCTCTTCCACGCCTGTAAACAGATTCTCGAGCTCCTCAAGGTCGCCGACATTGGCTTTGATTACGACTGCCTTCCGCCCTAAGGTACGGATTTCCTCGGCTGTATCTTCCGCTGGGCTCCGGTTGCGGAAAAAGTTCACAACGATGTCGGCTCCATCTGCGGCCAGACCCAAGGCGATAGCTCGTCCGATACCCCGGCCTGATCCTGTCACCAAGGCAACCTTGTCCTTAAAGCGCATAATTATTTTCTCCTTTTGCTGGCGTTTAACCTGCGCTCATCTTACCATTTAGGGGGAGGTCCGAGCGTAGTTTTTTTCACTCCCCGGCGAGAACCACCGAAGAGGTCATGTTCACGAGAAGGGAACGGTCGATGCCAAAGAGTTTGAGCGGCGATCTGCTTACACTCAAGCGAACGATCCACAGGGAATTAGAAGATGCCGATCAGGCACGGATCGATGGCAATGAGGGGCGAGCGAGGGTCTGCGCTCGGCGAGCTGCTGGTTGGGCGGTGAGCTTCACGCGCAGTTTGAACGAGGAACGTGAGATCGAATCGAATGCTTATGAAATGCTGCAATGGTTGGCGCAGCAAGCTGATACCGAGGAAGCTGTTCGTTCCGCAGCAACTCGACTGACGGTTCGTGTGAGTCTCGACCATACGCTGCCTTTCCCAGAAGATCCTCTTGACGATGCCCGGATGATTGTTGAAGCACTCCTGGGTTTGAATCGGGCAGAGATGGGGGATGCTCAGGGCTCTGGGAATTCAACATAAGCAAAAAGAAGCTAGAGATGCTTCATAAAAACGAGGTGAGAACTGAATCCACGAGAAGAGAATTCGGATAAAGTTAAGCAAATATTCGAAGGACGAGATCTGCGCGCGTACGCGAGCGGGACCACATTTCGGCTTGTTCTGGGCGGCTTGGCCCTGGTCTTGATCGTTGGCAATGTGCTCATCTGGGTCTTCTATGGGCGCGGGGCGGCACAGTTGTCGCTGCTTTGCATGGGCGTCACCCTGATACCGGCCCTATTGATAGCCGTGGTTCTTTGGGTTATGGGGTGGATCGTCCGCAAGGATAGAGATGCTTGATCCGGTACTCGTCACCCTCGCTCAGAGGGGTCCCTTCCTATTCCATCTTGGCGGGTTGTAGGTAGATACGATTATCCTGATGCTTCACGAGTGAAACTGTGGCTGAATACGCCCTTTCCACATAACTCATGTGCTGAGAAGAATGTAGGCTCTCGGATCGTCTATATAAAGCATGGGTTGAACCTATTGCATGTTAGGTTTTCCAAACTTATAGGATAGATTATAGTGAACTACATTAAAGGAAATAACGGGGTAAAAGTACTCTTGGATAAATACTTATGAAAGCAATTGTATGGACAAAATACGGACCACCGGATGTTCTTGAACTTAGAGAAGTAGAAAAACCTACTCCCAAGGACAATGAAGTCCTGATACAAATACATGCGACAACAGTAACAGCAGGGGACTGTGAACTACGAAGTCTCAAATTCCCAATTTACCTCAGTCTCCCTATGCGACTGTGGCGGGGTTTCTTAAAACCAAGAGAAAATTCCATTCTGGGGACTGAGCTAGCCGGAGAAATTGAAGCAGTGGGCAAAGATGTAAAACGATTTAAAGAAGGTGACCAAGTATTTGGATCTGCCGGCATGGATTTTGGCACTAACGCAGAGTACATATGTCTGCCTGAAGAACCTGGAGAGATGGAAGGGGGGGTGGCAATAAAGCCGGCCAATATGACCTATGAGGAAGCCGCCACCGTTCCTTTTGGGGGACGAGAGGCATTGCATTTTCTTAGAAAAGGAAAAATCAAGAGCGGACAGAAGATTTTAATAAATGGTGCAGGTGGAAGTATAGGTACTTTTGCGGTACAGCTTGCCAAACACTTTGGAGCTGAAGTGACTGCCGTGGATACCATGGGGAAATTGGACATGCTGCTCTCGATTGGTGCAGACCAGGTCATTGATTACACACAAGAAGATTTCACCAAAAGCGGTGAGGTCTATGATGTAATTTTTGATGTGGTGGGCACGATTTCGTTTTCACGTAGTGAAAAATCGATAACGCAAAACGGAACCTATCTATTAGCCAATCCTCTGGGGTCACAGATGGTTCGAGGGCCATTGACCAGAATGACAAGCAGCAAGAAAGTGATTATGCAGACAGCAAGCCCAACAACTCAAGATTTAATTTTCCTCAGAGAGCTTGTTGAGGCGGGAAAAATAAAATCGGTCATTGATAGACGCTATCCGTTGGAACAAATTGCCGAGGCTCACAGGTATGTCGAAACAGGGGAGAAAAAGGGAAATGTGGTCATAACTGTGGAACATAACAACAAAACTTGACAAAGCGCTGACCTTCGACTTCGCTCATGAGGGACCGCACGACCGCTATTTGGCTGCGCTTCATAGCGGCAGGTGAGCTTTGTCGTTATCATCCAACTCGATTTTTCTTGAAGAATCATAATAAAAACGACACATATAATGGAGTGATCAATGGCAACAAAGGAACTGCACGAAAAAGCGATTAACACGGTACGATTCCTGGCCGCGGATGCGGTTCAGAAAGCCAACTCTGGTCACCCGGGCCTTCCCATGGGGATGGCATCGGCCGCGTATGTACTCTATACACGGCATATGAAGTACAACCCCGCAGATCCACAATGGCCAGACCGCGATCGTTTCATTCTCTCCCCCGGACATGGTTCCATGCTGCTGTATGCCATGCTGCACCTGAGCGGATACGATCTTTCAATAGAAGATCTCAAGCAGTTTCGACAGTGGGGGAGCAAGACTCCAGGTCATCCAGAGTATGGGCTGACACCAGGAGTGGAAATGACCACGGGGCCGCTCGGGCAAGGATTCTCCTCCGGTGTCGGTATGGCGATCGCCGCGGAACACCTCGCTGCGCAGTACAACCGTGATGACTACGAAGTCGTCGATCACTTCATTTATGCCATTGTTTCGGATGGTGATTTGATGGAAGGTGTCGCTTCTGAGGCCGCCTCACTTGCCGGACATTTGCGGCTTGGCCGGTTGATTTATCTCTACGATGACAACCGGATCAGCATCGATGGCAGCACAGATATTGCTTTTACCGAGGATCGCGCCGCACGCTTCGAGGCATACGGATGGCATGTCGAGCAGGTCGCGGATGTCAACGATCTGGAGGCGCTCGATCGCGCCATCGAAGCCGCAAAGGCGGACGATCGTCCTTCATTGATCGTGACGCGCTCCCACATTGGTTTCGGTCTTCCGACCAAACAAGATACAGCTGCGGCGCATGGTGAACCACCGGGGGAAGAGGAACTCGCAGGGGCTAAAGACAAATTGGGTTGGCCACAAGAGCCTTCGTTCCTCATTCCGGATGATGTGCGCGAGCATTTCCACGCTGGAGCCCAGCGCAATCTCGAGGCGTATGAATCCTGGCTGGAGAGGCTGGTTAGTTATGGAGATGCATACCCTGAACTTCACGCGCAATTTAAGCGAACCCTGTCTGGCATACTCCCCGTTGAGGCGAGAGCAAAGCTTCCAGTTTTTGACAGCGACTCGAAAGGCATGGCAACCCGCGCCTCATCAGGCAAGGTCCTGAACGCATTGGCCCCCATCATTCCCGAGTTGATTGGTGGATCAGCCGATCTAACCGGATCGAATAAGACCGCGCTGGAGGGTGAGACGTCATTCACGGCGGATGACCGCCGTGGGCGGTACCTGCATTTCGGCGTCCGTGAACACGCGATGGGAGCAATCCTGAACGGCCTTTCCCTGCACGGAGGGCTCATCCCCTTTGGCGGGACCTTCCTGGTTTTCTCCGACTACATGCGCGGGGCGGTCCGCCTGGCAGCATTAATGGAGCAGCGTGTAATCTATGTGTTCACTCATGATTCGATTGGTCTAGGAGAGGACGGACCCACGCATCAACCCATTGAACATCTAACCGCGCTGCGCACGATCCCCAATATGGTCGTTTTACGCCCGGCGGATGCGAACGAGGTCGCGCAAGCCTGGATGTCAGCATTGGAAAGGGATGATGGACCTACGGCGCTGGCGTTAACCCGTCAAGCGATGCCAACAATCGACCGGGCAAAATTCGGATCGGCTGAGGGATTACAGAAGGGCGCATATGTCCTGGCAGATCTGGGGGAGGGACCGATACGGCTCATCTTGATGGCGTCGGGATCTGAGGTCGAAATCATCCTCGAAGCTGGCGCAAAACTCGCCAGCGGCGGCATCTCGACCCGCATCGTTTCGTTCCCTTCTTGGGAGCTATTCGAAGCTCAATCCGCGGAGTATCGACAACAGGTTCTTCCGGGGGCGATTCGAGCCCGCGTGGCGATTGAGGCCGGCGTCACACTTGGATGGGAGCGATGGGTTGGCGACGACGGAGCGATTATCGGCATCAATCACTTTGGAGGATCGGCGCCATATGAGGAACTCTACGAGCGCTTTGGATTAACAGCGGATAATGTTATCCAGAAAGCTCAGGAAGTCCTGGCGCGGATCGAGGCCTCTGGCAAATAAGCCAAGAATGTGCCTGGTTGTTAAATCAGAAAATCATGACTCTGTGCATCTTCGCTTCGTGAGTGAAGATGTTTCCAACCAAGAGTTTGGGTTTGGAGTCGTAGTGCTTGCCTCGAATCTTTAGAGCAAGATAATAAGTGAAATGGCTCCTGCTGGAGCAGACGATGGGCCCGATCCAATCTGTTCATGCACTAGGTCAGTCCCTGTGGTTGGATAACATCCGCAGGGACTCGCTCGATTCTGGTGAATTGGCGGATCGAGTCGCGGCCGGTGAGCTGCGCGGGGCGACATCCAACCCAACTTTTTTTGAAAGTGCCATCGTGTCGAGCGGAAATTACGCGGTCGATTTGCGCCGGTTCGCCCAGGCGGGGTGGACAGCAGAAAGGATCTTCGTCCAATTAACCGTTGATGATATCCGCGCCGCGGCAGATGCCTTCTTGCCGCTTTTCGAGCAAACGAACGGTGGGGATGGGTTCGTCTCGATCGATGTGAATCCAGAATTCGCCGATGACACTAACAGGATTGTTGAAGAGGCGCGGCGTTTATGGGATGTGGTAAATCGTCCTAACGCGATGATTAAGATCCCGGCAACACTCGCCGGCCTCTCCGCGATTGAATCTTCCATTCGAGCAGGCATCAATGTAAATGCAACGTTGATTTTCTCTCTGGGGCGCTACATCGAGGTTATGGAAGCCTACATGAGTGGCTTGGAGGGGCGTCTCGAAGCTGGAGGGTCGCTCGACCATATTACCTCCGTGGCCTCATATTTCGTCTCGCCGATCGATACTGCGCTAGACGAACAGCTGAAGGAGGTTATCCAGCGCGGCGAAGCAGAGGGAGCGCGCGCTTCAGCCTTGCTCGGGAAAGTAGCTATTGCCAACTGCAAGCTTGTGTACGCGCAATTTGTGGCGACGTTTCAAGGGGAACGGTTTCAATACCTCGCCACGCGGGGGGCGCGAGTGCAAAGACCTCTCTGGGCGTCTACGAGCACGAAGAATCCAGAATATCCTGATACCTATTATGTCGATAATTTGATTGGACCAGATACCGTAAACACACTTCCTGAATCAACGCTGAAAGCTTTCAAGGATCTTGGCGCACCGGCGTTGACGCTTACTGAGAATATCTCAACTGCCCGCAGCCGGTTGCAGGCGCTGGATGACCTTGGGATCTCGCTCGATGCGGCTGCGGATAAGCTTGAGAGGCAGGGTGTAAGTGAATTTGCTGCATCTTATCGTTCAATTTTGGGGACGATTGAAGAGAAGGCGGGCACTTTTCAGAGGGAACTCGCTGCACTTGAACCGAAAATACGGGAGACCCTGGTGGAGTTAGAGCGAGATGAGGTTGGGAAGAAGCTCTGGCAGGAGGACGTGACTCTTTGGGTGGAACGCGATCGCGAGAAAGCGCAGGTTCGTCGTTGGTTGGGATGGTTATCAGAGCCTGCGAAAATGTCAACTGGAGTCGCTGAGCTCACCCGTTTCGTAGAAGCGCTAGATCCGGCAATTACATCGTTGGTCCTCATTGGATCTGGATGTGGGCTATTCACTGCAGAGATGCTGGCGCGGATCCTGGTGCCACCCAACGGGATTGATTTGCACACAATCAGTACGGCGAATCCGGATGACATCCGCGCTATAAAGAGGAAGATTGCACCGGAAGCAACTTTATATCTTCTTGTGGATTCTTCATCGGGAGATGGAATAGAAGAGCATTTACTCTCAACTTTTTGGGAACAAGCGGTCCGGATGCTTGAGGAGCAAACAAGGGATCACTTCGTCGTCATCGTGAAAGAGGGTTCCAAATTACATAATTGGGCTGTAGAGCAGGGCATCCAAATAATTAGTGAGGCGGATAACCAAGATGACCTCTGCCTCTCCCCATTCAACTGGACGAGCCTCCTGCCCGCAGCGCTAACAGGCGCGGATATCCAGTCCTTCGTGCAGGGTGGCGTAGATATGACGCGTGCATGTGGTCCACTCGTGGATGTTGCCCAGAATCCAGGTCTTTTTCTCAGCTCGGTCCTGGCTGCGGCTTTCCGCAGTGGGCGGGATAAAGTAACGCTCTTCGCCGACCCGCCTTTGGAGCCGACATTAGAGTGGATCCAGGATCTGCTCACGGCTGGGCGCGGGAGCAGGAGAGATGGGAGCGGATTTATCTCGATCCGGGATGAACCTCCGGGGTCAGGGAATGTCTACGGCGACGATCGCCTGTTTGTGTACCTGCGCGATTCCGGTGCATTGGACCGTCGTCTGGCAGAGTGGATACGTGCTGATATTCCCGTTCTTGTGCTCGAGACAAGTGCAAAACCAGAAGCGATAGGTGGGATGCTCGTTCAATGGCAAATAGGCGCGGCAATCGCACAGCACTTGCTTTCAGTAAATCCCACAGATCTTGATGCCCACCACAGAAGCAAAGCGGAGCGCCAACACAATCTGCACCGGCTCGAACGTAAAGGTGAACTGCCTCAGGCGGATCCGTTATGGCAGGGCGATGGTGTGCAGTTGAAAGCCGCGTCACGGGGTTTGAAACTCACAGGAGTCGGATTATCTGAAGTGATTGATTTTATTCTCGCCGAATCACAGGAAGCGGGAGGATTAGGATTGCGCTTCTATACTCCCATGTCGAAAACCCTTCAAGGTAAGGTGAGGCGCCTGCGTCATGCGCTTCGCGATCAACTCGGTTTGTACTCGCTGACGAGCTTCGCAGAGTACGGCCTTGGCATCAAAGATATTATCTATCTAATCCTGATGGTGAAGCCCCGAAAAGATGAAGCCATACCTGGTAAAACCTATACTTTCGGGCAGTTGTTTGAAGGGCAAGCTCTGAGCGACCTGGCGGTGATGAAGGACTACGGATCGCCTGTCCTTTACCTTTATTTCGATGCCCAGAAACGGCTGAGCGATTTCCTGCTAGCAATGACCGAAGCCGCAAAGGCCAGAGATGTCAAAACCAATGATTGATGACCTCAATGGGAGTTCCGGCGGGAGAGGGAATAGTCATGGCAACGAGCGCAGGTGGCTCCCAAAGCAGGTCATTACCGGGGAGGATGAGGGTATTTTTTCAGTCCTCCCTGAGGGTGTGCTAACAAACTTTCTCAATCCAACCTCAGAAAACGCCTTGTTGTGGAACGTGATCTACCCGTTGGCGCAGCCGACAATCTCGCTGATCGATCTTCTGAATATCAGACCTCTATGGGGTAATCTCAATGAAGAAAACAAGGTTGACGATGATTTGACCCCTTACTATTGGGGATACGACGTGGATGGGGTGCGCCTACCTCGACTGGATGATGTCCTTCCTATGATCGATGGCAGCGGTCCCAAGACTGAGGTTGACCTTTTTTTTCTTGGCGAGAGAAACCTTATTCTGGTTGAATCTAAGCGCAAGAGCGGTTTTGGCCGCTGCTCACGCTTCAGCAGACACCGCTGCCCGGAGATGCACCTCTCGGTCGGAGATAACCAGTCGCCTTGCCGCTATTGGGAAGTTGAAAAATCCCGCTTCACAAACCACCTAACGATGGGGCTGCGACCTGAGCCAGATTCTGAATCGCCAGCCTGCAATCGTCACTATCAACTGGCGCGCACGCTCACAACTGGGTTTGAGCTCGCGGATCATCTAGAGCGTGAGTTTCACCTCTGGGTATTCGCGCCGCGTTCACGTTGGTCGAGGCTACAAAAGGATTGGCTTGATTTCACGGAGCGTGTGCAAGACGATACCCTCTGGCGGCTGCTGCGCGTGATCGCCTGGGAAGGCATCCAGGAAATCGCTAGCAGGTAAAGCGAGAGCTGCTCCTCCATCCGTGTACCCTTGGATTTCACCTTCTGATACCTGCATTAACCCAAAGCGGTTTCATCAAGGGGCAGCACCGTGGTTTTTCTTTTGGAGTCGGCTGACCTTGTCCGCGGTTAGAAGCAGAGCATGGTGGGATGGGTCGATCCAGGCAGCGAATTACCCGCCAAGAGAACGGACATCGCTATATCCGTAGGTCATAAGGATGGTCATGGCGATGGTGGACCGGTGACCGTAGCCGCTATAGATGACTATTGTGGCATCTTTGTCGATGGGCCAATCAGTTTTTCGGTCGATGAAATCCTCGAGCGGGATGTGGATCGCACCCTCGATGAGGCCGGTGGTCTCGACTTCATCCTCGTTGCGCACGTCGATCATGATCAGATTCGGGTCCCTGTCGAGCTCTTGGAGGATGGCATTGGCGGTGACGAAGCCCCAGTCTTCGGGGATGCTGGAAAGCATCTTGTTAATAACGGCGGTCATCGCCGGGTCGGGGGATGCGGCATGGAGAGCAATGGTTTCAGGTAACCCGAGAGCTACAGGATATCCGGCTTCGGCCCATCCTTTGTAACTACCTTCCTTTAATACAAATGTTGAGTTCCAACCGAGAGGACCGAGGGCGGTCATGGCGATAGTACAGCGCCAGCCGCTGCCGCAGTAGGCAACGATGGTGGTGTCGAACGATGGTAAAAGGTCCAGGTTCTTACCGAGTTCGAGCAACGGGATGACCGTCGCTCCTTCGATGTAGCCATTCGCTTCAACTTCGTTTAATGAGCGGACGTCGAGCAGAAACGGCGGCGGCTCTTCCGCGAGCAGCTCCTCCAGCCCATCGAGACTGAGTGTATTGTAGCCCACCATGTTGTCGAGGAAGGAGTTAAACGCGGCGTCTATGTCTTCTGCGACTGCATACGACAGGTTAGGTGAACCCGGGTTTTGGGCCGCGCTCGATCCAGAATCCGGCGCCACTGTTGCATTTATCGTTTCTGGCGCAGCATCGCTACCACAAGCGGAGAGGATCATCGCCAGGATTATCGTCAGCGCAAAAAGCCAAGAACCTTTACGTTTCATTATTAAATAACTCCTCAAAAATATTGGGTACGGCTCAGAATGACATCAGCATAACTTAATCGCTTTGGCGGACAAAACCATTTTCATACATGCAGTGGAAAACTGCGAGGGTTTATTTTACCGGACTTGTCATTAAATGGGAGCAGTTTGAGTCGCCGTTAGGCTGTACGAAGATCGTTTGTATCTGATGATTACATGGTGCAGCGGAAAGCGTACGAGGGCAATACCACAAAGGTTGAACTCGATGCCAACTGGCGCGCGCCGATTATTGAAGGTTTTTCTCCACTGGCCGGTCCGAGTATTCACTTCGGAAATCCAATATGCTCCTGGTGCGACAAGTGCCAGGATGCCTGCGCCGACAAGTTCAACGCCACGTTGTCCCCTTTCTTTACTCTTACGGATCAGGTAGAGATACCATGTGAATACCGGGACCGCGGGAATGGCG
>RCNF010001281.1_pt1 | contig 13224 bp, 9 predicted proteins | sample 2041311 | NCBI WGS metagenome assembly RCNF01 (sample SAMN09708228, study PRJNA481090) | Marine sediment metagenome, whole genome shotgun sequencing project. | biome: marine sediment; feature: ocean; material: sediment; isolation source: Sewage treatment plant 2 marine sediment (STP2) ... | reverse complement strand
TAGGGTGCGCCATGCGCACCATGAATAATTTGTTTACGTTTTCATTTCGGTGCGCATGGCGCACCCTACGGACTTGTTAAAAGAAATATTTTTTCCACTGATGAGGGCAGATGAGCACGGGTAAAAGCACCATATCATGTTGTGTCGTCTTAAACGACAGATTGGTGGAGCGGGCATTGCCTGCCTTCGTTATAAATAGTGACTGTATTTCGGTGGGCAGTGCCCACACTGTGAAAATCTTTCCAGAAACAGAAAAAATGAAGACCTAGTGATTTACTTTCTCTTGTTGTAACCACTAATTTCAAACCACTTATAAATAAAAGCCAGATCGTCCTGTGATAGTGTACCAGTAAGGTTTTTAAGCAGTATGTAGTTAATTGTGTAGTTATATTTATCAGCCGAATAATCACGGTATACCTTATATACTTCTCTTTGTGCGTCCAGTACGTCTACATTTGTTCTAGTGCCAATTTTATAACCTTTGGTAATCATTGCTAGTGCAGTTTCTGCTGAGAGCGCAGCCTGTTTTAATGCACTGATACGATTTAACGATGACATTACAGTGCGATAAGATTTTCGTGTTTCTCGCATAACAGAACGGTGTGTACTGCGTAAGCGATCTTTTGCCTCATTGAGATTGATGCTTGCAGTACGAGATTTCGAACTTATCTGTCCGCCCTGGTATATAGGTACATTCAGTCGAAGCATGATTGATCTGTCGTCTACTTCACTATCACCAAAGCGGCCACCTGATTCTGTTAAACGATATCTTGCGACCAGGTCAAGTTTAGGATAATGGCCAGACTTTTCATTTTCTATTTTATATCTCAGGGCTTGTATAGAATGTCGATCAGCCTGTAGTTTTTTATTATTTTCTTCAGCCAGCTTAACCCAGTAAGCTAAATTTGCAGGTTCCAGTTTACCAGGCTCAAAAGAAGGTGAAAGTCCTGCAATATTTGAATGCTGCAAGCCAGTTAACTGGGTCAAACCTTCAAGAGAGTCTTCATAATCATCTTGAGCAATGATGACTTGTGCGATGGCTAAATCATGGGAAGCCTGTGCTTCCTGTAAATCGGTTATTGTGCTTTTGCCAACTTTATATCGACGTTTAATGTTCTGTAGTTGTTTGCCTATGGCCTGTTCTTCTGCATCTGCAAATGTCTTATTGTCTACAGCATACAATACTTCAAAATAAGCTTCTGTTAAACGCACAATTAAGTTTTGTCTGGCTAATTTATATTCGCTGGCTGCAGCCTGGCTTTCAGCATCGGCTATATCAATTTCTGAGAATAGATCTTTGCGGTAAAGTGGTTGTTTTAATCTTAAGTTGATTTTGTTGTTGTCAAAGTAGGTTAAGCCGGACGTACCAGTAGCACCTTCAGCAACATCAACATCCTCACGGGTGCGACCCATTTCAGCAACTAATCCGATTTCAGGAAGTAAACCGCCCCTGGCGTATTTCGTGTTCTCTTTACTGGCGGAAAAAACCGAGGTGGCTGCACTTAACGTTGGGTCGTTTTCAACGGCAAGATTATAGATTTGAAAGATGGTTTCAGGCGCAGATGAAGGCGCCGTGGCAGATTTAGCAGATGCATAAAATAGTAAGCTTGCTATTGTAAGGCTAATAAGTGTTAATTTTAGCGGCTTTCTTTTTAAATACATATAATAATCAATATGTTATGTTTATTTGGTTTTTCAGTATAGTAACAGATAAATAATTTATAGCGCATGTATTAGATTGTTTTAAAACAATTACTTATGCTTATAGTAACCATAGACTAGCGGGTAAATTATTCAAGTAATTCAGCACCATTGGAGTTGCTAAACGGGGCCTATCGCTGGGGGCGGAAAATGGGATTTAAGTAAATTTACTGCGTCCGCCGAACCTGTGAATGAAGTGATTTGGGTGGATAATAGCAGCCGTTATTTTAAGCAGGTTGAATTATGGGCGATATAAATCGTCATGTAGTCGTGTTCAGGACTGATGCCTGGTGTTATATATTCAAACCCAAATGTCGCTCTCATGGACGGCAATTCTGCTGTGGCTTCAGCTGATAACGTGAAAATTAGTAATAAAAGTATGTAATATATTTTAAGTGTCATGCTGACCAGTTCAGCATAAAATGGTTTGTACGCAAGTGCCTATATATTAGATTTAGTGGATTTTATTAGAAAAAACTGATGTTGGCGTGTGGTGGTGCTTATATCTGTGTAGTGGGTGAGTATTTCGCGCTCCATTCACGCTCCATAAAAGCGCCAAAATCGAGACTATTCAGGACAATTCGGGACAGAGTAGGTGAATTTTGCAGTGCTGACGGAGTTTGTTAAAGGCTAATAAAAACAATATCTTGTGATATTATTTGGGGGGTGTTAAGCTAGTGAATTGTGGTGCCGAGAAGAGGACTTGAACCTCCACGGGCCAAAGCCCACTAGCACCTGAAGCTAGCGCGTCTACCAATTCCGCCACCTCGGCAAGTGTTGAAATTTTCAAGTTGCGAACTTTACAAGGGGGCAATCCCAATGTCAATTCGTTGTTGGATAATTCATCAAAGGAAACAGCCACGTATAAATTTACAGGCCATATTTATTATTAGCCATTTGTTGGTTATATTTACTATTATTTATTATGTTGAAAAAAATTAAGAACAAGATCATATCTGCTATTAGCAAGAAAAAGAAATCTAAGGTGAGCAAAAAGTCACCGCCAGATGAGAAAGTAAGAAAAAAGCGTGCCCCAAAAAAACACGCTTTAAAACGCTCAAAAAAAATTAAAGACCCGGAAGCAAAACTGGAGGCAAATCGTTACGATAACCCTGTCGCCAGCCGTACTTTAATTCTTAAAACCATTACTACAGCCGGCATGATGACGCAGTCATCGGTGTTTAAAGAATTACAGGTCAGACCTGACCAGGAAGAGGGCGTTAGTCGACGTCTATCTGCCATGGTACGTGATGGTCAACTGGTGCAAAATCGCCGAGGTGGTTATCTACCTGTTGATGAAAAACATCTCATTAGAGGTCGTGTCATCGCTCATGCTGATGGTTTTGGTTTTCTAGTGCCGGATGAAGGCGGTGATGATCTGTTTTTAAGTGGAAAACAGATGCGTGGAGTGCTGCACGGTGACCATGCTGTTGCAACCGTCGCCGGTGTCGATCGACGTGGTCGACGAGAAGGTTCTATCGTTTCTGTGGTTGAGCGGGCCAATACTACGCTGATTGGCCGTTTGTTCGATGACGAAGGTATTGCCTACGTGGTTCCTGATAATAAACGTATTTCACAGAATATTTTGATTCCGGCCAATAAGTTTGCCGGTGCCTCTCCCGGGCAGATCGTAAAAGTTGAAATAACCAGTCAGCCAACGAAAAGACGGCAGATGGTGGGCAAGGTTACAGATGTCATTGGCGATCATATGGCACCGGGCATGGAAATTGAAATCGAGATTCATAATCACGGTATTCCTTATGAATTTTCTGATGCAGCAATACAGCAGGCAAATAGTTTTGGCGACAGCGTAAAAGATAAAGACAAGCTGGATCGACTGGATTTACGTGCTTTACCTTTAGTGACTATAGATGGTGAAGACGCCAGAGATTTTGATGACGCTGTGTTTTGTGAGCCTCACGGGAGTGGCTGGAAGCTGACAGTTGCGATTGCCGATGTTGCACATTATGTTGCTATCGGATCTTCACTGGATGAAGAGGCCTATGAGCGTGCGACATCCGTTTATTTTCCTGGCCGTGTTGTGCCCATGTTACCTGAGGCAATCTCAAATGGATTATGTTCTATTAATCCTGATGTTGATCGTTTATGTATGGCCTGTGAAATGGTTGTTAACAGGCAGGGTGAAATAGAAAGCTACGACTTTAAAGAAGCGGTAATGCGTTCACACGCACGACTTACCTATACACAGGTCGCGCAGGCGCTAGAAGACAATAGCGCTGGAATAATTTCTGCCGATGTTTATCCGCATGTGGTTAATTTGAATGAAATGTATAAAAGTCTTGATGGTGCGAGAAGAGCACGCGGCACCATTGAGTTTGATACCACAGAATCGGTTATCAACTTTACTAATGACAAACGAATAGAAAGCATACGGCCCTCAGTACGTAATGAAGCACATAAAATAATTGAAGAATGTATGATTTCAGCCAATGTTAGTGCGGCGAAATTTATTGCTAAAAGTAAATTTCCCTGTTTGTATCGTGTGCATGAAGATCCAGCAGATGAAAAAATTGAAGACTTACGTGGTTTCCTGTCAGATCTTGATTTGAAGCTGGGTGAGCCTTCTAGAAAAATAGAATCTAAAGATTATGCTGAATTAAGTGCAGAAATAAAGCAGCGTGATGATTATCATATGATTCAAACGTTAATGTTGCGTTCAATGAAGCAGGCGATATATATAGCAGAAAACTCTGGTCACTTTGGTCTGGCGTTAACGCATTATGCACATTTTACTTCGCCGATTCGACGTTACCCGGACTTACTGGTGCACCGTGCGTTAAAGCACATTTTACGTAAACGTAAAAAAGCGGAATATATGTATACGCAAGATAGAATGATGCTAATGGGTGAGCATTGTTCAAGCAATGAACGTCGCGCAAATGAAGCAACACGTGATGCAGAGTTTGCACTGAAATGTGAATACATGCTGGATAAAGTGGGACAGGACTTTGATGCGCACGTAACAGGTGTTGTGCAGTTTGGATTGTTTGTTGAATTAAATGAACATTTTGTTGAAGGCCTGATACATATCACTAATTTACCGAAAGACTATTATGTGTTTGATCCAAAAGCACATCAACTGGTAGGCGAAAACCGTGGTATACAATTTGGTCTAAATGATGAAATACGTATTCGTGTATCAAGAGTTGATATGGACGAGCGTAAAATTGATTTTGAATTAATTTCGGAACATTAAAAACTTTATTGTCCACAGATGAACGCAGATAAACACAGATATAAAAATAATGTCCACGATGTAAAATATGGTGAATTTGTTAATTAATAACAAGTTTTCATCTGCGTTCATCTGCGTTGACGCGCATGGAAGCACTAATGTCGTGAACGCATGGATGCGTAAGAGCGACCATCTGTGGATTAAATATGTTTTGTCATTTGCATTTTTTTCTAGTTAAAACTAATGGCAAAGAAACAACACGAATTAATCTACGGTATTCACGCGGTTGAAGCTGCCATTAGACACCAGCCGGAAAATGTTTTGCAGGTTTTTGTGCAGCAGGGACGCAACGATAATCGAATAAAAACAATTCAGAATATTGCGAAAAATTCAGGTGTCTCTATTCAGTCAATTAGCAATGATAAATTAAAAGAAAAATGTCCTAAAACCAGGCATCAGGGTGTGGTGGCTGAAATTCGTTTTAATAAATCCAGTGATGTATCTCTCGAAGATGTTTTAAATAAAGAATCCGTATTGTTACTGATACTGGATGAAGTGCAGGATCCGCACAATATAGGAGCCTGCTTGCGCACTGCCGATGCAGTTGGTGTTGATGCAGTTATTGTGTCAAAAAATCGAAGCCCTGCATTAACACCCGTTATTCGAAATGTTGCCAGTGGTGCAGCAGAAACGGTTCCGTATATTATGGTTTCAAATCTGGCGCGTGTTTTAGAAAAAATTAAACAGGAAAATGTCTGGCTGGTTGGAACCACTGGTGACAGCGAATACACGATATACCAAACTAGTTTTAATAAGCGAGTTGCTCTGGTGATGGGTTCTGAAGGCAAAGGTATTCGGCGTCTAACGCGTGAGTCCTGTGATGAACTGGTGTCTATTCCAATGCAAGGTAGCGTTGAAAGCCTGAATATATCCGTAGCAACGGCGGTTTGTTTGTACGAGATTCGACGTCAACAACAGGTAGCGAGTTAATCAGGCGCAATGCAGGAATTTTCTGAACTGCATATTATTGTACCGGGAATCTGTGGCCCGCTTGCTGAAACCCAGTCTGTTAAGAGCAGCCCTGTAATTAAAAAGTGGGTCAAAACATTATCAAGGTCTACCTGTATTTCATCGCCGGCTAATATTAATGATGTTTTAGTATCGATATTCAAGTTAAGCATAAAAACTGATTTTCCCTCAGCTGCATTAGCTTTGCTGGCAAATGATGTGTTTGATGCTTCTAAATTTTATATGCATGCGGATCCTGTGCATTTACGGGCAGACATGGATCACGCCGTTTTAACTTCAAGTGAAGATCTTAATATCAATGACAATGAGTCAAAGCTATTATGTGAAGCACTTAATCAGCACTTTAATCAGGATGGTCTGCGTTTTATAATATTACAAAATGACCAGTGGTTTGTGGTTACTGAAAATGCAATTCATATGAATACCACGCCATTAGCTGAAGCCGTGGGAAGAAATGTTAATTTTATTTTACCGGTAGGTGAAGATGCAACTCGCTGGAAACAACTGCTGACAGAAGTGCAAATGTTAATGTTTGCACATGAAGTTAATATAACAAGGGAAAACAAAGGTTTTATGACTATTAACAGCCTGTGGTTTCATGGTTCAGGTGAATTGCCTGGGAGCATAACTGAAGCGAAAACTGATGAACATAGCAGCACGGTAGTAGGGCCATGCCGAAGTGAGATTAGCAGTGTATGTAGTAATCAGGACATGTTAAAGGGACTTGCCAAACTGGTAAACAGTGATTATCTGACGGTACCCGACACCGCAAACGAATACGCCAGTCATCTATTAGCTGATAAAAAACATTCTGTTAATGTCTTACATTTATCAGAGCTCGAACATCTGGTGAATTATACGGATGTAAGCCTGTGGCTAGATAAATTGACAGAGCTAGTAGACCACTGGATTTACCCGTTATTAAAAGTGGCAAATAAAAATAATATTAAAGTTATATTGTATCCCTGTAATAAAAAACAGTATCATTTTTCACAATACGATTTTTTGAAATTCTGGAAGCAGGGAAAACTGGAGCCGCATGTCAACCGCTACTAAACAATCTGGTTCTAAACATTCAGGTCCTAAGCAATCAGTTACTAAACAATCTTCATGTAAGCAGATGGATTCTTCGATCGTTCGCCGAAATTCAGCGGTGAGTGATGAACTTCAAGATAGTCGTTTGCACCCATTGCTGAAAAAAATATATGCAAACCGGGGGGTGAGCAGCTTAAAACAGGTCGAATATAGCCTGAAAAACCTGCTTGATTATTCTTTATTAAAAGATATAAATCTGGCCGCTGAAATAGTTAGCGAGGCAATCCTTCAACAAAAAAGAATTCTGGTTGTTGGTGACTTTGATGCGGATGGGGCAACGTCCTGTGCGCTGATGATGCGTACACTTAAAGCATTTGGTTTAAATAATGTTGACTATCTTGTACCCAATCGTTTTGATTTTGGTTATGGCTTAAGTCCGCAGATAGTTGATGTTGCTGCTGGACTGACATCAGGATTGCCAGCCCAAACACATTTATACCCGAAGCCGGATTTGATAGTTACGGTTGATAACGGCATTTCAAGCATTGATGGTGTGAACCGCGCAAATGAACTGGGCATCCAGGTAGTGATAACCGATCATCATCTGGCTGGTGACACACTGCCGCAAGCTGCAGCAATTGTTAATCCTAATCAGCCTGGCTGTCAGTTTCCTGCAAAAACAATAGCTGGTGTTGGTGTTGCCTTTTATCTGATGCTAGCAGTACGCGCGGCGTTACGAGAAAAAAACTGGTTTAGTGGAAAGGCATTAGCGTCTGCTCGTGCAGAGCCCAATATGGCGAACTATCTTGACCTTGTTGCCCTGGGTACAGTAGCCGATGTTGTTCCGCTAGATGATAATAACAGAATCCTGGTTGAATACGGCTTGCAACGTATAAGGGCGAACAAAGCCTGTGCCGGCATCAATGCCTTGTTAACCATTGCCGGAAAATCGATAGAAGGCTGCTCATCTCAGGACTTTGGTTTTATTATCGGTCCACGCTTAAATGCTGCCGGTCGATTAGATGATATGTCGATTGGTATTGAATGCCTGTTAAGTGATGATTATGAACAGGCGTTTAACTATGCAGCAACCCTGAATAAGATGAATCAACAACGCCGCCAGATTGAAGGTGAAATGCTGGAGCAGGCTACTACACTTCTTGAGCAACAATTTCACATGCTTGATAGCAATGATTCTGTGCCAAAAGCCTTAGCGTTGTATGATGAGCAATGGCATCAGGGAGTTGTTGGCTTATTGGCTTCCAGAATTAAAGAAAAATACCATCGCCCGGTTTTTGCCTTTGCTGATGCGGGTAATGGTGAGATAAAAGGCTCCGGGCGTTCAATTCCCGGTTTGCATATGCGTGATGTACTGGATTTGATTTCAAAACGGCATAAAAATCTAATTGATAAGTTCGGTGGCCACGCGATGGCAGCTGGTTTAACAATGCAGCAGGATAAATTCACTTTATTTCAGCAGGCCTTTAACGAACAGGTAAGTGCGCTATTACGTCCAGAGGACCTGGACAATATTAGCGAAACTGATGGCTCAGTTGATGCAGAATATATGACAATAGAAACATCTGAGCTGTTTAAATATGCCAGCCCATGGGGACAATTATTTCCTGAGCCTGTTTTTGATGATGTGTTTAAAGTCATCAACTGGCGTATCGTTGGCGAAAAACATTTGAAGCTTGATCTTGCTAAACAAGATACTGGCGAATGTTATGCTGCTATCGCTTTTAATAAAACAGATGTGGATTTACCCGCCGGGGAAAATGATATCCGCTGTGTCTACCGACTTGATGTGAATGAGTTCAGGGGTAAGAGAAGTTTGCAGCTTATTGTCCAGCATATTGAAGCGGTATGAGCCTGCTAGAATACAAAGCAGTGTTGTTAGTAGTCACTACTGACCCGTATCCAGTTCATGGCGCAGATAGTATTAATGCTGATCTTTTCTGGGTGTAGTAATGGTTAAAAATATATGTACTCACTAATTAGACGAATCCTGTTTTTATTTGATGCAGAAGTGATTCATGTTTTTTCATTAAACATGATGAGTTTTGTAAATTCAATAGGTTTATTAACGCTTTTTATTAAAAAACACTTTGATGCCCCGGTAACTGTTATGGGTATTAAATTTCCTAATGCTGTTGGACTTGCTGCCGGTCTGGATAAAAATGCCCGGCATATTGATGCCCTGTCGCAGTGTGGTTTTGGTTTTGTTGAGGTCGGCACAGTAACACCGTTGGCGCAACCGGGTAATGACAAACCACGTTTGTTTCGACTGCAGGCAGATAATGCCATTATTAATCGAATGGGGTTTAATAACGACGGCGTTGATATGTTAGTGGAGCATGTTAAACAAAGTGACTGGTATAAAAAAAACAATGGGCTTAAGCAAAACGATGACCGTTGTATATTAGGTATCAACATAGGTAAAAATAAAGCAACACCGCTGGAAAATGCAGTTGATGATTACCTTATCTGCATGCAGCAGGTTTATGCTTATGCAGATTACATCGCGATTAACATCTCTTCTCCGAATACGCCCGGCCTGAGAAAATTACAGCATGGCGAAGGATTAAGCGAATTGTTAATACAATTAAAAAATAAGCAAACTGAGTTAAACCAGAAATATCAGCGCTACGTACCGCTTGCGGTAAAAATTGCCCCCGATTTGGATGAGACTGAGATTAATGATATAGCTGATAGACTTATAGCGGCTGAAATTGATGCGGTAATTGCTACCAATACAACAAATAGTCGACCTTCATCGTTAGCATGTCAGCAACTTGCTACAGAGGCAGGTGGTTTGAGTGGGCAGCCCATTTTAGATTTGTCTACCCGGGTGTTAAAGCAGTTGGTGAAGGCGCTTGATAGAAAAATACCGGTAATTGCTGTCGGTGGTATTTCATCTTCTGCAGATGCGATGGAAAAAATTAATGCCGGGGCCAGCCTGGTGCAGATATATACTGGATTTATCTATTCAGGTCCCAAACTCATTAGTGACTGTGCTTTAGCGTTAAAAAATCACCATACATAGTCGTGTTAGGCTTTTTATCTCATCTAAACCTTTATTATTGCTGATTTCTGCTATATTCATTGATACCCATTACGGATTAATTAAAGCAGTAAAATCAGACACTTACCTTATAGTCTTGTGTTTTCCATCATGGGTTTTTCATTACAGTCTTTTTTATAGTAGGTAGTTAAAATGTTTAATTTTGTTTACTGAGCTAAAACCATGAGTGAACGACTCTTTTTATTTTTTGTTGGCGCGTTTATTTTAATTTCGCTTTTTATTGAAATAGATATGATGATATATATTTTATGTTTATGGCTGCTGTTCGAAGCGATAACGGATATACGTTTTACCACGCTGACACAAAAATTGATGCGGAGAATAGTGCCCGCCGGGTTAACCGTTTTTGAAACACAGAGCCGATTTGATTTTGACGCATTTAGAGCCTTGCGTATTGTATTTTCTGTTTTGTTAGTGGCTGCTTTTATACTAATAAATGTGTCCCACTTTGAAGTGCTGTGGTTTGTGCCATGGTTTCTGGGATTCGCGATAATGGGGGCGGGAGTTAGTGGTATATGCCCAACGATTCTGTTAATTCGCTGGATCGGATTTAGATAAAAAATGCAGGAAAATGGAATAGAGTTCGAAGTAAAACTTCCCGCTAAAATCACAGGACTGGTGTTTTGGGGTCTGGTCTTAATTGGCCTGTTAGTTGCCGTGATAGTTTTGCAACGGGCAGAAACCGAGCTTACCACCTCAAATCAGGAAGAAGCATTAATAATTTCTTATGAAGTTGAAGAAATTGTTGAACAGTTTTCTAAACCACCCGTATTAAATCGTGCTGAAGGTCGAATAAGATCAAAAATCAGTGAATATATGACTGAATCTGGATTTCATGCTGTACGTCTTTATGAGCACGGAAAGATTTTATCGATTGGCCCCATCAACGATAGTGATGATATGTATGAATATTCCTTACATTACTTTCCGTTAAACTCGAATGAGCTGCATACTATAAAGATGGAACTTTATTTCACCAGCTCGGATATTGTCATTTCAGATATTCGTAAAAACTTTCTTTTATCCATCGGTTTAGGCGTTTTCATTTTTGGTATGTTGTTACAGCGTATATTGCAGAAAATGCTTTCTGAACCCTTTCAAAAAATGGTAACAACAGCAGAACAATTTTCCAGGGGTAATGAAAATATACGTTTTGATGATACACGTGCTGATGAATTTGGTTATTTAGGGAAATTTATAAACAATGCAATTGAATCCATCCTGTTGCATAAAAACGACCTGGTTCAGGCACTTGATCGAGTCTCTGCATCGGAAGCAGCCCTTAGCAATGAGAAAGAGCGTGCAGAGGTGGCCTTGTATTCTATTACTGACACAGTTGTTACTGTTGATATTGATGAATGCATTAATTATTTAAACCCGGCCGGTGAAATATTACTAGGCTGTAATAAAAAAGATATAACAGGTAAAGGCTTTAAACAGGTTTTTAATATTGTTGAAGAAAGCAGCGGTGATGCAATCGAAGATCCATTGCATAAATGTTTTTTAACAGGAGAAATAATTCATTTACCAGAGCATTCATCATTAATAGCTAAAGATGATACTGTGATTTCGATAGAAGCATCACTCGCTCCAATGAAATCAGATAGCGGTGGTTTGATGGGGGCGGTGATGGTTATTCAGGATGTTAGCCACACACGGCGATTAACCCGACAGCTTTCATATCAGGCTAGTCATGATCTGTTAACCGGACTATATAACCGTCGAAAATTCGAAGAATACCTGGAAGAGATTTTAATTAATGTTCGCGAAGAAGAGCGTCATCACGCTCTATTTTATCTTGACCTTGATAATTTTAAAACGGTTAATGATACCTGTGGTCATGTTGCCGGGGATGAATTGCTAAAACAATTACCAGCGCTATTTAATGATGTATTACGTACCGGGGATATAGTTGCCCGTCTTGGTGGCGATGAGTTTGGTGTGCTTCTGGAAAACTGCGGAATAAAACAGGCGGTAAATATCGCCGACAAAATACGCCAGAATATTAAGGATTATCGATTTATCTGGGATGATAAAACATTTGAAATTGGCGTAAGTATTGGTGTGGTCGTAATTAATGTTGATAACTATGAAATGACTCAGATATTAAGTTCGGCTGATATTGCCTGTTATTCTGCAAAAGATTCAGGACGGAATCGTGTGCATGTTTATGAACAATCTGATAAAGCTGTGAGTGAGCATTATGGACAACTGCACTGGACAGCGAGAATATCTAAAGCATTTGATGATCATCGTTTTCGACTTTACCAACAACCAATAGTCAGCGTAATCGACCTGAATAGAGACCATCTTGAAGTATTGCTACGTATGATTGATGAACAGGGGAATGTAATTCCCCCCGGTGCATTTATGTCGGCCGCTGAGCGTTACGGGTTAATGCCCGAAATTGATCGTTGGGTAATACATGAAGTGTTTAAATATATGAGTAGAGATGATTCTGCAAATCAGGTTAAAGGCACTAATCGCATTTTTGCAATCAACTTATCAGGTGATTCTATTAACGATGCCTCTTTACTGGATTACATTCTTCAGGAAAAAAACAAATTTTCTATATCGTTAAGTAATGTCTGTTTTGAAATCACAGAAACAGTTGCAATTAGTAGTTTGAGTAAGGCCACTGTGTTTATTAATGAATTAAAAAATTATGGCTGCCAGTTTTCATTAGATGATTTTGGTAGCGGGCTGAGTTCGTTTACTTATTTAAAAACCCTGCCTGTCAACTATCTAAAAATTGATGGTAGTTTTGTCAGGGATATAAGTCGTGACAAAATTGATAGAGCAATGGTTGAATCAATTCAACAGGTCGGAAAAATTATGGAGTTAATGACTATTGCGGAACATGTGGAAGATGAATCTACTTTATCTATATTAAGGGAAATAGGAGTAGATTATGTGCAGGGTTATCATTTAGGGCGGCCTGAAGTTATAGAAATTAAATAAAGAAACATTTCACCACAGAGGCACAGAGAACACAGAGGTTTTATTGTTATGCGCCTGCGGCGCTATAACAATACAAGTTTTTCTCTGTGTACTCTGTGCCTCGACAACTGCTCCTCGACAATAGCTCCTGCATTGTCCTACTACCGTCCATCCATGGCTGGAAAATTACCTTTATCTCTCTGGCAGTGACAACCACTGCTTTTGGCGTCCTCTATTC
>RCNF010001280.1_pt1 | contig 13233 bp, 10 predicted proteins | sample 2041311 | NCBI WGS metagenome assembly RCNF01 (sample SAMN09708228, study PRJNA481090) | Marine sediment metagenome, whole genome shotgun sequencing project. | biome: marine sediment; feature: ocean; material: sediment; isolation source: Sewage treatment plant 2 marine sediment (STP2) ... | reverse complement strand
CCGGTGAAGAGGGCAATTCGTCAATATCGGACATGGGGCGACTGTAGCACGAAGAACTTGCGCCAGCTGGGACTCACGGCTGCGACCGCAACCTTGTCGCGGCAGCCACGTACATCAAGCGAGGTAGGGGTTCGTTCCGATCAATACATACACAATCGAGTGGGGTGAGACACATGAAAAAGATGAAGAAAATTTTGGTGATTGGTTTGCCGATTGTCGCGGTCGTGGTGATTGCGGGAGCGACGCTGGCGTCGCGCAATCGGGGGGTCGAGGGCATCGAGGTTGAGATCGAGCCTGTGGGGCGGCGCCAGGTCGTTCAGACCGTCACCGCAACGGGCAAGATCCAGCCGATGATCCAGGTCAATATCTCGGCCGATGTCAGCGCGAAGATCACGCGGCTCGAAGTCGAGGAGGGGCAATGGATCGAGCAGGGGACCCTGCTGGTCGAGCTCGATCGTGAAAGGTACCTGGCGTCGGTGGCGAGCGCAGAGGCCAACCTGTCGGCTGCCCAGGCCAACGCTAACCTCGCCCGAGAGAACATGGTCAAAGCCGAAAAGGACTATGACCGTACGAAGGAGCTCTTCGATCGCAGCCTCGAGTCGCAATCGGTGCTCGACTCCGTGTACGCCACGGCCGAGGTGGAAAAGGCTCGATATCAGTCCGTGCTCGATCAGGGTAAGCAGGCCAAGGCGGCGCTGCGGCAGGCTCGGGACGACCTCGCAAAAACCACGATCTACGCTCCCATGTCGGGAACCATCAGCCGGCTCAACAAGGAGATCGGAGAGATCGCGCTCGGCTCCCAGTTCCAGGAAGATGTGATCCTCGAAATCTCGAATCTCGAGGGCATGGAGGCGCTTGTCGCGATCGATGAGAACGACATCGTGTCGGTGTCCATCGGTGACGAGGCGGAGATCGAGGTCGATGCGCTCCCCGATGTCAAGCTCAAGGGCCGCGTCACCGAGATTGCCAACAGCGCCAAATCGTCCGGGATGGGGACCACCGACGAAAAGACGGAATTCGAAGTCAAGGTTGCGGTCATCGACCCGGTGGCGGAACTGCGGCCCGGAATGACGGCGTCGGCGGAGATCGTCACCGAGGTCTGTGACGACTGTCTGAGTGTGCCGATCCAGAGCGTGGCCGTGCGAACCCTCGATCAACTCGGAGCGGACGCTGCGGCGGAAGGCGAGGAAGCTCGTTTCACTCCGGACTCGGAAGGCTTTGTTGAGATCGTCTGGGTGATCGCCGACGGGCGGGCGCATGCGCGCCAGGTCAAGACCGGTATCCAGAGCGAGACCCACATTGAAATCGCCGACGGTCTCGGGGACGAGGACGAGGTCGTGATCGGGAACTATCGTGCGATCAGCCGCGACCTCGAGGACAATTCCATGGTGGCCGTCGGCGACGGGCGCGAGGGTTGATGCCATGACACTCGATCTGCGCAGCGTGGAGAAAACCTACGAAATGAACTCGGTGGCTGTGCACGCCCTTCGCGGGGTGTCATTCGGCATCGCATCCAACGAATACGTGGCGATCATGGGGCCGTCGGGATCGGGGAAATCGACCCTCATGAACATCATCGGCTGCCTCGACGTGCCGTCGAAGGGAACCTACACCCTCGACGGTGCTGACGTGGGGACCCTCGGTGAGGATGAATTGGCCGAAATCCGCAACGAAAAAATCGGTTTTGTCTTCCAAACTTTCAACCTGCTGCCGCGGTCTGACGTTTTTCACAACGTGGAATTGCCTTTGATCTACGCGGGCATGCGCCCCGCCAAGAGGAGAAAGATGGCCGAGGAGGCCATCGCGAGGGTTGGTTTGGCTGATCGCATGGATCATCGACCCAGCGAGCTCTCGGGTGGCCAACGCCAACGGGTTGCCATCGCGCGGGCGCTGGTCAATCAGCCGACCATCCTGCTCGCCGACGAACCGACGGGAAACCTCGATTCGACAACGGGCGCCGAGATCATGGCGGTGTTCGATGCCCTGCACGCCGAGGGGAACACGATTCTTCTGGTGACGCACGAAGACGAGGTTGCGCGCCACGCTCGGCGTTCGATCCGGCTGCGTGATGGGCTGATCGAGAGCGACACCGCCCACTCCGAAGCAGCATGAGCAGGCTCCATTCAACAACGGAGGCGCTGAGGATCGCGATGGCGGCGCTGAGGGCCAACAAGGCCCGGGGTGTCCTGACGACCCTCGGCATCGTTATCGGTATCGTCGCAGTCGTCACAACCATGACTGCCGCGAACGGTCTTGCCAACAATTTTCGTGAAAGTGTCTCGGTCCTCGGCACCGATGTGCTTTACGTTTCGAGGGTCCCCTGGATGTTTCAGGGCCGGTTCTTCCAGTTTCGCAATCGACCGAATCTCGAGCTCAGGGACAGCGAAAAACTCGCCCGTCAGCTGGGGTCGTCCGCGGTCGTCAACCCGACCGACGATACCCGGCGCCCGGTGAAATACCTGTCGGAAGTCATCACTAACGCGACCGTCATCGGCACCACCGACAAACACATGATGGTGTCGAGTGCCGTGCCCGAGTTCGGCAGATTTCTGACGGCATCCGACGTGGCGTTCAAACGCCATGTCTGTGTCATCGGCGTCACGATGCGCGAACAGCTCTTTGGCGACGTCGATCCCATCAACAAAAAGATCAAGGTCGGCCGCTCAAACTTCCGTGTCATCGGTGTGATGGAGAAGCAGGGCAGCGCGGGCACCTTTGGCGGCCCGGATTTCGACAGCCAGGTCTTTATACCGGTGACGACATTCGTCAAGGAGTTTGGCGGTCGCCACCGCAGCTTTGCATTCGCGGTCAAGGCGCCGGCGGGGTCCGACCTCGAGGATTTCGAATACCACCTGACCGGCGAGATGCGCAAGATCCGCCGTCTCCACCCGAGCGACGAGGATAATTTCGCCATCAACAAAATGGACTCGCTGCTCGATGCGTTCAACAACGTGATGGGCGTGGTGCTGATGGTCGGGATGGCCGTGACCGGTATTTCGTTGTTTGTGGGCGGCGTCGGGGTGATGAACATCATGTTCGTGTCGGTCTCCGAGCGGACCCGGGAGATCGGTATTCGCAAGGCGATCGGCGCCAAACGGCGGGCGATCCTCTGGCAGTTTCTGTTCGAGTCCTCGGCGATCTGTCTGGTCGGCGGCGCCATCGGCGTCGCCCTGTCGTTTGCGGTTGCGGCCGTAATCAACAAGCTGGTTCTCCCGGCCAGCGTCTCGCTGCCGATCGTGTTTATCGCGTTGTCGGTCTCGGTGGCTACGGGTGTGATCTCGGGTTTCATCCCGGCCTGGCGGGCCTCGAGGTTGAATCCCATTGATGCGCTGCATTATGAGTAGGGGAGAGGGGAAACGATGACCTGGACCGAGTCGTTCAAGATGGCCGTTGCCGCGATCGGTGCCCACAAGCTCCGGTCGATCCTCACTCTGGTCGGTATTGTCGCCGGCGTTGCGGCCATTATCTCGGTGATGACCGGGGTCTCGGTCGTGCAGAGTCAGATGGAGGCCGAACTGAGCGTCCTGGGGAGCCGCACGTTCCAGATCATGAAGTTTCCAATGGGCGGCTTCAACAACGACCGCAACATCAATTTCCGTGAGATCGCGCGCTGGCCCCCTCTGACCATGAACCACGTGTACGCGATTCGCGAACGCGTGAAATCGGTCGACATGGTGGGGGCCGAGTTGTGGCACTACAACGCCCGCGTCAGCTATCGGGACTCCTCCACCGAACCCCGTCTCATGGTGTGCGGTGGAACGCCGGAGTATCCGGAGAACAACACCCACTACGTCATTCTAGGCCGCAATCTTACGGAAGAGGACGTTCAGATCGGCCGCCGTGTCGTGGTGCTCGGACACGGCATCGCCCAGGAGTTGTTTCCCTTCATCGATCCCATCGGCAAGACCGTCAAGGTGGACGGCCACAAATTCACGGTCCAGGGCGTCTTCGCCGAAAAGAAGTCGGCCATGGGCGGGCAGTACGACAGCTACGTCCTGATGCCGATCTCGGTGTGGACCGACCTGTATGGGACGCGTGACGAAGACGGGCGGCCTCGATCCATCTTCATCACCGTCCGCGCCCGTCCCGGTGTGCCTCTCGAGGAGGCTCTCGAGGAGACGAAATCGGTCCTCCGAGTGGCTCGCGGTCTCAGCCCCCGCGATCAGGACACGTTCCACTGGTTCACGTCCGACTCGCAGATTCGCGCATTCAACGATGCCTCAGCCGGTGTCAAGACGGCGGCGTTCGTGCTCGGGATCGTCGCCCTGATCGTCGCCGGAATCGGGATCATGAACATCATGCTGGTCTCCGTCACCGAACGCACCCGGGAGATCGGGATTCGCAAGGCGCTCGGCGCCAAGCGCCCCGCCATCCTCCTCCAGTTCCTGATGGAGGCGGTCGTACTGTGCAACATCGGTGGCGTGATCGGTGTCCTGATCGGGTTCGGGCTCGGCAACATCGTCACGTTCTTTACCGATTTCGCCGTCCACGTCCCGGTCGAGTGGGCGGTGCGCGGCGTGATCTTCTGCTCTGTGGTGGGCGTGGTGTTCGGCATGTGGCCCGCCATACGGGCCTCGAGGTTGGCGCCGATTGAAGCCTTGAGGTATGAGTGAACGTTTGCTCCACCGGGGTCTCCTGGTGAATTGCAGAGGCGCAGAGGAGCAAAGGCGCGGAGGGGCCGCACAGATAAAATGATTGGGGTCAGCGGCTCTCGTTCCCCTTTGCCCCTCTGTTCCTCCGCTCCTCTGCCGGCTCAGGTACGGTTATCGGCAGGGAATTGACCATGACCTGGATCGAAAGCTTCAAAATGGCGGTGGCCGCCATCGGCGCCCACAAGCTGAGATCGCTGCTCACCCTGGTCGGCATCGTCGCCGGCGTGGCGGCCATCATCGCCGTCATGACGGGGGTGTCCGTCATCCAGACAACCATGGAGCAAGAGCTCAGCGTGCTGTCCAGCCGTACATTTCAGATGCAGAAATTTCCGCGCGGAAACTTCAACAACAACCAGGATCTCAACTTTCGCGAGATCGCCCGCTGGCCCCCTTTGACCCTCGATCACGTTCACGCCATCCGTGAGCGCGTGAATTCCATCGACCTGGTGGGCGCAGAGTTGTGGCACTACAACGGAAGGGTCGCCTACCGGGACAACACGACGGAAGCCAACAGTTTTGTGTGCGGCGGCACGCCCGAGTACCCCGAGAACAACACCCACCTGGTCGAGCTCGGCCGCAATATCTCCGAGGAAGATGTGATGGTCGGGAGGCGGGTGGCGGTGATCGGCTTCGGCATCGCCCAGGAGCTGTTTCCCTTTATCGATCCCATCGGCAAGATCATCAAAGTCGACGGCCGCAAGTTGACCGTACAGGGGGTTTTTGCCGAACGGCGATCTGCCACAGGCGGCCAGTACGATCGCTACGTATTGATTCCAATTACGGTGTGGTTGCAGAGCTATGGGGCCAGGGACGACCCGAACACCCAGAGGTCCGTCTACATCACGGTGCGAGCGAGCGAGGACGTCGCCCTCGAAGACGCCATCGACGAGACGCGAATGGTCTTGCGTCAGGAGCGCGGCGTGAGTGCGCGAGACCGCGACAACTTTTTTTACTTCACCACCGACTCCGAGATCCGGGCATTCAACCAGGCGACCGCCGGCCTCAAGACCGCGGCCTTTGTGCTCGGGATCGTCGCACTCGTTGTCGCGGGCATCGGCATCATGAATATCATGCTGGTATCCGTCACGGAGCGCACCAAGGAGATCGGCATTCGCAAGGCCCTGGGAGCCAAGCGCGGTGTGATCCTCCTCCAGTTCTTGATGGAAGCCATCGTTTTGTGCAACATCGGCGGAGTCCTCGGTGTTGCGCTGGGTTTCGGTCTCGGCAATATCGTCACGTTGTTCACCGATTTTGCGGTCAACGTACCCATGGAATGGGCCGTCCGAGGCGTCATCTTCTGCTCCGTTGTGGGTTTGGTCTTTGGTATGTGGCCCGCAGTGCGCGCTTCGAGGCTGGCCCCCATCGACGCTCTCAGGTATGAGTGACCCCTTCAACCGAGGGCCGGTCAGGACAGTCTGAAACAGCATTTCTCAGCCAAATTGGGCACATTCCGCAGCGATTTTTTGATCAATTCCATTCCGTATCGGCTTTAGAGATTCGGAATTCGGTTTTTTAGCGATTTCCGGGGGCGGTCTGGAGCGCTCCAAGACTGTCGATTATCCCTGTGTGAGGGCACCGGCAACGCTACTGAGAAGACCGTGGCCGGAGCCTTTCCCTTGATTTCGACCGCCCCTTGAAATTGGTTCGAGAAAGATTTCACAAACTCGGGAATTTGTGTATCATATGCGGGATCGATTGTGGGGGAGGTTGGTTCTTGCGATAGTGTCCTGAGATCAGGCATTTATCGCGAGAATCACAAAGGCTAACACTGGCCCAAAAGAAGGAGGATGACGTGGAACCCGTACATCTTATTTATCTGACACCGGTAGTGGCGATTATTGCCCTGGTCTATGCCTATATGCGAGCGGCGTGGGTCAAAAAACAGGATCCGGGCAACGAGCGCATGCAGACAATCGGCAAGTGGATCGCCGATGGAGCGATGGCGTTCCTGTCGGCCGAGTACAGGGTGCTGGCGATCTTCGTGGTCGCGGTGGCAATCCTCCTCGGTGTAACGAACTCGATGGTGGGCGCGGAACAGAACACCAACGGTTTCATCGCGTTGTCGTTTGTTCTCGGCGCGATCTGTTCCGGTCTGGCGGGCTACTTCGGTATGAAGACCGCGACCCAGGCCAACATCCGAACCGCATCGGCGGCACGCACGGGCCTGAACGAGGCCCTCCAGGTTGCCTTTAGGGGTGGCTCGGTGATGGGGCTCTCGGTGGTCGGTTTGGCTTTGGTCGGTTTTGGCGGGCTCTTCTTCCTCTATACCTGGATGTACCCAGGTGCCCTGACGGATACCGGCTCGATGATGCTGGTCCTGAATATTTTGTCCGGCTTCTCGCTTGGCGCCTCCTCGATCGCGCTCTTTGCGCGCGTTGGTGGCGGCATCTACACCAAGGCGGCTGACGTCGGTGCCGATCTTGTCGGCAAGGTCGAGGCTGGTATTCCGGAAGATCACCCGCTCAACCCCGCCACCATCGCCGACAATGTGGGCGACAACGTTGGCGACGTGGCCGGCATGGGTGCCGATCTCTTCGAGTCCTACATCGGTGCAATTATTGCTTCGATGATTCTCGGCGCAGCCTGGTTTGTCGGTCTCGAAGCTGCGGAGGCCGGCAGTGGCATGAACGGCGTCTATCTGCCGTTGTCGATCGCTGTCGTCGGGATCGTGGCGTCAATCATCGGCTTCGGCTTTGTCCGCACAAAAGAAGGCGGAAATCCCCAAACCGGTCTCAACATGGGGACCTTCGGCGCCGGGGCCCTGATGGTGGTTGGTACTCTCTTCGCCATCAAATGGCTCGTACCGGCGGGTGGCGTGACCGTCGACGACATCATCACAGGTGAGCCCGCGACCTACACCTGGGTCGGGCTCTCGATCGCCGTTATCGCCGGGCTCGCGGCCGGCATCTTGGTCGGCCTCCTCACCGAGTACTACACGGCGACCGAAAAGAAACCGGTGGAGTCCATTATCGAGGCCTCGAAGACCGGGGCCGCGACGACCATCATCCAGGGCATTGCGGTGGGTATGAACTCCACCACCTTTCCGGTGCTGGTGATTGGTGCGGCGATTCTTGTTGCCTACAGGTTCGCCGGTCTTTACGGTATCGCCCTTGCTGCGCTCGGAATGTTGTCGACCACAGCCATCCAGCTCGCCACCGACGCGTACGGCCCGGTTGCCGACAACGCCGGCGGAATCGCTGAAATGGCGCAGCTCGGTCGCGACATCCGTGCCCGCACCGACAAGCTCGATGCGGTCGGCAACACCACCGCCGCCATCGGCAAGGGCTTTGCGATCGGTTCGGCAGCCCTCACGGCGCTTGCGCTGACCGCAGCCTTCCTGACCAAGATGCAGGGCAAGGTCGATATCGACGCGGCCAACCCCTACGTGCTCGTCGGTCTTCTGATCGGCTGCATGTTGCCCTTCCGCTTCTCGGCCATGGCCATGGTGGCGGTCGGCCAGGCGGCCCAGGACATGATCCAGGAGGTTCGCCGCCAGTTCCGCGACATTCCCGAACTGCGCCCTGCCCTCGAAGCTGCACAGAGAGCGGAGTCCGAGGAACGCGAGCCCACCGCAGAAGAGGCAGCGATCATTGCTGCTGCTGACGGAAAGGCCGAGTACACGCAGTGCGTGGAGATTTCAACCTCCGCGGCGATTAAAAAGATGATCGCTCCCGGTCTCATGGCGGTGACCGTGCCGGTCGTTGTCGGTGTGATCAGCCCGAACATGCTCGGTGGTTTGCTCATCGGCGTGACCATCTCGGGTGTCTGCCTCGCGATCTTCCAGGCCAATTCCGGCGGTGCGTGGGACAACTCGAAGAAACAGGTCAAGGACGAGGGCCACGCCAAGTGGGGCGACGACTTCGAGGAGATGCACAAGGCCACCGTGACCGGCGATACCGTTGGTGATCCCTTCAAGGACACCTCGGGTCCGTCGCTCAACATCCTGATCAAGCTCATTTCGGTGGTCGCGATGATCATCGCGCCGCTGCTTTACGCCATTCACTTCGGATAGGCGGAATCTCACTCACACTCAGCCGGGCCTTCGGGCCCGGCTTTTTTGTGTCCGTGCCAAGGGCACGGACACAAAATCACGGCATAGCCGTATGCGAAACCGAATACCGCTACCGTGCTCATCCGGCCGGAGTTTGCCCGCAGATGACGCAGATTGACGCAGATTTTCTTTCCGACGTGAATATTGGAGTATTGATCGGCTATTCACTGAAATACACGGCCTCGGAATTCAACGCAAAGATGACGGTGGTTGCTTCAGCGTCCGGCGAGTACCCGGCCGCCCATGGCGGCCGGTGACCGCTGGTCCGAACAGCCGCTCCGAACGCGAGCGTTCGTTTCGACTGTTCGGCCCAGCGACCTGCGCTCTCGGCGAGCGCAGGCCTCGCCACTCACTTTCAGAGGAAATGGAAAGGACTCGAAGTCCCGCGTTCGAGCAGCTATAACCAAGGCGGGACCGACGTGCCATGAACACGTCGGCCGGGGAAAAGGCCGACAGTGACGGATGCTTGTATCCGGGACTGGCGGATTTTTCCCCGGCAGCCGGCGAACGTCAGATCGCCGGCATTCCTGCCGGCACTGCAGGCAAGTTCGTTCGAGAAGGTACCGCCCCTTTGCGTTTCCTTCCGGGTTCGTATCTGCGTTCATCTGCGTGATCTGCGGGCAGTCTGCGATGGTGGCCGGCCTTTGCGCCTTTGCGTTTTCTTCCGGGTCCGGATCTGCGTCGACCTGCGTCATCTGCGGGCAGGTATTGCGACGTATCAATCCCTCAAACCCGTCCCATGGGATACCGTATCCTTGACCGGGGGAAACCAATGCGTCGTCTGCTGCTTTTGCTCGTGATGGTGTGGGGTTGCGGTGGGCCGCCGGCGCCGCCGGTCGAATCGGGTTTCGCCGAGTTTGGGGACAGCCGGCTCTACTACGAGGTCTCCGGCAGCGGCGAACCGACTGTGATTCTGATGCACGGCGGGATGTTGGATTGCACCATGTGGGACGAGCAATTCGGGTTGCTCGCCCGAAGCCACCAGGTTGTTCGCTACGACGCGAGTGCTCACGGCCGGTCGGAACTCCCTCCCGAAGCCTACTGGGATCACGCCGATCTTCGGGCGCTGATGGACCATCTCGGAATTGACCGTGCGGTTCTGGTCGGCCTGTCCATGGGCGGCCGGGTGGCCATCGACATGGCGCTCGAGGAACCACAGCGAGTTCAGGCCGTCGTGGCGGTTTCATCCGGGTTGGGCGGGTATCTTTTTGAATCCGATTTTCATTTCGAAAACCGCAAAAGCATGATCGCCGCCTGGAAAAGCGGCGACTTCGACGCCGTGGTCGAGGCCTTTCAGCGCGAGTGGACCGATGGCCCCCGGAGGTCGCCAGACGAGGTGGACCCAGATATTCGTGAGCGAGTTCGTGCGATGGCTCGGGCGACGGTCGACTCGGTCATGGAGGGACGCTCCCTGTACCCGCCGGCAATCGATCGGCTGGCTGACCTCGAGGTGCCGATGCTGGTTGTTGTCGGAGCACTCGACATGCCGGGGATCCACGAGATAGCCGAACTTCTGGTAACGGCAAATCCACAGGCGGAGGTCGTGACCATCCCCAATGTGGCGCACATGGTGAATCTCGAGGCTCCGGAGGAGTTCAATCGGTTGTTGCTGGAGTACCTCGAGGGGTTCTGACTGCCGTTCGTTTCAGCAGCCGATGAAAGGTGCTGTGCGGCGGAGGTGCCATTTATCGCATTGTTTGGGCCACCTCCGCGTCGGCAAACCGAAGGCACCAGGGCAAACAATGCGATGGGTGGCTCCTCTCGGGAAGTACGATGTAAACATCGGGACCTCTCGAGATTGCGGAACCGGAAATCCCGAGGAGCGACGCTCAATGTGATCCGGCTTCGTTCGGAACTACGCCGTGATTGTTTGCCCGTGTCGACGGCACCGGCAAACAAAAAAAAGGCCCCGCGCGAACGCGGGGCATAAGAGGATAAATAGACCGAATGGCTGTTGCTCAGCCTTTTTGACTCTGGTAGAAGCCCATGAGGATCTTGGCAACTTCGGGCCGTGCGAACTCGGGCGGCAGGTCTTCGCCGTTTGAGAGCATCTCGCGAACCTTGGTGCCGGACAAGAAGACGAAGGACTCTTTCTTGTGGCCTTCGGGGGCTTCGCGCATCATGATGACCTCACCGAGCTCGCGGGAGTACGCGGTGTGGTCGGCCTCGAAGATCGCAATATCCATGGCACCTTCGGGGACCTCGTCGTGGAAGATGGCCTGGGCGTCAAAGGGACCGTAGTAGTCGCCAACGCCGGCGTGGTCGCGGCCGACGATCAGGTGAGTCGCACCCATATTCTGGCGGAAGAGTGCGTGCAGCACTGCTTCGCGGGGGCCTGCGTAGAGCATGTCATAGCCGTAACCCGTGATCTCCACCGAGTTGGGCGGGAAGTAGAGCTCGGCCATCTTGCGGATGGCGGCGTCGCGGACGTCGGCCGGGATGTCGCCGGGTTTGAGTTTGCCAAGCAGCATGTGGATCACGGCACCGTCGGCGTTTTCGCGCTTCATGGCCATGCGGACGAGTTCTTCGTGGGCACGGTGCATGGGGTTGCGGGTCTGGAAGGCGACAACCTTTTTCCAGCCATTCTTCTCGATGAGTTCGCGGATCTCCATGGCGGTCCGGAAGGTCTCGGGAAAATCGCGCGCGAAGTACGAGTAGTTGAGGACCTCGATGGGACCGGAGATGAAGGTCTTACCGACGGTGTTGAAGGCCTTGACCCCGGGGTGCTCCATGTCATCCGTGGCGTAGATCTTCTGGGTCATGGTCGCCATCTGCTCGGCGGTGGCGGTCTCAACCTTGTCGACGGTCTGGATGGCGAGGACCGGGTTGCCGGACACGTTGGGGTCTTTGAGGGCGATGCGCATGCCGGGCTCGATGCCGGCGGCGTCTTCGGCGACGTTGACGATGGGTACGGGAAAGAACAGACCGTCGGTGGTCACCATCTTGTCGGCGACTGCCATCGAGTCAGCGAGGTTCATGAAGCCGGTCAAGGGGTTGAAGTAGCCCGAGCCCATCATCACTGCGTTGGCGGCAGCCTGGGAGCAGACGACGATGCTTTTCAGGTTCGCTGCCTCGGCCTCGAGGGCGGCGCGTTTGGCGTCATCGGCCACGTACAGGGGGTTCAAAGTTTCGGAGCCGTGTGGTTTTATCATGCTGTGTTCTCCCTTTTGTTATTGGCGCCTCGTCCGAGGCGGATTTTCAGAAACTACTCGCTCTCGACGGTCAGCCTTTCGTGGGCCATGGCCAAAGTGCGGTACAGAATATGAGCGAACTTGGAATAGGGGAGGGTCAGGAAAAGACAGAGCACCACTCCGAGGTGGATGATGTAGACACCGAACCCGACCATCGGGGTGACGCCGGGAATGAAACGGAAGACCTCGGTGAAGACGCCGGTGCCGATGACGGCGAGGACGATCCACAGGAAGAAGCGGTCGAACGGTGTGGTCACTCCCACCAGTTTGTCGGTGCTGTTGCGGCGGTTGAACCACAGCAGCAGACCGCCCAGGACGAGAGCGATGGCTGAGCCGTTGCCGAGCCATTTCACCCAGTGGGTGATCTCGACCGGGTAGCCGGGTGTTTCACCCGGGAGGATCTTGAAGAACCACGAGAACCACGGAGTATCGCCGTAGAGGTACACCACCGCAAAGCCCGAGGTAATGGCTGCGCCGACAAAGCCCCACATGACCAGGAAGTGGCCCCATCTGCGTTTGCCCATTCCACGATCGCAGTCAGAGAATTTGGAGTGCAGGGCGATGCTCACGAAGACTCCGGCCAGGGCGCCGATCAAGGTCCCTTGACGCTTCTGTTGGGTGCCGAGAGCCGTCCAGAACTTCTTGCCCTGCATGAAGAGGGCTAGAGCGACCCAGCCCACGGCGGTGAAGTAGACCGCATAAATCAGGGAGTGTGGCACGTACGCGTCGTAGAAGAATTGACCAAGGGTGGTCGATGCCTGCAGGTCGTGGTGCGGGTGCACCGAGGCGAGACCGGTGTTCACGCCGAGCAGCACGATCCAGAAGATGATCGGGGCGATGACCAGCAGCGGCCAGGTCTTTTTGACGTTGCCCACCAGAGAGCCGAGAAAGGCGGGGAACGCCATCTTCTCGACCATCATCGCGCGGATCGAAGCCATGACGTCGCCCGGATTGACCTCGCGGGGACAACGGACCGAGCAGTCGTTGCACTGGTAGCAGAGCCACGGCCCTGCATCCGTCATCAGTCGGTCCTCGAGGCCCCACTGGGCCCACAGTATTTGGCGCCGCGGGAAGGGCGCGTTGGCGGGAGCCAATTCGCAAACGCTCGAGCAGGTAGCGCATTGATAGCAGCGTGCGGCGTTTTCGCCTCCGCGGTCGAAGAATTTCTCTCGGAAATCCGATGACGATTGGATGACCGGGATCGATGCCATACCTCCTCCTTCCAACGGCTCCTAGAAGCCTTTGAGCGGGTTCGGTCCCATCTCGTCGAGTTCCTCAGCGAAGTCGTCGAGGAGCTGCGGGATTCGACCGGACTCGTCGTGCGAAAGTTCGACAAATT
>RCNF010001499.1_pt1 | contig 13235 bp, 13 predicted proteins | sample 2041311 | NCBI WGS metagenome assembly RCNF01 (sample SAMN09708228, study PRJNA481090) | Marine sediment metagenome, whole genome shotgun sequencing project. | biome: marine sediment; feature: ocean; material: sediment; isolation source: Sewage treatment plant 2 marine sediment (STP2) ... | reverse complement strand
TGTGTATGGCATGGAATATGAAGCGGATGTACGTACTGAATGGATGATATGGTGAGTAACAGAATGAATATTCTGCTATCTCTGCATTATTGCACTGTAGTTGATATCTCCATAAGCAAAAATATAGGGTCGGTACTCAGATAGACGAAATGTGATTACCCACTGATGGGGTTAAAACCGACAGACTCCTAGTCGTACCTGTGCCAGTGGCATTATCCTAAATAAATCAGTTGAACCTACTACGAACGACCAATGCACTGATTCTACAAGACTTTCTCGAACATTGTGAACTCACGCTCTTATGCATCCTGCATCCGCGATATAACAGCATCCTTGCTGAAAACTGTATGGGTGATACGTTTTCGCTCAAAATAACCGATATAGTATCGTATATTCAACACCTTGATCGCTCTCTACGACCGCCATGGATGGTGGAAGTGCCGGTTTTGCAGGAGCAGCACACCGGTCGATCCAGCTGATTTATTTAGGATAACCAATACCTGATGTGATAATAAAAACACGTTCTTAGAATGTAGAATTTTACTTAATTTGTCGAGTCAATATTTGGATTCAAAGTAAAAGCTTATGAATATCCGCTTTTACTGTCGGCTCAGAAGTACGAAACCCCGCTGATGAGGGACTTTCTGTTTGGACTCGACCGTCTCCTTCTGCTGATGGCCTGTTATTCACTCTGACGGTAATATCAGATAATTCTTTCAGCTACAGGATTAACTTCCAGTAATACTCAAAATTAATATATATATCACTGCTGTCCCGACAACAAAAAAGAAATTATTTAATCAGGCTGATGTAGCAGGCATTGACAAGGGTAGTTCTAATCCGAGACATGAATTGGGACCCGTTGCCTGAGATGCGCTGTAAATACGTCCATGTACGCTCGGATGCCGCATCGACCACCACGGACGGTGGAAGTGCAGGTTTTGCAGGAGCAAAAACCTGCCATGCGGCATACGGTCTCAGGCAACGGGTCCCACTCCATGCCTCTAACAGTTAACGGGACAGCAGTGTATATATATCAATATAATGTCTAATCAAACTCCTGTAATTAATTTAAAATGGGTGAATGGTCGTTCTGGGTCGGAATTCGTACTGCTACACATTTAACAGTAGCGGGTTCAGTTGATCGTCTCGGTATTTGATAAGAATGCTAAGCAGGACATTTTGTTTGTTTCGGATGCTGGGTGATAATGAGCCCTATGTCGATTTTTGAAGGCATAGATCCCAATAGGGTGTTCCCTCAAACCTTTTTACAAGAAGATCGACAAACGTTCTCACACGTTGTGAAAGATGGCGCGTCTGCGGGTATATCGCGTAAGCATTAATTCGTGGTGTCATGTACTCTTTAAGTAAAGGAAGCAGTGCGCCACTTTCAATTTCCTTATAGACGATAAATGTTGGCACGAGAATAATACCCCTGCCTTCTACAGCGGCGTCTCTGAGAAATTCACCAGTGCTTGCTTTTAGGTAAGGGCGTATCCTGGTTTTGATTTGATTACCATTGGCATCAGTTAAATGCCAGTATTCGAAATCACGTAACAGGTTGTAAACAAGACATTGATGTTCTATCAATTCATCCGGTGACCGGGGTATGCCCATCTGTTCGAGATAATCTGGACTGGCACACATAACGGTTTTTACCGGAGCAAATCGGCGTGCGATCAAACTTGAATCCGGTAGATTTGCAATACGAATAGCAAGGTCAAATCCTTCCTGAATTAAATCCACTTCACGATCATTGAAATCCAGGTCAAACTCTATCTGCGGATGCTCTTTTAAGAAGTCATTAATGACAGGCTCCATGTGCATAAGACCAAAACTGGATGGTAAGGCTATCTTCAAACTGCCCTTTAATGTTCCATGGGCCTGTGAGGTTGCAAGTTCAGCTTCCAGAACATCATCGAGTATCCGTACCGCCTGATGATAAAAAGCCCGCCCGGTGTCGGTCAGGTTCATCTGCCGGGTTGTTCGGTGAAAAAGCTCTACACCAAGATGTTTCTCCAGCTCTTTCAAACGCCGACTAACAGCAGACTTGGCAACGCCCAGACGATCTGCGGCACCGCTTATACTTCCGACTTCAACAACCCGGATAAAGGTATCCATATTTTCAAAACGGTTCATGTTTTCTCAATTGTTGCATTTATAGGAACAATAAATTCATATAGTATGTGTTTATTAATATTTTGGCAACACGGATAATTCGTTCATCAAAGAGCTATAAGTGCTCTGCCAAATAGAAGGAAATTATTATGAACGCACAATTGAAATCAACACGATTCATCCCCGCACTGGCGACCTCTGAAGGTGCAGGCGTTTCCGTGCACCGCACTATCGGTACACCGGCTTTACGTAATTATGATCCATTCGTGATGCTGGATTATTTCAGTACTGATAATCCCAATGAGTATATTGCTGGTTTTCCGTCTCATCCACACCGTGGTTTTAATACATTCACCTATATGATCGATGGTCACATGGAGCATCAGGACAGTATGGGAAACACCGGTGATCTGGGTCCCGGTAGCGGTCAGTGGATGAAGGCTGGCAGTGGTGTCATTCATTCAGAAATGCCAAGGCAGGAAAACGGTTTGATGCGTGGTTTTCAACTATGGATCAACCTGCCAGCGGCAAACAAGATGGATACGCCTGAATACCAGGAATATGACTCGGATGCTTTTCCTGTGATAGAAACATCGGACTACCGCATCAAGATAATCATTGGTCAATTCGCTAATGAAAGCTCACCCATCGTAGATGACATTACCAATGTTTCTTATTTTGACGTTCAGGTGAAAGCGGGTAAACGGTTCCAGCATGAACTGCCAGCAGAGAGCAGTAGTTTTCTGTATGTATTTGAAGGTGATGGTCAGCTCAATGGACAGAAGGTGCCATTGAATACTCTCATTGCACTTGGTGCAAACGATAACGCGCCAGATTTTATTGCAGGAGAGCAGGGTGCGCGGTTTGTTGTTGTTAGCGGAAAACCGATTAACGAGTCTATTGTTCAATACGGTCCGTTTGTGATGAATACCCGCGAAGAGATTGAGCAGGCGATGCGTGATTTTCAATCAAATAATTTCGTGTCTGACCGTGCATGGGTTAATAGAAAGTAAATGATGGCAAGTAATCGATGTTTATGTTTAACCTAAATATATAGAGAGTGAATAAAATGAATGCAGAATTAAAAACAGTTAATGGCGAATTTATTCGATCAGAATCGGGTTTCAGGAACTGGGTAACGAAAGATGGTAGTGCAGGACCAACAGGCGAAGCCGGTTTCGCCGCTGAGCCCGGACGCTATCATCTCTATGTTTCACATGCCTGTCCCTGGGCGCATCGTACAATGATCTTTCGTGCATTGAAGGGACTGGAGGATGTGATTTCCGTATCCGTGGTGCATCCATTGATGCCGGCGGAAAGCTGGGTGTTCGGTGAATACCCGGGTGCTACGGAAGATCATATAAACCATGCACATTATTTATATGAAAACTATCTAAAGGTAGATCCCCATTTTAATGGACTGGTGACGGTGCCGGTATTATGGGATAAAAAACAGCAGACAATCGTGAACAATGAATCATCTGAAATTATTCGCATGTTTAACTCTGCCTTTGATGCGTTTGCCCAAACTGATTTGGCCGATATGGATTTTTACCCGGAAGCCCTACGAGCAGAGATAGAAGAGATCAACCAATCTGTCTACGATAATGTAAACAATGGTGTTTATCGTGCTGGTTTTGCTCAAACACAGGAAGCCTATAACCGGGCCTATGATCGTTTGTTTAATACCATGGATGGGCTTGAAGTCAGGTTATCAAAACAGCGTTACCTTGTTGGTGATCAGATCACCGAAGCAGACTGGCGCCTGTTTACAACACTGGTGCGTTTTGATACGGTGTATTATAACCATTTTAAAACCAACAAAAAACGTCTGATCGAGTACCCGAATCTATGGGCATATACGCGTGAGCTTTACCAGGTTCCTGGTGTGGCTAAAACAGTGAACATGGACCATATCAAGTTCCACTACTTCGCTAGTCATCGCTCAATAAATCCTATGGGCATTGTTCCTAAGGGGCCGGAAATTGATTTCATGTTATCGCATGGTCGGGAAAATATTTCTTAATTGTTAATAACGTTAAATCTGAGAGGAGAAGTCATGTCTAATCCATTAAGTCCACAAAACGAACCGTATTCAGTCACTGTTGAAGCCGGCGATACCTATTACTGGTGTTCCTGTGGTCAAAGTAAAAACCAACCCTATTGCGACGGCTCACACAAGAGTACAGATTTTCAGCCAGTTGCGTTTACTGCTGAAAAAACTGAAATGGTTTATTTATGTGGTTGTAAAAAAACAGGCAATCAACCGTTCTGTGATGGAACACATAATAAGTAAAACCTCAGAGTGTATAGAAAGGAAAATATGATGCGTAAAAAGAACAGCAATAAATTAGATGATATGTTTATAGAGCGTTGGTCACCACGTGTATTTTTATCTGAACCAGTCGCAGAAGAAAACATAAAAACAATCTTTGAGGCGGCACGTTGGAGTCCGTCCTGTTTCAATGAGCAACCATGGCGATTTGTTTATGCGCATCAGGCAGAAGACCTTGAAAGGTTTCGCTCAGTACTGGTAGAAGGAAACCAGGTTTGGGCGAATACTGCACCGTTACTGGTCCTGGTGTTTAGTAAAAAATCCTTTACGCAAAACGATAAACCTAATCGATGGGCAGACTTTGATACTGGCGCTTCATGGATGGCGTTAAGTCTTCAGGCAAACAAACTTGGCTTCTATACTCATGGCATGGGAGGTTTTGATACTGAAAAGGCCTATGCCGCCACGGGTATAAACCCGGACGAGTTTAATGCTATTTGTGCAATCGCTATTGGTAAGCTTGGTGACGCAGATACATTGCCAGGTAATTTAAAAGAGGGTGAAACGCTGAGTGAGCGAATGTCACTGAATGAAATCATGTTTGAAGGATCAGTTAAATCCTAGGTTTTAAACTATCGTGACACTGCAGTCCCAGAGACGTGAATCGGGCACATTTATTAACGACCATGACAGGGTGGGTATGCCATTTTGCACACAGCTTGGTAGGGCGGGCATTGTCCCGCCTTTCCTATAAATATTGGATGCAATTTTGTGGGCAGTCCCCACCCTGCATAATAATAAAAAATGTATTTAATTTGCGTTAATCTGTGGATAATCGCTTTTTTTTGTGGGGCGTTATTGGCCGTAAGTTACCGCTCATAGTTTCACACTATTAAAGTTATGTGAGTTTTTTTCTGGCAGTCGATGCGCTATTTTTTTGTAACGATGTAATCACCGTTATCAATATTATCTAAGGTCCATTCACCAACACTGTAACGGATCAAACGTAATGTGGGAAATCCAGTCGCTGCCGTCATTCGTCTTACCTGGCGATTACGTCCTTCAGTAATGCTTAATTCTAACCATGACGTAGGTATATGTTTACGTTCACGAATGGCAGGTACTCTTGGCCATAGTCCTTCAGGTTCGGGGATTTTTTTTGCTTTGCCTGATTTTGTTATTCCGTCTTTAAGTTTCACACCTTTTTTTAATTGTCTAATGGCGTCATCTGTTAATTCACCCTCTACCTGAACCCAGTAGGTTTTCTTCATCTTGTTTTTTGGGTCGGTGATTTTGTGTTGCAGTTTGCCGTCATCTGTCAGTACCACCAGACCTTCGCTGTCGCGGTCCAGTCTGCCGGCGGCATATATGTTTTTTTGTTTGATGTAATCGGCGAGTGTGTTACGGCCCTGTTCATCTGTAAATTGACAAAGTACATCGAAAGGTTTGTTAAATAATAAAATCATATTACCTAAGGTCGTTATGCTGTCGTCATTGCGGCTAAGAACATGCCGTGGTGATAACTTAATGAGATGGTTATTTAGGTTTAAGCCGCCTGGAAATTAAATCGGTCGTAAATTATACCAGCGCTCGCGTCGTGCACTGGCGGCATCAAGGCGGTTAAAGATTGTGATCATTGCGTCTTCATTTATGCCTGACCAGCGCAGGTCTTGTTTAGGCCCTTTGAATTCAGCATCGGTAACGATGGTGGTAAGTTGTTTGGTCATTGGCAAAATATGCTGGTGCTGTTCGACTAGTGTTTGAATTCGTTTTGAGCCGCGAAATTTCATCGCTGAAATTTTGTCTATATTTTCCATGATGAGTTCAACACCGGGGTATTTTTTTAGCAGGTTGGATGCCATCTTGTAACCAATACCAGGAATACCAGGGATGTTGTCAACCTTGTCGCCCGCCAGCGCTAACAGGTCTGCTATCAATTCGGGTTTTACACCAAAGTTTTTTTCTACATCTTTGTAATGCAGAATTTTATTTCGTGCATAATCCCACCACACGTCACCGGGTCGGAGTAATTGCGCGAGGTCTTTGTCCGCGCTGAGAATAGTAATTCTGAAACCTTGTTCACGTAAGTCTGTTGCCAGGGTGCCGATGATGTCATCACCCTCGAAACGATTGCTGGAAAAATCGGCAATGCCAGCAGCGCGACAAAAGTCACGGCAGTGTTTAAACTGGCTTTTGAGTTCAACAGGTGCAGGTGGGCGGTTGGCTTTGTATTCCGGGAATATTTCACGTCGGTAGGAGTTGGTTTGTTTGGCATCAAATGCACAGGCAATGTACTCTGGTTGTTCGAGTTCCAGTATTTCACGCAGGAATTCGGTAAAGCCATATACTGCGTTGCTGGGGTTGCCATCAGAATCAACGATTTCATCAGAGTAGACGTGCCAGCCGCGAAAGATGTAGATGCTGCTATCGATCAGATAGGCATGTTTTTTAGTATGTAGTGTCATAAAAAAGCATTTTACTTCAATAGTCAGGAGCGTTGTAATACGAGTATGGTCGATTTAGTAAAAAGACGGTTTTTAAAGCAGGGTTTGTCTGGATTGAGTCTTTGTGGCGTTTCTGCTGTATGGGCTATCGCATTGCTTGTGGGCTGTAGCAGGCAGAATGATTTCGGCTTGCAGGCTGCAGATAATAATGGTGTGCGCTTGCCTGCAGGTTTTAGTTCACGCATTATTGCAAATTCCGGTCAGGCGGTGATAAACGGGCAGGATTATATCTGGCATGATGCACCAGATGGCGGTGCCTGAGTTTATGTTTCTAACAGTGAAATGCAATCCACCGGTGGTGCGGGTGCCATTGTCTTTAACGCCAATACTCACCGGGGTGGGCAATATCACGGTTTCACTGCAGGACGATTTTTTTATGGCGGAAGCTGGTAGTGATTTGCAAATTGTGGTAATCGATAATCAGGGCGGTTTGTACCCGATTGCGCAATTAGAAGGGCATGATGACTCTGAAATAACCGGAGTGGCATTCAGCCCGGATGGTAAGCGCCTGTATTTTAGTTCGCAGCGTGGCACCACAGGGTTGTCTAAAAATGGTGTTAGTTATGAAATTCAAGGATTTTGAAATGCTGCCGATATTTATGAATAACAGGTGGGTTAAACAAAATTGCACTATATATAAGTGAACTATCGATGTAAAATTGGTTCTCTGTAAGAGTTATACAACTGAAATAATAAATATGTCAGGAATATCTAAAAAAGCCGTTATTGAACTGTCAAAAAAAGCCAGCCGTCTTTTTCGTGCAGGCCAATTGGAATCGGCTGAGAAAGTATACTTAGAGGCTAAAGAAATTGATGCGGATAATCCCTACGTATTGTCTGGCCTGGGTGACGTTTATCGCAAGCTCAACCGTTTTGAAGAATCGGGCGCACAATATGATGCGGTACTAAAAAAAGATCAAAATAACATTTTTGCTTTACGGGGTGCGGGTGATGCACGTCGTGGAATGAAGCAGCCGCTGCAGGCTATTCCATACTGGCTGCGTTATCTGGAAATTAACGAAAAAGACAGCCATGTCATGGTGCGTATCGCTGATGCTTATCACAAGCTCAATGATAGCGATAATGCGATTGATTTTTATGAGCAGTCGCTGGTCATTAAACCTTATGACCCGTTTGCATTGTTGGGCTTAGGCAATGTTTATTATGCACAGCATAATGATGAAAAAGCACTGGCCTGTTTTGAAAAGCTGTTAGCTAAAAACACCTCGCATAACGTAGTGTTAATGACCATGATCGGCAATATTTATCGCCGTCGAAAAGAGTTTGACCGTGCGATGGATCATTATGAGAATGCGCTTACGCTTGATCCAAAGAATAATTTTGCCTTGTTTGGCATGGGTGACTGTTTTCGTGGTCAGCTGAACATGGAGAAAGCAGTGTTCTGGTGGCAAAAGATTCTTGACCAGGAACCCGATAACCAGTCACTTTGGACACGAGTTGGTGATGCTCTGGTATCGCTGAATCGATTTGATGATGCAGTGCAGCATTATCACAGTAGTTTAAAAGTGGATCATGACCTGTATGCCGTACTGGGTCTGGCACGTGTTGCGCACAAACAGGGTGATTTTGATAAAGCCTGTTATCACTGCGAACAGGCGCTGGAAGTGGATAAAGACAATATACGTGCGCTGGAGGTACTGGCGCGTGTTTGTGACGATGCCGGTTACACTGAAAAGGCGCAGGCAGCGCGAGATCGAATTTCACAATAATCTTCAGGCCCTGATGTTTCATAGAAACGCTAAATAATATTGTCTTAGCTAACGCTGATTCGTGCACATAACACCTGCACCGGGTTGATGTGGTCTTCGTCAAGGCGGTGTTTTTGCCGCGAACGATGCAAAGAACGTAAAATTCTGTTTACAGAAAAACGCTATTTAATTTTTTAAACACCTGTGTTTATCTGCGTTCATCTGTGGAAACAAACACTTCTTTGCGACTTTTGCGTCCTTCGCGGCTAATTATGTTTTTCAGGTGTTTTCGTATAGCCCGAAATTAATACAGTTTATTTCCCAATAAACGCCTATAATGCGCCCCTTTTTTCCTATTTAAAGAGAATTATCGTGACCGCAAAAATCCGTAATATTGCTATTATCGCCCATGTCGACCACGGCAAAACGACACTGGTTGATAAATTGCTTGAACAATCTGGCACCCTGGACGAGCGTAAAGCACCAGGCGAGCGCATTATGGATTCAAACGATCAGGAAAAAGAGCGCGGCATTACCATTACCTCAAAAAACACGGCGATTGAGTGGAATGATTACCACATCAATATTGTCGATACACCGGGACACGCCGATTTTGGTGGTGAAGTTGAACGTGTGCTTTCTATGGTTGATTCGGTTTTACTGCTGGTTGATGCGGTAGATGGTCCGATGCCACAGACTCGTTTTGTTACCCAGAAAGCGTTTGCCATGGGTTTTAAGCCTATCGTTGTAATAAACAAGATTGACCGCGATGGCGCGGATCCGCATCGCGCGCTGGATTTGACCTTTGATTTATTCGATAAACTGGGTGCGACTGATGAGCAGTTAGATTTTCCGGTGATTTATGCTTCAGCTATTAATGGTTATGCCGGCCTTGAAGCTGAAATTACAGGCGGTGATATGACACCTTTATTCGAGGCAATTGTCGAGCATGTGCATGCGCCGGAAGTTGATCCAGATGGCCCTTTCCAGTTACAGATTTCAACACTTGATTACAATAGTTATGTAGGCATTATTGGTATTGGCCGCATTCGACGTGGCAAGGTTAAAACCAATATGGCAGTGAAAATTATTGGTGATGACGGTAAGGTGCGTAGTGGGCGTATTGGCCAGGTACTAGGTTTTCATGGCCTGGAACGTGTTGAGGCTGAAGAAGCAGAAGCGGGTGATATTGTCGCGATAACCGGTCTTGATCCATTATCTATCTCCGATACCATTTGTGATCCTAATGTGGTTGAAGCATTACCGCCAATGACGGTTGATGAGCCAACCATTAGCATGACGTTTCAGGCAAACTCGTCACCTTTTTCCGGTCAGGAAGGCAAGTATGTCACCAGTCGAAATATCTGGGATCGCCTGCAGCAGGAGCTTAAACACAATGTTGCGCTTCGCGTAGACCAGATTGAGGGCGACAAGTACAAGGTATCGGGTCGTGGTGAGTTACATCTTTCGGTATTAATTGAAACCATGCGTCGCGAAAATTTCGAGCTGGCTGTGGGCCGCCCTGAAGTTATTATTCACGAAGAAAACGGTGTTAAGCTGGAGCCTTATGAAGAGCTCACTGCCGATATTGAAGTTGAGCACCAGGGTGCGGTGATGGACGCATTGGGTAAGCGTAAGGCCGATTTAAAAGATATGGTGCTGGATGGTAAGGGCCGGGTTCGGCTTGATTTTATGATACCTGCGCGTGGTTTGATTGGGTTTAGAACCGACTATCTTTCAATGACACGCGGCACGGGTTTACTGTACAGCGTGTTTGATCATTATGGACCAATCGTGTCCGATGGCATCGGTCAGCGTCTTAATGGTGTACTGGTTTCCAATGCCAGAGGCAAGGCGGTAGCTTATTCGTTATGTCCGTTGCAGGAGCGCGGCAAGTTACTGGTGGGTAATGCTGATGAGGTTTACGAAGGTCAGGTTGTGGGTATACACTCACGTGACAATGATCTTGTGGTTAATCCGATTAAACCAAAACCATTAACCAACGTGCGTGCATCAGGTACGGATGAAGCCCTGACTTTGTCTCCGCATATTAAGTACACGCTGGAACAGGCTTTAGAGTTTATTGATGATGATGAACTGGTAGAAGTTACCCCGGAAAGCATTCGTATCCGAAAGAAGCTTCTGAAAGAGCACGAGCGTAAGAGCGCGGGACGCGGTAAAGCTAAGTAAGTTTTCTTATAGATGAATACATGCAGTATTTTATGTCGCTGTGAGTCTATTTGAATTTCTCTAAAAATTATCGTCCATTAACTGCGGAAATACTCTGTCATCCATCGTGGCTCAGTACCGGCATCAATGCAGGTGCTGGTGGTTGCTTGATCCCTGTGAAACTCTAATTGTTCACGGGGCAATAGTGAAATTGCATATAACTAAAATGAATATTCAAAAATATTTGAAACAGGTCTTTCTATTTCATTTTCATTTTGAAACAGGCTGTTAGAAATAGGGTTTTGCAGACTATCGTAATTGTATTTCGGGAAAAACTCGGCTTTAATTCTTGGTTTAATTATTAGGTCTTCATCATTTTCACGCCATGGATTTTCATCTTCTGGCTCTGCACGCCATTCTTTTTGGTCGTCATTAACCATGTCAGACAAAGGGGTACGATAAGATTCTGGCAATTTTGTGATGCCGGTTTGTGCAAAAACAGCAGCGCTAACAAAGAATAATAAAAAAAAACCATTAAAGCGTTTCATCTCTATATTACGGCCAGTATGAAAATCAAGGCCATTATGTTGAGTGATGGCTGGCATTTTATTTTGCAAGCTGAGGTTGCCATTTAAGGCTTTTGAACCAGTACTGATAAGAGCTGTCGATCCATTCATCAGATTCATGTGCAATAATCCAGGAATTTAAAAAGTTAAGCATTTCCTGATTGTTTTTCTTTATTGCAAAAGCTTCTTTTGTTGTAAGTAATGGTTTTTTAAGTGGCAGGTCAACCTGCTCTGGATGCTTTAAAGCGATAAATTCAGGAACAGGTGAAGATGATATAAAGGCATGTACCGAGCCATTGATCACCGCTGAAGTTGCCTCTTTTGTGGTTTCTCTTAAGTCCAGTTTCGCTTTGGGAAAGACTTTTCTGGCGAGCTCGGCTGACACGGTGCCTTTTACCGCCGTGATGTATATTTTTTCGTTATTGAGATCTTTTATGCTGGTAAAGTCTTTGGTCAGGCTTAAACAGCTTGCCAGGCTATATCCCGAGCTTGCGTAGGGATTGGAAAAATTAACTTCAAGCGCGCGTTTGGGCGTAATGGAAAGACCTGACGCAATGATATCAATTTCGCCTTTTTTTAATGCGGGAATCATTTTATCCCATTGATATTGCTTGTATTTAACTTTTACGCCCATGTCTTTAGCGAGTTGATTGGCGATATCGATCTCAAAACCAATTAGTTTTCCTTCTTTGTTTTTCATCACCCAGGGCGGCAAAATCGAGACACCTACCGTTATTTCACCCTTTTTTTGTATGTCATAAAAAAGATCATTGTTACCGGAACCGGCGTGCAGTCCCTGATTAAAAGCAAGGCTAAGAATAAGTAAAAAGAGTAACCTGAAACGCTTCATTGAAAACCCCATGGATTATATTAGCAACCTGCCAGACAGGGAACTTGTCGGCTATTGCTATCTTGTCTTATTTGATTGTTGAGTGCAATTGGCGCATTGCACCTAGTACTCTATCAACCTGATAATGACGGATGCAGTTGGTCTGTCAGCGTTCAGGGCAAGGCACGCCTCGCAGCAAATGGCCATAGTCCTTTGCAAGAGGTGTAACGATGCCATGGACGTTGACAGATCAACCCTTCGGGCATCGCTGTGGTGTCTCGCCACTGCGTTACAGCACTTGACAAGGAATATGGCCATTGCCTGCGTACTGTGCCTTGTTGCGAAACACCACAGCGATGCTGCATCCGTCATTATCAGGTTGATAGAGTACTAGTTAACGCCTGTAGTTAACGCTGCTGGTTATAAATTCCGGGTTGTCGAATTTGTGGGTACTGGTGATAAATTGTTCTGCTAATACGAAAGTGAACTATTTTGCAGAAAGTATGAAAAAACTGATTTTTTTATAAAAACCAAAGCTTTATCAATCGGTTGACTGATTTCCGGGGGAGGGGGTTGCTATGAATAATAAATCATCTGGAAATACTTGATGAAGTCAACATATGTGCCGCATATTCCTGTATAATCCGCCGGCTAAATTAGCCTGTTATGTTTATCAGAACCTGTTTTTGGTGATGATAGAGTTTGATGCCTGAAAACTATGTCTTTCAGGCCGACACTTGATTAACAGCCAGAACGATCAATATAAACATTTAACACAGAAAATCACGAGTATTAGGATATGGTAGATTTAACTAAATATAGAAACATCGGTATTTTTGCTCACGTGGATGCCGGTAAAACCACAACTACAGAACGTATTCTAAAACTGACCGGTAAAATTCATAAAACCGGCGAAGTGCATGACGGTGAAGCGACTACCGACTTCATGGAACAGGAGCAGGAACGTGGTATTACCATTCAGTCAGCAGCAACCAGCTGTGAGTGGAATGGTCACCGCTTAAATATTATTGATACCCCGGGACACGTTGACTTCACTATCGAAGT
>RCNF010001316.1_pt1 | contig 13246 bp, 9 predicted proteins | sample 2041311 | NCBI WGS metagenome assembly RCNF01 (sample SAMN09708228, study PRJNA481090) | Marine sediment metagenome, whole genome shotgun sequencing project. | biome: marine sediment; feature: ocean; material: sediment; isolation source: Sewage treatment plant 2 marine sediment (STP2) ... | reverse complement strand
CAAAGACATCCAGTTCAGACCGGTCACTATGGAAAACAAGAACCAGTTCGTGATTTACGAGGACATCACCGAAAAGACAAAATTGGAGCAACAGCTCCAGCAGACCCAGAAATTTGAAGCCATTGGCACCCTTGCCGGTGGAATTGCTCATGATTTCAACAACCTGCTCATGGGCATCCAGGGCCGGGCCTCGCTCATGTCGGTTGAACTTGAGTCTTCCCATCCCCATTTAGAACATGTCAAAGCCATCGAGGACTACATCCGAAGCGCGACAGATCTGACAAAACAGCTTTTGGGTTTTGCACGGGGAGGCAAATATGAAGTGCGACCCACCGATATCAATGAGCTACTGCTCGAAAGCGCAACGATGTTTGGTCGGACGAAAAAAGAAATCCATATCCACACCAAATGTCAAACCCCGCCACCCGTGGTAGCGGTAGACCGTGGGCAAATCGAACAAGTCCTGTTGAACTTGTATGTCAATGCATGGCAGGCCATGCCTGATGGTGGTGAACTCTATTTGGAAACCAAAATCGTCACCTTAGACGATGCTTACTGCAAACCCCATCAGGCGAAACCAGGCCGCTATGCCAAAGTTTCGGTCACAGACACCGGCATCGGCATGAATGAGTCTATTTGCCGGCGCATTTTCGACCCGTTTTTCACGACCAAAGAAAAAGCTCGTGGGACAGGTTTGGGATTGTCTTCGGCCTATGGAATCATTAAAAATCACGCGGGCATCATTGCGGTCTATAGCGAAGTCGGTCAGGGAACCACATTTAACATCTATTTGCCGGTATCGCACTCAGCGGCATATCGAGATATTCCCACAAAAACTGAGCTTGTCAAGGGATCAGAAACCGTTCTTTTGGTTGACGATGAAGAGATTATCATTCACGTGACACAGGCAATGTTGAAAAATTTGGGTTACCGTGTGATTGTCGCAAAGGATGGCGAGCAGGCGGTCGATACGGTCAAAAGAAAGGGCGACGATATTGATCTGGTCATCCTTGACCTGATCATGCCGGGGATCAAAGGCGGCAAGGCTTTCGACCTCATCCATGAAATTCAACCAACGCTGCCGGTGATACTGTCCAGCGGCTACTCTCTCAATGGCCAGGCGCATGACATCATGCAAAGGGGATGCAACGGATTTATCCAAAAACCGTTCAATATTTCTGAATTATCTCAAAAAATCCGAAAAATCCTGGATGAAGCGAAAAGCTCCGCTAAAGGATAGGGACCTTTTTCACCAGCATACCTGCATGGGTTATGGCTGCAATTGAACCTGAAAATCTTTCAACATGCTCCTTCGCCTGTTTCATTGCTATTTTTTCAACTCCGATAGTTTTGCATATAGCGCCATCCAGCTTAGTCACCATACTGATATTAATCCTGCGCAGTTTTGACATCATGGAAAGCGCAGTTCCGCCGTTTCCTTGGTAATTTTTTGATAGCCTGTCAAACGCTTTTTCCCAAGTTCCGAGTTCAAACCACGGCAGAAAGGTTTTTGAACCGATGCCGTCTGGGCATTTAGCAATAACAATCAGATTTCCTCCGTCATTTACAAACATAGAGGCATGATGCAGAGCCTTATGACTTTGAATAAAATTGATGTCTTTCGGATATCCTCCGCAGGAAGCAATAACCAAATCATAATTTTTACCGATACATATCTCACAGTTTTTTCCGTGTTCTCTACACGCATTTTGAAAATGATCTTTCCCGCTGCCGGCCAACAAATCACAAACATTTCCCCTGCTGTCAATAATTCCGTGGATGGATAAATCTGCCGGACGAAAGGTTTCATACTCAGCCAAATCTTCCGCAAGAAGATTCCCATCAAGCACACCCGGCAGGCATGATAGGGAAAGGACTCTGTTTTGCTTATCTAAAAATAACCCATGGTTTTTATAAATAGCATCCAATCGGCCCAAGCCCGGAAAAATCAACTTTCGCCCTCCGCCATATCCGGCAAAATAGTGATGTGAAATCGCACCAAAGGTAATGATAAAACTTGCGCCTAAAATATCCCTGCGCATATAAACCGGAGTACCGCGCGTGGTTTTCCCTAATTTAGTAAAGATATTGTTTTCTCGACAATCGTGGTGAACGAAACGATATTTTTTGTATGTATCTCCGTAAAGCTCGTAAGATTCATTATCTGTCTGACGCGGGTGTGTTCCGTATGCAATATAAACTGTTATATTGCCTTTTACAGCCCCGAACTCTTTAAGCGTTTTGATTAACACCGGCAGAAAAAGCGGATACCCGCAAAGGCGGGTTTTATCTGCAAGCACAATTGCGACATCAGAAAAATCGGGTCTTAATCGTTTAAGCTCCTGCTGCACCCTGGTTTTAAACTCCGATGTTGTTATTTTAGCATCCGGGTCATTGATTCCAGGAATCCCAACATGATCCGGTAGTTTAAATTCAAATTTCTCTGTTCCGTATTTCAACGATATTTTTTTTGGCATTGCGGTTACCCTGGTTCTTATTTCTTGATCCTTTGATACTGTTTGTGTATGGTAGAAGTTAGACCTTTTAAACAGGAGGAAGCAATGATCACTGTTAGAGACATCATGACCAACGAACTCATCACGGTCACCCAGGATATGGATATTGCCGGAGCGGCTAAAATCCTGCTTGACAACCGGATTAACGGTGTACCGGTAGTGGACGATAGCGGCCAACTGGTGGGCATCCTGTGTCAAAGCGATCTTATTACCCAGCAAAAAAAGCTGCCAATCCCCACTCTTTTTACTTTCCTCGATGGGCTCATACGATTGACGTCTATGAAACAGCTTGAAAAGCAGGTCGGTAAAATCGCAGCCCTGACGGTTTCAGAAGCTATGACGCCTAATCCGGTCACTGTCAAGCTTGACACCAGACTCGAAACCGTTGCGGCCCTGATGGTGGACAGCAATTTTCATACCCTGCCCGTGGTCGAAGACTCGAACCTGGTTGGAGTCATCGGTAAAGAGGATGTTCTTCGCACCCTTCTACCAACCAATGAAAAACACTGAAAATTATACGTACTCCTAAAATAGTAATCCAATGGACGCCCTGGAAGTTCCGCAGGTTCCCATAAGTTTCCCGTTGGGACATTCACAGTCGACCGCGCAGAATTATAATGGCAAATAAGACGATGCCAAACAGGGCAAAATGAAAGCCATTGATTATTCTTTGATATTCCATTTTTTTCTTCTGGTCGGGTTCATTGCGAATCAAGTCTTTGAATTTCCGATAGTCCCCAAACGAACCCTTGATTACATCCACCGTTAATCCTTTTTCTTTCAAGGTTATCTTGATTTGCTGTAAATTATACAATGCGTAGATTACAGTGAAGATCAACGCAAATTCTAGCAGGCCCATGGCAATATTCTCCTTATTCTTCTATTATTCCAATTGTGAGCGAAGCTAATTAAGTTCTGTCGCGGGGCTATCGCACTTCACTGTCCCATTGCACCGTAGCTGTGCAAACCGGGCAGCAAATTTACACCAAAATAGGTAAAAAGAACCGCTGCAAAACCTGCTATGGAAAGATAGGCAATCCTTTTGCCGTGCCATCCCCGCATCATCTTGGCATGCAGCAGCGTGGCATAGACAAACCATGTAATAAGTGACCATGTTTCTTTAGGATCCCAGCCCCAGTAACGCCCCCAGGCCGAATTAGCCCAAACCGCCCCTGTAATTATACCTATGGAAAGGAAAAGAAAACCTAACATTATCATCTGATATGTCAGCTCATCGATTGTATTTGTTTTTGGAAACCTTTTGAGCAAAAGGCTTTTCCCTTCCGTGTCTCTTTTCTTTATAAGGTACATCCAGCTTGTTCCAAAAGCTATTGCAAAGGCAGCATAACCTATAAAGCAGGTGATAACGTGGGCAATCAGCCAGTTACTTTTCAATGCAGGGATCAGGGGCTGTATACTATTATTGTGAAGAGATGCATATGCCATGGCAAAAAAAGCAAGTGGTGTAACAAACGCTCCTATGGTGCGATTTTTATATTTTCGCTCAACAAACAGATAAATGATCAAAATGGTCCATGAAAAAAATACCAGGGACTCATACAGATTGGAAAGGGGAGCATGGCCGATGCCCAGCTTGTATGATTCTATCCATCTTAAAATAATGCCTGCCGTATTACCTGCAAGTCCTAAAGCTGCCGTCCATAAAGCCAGTTTTCCAGGGGCCTCCTTTTTAAAAACCCACGACACAATGTATAAAAAGGCTGCTAAACCGTAAACAAATGTTGTAACTGATAATATAATTGAGCTGTTCATAATTTTTTCTTTTCCTTATTATTTCGTATTATTTTAGCCTATTGAAAAATACAACAAAATGAGTATTCAGAAAACATGGCTTTAAAATGCGATTTTTCCTAACCGTCTTCAGCCTTCAGCCTATCCTCCTGAGCAGTTACCAATTTATCAAGTTTTTCCGACAGTATTTCAATCTTTCTTTGCATCCCCATTTTATTCTTATTTGAAGTGCCTGCAACCATAACCATGCTGCGATTCCCCTTGCCTGTCACTTCAATGCAAAGCCGCTGATGTGACATGAAAAATGTGACGAAACATCCCATAATCATCAAAATAAAACCCGAATAGACCACCCACACACCAGGATCCTTTGTCACCTGAAGACCTGTATAATATTCATGATTGTGGCTTGCCACGGCAATAATCACATCGCCCTTTCTCATTTTGTCAAAGCTGGGAAAACGCAGAGGAAGCAGTATGTTAAGCGGATTTCCGATTTTCGGTGTTAAGATTCCCATAAAAGCCTCTCCAATATTATGGCCTTTAAAACCGGCAGAACTGCTGTAATCTTTTATTATAAAAGTTCCCAGGCCTCCTGGTATTTCAACCGGCTTGTTAATGGCAGCCTTTTTCTTGTATTCCATACCGGTTTCTCTAATCGTAAAGCTCAATGTTACTTCTCTGGGAGGCAGGGTGCCGTAACTGGACTGAAATATATTAATCCCTTTATAACGGAGAGGGTCGTTTACGATGATATCTTTTTTTAAAACAGGTTTTCCATTTTCAATAATTACCAGGCTGGAGCGATATTCTTTGGGAGCGCCTGAATCATAAAAACTTAGACTGAAGTCTTCGCACTTAATCTCAAAATCGAGAAGATGCATTTCGGTGGTGTTTCTCAAATTTATCTTCTTTGCCGACTCACCCTCGGATATATTGACAAATCCTTCAAAACCGAAAATTGAGCCTATCAAAGCGCCAAGCAGCATTAAAATAATACTTAAATGCACTATATAAACGCCAATGCGTGTCCAGCGCCATTTTTCAGCAAAAAGACAAAACCCGCTATCCGTCTGCTCAATCCTGCTGTATCCATAACTCCTGGAAATAACCGGCTTATAAATCTGCTCCAGTTCATCGGGCATGCTACTTTCGGAAAATTCTTTTTTATATTCAAGCTGCCTGAACCTTGAAACATTGAACGGCGGAATCTTGACGAATATAATCTTCCATGTTGCTTTCATGCGATCAATTGAACAAATAATGATATTTATGGTCAGCAAAAGGAGAAGAAGCTGAAACCACCAGGAATGGTACATGTCAAAAATATCAAATATTGAATCAAGAAAAGAAAGAATTTTATACCGGAGCTCACCGTACTTGTGAAAATATTCAGATGCAGTACCGCTTTGCGGTATGACGGTTCCGATAATGGAAGTAACTGCAAGGGAAAGCAGAAGGACTACGGTCAGCTTTACTGAAGTGAAAAATTTCCATACTCTGCTTATAGTATCAGACGAGTTCGCCTTCTTTATCATTATTTGCCCTTATATTTCTGATTTGTCACTCATAAGCCTGTGTGCTCAGGAGTAAAAAAAATCGATCCCGTTCACACCCATTCGGAACAAAAGAGTTGCACAATCTGCGTTCTGCCCATATCAAAAGATTTAATATTAGGCAACGGGAAAGGAATTTTTTTCACTTTCTACGACGCCATCACTTTTTATCCACAGGTTTTATAACAATCGTTGCCGCCTTGCTGTTATCAAGGTATTTTTTTGCAAGGGCTGACACTTCATCTGCACTGATTGAAGCATAGTCCTTTAAAATTGTCCGGCTCCACTGCAATTGCTGCGGATAGATCAGGGATTGGCTTAGAACCGTGCCAAGCCAGTAGCTGTTTTTCCCAAGCATTTCTTTAATGCTCGTAAGGGTGGGCTTAAGGGCGCGCTTTAATTCTTCCTGTGTAACGCCGTTTTTTGAAATATCTGATGCTATTTTCTTTATCTGCGATTCGATTAAACCGGCCTGCCCAGGGTCTATATATGCCATGGAATAAAATACGCCATACCCCGGATAAGCCCGCCTTGGTGAGTTAAACGCAAAGGCTGAATAGACTGCGCCAAGCTTTTCCCTGATATTCTCCCTGAGTCTGTCTGAAAATATTTCCGCCAGTACCGACAGACGGCGTGACCGGTTAATATCCCATAAATCCTCACTCGGATAAGCAACAATTACAATCCCTTTATTAATTTTTGTCGGAACCTCTATTTTCATAAATTGAGCCACCGGGAATTCAGGCAAATCCGATCTTTTGCTGTGTTCAGACCCCTTTCGGACCGGAAGGCTCCCAAGATATCTTGATACGATATCTATCATCAGATCAATGTCAAAATCCCCTACTACGGACACTTCGAACCTGCCATGTTTCAGAGGGCCGTCAATCCATGAACGGATATCCTCAAGTGTCAATCTTTTTAATTCATCAAATAAAGGAAGTCCGAACCGGCTGTCTCCTCCTGCCAGAAAACGCCTGCCGGAAAGCATCATGGCACCGTCTATGTCACTGGAAAGAGCTTTGTATTTTTGCTCGAACCGTTTGATAGAAAGGTTATAAGCATTTTCCCTGTATCCCGGATCAACCAGGTGAGCATAAAGAAGCTGAAACAGCAATTCAATTTCCTTTGTCACCGATATTCCATTAAGGGAAAACTTATCTTCGTCTATTTCAAAAAAAACAGTTGTATTTTTTCCTGCGAGGGCTCGCTCAACATCATCTTTCTCAAGTGAGCCGAGTCCGCTTTCATTAATCACAGCTTCACTCAATGCGGCAAGCCCGGCTTTTTTAGAAGGCTCAGCCGATCTGCCCGAACCAAAAGCAAGCAAAACTTTTACTTCATCTGCCTTAAAATCCGTTTTTTTGAGATTCAGGCGGACTCCGTTTTCAAAGTCAACCCGAACAATTCCGAGATCATCTATTCTTGTTTTAGCAATTATCCGCCCTTTTTCTTCCGGTTCCGGCAGATATGGAAAAGTAACGGATTTTTTCTCAACCGGTGGCAACACTTTTACATTCCGACTCTTGTTAAAGGAAGAGAGTATAATATCTTTTGGGTCGTTTTTGCCGGAAGGAATCTTTGCATTACCGGTAACAAGGACAAGCCTGTGTTCAGGCTCCCATGTCTTTTTAAAAATTTCATGCACATTCTTTAATGCCGCCAAATTGATAACCGGTGCAAAAAGCGCTCTTTCCTGGTTGGGCGACTGGAGTACTCTGTTGTTATTTAGACTACTTATAATTTCCCGTGCAAGAACGCTGCTGTTCCTGGTTGACGCCTTTTTTACTGCATTATCGAGACCTGAAAGAAAATCTTTTTTTACCCTTTTAAGTTCTGATTTTGTAAACCCGCGTTCTACTGCCTGTCTTAATGTCTGTTCGATAACTGATAAAGCTTCCTCCCATTTCTCAGGGCTGCAATCAGCGGTAATCGCAGCATAGTCTACCTGCCGCAGGTAAATGCCTGAACTGATAGCCGCCGATGTAAATGGAGTGCCAGGTTTGCCGACCATTGCATCCAGCCTGTCCTGAACAATCCGGTCTGCTATATCCTTAAGTAACCGCTTTTTCTGCAATGCAAAAGAATCAGGAGTTTTATCAGACTTTCTTATAACTTCAACGCTCACAGTTGTATTTCCGGCTTCTTTTTCAAAGTGGTAGAACGGTTTGATTCCTTGATGATTTATCTCCCCTATATCTGCATCAGACTTTCGTGGAGCCCTGGCCGATATTGAAGAAAAATTCTTTTTTATAAGTTCAGCAGCCGCATCCGTGTCAAAATCTCCTGTCATGACAATTACCATATTTTCAGGTCTGTACCATGTATCGTAAAATTCCTTTAAAAGGCGTCGATCCGCATTTTTAATAATATCTTCTTTACCTATAGGCAGTCTTTCAGGTATTCTGGTATCAGGAAGTTCGAACTTAAAAGTTGAAACAAATGTGCGGTATGATGCACTGTCACGGGTCCTCTTTTCAGCAAGAACAACTTTCCTTTCTTTATCGATTTCAGATTGCAATAGAAATGCGCCCTCGGCATAGTCTTTTAATACAACAAGACCTTTTTTAAGATCTTCTATGTTTCCTTCCGGCAAAAGGACATCATAAACCGTTTCGTAAAATCCTGTATGGGCATTTGCGTCAGGTCCAAACTCCATGCCTATGTTCTGGAAATACTTTACAAGTTCTCCTGGTTTAAAATGTGTGGACCCGTTAAATAGCATATGTTCAAGAAAATGTGCCAGACCCTGCTCTTGGTCTGATTCATTCATTGAACCTGTCTGAATATTAAGATGCATACTCACCCTGGCTTTAGGCTCGTGATTTTCCATAAGGACATATCTGAAGCCGTTTGACAGGTTTCCGAACACAAGTGCCGGATCAGGATAAAGATCGCTTTTTTCGTGGGGCCAGCATGGCATTTCATCAACACCACCTGAAGCTGCATTCGCAGTACCCGGAAATACGGCAGCTTGAAATAACCCAATGACTGAAAAAACAACAGCCAATACAAAAAAACCGATAAAAAATCTTTTAAAGGACTTGGCGGACATATAATTATCCTCTGTTTGAGTTGAACCTAAATTAAGTGATTTTTTACTCGATCTGAACCGATCTCTTGCGCATAAAGGCTTTGTAAAAATCCTCAACATAGCCACAGGTATGCAACCCAAGGGCATTTCCTACGGGGCACCTGTGGTTTTTACAAATCCTTATGCATCAAGATCTCAGCACATATCTTTCTAAAAAATAGCTCAACTTAGGTTGAAAATAAAAAGTCTTCAGTCTGCCATCAGGCAAACTGAAGACTTTTAATATTCTTTGTATTTAACCTGCCCTAAGCAGATAAATACTACTTTTTCAGATAAACGCCTCGGGAAACCGTCTTGATTTTACCTTGTTTTGTAAGTTTGTAAAGTCCATTGCTAAGCTGCCTGCCTTCATATCCTGTTTTTTCTTTTATTTTTTCAATCGTAATTCCTTTCTTGCTCCTCTTAATAGCATCAAAAACACTGCCAAGAACTGTCTCGCCTTTTGCAGCCGCCGGCTTTTTAACTCCTGCTTTTTTGCGCACAGCAGGTTTTTTCTTTGCAACAGGCTTTTTCTTTAGCACAGGTTTTTTCTTTGCAACAGGCTTCTTCTTTGCAACAGGTTTCTTTTTTGCAGCCGTTTCTGCAGCCTGCAACTTATCCATATGGCTGGAAATTTTCTCCAGCTGTTTTGACAGGCTTACAAGAGACTTTGACGCATTTGCCAGTTGTTTTTTTAACTGCTGCTTTGAAAGGGTTACCAGTCTTTTTTGTACTGTTTTTAGCTGTTTTTTTACTTTCTTCATTTTTTATTATCCTCCCGAGTTTATTTGTGAGTATTTATAAGAATATGCTTTTCTCTCAAGCAGTATATAATACTCTTTTAATTGTCAACAATTTATGCGATACAGCAATAGAACTATTGACAACGTAATGATTTCTGTGAAAGATTTTTTTATAAACAAAAAACCATATACCATATCGAGCTATAAAATGCCGGAGCAGTTACATCCCCCAGACTATAAAGAACACTTTAATATCAAATACGAAGAAGAGCTTAATCCTTCCCAGATAGAAGCTGTAACTTCTCTTGACGGCCCAATGCTCGTTATCGCCGGAGCCGGTAGTGGAAAAACCCGAACACTTACCTATCGGGTAGCGCGTCTTGTTGAAAAAGGCATTTCCCCTGCCTCAATTCTACTTTTAACATTCACACGCAAAGCTTCCTCAGAAATGCTTAGCCGCGCAGCAAAACTTCTGGACAGGAGGTGTGAAAGAGTCTCCGGGGGAACTTTTCACTCTTTTTCTAATTCCATGCTGCGAAAGTATGCTTCAACCCTTGGCTTTGACAACAGATATACCATACTTGACAGGGTGGATGCGGAAAGCTTAATAGGAATGTTGAGAAAAGAACTGGAGCCTGGATCAAAACATCGCTCGTTTCCAAGAAAGCGGACCCTGGCAAATATCTTCAGCAGAGCTGTTAATAAAGTTATTTCCATTGAAGATGTCATTTATAATGATTATCCCCATTTTCAACCTTACCTGGAAGATATCCTTAATCTCTCTGTCGAGTATGACAAACGAAAAGTTGTGCATAATTTTTTTGACTACGATGATCTTTTAGTCTACTTCCATCTTCTTTTAAAAAATCATACCGATATACGGGATAGAATATCATCTTTATACAAGTATATCATGGTTGACGAATACCAGGATACCAACCAGGTACAAGCCGGAATTTTATACTCCTTAACAAGTAAAAATAAAAACGTTATGGTTGTTGGAGACGATTCCCAGAGTATCTATGCTTTCAGGGGTGCAAATTTTAAGAATATAATCGATTTTCCCGGATTATTTCCGAAAACCAAAATTATCAGCCTTGAAGAAAACTATCGCAGCGTACAACCCATATTAGATCTGACTAATGTCATTATTGATAGAGCTGCAGAAAAATTTTCAAAGAAGCTTTTTACCCGAAAAACCGGTGGGGTAACCCCTGTCCTTGTTAACGCCCAAAGTGAAAACGGCCAGTCAATGTTCGTTGTTGATAAAATCCGGGACCTGAATATAAGCGGAGTCCCCTTGAACAGGATTGCCGTTTTGTTCAGAGCCGGGTTTCACTCCTTTGATCTTGAAATTGAACTTGCCAGAGAAAAAATTCCTTTTATCAAGGTCGGAGGTTTTAAATTTACTGAATCGGCACATATTAAGGATGTCCTGGCACACTTGAAAGTAATTGCCAACCCGCATGACCGGATAAGCTGGTACAGAATCCTCCTTCTTTTAGAAAAAATAGGTCCCAAAACAGCCCAGAACATATACGATGCAATCGATAAAGAAAACTCAGGGTATGCCGGGCTTTTCACCATCAAACTCAAATCAGGCCTGAACCAGCGTTTAAGCCGGCTCAAACAGCTTTTCTCAAATTTAGATTCCGGATCTTCTTTGTCTGTTTCTGAAATGGGAGAAGCTATTTTAAACTACTATCTACCTGTTTTAAGGGACAGGTTTGACAATCATCCTAAGCGCGCAAGGGATCTTGAGCAGCTTTTAACTATTATGCAGCGTTATAACAGCCTTGAACAGTTCTTAACCGACATGGCTCTTGAACCGCCTAATACAAGCATGGATAATACATTTGCTGAGAGTTCTCCTGATAACAACCGTCTGGTTCTTTCAACCATCCATTCTGCAAAGGGCCTTGAATGGCATACGGTCTTTATTATCTGGACGCTTGACGGTCGTTTTCCTTCAATGCATGCTTTAAATAACGAAGAAGATCTTGAAGAAGAACTCAGGCTTATGTATGTTGCAGCAACCCGTGCACAAAATAATCTTTTCTTCACATATCCAAATAATATTTATGATAAAGGTTCAGGGATGATATTTAGCAGGCCTTCCCGTTTTATAGACATGATACCGGACGATATACTTGAAAAGTATTATGTTGATTAACCATATATGCAATGATATGCACACCAGAAATTTATAAACTCATCATGAGGTGAACTTTAGGCACACAACCCGAATGAGCTGATGAGTTGGTAAGATAGGGATCATAACCCGTAACCCGTAACTCGCAACCTAAAACCATGTCCCCAGAATATTACATCCTGATTACCGGATACGTCTTTGGGTTTTACATGGCGTGGAACATCGGTGCTAACGATGTTGCCAATTCCATGGCCTCTGCCGTCGGCGCAAAGGCCATTACTATTCGACAGGCAGTATTTATTGCCGGCATCCTGAATGTTGTCGGCGCCGTTTTTATCGGTTCCCATGTTACCAATACGATACGCAAAGGTATCGTCTCGACGGAAATCCTTACCGACCCCCATCTTGCCCTTATCGGCGCATTGTCGGCCATTCTTGCCGCTGCCCTGTGGGTTAGTTTTGCCACCTGGAAATCCCTTCCTGTTTCCACTACCCATTCGATTGTAGGCGCCATGATCGGGTTCGGAATCATGGCAGGTGGTTTCTCCGTGATTAACCTGGGAAAGCTGGCTGCCGTTGTAATTAGCTGGGTCATTTCCCCTGTTTTCAGTCTTATAATTTCTTTTTTGATGTTTAAATTCATCGTAAAAGTCATCATTTCCAGAAAGGATTCTTTTATCCGGTCGCTGAAATGGTCTCCGTTTTTTATCGGTATTACACTTTTTGTAGTCGTTTTGTCCTTTCTGTTCAAAACCCCGCTGGGAAAACGATTATCTTTAAGCACACCGATGTCTCTTATTCTCGCATCTGTTTTAGCTGTAATTTTGAGTATTATCGGAATGAAAGCTTTAAAATACTTTATTCGTCCTGAAAAGTCGAATAATCCTGAAGAGGTGTTTCGTTTTATCCAGGTGGGGACAGCCTGTTATGTTGCACTGGCTCAGGGTGCAAACGACGTGGCTAATGCTATAGGACCACTGGCGGTTATTTATTTTATTGTTAAAACCGGAAGCGTGGGCGCAGAGGTGCAGGTACCGGCTTTCCTGCTTTTGTTTGGGGGGGTGGGGATTTTGTGCGGTATCTGGATGGCAGGTTACCGTGTTATGGACACTCTTGGCAAAAAAATTACTACACTTACCAACACACGTGGCTTTTCAGTCGAATTTGCCGCAGCAACAACCCTTATTGCCTCAAAAATGGGTCTTCCGGTTTCAACCACCCATGCAGCGGTCGGCGGTGTCATGGGAGTGGGTATTGCACGTGGAATCGAAGCAGTCAACTTTTCAATTATTTTTAGAATCATGATTTACTGGGTTTTGACCGTTCCGGTTGCGGCCATTACCAGTATGATAATTTTTAAAATACTTCAACTTATTATTTAAACCTAAGTTGATCAATTTTTGGGGAAGAAATGTGCTGAGATCTTGATGCATAAGGGTTTGCGAAAACCGCAG
>RCNF010005563.1_pt1 | contig 13250 bp, 11 predicted proteins | sample 2041311 | NCBI WGS metagenome assembly RCNF01 (sample SAMN09708228, study PRJNA481090) | Marine sediment metagenome, whole genome shotgun sequencing project. | biome: marine sediment; feature: ocean; material: sediment; isolation source: Sewage treatment plant 2 marine sediment (STP2) ... | reverse complement strand
TTTGTACCTGTTAATGTTGCTGACTACCTTTTGAACAAAAAACGTAAAGAAATCCTGGATCTGGAGTTAAGCCGCAATATTAATATCTCTATTGAATCTGACAATTCAATGATTCCCGGGGAAAGCAATATTATTTGTGAAAAATAGATTTGACGTAATTTTATTTTTAAAGTATATCAGCGCAACTTAATTTATATATTAATAATGATGATTTCGTAAAATATATCACAGATGGCATCGTTCTAAGTTCCATATACAAGGCACAGTAGGTTTTCAGGGACGAGGCAATACATATAGTATGCCGAGTTTCTGAAAAACCGCTGCAACGCAGTAGATGGGACTTTATCAACAATTAAAGGAGGTTTATCTTGATTAGTATCGCATACGCAATGGGCCAGGGAGGAGAAGCTGCCGGACAGGGAGCAGGTGGATTTACAGGGTTTATCCCTCTTATCCTGATGTTTGTTATTTTTTATTTTCTGCTTATTCGGCCTCAACAGAAAAAGACAAAACAACACCGCGAAATGGTATCCAGTCTTAAAAAAGGAGACCGCATAATTACAAGCGGCGGCATTCATGGCCGCATAACAGGCCTTGACGAAACAATATTAACGGTTGAAATATCCGACAGGGTTCGGGTTAAAGTCGCCAGGGGTAATGTCGGAGCAAGAATAGAGACAACAATCCAGCCCCCGCCTGAAAAAAAAACCAAGCCTGATTCAAAAAAATCAAAATAATTTCAGACTTTTTAAAACCTGAATCAACCTTTCGTAAAAGGTGGTTTTTTATAACACCATCATTGTGATTGGATAAATATTTAAGGGAAAAGACCATTGAAGAATATCTCTTGGAAACCGGTATTGGTGCTTATTGTTATTGTTACAGCCGTTATATATCTTCTTCCGACCATAAAGCCGACTTTCTGGCCGCACAAAAAGATAAATTTAGGCCTTGACCTTCAAGGTGGTATGCATCTTGTCCTTGAAGTTGACACACAAAAGGCCGCGGAAAGCAATATTGAACGGATAAGCCAGGAAATTCGCAGTCTTTGCAAAAAAGAACACATCAGACGAATACAAATAGAACGAATTCAAGGTGCAAAAATACTGGTTACTATCAAGGATGAAGATAGCGTTAAGAAATTTGAAGCGTTTCTGGACAAAGAATTCAGGGGTCTTCGTATAGCTTCAAAATCAACCAAAGATGGAGTACTTTCCATCACTCTCGATCTTCCGGAAAAAGAAACGGACAATATCAAGGAAATGGCTACCAGGCAGGCCCTTGAAACAATCAGAAACCGTATAGACCAGTTTGGTGTCAGTGAACCTGATATACGACTCCAGGGTGAAAAACGGATTCTCATTCAACTGCCGGGTATAAAGGATACACAAAGGGCAAAAGACCTTATAGGAAAAACAGCGCTCCTCGAATTCAAACTGTTAGATGAAGTCAACGACATTAACACGGCGCTTAAGGGTTCCGTCCCTCACGGAAGCGAAATTCTTTACCAGATCACCCAGAGTTCCGAAACAAATCGTTTAGTAAAAACACCCTTTCTCGTAAAAAAGCGAACACTTTTAACAGGAGCAAACCTCACAGATGCAAAGGTTCAGATCGATTCACAGTATAATGAACCTTATGTTTCCATATCTTTTGATAAAAAGGGTGGGCGTACCTTTGCCAAGATAACCGGTGAAAATGTTAAAAAGCGACTTGCAATCGTACTGGACAACAAGGTTTATTCAGCACCGGTAATCCAAGAAAAAATATCCGGCGGCCAGGCCCGAATTACCGGCAGTTTCACAACTGAAGAAGCAAACGATCTTGCCATAGCACTCAGGGCAGGCGCTCTGCCGGCACCTGTAAAGATTCTTGAAGAAAGGACTGTAGGACCTTCCCTTGGCGCTGACTCAATTAGAAAAGGACTTATATCCATGTGTATCGGCGGTCTCCTGGTGGTTCTTTTTATGATTGTTTATTATAAATTATCCGGAATTATCGCCGATATAGCTCTCGTCTTTAATATCATTCTTATTGCAGCAGGGCTGGCAGGTTTCCAGGCAACCCTGACACTTCCCGGAATAGCAGGCATAATACTTACAATAGGGTTGATGCCAATGTTTTAATATTTGAACGTATCCGGGAAGAAATAAATATCGGCAGGACTCCCAGGGCAGCCGTTGATGCCGGCTACGACAGGGCAACTCTAACCATCCTTGATGCCAACGTCACAACCCTTATTGCAGCGCTTGTGCTTTTTCAGTTTGGAACAGGTCCTGTCAAGGGTTTTGCCGTTACTTTAAGTCTGGGCGTACTGGCAAGTCTTTTTACAGCCCTTATCATGACCAGGATGGTATTCGATTACATTTTGATAAAGCGTAAAATTAAACATATAAGTATATGATTGCAGCCTGAACCACGCGGCACAGCAAAAACAAGAGGTTAAATTTAATGCAATTTATAAAACCTGACATTAACATAAATTTTACCGGTAAACGAAAGATAGCTTTCTTAATATCCATTGCAATGATCCTGGTCAGTATTTCCACCATTATAATACACAAAGGCCCTAAATACGGAGTAGATTTTGCCGGTGGTACACTTGTACAGGTAAAGTTTTTTAATTCTGTCGTACTGGACGATATTAAATCAGGGCTTTACACGATTGGACTTAAAAAATCATCAGTGCAGATGTTTGGTGAAAAGAAAGAAAATGAATTCCTTATCCGTACCGATATGGCTGTTATGACTTCCGAAGGCTTTTCAAAAAAAGTGGAACAAGCACTTAAAGCATCAACAGGTACCGACGTTGAAATCCGCCGGGTTGAAATGGTTGGCCCCCAGGTCGGCAAGGATCTCAGGGAAAAGGCTCTCTTTGCAATGTTCTATGCCCTTTTGTTTATAACAATATATATCTCCGGTAGGTTTGAGTTAAAATGGGTTTTAAGTGGTATCATGGCAGCAGCACTTATTGGCGCCATTTACTTTTTTAATCTTTTTAACGTCAGCATCCCGTTTCTGATAGCCACAGCGCTCGTTGTCACCATCATTCTTTTCTGGTTTCTTGAGCTTAAATACGCCATGGGTGCTATTGTAGCACTCATCCATGATGTTACTATCACCGTTGGTCTCTTTTCCCTCCTTGACAAGGAGTTTACCCTGCCCATTATTGCGGCACTCCTTACTATTATCGGATATTCATTAAACGATACCATCATTGTTTTTGACCGCATTCGTGAAAACCTGAAAAAGCACCATAAAAAATCTCTTGAATTCATATTGAACAGAAGTATAAATGAAACCCTCTCACGCACACTGCTTACCTCCTTAACCACCCTTACTGTGCTTATTACCCTGTTTGTTCTGGGCGGAGGAATTATCCATGATTTTGCATTTGCTATGATCATCCATCGGTGTTCTGGTGGGTACTTATTCCTCCATCTATGTGGCAAGCCCTATTCTACTTGCCTGGCAGGGACGCGGGAAAAAAAGCTCTTAGCTCACGCTCATAGTAAAAGGATTGTATCCTTCAGGCTATGAGCTACTTGTCACGGCATAGCCGCGGGCGACGCCGGATCAGCTATATAAGCTATGAGCTAATAAATTACGGAGTAATTTATTCAAAGGTCGTCAACTTTTTTATGGAAAAAATTCTGCCATGGTTTTTCCTTAAAAGTGTTCCTGGAATCGGAAATCATACTTTTAAGAGGCTTTTTGACCATTTCAGCTCACCTGATCTTGTTTTGCAGTCAGCCTATAATGAGCTTTTGCAGGTTGAGGGTATGACCCGGCGCCTTGCCTCTGCTATAAAAAAACATAAACTGCCTGACCAGGTCAGAAGGGAGCTTGATAATACAATACAAAGAGGTTACCGGATTACTACGATGTCTGATTCCGAGTACCCTCCCCTGTTGCTTCAGATACCTGATCCTCCGCCTTTTTTATATGTTTATGGTTCTCTCAACGCTTCAGCCGGATGCATAGCTGTTGTAGGGTCAAGGAATGCAACAAGCTACGGCGTCTCCACTACAATACGCCTTTGTTCCGATTTGGCTTCCCGTAAAATTACCGTGGTCAGCGGTATGGCAATAGGTATTGATACTGCCGCCCACGAAGGTGCACTGAGAGGCAAAGGTAAAACAATTGCGGTTCTTGGAAGTGGCTTTGAAAGAATTTATCCAGCACAAAATCTGAAACTTTTTCATAAAATCGCTGAAAACGGTGCTGTTATTACCGAATTCCCCTTAAATACTAAGCCCGAGGCACATAACTTTCCTTTACGAAACAGGATTATCAGTGGCATTTGTCTTGGAACTGTGATAGTTGAAGCCACTAAAAAAAGCGGGTCACTAATAACAGCACGACTTGCTGCGGAACAAAACAGGGAAGTCTTTGCAGTCCCCGGCAGCATCCAGTCATTTAAAAGTACCGGGACGCACACCCTTATTAAACAGGGGGCCAAGCTTGTTGAACATGCCCAGGATATTATTGAAGAACTGCCCCCTCTAATGGCTGCTCACACAGGTGAGGACAACGCAGGTAAAAATAAAATAACCGAAACAGTTGATCCCCTTTCACCGGATGAAGCTATAGTATTTGATGTGCTTGGACCATATCCTTTACATATAGATGATCTTGTACACAAGATCTCCATTGAGCCGGGAAAACTTTTAAGTACGCTCTTAAGGCTTGAGTTAAAGGGGTTTGTCCTGCAATCCCCTGGAAAATATTTTACCGTATCACCCAAATAGTGCCTGAATAAATAAAATTGCCACAGAGTTGCGCGGAAATTCACTGATTTTTTGTCCTTTTAGTATATGTAAAATTTCCGTGAAAATCCGCGGTTAAAAACAAACTGATATGAGGAACAAAAGTGAGCAAACCTTTAATAATTGTTGAATCACCAACTAAAATTCGAACCATAAAACAGTATCTTGGCAATAAGTATAATGTAGCCGCAACCGTTGGTCATATAAAAGACCTTCCGGCAAAGGAAATAGGCATCGATGTTGAAAACGGTTTCAAACCTAAATATATAAATATACCCGGAAAGCAAAAGGTTATAAGGACATTAAAACAGGCGGCAGGCAGTGCGACAGACATCTACCTTGCACCTGACCCGGACAGGGAAGGAGAAGCCATTGCGTTCCACGCATCTGAAGTTTTGAAAAAAAAGGGAAGAAATTTTTACCGGGTTCTTTTTCATGAACTTACAAAAAACGCCATAATAGAAGCAATAGCCTCTCCTACAAAACTTCATAAAAATAAGTATGAAGCCCAACAGACACGAAGAATACTCGACAGGCTTGTTGGATACCAGACATCTCCTCTGTTGTGGCGTAAAGTAAAAGGCGGCCTCAGCGCAGGAAGGGTGCAATCTGTTGCCCTGCGAATAATCTGTGAAAGAGAGCGCGCTATCTGGGCCTTTGAATCTGAAGAATACTGGTCAATAACAGCTCACCTTGAAGGTGACTCTCCTCCCCCTTTCACAGCAAAACTGGTTAAGCAAAAAGGAAAGAAAATTAAAATCCCGGACGAAAAGAATTCCTCCGCAATAGTAAATGAACTGTCCGGAAAAGACTTTGTTATAGAAAAAGTTTTAAAAAAAACCAGAAAAAGAAACCCTCTGCCCCCTTTCATCACCAGCAAATTGCAGCAGGAAGCCATACGAAAACTCAGATTTTCTGCAAGAAAAACCATGATTATAGCCCAGCAGTTGTATGAAGGTGTCGCACTTGGCTCCGGTGAACCTGTTGGACTTATCACATACATGCGAACCGATTCCACACGAATCGCAAAAGAATCTGCAATAGAAGCGCTTGAGCTGATACAAAAGCGTTTTGGAAAAGAATATGCCCCTGATAAACCAAGATTTTTCAAGAATAGAAAAAAGGTTCAGGATGCACATGAGGCGATTAGACCCACTTCCGTCTTTAACACACCTGAAAAAGTAGCGTCTCATCTTTCAAAAGAGCAACTTGCTTTATACCGTCTTGTATGGCAGAGGTTCGTTGCATCTCAAATGCAGCCCGCTCTTATCAATCAGGTTGCGGTTTCAATTAAGTCCGGTGACTACCTATTTTCCGCAAACGGGTCTTCCGTTAAATTTCCCGGCTTTATGGCCCTTTACATGTCAGTGGATGAAGAAATTGAAAGTGAAAAGAAAACAAAACAGCTTCCTGAACTTTCAGAAGGTATGATATTAAAACTTTTACAGTTAGAACCCAAACAACACTTCACCATGCCTCCTCCAAGGTTTTCAGAAGCGTCTCTGGTAAAAGAGCTTGAAGAAAACGGAATAGGTCGTCCCAGCACCTATACGGCAATCCTGTCAACAATCAGGGGAAAAGGATATGTCGAGCTCACAAAAGGATACTTCGTACCAGACGAACTCGGTTTTATCGTAAACGATCTTCTTGTAGAAAATTTTCCGGAAGTATTTGACGTGGAATTTACCGCCAGAATGGAAGACGATTTAGACCGCGTGGAATCTGCTGAAATTAATTCTCTCGATATCCTTACCCGCTTTTACGACCCGTTTAAGAAGCAACTGGATGAAGCATCAAAGGGCATGCTCAGCATGAAAGGCGTTGGCCTCCCGACAGGACTTTCATGCCCGCAATGCAACAAAGAACTTAATATCAAAGTCGGAAAAAACGGACACTTTCTTGCATGCAGCGGCTATCCGGATTGCACTTATTCCAGAGATTATATACGTGATGAAAAAGGTAAGGTAAAACCGATTGAACCTTCCCTGGATGAAATAACTGAAAAGATATGTAAAATATGCGGCAAACCCATGGTATTGAAAACAGGGCGTTATGGAAAATTTCTTGCATGCAGCGGCTATCCGGATTGCAAAAATACCGAGTCAGTCAATTCAGCAGGTCATGGGAAAAAGACCGGAGTTAAATGCCCTGAAAAGGATTGCACAGGCGATCTTGTGGAAAGAAAATCCAAAAGAGGGAAAATTTTTTATGGCTGCAGTAACTTTCCTAAATGCACATTCGCTACATGGGATAAACCCATAGATAAAAAATGCCCGGACTGCGGTGCTGACTTTCTTCTTGAAAAAACAACCAAAAAGCAGGGCACTGTTCTATCCTGCCATACAAAAGGGTGTGGTTATCAGGAAATAAAATAAAAATGGCTTGACAAGAATTTTTTAAGCTGTTAGTTGCAGGAAATACAACAAGAATCAGAAAAATATTATGAAAAAAACTCCAGTCATTAACAACCTAATTAACATAATTATTCTACTCGTAGTAGGGATACTAGTCTACTGCGAGGACCCGGGTTGATAATGGCTTAAGATATAATAAATAAAAAATAAAAACCGTTATCAGCCCAATGCTGATAACGGTTTTTTTTTGCTTAATAAAATGTGGCCGTTCATTGCTTGAAACTTGATTATTAGTACCTGTGAAATTTACGTGAAAACCCGTGGTAAACAGTAAAAAAGGATAATGCTATGAAACTGACAGGCGCACAAATCATGATGCAAGTATTAAAAGAAGAAGGGGTTGACACGATCTTCGGTTTCCCCGGAGGGGCTGTTATAGATATCTATGATGAACTTGAAAGAACAGATATACATCATATACTTGTTCGCCATGAGCAAGGCGCTGTTCATGCCGCAGATGGATATGCAAGGGCCAGTGGAAAAGTCGGCGTCTGTCTGGTTACTTCCGGTCCCGGTGCAACAAATACTGTTACCGGTATTGCATCCGCCTATATGGATTCCATTCCCATTGTTGTAATCAGCGGCCAGGTTCCCACCCATCTTATTGGAAATGACGCTTTTCAAGAGGTTGACATTGTGGGAATAACAAGGCCCTGTACTAAGCACAGCTATTTAGTCAAAAAAACCGGGGATCTTTCCAGGATTATTAAAGAAGCATTTTATCTGGCCCGTTCCGGCCGCCCCGGACCTGTTCTGGTTGATATCCCAAAAGATCTTACAAGCCAGCGTATAGATTATAATGGGACAGAGCAAGTAACTTTAAAGTCCTATAATCCTACATACGACCCCAATACAAAGCAGCTTAAGAAAACAGTGGAACTTATTGAAAAGGCTAAAAGACCGCTTATCTTCGCCGGCGGAGGGGTTATTCTTTCAAAAGCTTCTGTTGAACTAACTGAATTTGCTCGGAAAACACTAATTCCTGTAACAACTTCCCTTATGGGTCTGGGCGCCTTTCCTGCTACTGATCCTCTATGGCTCGGCATGATAGGCATGCATGGCACATACAGGGCCAATATGTGCACAGGAGCCTGCGACCTTCTTATTGCCATCGGTGTCAGGTTCGATGACCGTGTTACCGGCAAAACAGACGCTTTTGCAGCCCAAGCTAAAATAGTACATATTGATATTGATCCAACATCAATACGCAAAAACATCCCGGTCTTCATCCCGATTGTCGGTGACTGCAAAATAAGTCTTGGCCACCTCAACAGGCTCACTGAAAAGGTTGATTTGAAAAGTATCAGTAAAAAAAGAGTGAAATGGTTTGATCAAATCAAACAATGGAAGGACACAAACCCCCTGGCATATAAACAGGACGATATTATAAAACCGCAATACGTTGTCGAAAAACTATATGAACTGACAAAAGGCAAAGCCATCATAACAACCGAAGTAGGACAGAATCAAATGTGGGCAGCCCAGTATTATCATTTTGATCAGCCCGGCCATTTTATCACATCCGGAGGTCTAGGCTGTATGGGGTTCGGACTTCCAGCAGCAATTGGTGCACAAGTAGCCTGCCCTGACAAGCTTGTTGTGGATATTGCTGGCGACGGAAGCATTCAAATGAATAGCCAGGAAATGGCAACTGCTGTCCAATACTCCCTGCCGGTTAAAGTCGTTATCTTAAATAACGGGTACCTCGGAATGGTAAGGCAATGGCAAGAACTGTTTTATGAAAAGAGATACGCCTCAACACTCATGGAACATGCACCCGACTTTGTAAAACTGGCACAAGCTTATGGTGCTCTCGGATTGAGAGCAACCAAACCTGACGAAGTAGAATCCATTCTTGAAGAAGGCCTCTCTTCGCCTAAGACAGTAATTATGGATTTTCTAGTTGAAAAAGAAGAAAGTGTTTATCCGATGGTGCCAGCCGGTGCTCCCATAACAGAGATGCTGCTGGTTTAGGAGGGAAAGGAACCCAATGACAGAAGAAAAACATATATTTTCCATGATAGTTGACAACCAGCCCGGAGTGCTTTCAAGAGTCGTCGGACTTTTCAGCGGAAGAGGTTTTAATATAGAAAGCCTCTGCGTTGCCGAAACAATGGATCCTCTTGCGTCGCGTATTACCATTGTTACAAAGGCTAACAGGCCCGTTATCGAACAGATCGAAAAGCAGCTTAACAAGCTTGTTAATGTAATTAAGATACGAGATCTTACAGGTCCAAAATCTGTTAAACGTGAAATGGCTCTTATATGTGTAGATGCCAAAGCAGAACATCGAGCTGAATTATTAAGGATTGTAGATATTTTCAGATGTAAGGTTGTTGATGTTGGTCTGAAACATTACATCATAGAGGTAACCGGTGATGAGGGTAAAATGAAAGCCCTATTGAATCTTTTAAAACCCATGGGAATCAAAAAAATCGCGAGAACCGGTAGCATGGCTCTGTTTCGTGAACCCAATTAGCGCCCGGGCGAATCGAGATTAAAAAGATATTTGCCACAAAGTCACAAAACACAAAGGAATTTTTTTAGGTCTCTATTCGCGCCTTTGTGTCTTAGTGGCAGAAATATTTTTTTTAGGCAAAGTTCATAAATTTAATAATTAATAAACAAAAAGGAGTCTAACATGGCACAAATCAATTTCGCCGGTGTTTTAGAAGAAGTAATTACATCTGATGAATTCTCTATTCAAAAAGCAAAGGAAATCTTAAAGGATGAAACTATTTCGGTGCTCGGCTACGGAGTTCAGGGACCGGGACAGGCTTTAAATATGAAAGATAACGGTATCAATGTAATTGTCGGTCAAAGAGAAGGAGGCGATTCATGGGACAGGGCAGTAGCAGACGGGTTCATTCCCGGTAAAAACCCTTTTTCCACTTTTAGAAGCAGCGCAAAAAGGAACTGTTATTCAATTTCTCCTTTCAGATGCAGGCCAGGTTGCGATGTGGCCGGAAATTAAAAAATGTTTAAATGAAGGCGATGCGCTTTACTTTTCCCATGGTTTTTCCATTGTATATAAAGACCAGACGAATATCATCCCTCCGGAAAATATTGATGTTATACTGGTTGCACCAAAAGGCTCAGGCAGAACTGTGCGTTCAAATTTTTTAGACGGCAGTGGAATCAACTCAAGTTTTGCAGTGCACCAGGATTTTACCGGCAGGGCGAAAGAAAGAACTCTTGCACTGGGGATCGCCATCGGTTCAGGTTATCTTTTCTCCACGACTTTTAAAAATGAAGTTTACAGTGACCTTACCGGCGAGCGTGGTGTTCTGATGGGCTGCCTTGCAGGGGTTATGGAAGCCCAATATAATGTTTTACGAAAAAACGGCCACAGTCCAAGTGAGTCCTTTAATGAAACGGTTGAAGAACTGACCCAGAGTCTTATCAGGCTTGTAGCGCAAAACGGTATGGACTGGATGTTCGGAAACTGCAGCACGACGGCACAAAGGGGCGCCTTGGACTGGGCTCCTAAATTCAAGGATGCTGTAACTCCGGTTTTTGATACACTGTATGAAAATGTTGTGTCAGGGAAAGAAACCAGGCGAGTCCTCGAAACCAACAATGCTCCTGATTACAGGGAAAAGCTGCAAAAGGAACTTGATGAAATAAAAAATTCTGAAATGTGGCAAACCGGTGCTACAGTGCGTTCTTTAAGACCTGAAAACAGAAAGTAATGAGCTAATAAATTACAGAGTAATTTATTCTAAGGGAGATAAAATGATGTCATCTATCCTGCTATATGATACCACCCTAAGAGACGGAACCCAGGGTGAAAATATCAGTTTTACGGCTGAAGAAAAAATCAAGATTGCAAAAAGACTTGATGATGCAGGGATGCATTATATCGAGGGCGGCTGGCCTGGTTCTAACCCAAGGGATAAGAAATTTTTTAATCTTGCAAAAAATACAGAATTTAAAAATGCCAGGTTAACTGCTTTCGGTTCAACACGTAAGCCAGGCATTGATGTAAAGGAAGATCATAATATTGCAGCACTCCTTGAAAGCAATACACCGACTGTTACCATATTCGGAAAAAGCTGGGACCTCCATGTATTACAGGTCATGGACAACACCCTTGGAGAAAACCTTGCAATGATAAGTGATTCCGTTGAGTATCTGAAAACATATAATAAAGAAGTCATTTACGACGCAGAACATTTTTTTGACGGGTTTAAAAATAACAAAGATTATGCAATGCAAACTCTTATTTCCGCCATTGACGCAGGCGCGAACATCATTGTGCTGTGCGACACCAACGGCGGCACCCTGCCCTTTGATATTGAATCTGTTATGAACCATGTAAATGGTATCTTAAACGATAAATACACAGGCAAAACAGATGGCCTGCCGGTCAAAATCGGGATTCACACTCATAACGACAGCGGGCTGGCTGTTGCAAATTCCATAACTGCAATAAAGGCCGGGGCTGTGATGGTACAGGGTACAATCAATGGCTATGGAGAAAGATGCGGGAATGCCGACCTTACCTCAATCATTCCGATTCTCAGTTTAAAAATGAATCTGTCTTGTGTTTCAATGGAAAATCTCGAAAAAGTAAGAAAACTCTCCAGGTTCGTCAGCGAAACCGCCAATATGATTCCATTAAACAGCAGGCCCTTTGTCGGTAAAAGCGCTTTTGCTCATAAAGGAGGTATTCATGTAAGCGCTATTATGAAAGAGCCCAAAGCATATGAACATATAGATCCGCAGCTTGTGGGAAATATGAGACGGGTTCTTATCTCCGATCTTTCAGGCAGAAGTAACGTGGAATACAAAGCCAAAGAGCTTGGAATTAGTCTAGGCGGCAATGGGCATGACAGGACAGTAATAAAATAGTATCTAAAATAAAGGATATGGAGCAGGAAGGCTACCAGTTTGATGTAGCCGACGGTTCATTTAAAATCCTTGTAGAAAAGTTTACGGAACAGTTTAAACCGATTTTTGAACTGGAGTCGTTCAGGGTAACTATTGAAAAGGATAAAAATCAACCCTGTTCATCCCATGCAACCATTAAAATAGCTGTTGACGGATTTCAAGAGATTACGGCCGCAGAGGGGAACGGCCCTGTCAGCGCGCTGGATAATGCCCTGCGAAAGGCTCTCGATAAGTTTGATATTGATGCCATGCGTCTTGTCGATTTTAAAGTACGCGTCATTGACGGTCGTGACGGAACCGCTGCAAAGGTGCGTGTCTTTATAGAGTCACGGGATCAGGATGACATCTGGAGCACAATAGGCGTCTCCCCTGATATCATAGAAGCAAGCTGGCAGGCCCTGGCAGATAGTTTTCAATATAAATTGTCAAAATAAAATCGTAACTAATCAGGTTCAAGGTTGAAGAAAGATGAAACTTGAACCTGACCACCTGAGTATTTGTGTAAAACTTTCAAAAGGAGGAAAGTCATGAAAGACAGAGTATATATTTTTGACACAACTTTAAGAGACGGCGAGCAATCTCCCGGTGCAAGCATGAATGCGGCTGAAAAAATGCGTCTTGCAGTTCAATTAGAAAAACTTGGAGTGGATATTCTGGAAGCCGGTTTTCCCGCAGCCTCACAGGGAGATCTTGATGCGGTTTCACAGATAGCACAAAAACTTAAAAAGACCGAAGTTACCGCACTGGCACGGACATCAAAAGAAGATATTGACTGTGCCTGGGAAGCGATCCGCCATGCAGCAAAACCAAGGATACACACCTTTATCGCCACTTCCGATATCCATATGGACTACAAGCTTAAAATGACCAGGGATGAAGTAGTAAAGACTGCTGTCGAATCCGTCAAGTATGCAAGATCGCTTACTGATAATGTGGAATTCTCCGCTGAAGACGGATCGCGGAGCGACCGGGATTTTCTGTGCAAGGTTTTCGAAGCAGCAATAGAATCCGGCGCCACAACGGTCAACCTCCCTGATACAGTAGGCTATGCAATTCCGGAAGAATTTTCAGAACTTGTAAAATACGTCCTGAGCCATACTCCCAATATCCACAAAGCGATATTGAGTGTTCATTGCCACAACGATCTCGGACTTGCCACCGCAAATACACTGGC
>RCNF010001278.1_pt1 | contig 13256 bp, 9 predicted proteins | sample 2041311 | NCBI WGS metagenome assembly RCNF01 (sample SAMN09708228, study PRJNA481090) | Marine sediment metagenome, whole genome shotgun sequencing project. | biome: marine sediment; feature: ocean; material: sediment; isolation source: Sewage treatment plant 2 marine sediment (STP2) ... | reverse complement strand
GGCATCCGGAGGTGAGTGGGGAACTGACGGCCGAGTCCAATGCAATCCTGGACCAGTACGGAGAACTCCACGACACGCCCATTTCGGTTCAGTTCGAGGCCGGCGCCGTAGGCGGTCTCGCTGGAAGCAGAACCAAGGTCCTTGCCGCAGCGCGTCAGATGCTGGTGCAGGTGGCTGTTCACCAAGGGCCCGCTGATCTAGCCATTTCGGTATTCACGGAGACACCGTCGGACTGGGATTGGGTCAAGTGGCTTCCCCACACCATGATCGATGGCTCGGGGCGTCGGCGTCTGGCAGGCAGCCTGGATGAGATCGGGCAAGTGGTGTCGCTACTCCCCGACGACCACGTGGATGGTGGGCCGCATCACTTGTGGGTCGTAGACCTCCCTGACCTATCGAGCGGCAATCGAGCTGCGATACGAGAGGCGCTCCGTACCGGCAAGTCGTCACGTTTGTCTGCCCTTGCCATTGCCGCACGCCCGCTCGACCTTCCGTCGCTGACGACAACGATCATTTCTCTCGAACCGCAGCGGTCGCGGATTCGTTTCCCAGACGGACTGGGAGCCGAGTTTGCACCCTGGCAACTTGGTGCCGCCGCAGCCAGGGCAACTGCCCGAGCACTGGCCCGTGTCGACGATCCGGAGTTCGCCGCTGCTGGGCTGGGCCTACCCCCGGTGGTGCATCTCGAATCCTTGCTCCACCTCGGCATGGAACCAGTCGGGGCCATCCAGGCGAACTGGGGACGGCCTGACGTTGGTACTGCGGCCCCTATTGGCGTCAGTGCCGATGGCCCGCTCGTGGTTGATCTAGTCGGTGACGGACCGCACGCTCTGCTTGGTGGCACAACCGGGGCGGGCAAGTCGGAGCTACTACGGACCCTGGTGGCAGGGTTGGCGGCGACGACTAGCCCAACCGCTCTCAACTTCGTGCTCGTTGACTACAAGGGAGGCAGCGCCTTCGATGCTTGCGGGTTACTCCCGCACACTGTCGGGCTGGTGACCGACCTCGATGAGCATCTCGCCAAGCGAGCACTGAGCTGTCTCGATGCGGAACTCAGATATCGCGAAGAGCGGTTGCGTACCGCCGGGGTGTCCGATATCGCCGCTTTCCCTCGTTCCGATACCGATCCGCTGCCACGGCTGTTGGTCGCGATCGACGAGTTTGCGGCGCTTGCCAAGGAGCTTCCAGAGTTCATTGATGCGCTGGTCGGCATCGCACAGCGGGGACGCAGCCTGGGCGTTCACCTCCTACTCGCGACCCAGCGACCGAGCGGAGTCATAAGCGAGAACATCAAGGCGAACACCAATCTACGCATCGCACTACGGATGCAGGATGTCGCCGACTCGGTGGACGTCATTGGCTGTAGCGATGCCGGCGCGATCGGACGTAGCCAGCCCGGGAGGGGTCTGGCACGATTTGGGCCAAGTGATGTAGTCGCCTTCCAGACTGCTCTCGTAACCGGTCACTCAATGTCCGGGCAGGCCGCAGGGATCGGTGTGCAGCCATTCGTCTTTGCTCACGAGCAGGTCTCAGCACAAGGCGGTGATGGCGAGCGGGGCGACACGGCGACAGATTTGGAACTGATCGTTGCGGCCAGCCGCAAAGCTGCGGTGATGATGAGCCTGCCCGCTCCCAGGCTTCCGTGGCCGGAAGAGCTACCGGCAACTGTCTACCTGGACGAGCTGCACGGTGGTGCTCACGATCACGGTGCAGCACTGTTTGGCCTCGCCGACGAGCCGCACCGCCAGCGCCAGGTTGCTACAACCTGGTCGGCGATCGAGGGCAACCTACTTCTGTATGGATTGTCGGGAAGCGGGACGACGACAGCACTGTTGACCATGACAGTCGGCATGGCGCAGGACAGCGATCCCGATCGTCTCCACATGCACATCCTCGACTTTGATGACCAGATGTTGCATCCATTGCAGGAGCTTCCTCACGTCGGCGTCGTCATCGGCGCCAATGACAGAGAACGGCAACTGCGGTTGCTGCGGCGTCTCTCCGCAGAGGTGAACGACCGACGCCAAGCGATGGCGCAGAACGCGACGGCACTGGATGAATATCCAACAATCGTGACCCTCTTGGACAACTACGGTGGGTTTGCTGATGCCTACGGCGAGCCAAGTGACCTTGCAGTGCACAATCTGTTGGCCCGGCTGGTGGCCGACGGTCCAGGTGTCGGCATGGTGACCGTCATCACCGCCAAGCACCCAGGTGACATTCCAACACGGATTGCCTCACTTGTTGCCAGCAGGCTCGTTTTTCGGTTGGCCGATCGCTACGACTACAGCGGCCTTGGTGTCCCTCCAGTTGAGCCGCCCACAACGCCGGGACGTGCGTTCGAGTCGGGCAGCGGTCGAGAGATCCAGGTGGCGTTGCCCCACCATGCCGGTCTGCAAGCGGGGCTGCAAAGCATCCGGTGGGGGGCGCCGGTCGTGGCGCCTTGGACAACGGATGTGTTGCCGAGCGATGTAACGGTAGAGGACTTTGCGTCTGTTGGCCGGATTGCTGCCGAGGGGTGGTTCTTGCCCGTGGGTATTGGTGACACGGCGCTGACGCCATCCGGTTTGCTGCTCGGCGAGGGGGAGCACGCTCTCATTACCGGGCCGGCTCGGTCGGGCAAGAGTACGGCGCTTGTGACGGTGGCTGCGGTCGCCAAGGCCGCCGATCCCCGACTCTGGGTGGTGGCGATACTGCCGCGCCGATCGCCTCTGGGCGACAGTCCGCTGGTCGACCAATTCTTGGATCCGGGAGACCTGGACAGACTCGGAGATATTGATCGTGCGTGTCTGGTCCTTGTCGATGATGCCGAACTCGTCGGCGATAACGCCTGTCTCAGTGATCTCATCAAGGTGCGGTGCACAGATACCAAGGTTGTTGCGGCCGGATCGGCGGATGCGATACGAGCCATGTTTGGGCATTGGACTCAGGAGATACGGCGTTCGCGAATTGGCTGTGCCCTCCGCCCCAATGTGGCTACCGACGGAGATCTGTGGCAGACGCCACTCCCACGGCGCGGCCCAGAATATTTTCCGGTGGGCCGTGGGTATCTGGTTGCCGACGGACAGGTTGAGCTGGTCCAGTTGGGATTCGGATGATGGGGTTCCCGTTCGTCGGGGCCGATCCACATGGTCTGGTTGGTTTGGCTGACGTTGCTGATCAGTACGCCATGAGGCTTGGCCTGACCAGAAGCGAGCTGACCTTCGGCCCAAGTCGACACGCTGACTCGGCAGCAACCGCCTTGGCTGAGATACAGACGGATCTTGGAGAGGAGGCGAAGCAGCTTCGCTGGCGAGCCACTGCCATTGAGCAGGCCCAGCAAGTGGCCATGCCATTCCTGATCGGGGGCAGAGCTCAGGCCAACGATCGGGCGGAGTTCGCGGCATCCGCCGTGTTCGAGTTGGCCAGTTGGGAGGAGGCATACCGCAACTGGTGGGCTAGCCCGACCGCAAACGAGTTGCTGAAGATGGATGCTGTGGAGGTCGCCCGCACCTTTGCGACGATGGCGCCATCGGTCGCGGCGAGCCTGGTGCGCCGTCACCCACGCCTGATCGGACGTCTCGATGGTGCTCCTGCCGAGTCGCGGTACCTCGCCAACGATCTCCTCCTCGAAGCCGAGATTGAGCGGTTGCGCTATCAGATTGCAGTCCTGAGCGACCCCCTCTCCCGAGCAGATTTGGAAGCGCTTGGGTTCCGCTCCGACGGGGGTGGTGCCATACAACGAGAACTGATCGAAATGGTCAGCACCGCCCTCGAGACAAGGGCTGTTGAGTACAGGACCTGGATTGCTGAGGATCGTCAGATCCTGCTCTTTGACACCAGCGGTGACGGTCGTGTCGTTGAGGTGTTCGGCGACCTAGGTGGTGCAACCCATGTGGGGGTTGTGATCCCGGGGATGGCAAACAGCCTCGAAAACTTCAGCACCGGCGAGGGTGGCTTTCGAGACAACGCCGCCCACCTCTACGAAGCGAGCGCCCCAGGCGTCGCCACAATCGCTTGGCTTGGTTACGACACGCCCGACAACATCGGCGCCGCCACCCGCACTGCCGCAGAGCAAGGGGCGCCATCGCTCATTCGTTTCCTGAAAGGTATTGATCCCGGTGCCGACAAGACGGTGACCGTGGTGGCACACAGCTACGGATCAGTTCTCGCAGGTACTGCCGCACGTAGTGGCATCGCTGCCAACAACCTGGTCTTTGTGGGGAGCCCGGGGACCACCCTCCAACACGCCAGTGATGCGGCGCTGCGGTCCGACGGCATGTTGTGGTCGGGTCTGGCGGATGACGATCCAATCGCATTGGGGATAGCGCCACGTGAGCTACCGACCTGGCTCCTGATCCCCAACCCGTTTGTTTACGTGACGGGGATCTGGACGTCGTTTAATGATCCGATCGATCTGTGGCATGGTGCCAACCCAGCCGAAGCCGAGTTTGGGGCCCTGCGCATCGACACCACGGGATCATCTGGTCACTCGAGCTACTTCGAATCGAGTTCCCTCGACAACCTGGTATCGATTGTCGAGGGGAACTACGCCTCCGTCGAGCTGTCCGATTGATCGAGTGGCTACGAGCGCATCTCCGCCAGGGCCCGGTGGGCCGCGTTGATCAATGGGTGGACCGTTGGTGCTGGCCCCAGCAACGGGTGGGTGGCGATCTGCAGCATGTCGATCTCGCGCACGGTCACCCGCTTCTGAATTGCGAGTGCGATCACATTGATCAGCTCCCCGACAGACGGGCCACCTGAAACCTGGCCGCCGAGCAAGACGCCCGCTTGATCAGAGAAGATCAGCTTTACCTTCATGGGCATGGCACCTGGGAGGGTGCCTGGGTGCCTATCCGGAGCCTCTGCCGTTGCGGTTACGCAGCGGAACTCTTCCCGGGCGCAAGTGGTGCAGGTCATACCGGCACTCGCATAAGCCACACCATCGATCTGCGTTGAGAAGGCCGCAATCGTTCCTTGAATCTGACGAAGTACCTGGATGCCGTAGAGGTTGGTTCCGGCGACCCTTGCCTCGGCGGTTGCTGTCGATGCCAGCCAAACCGGTACCGGCTTGCGGGTGAAGAAGTCTCGCTTCTCGGCACAATCGCCGACCGCAAAGACACCGTCAACGTTGGTACGCAGATAGTCATCGACCCAGAACGATCCCTTTTCCGTGATACGGATGTCGGTGCCGCTGGCCAGACCGACGGCCGGCTTGGCGCCGACCGAGACGAGAACCGCGTCGGCGGCGATTGTCTCTCCGCTCTCCAGCGTCACCGCGGTGACTTGGTCTTCGCCCTCCAATGCCACGACGCGGACCCCGGTCTGGACCGAGATTCCCTTCTTCTCGAGGCTGTTTTGGATCTCATCGCTGAATTCGACGTCAAAGGCGCCGGGCAGCAGGTGTGGCATCCACTCGACGAGGTGCACGCGGGGACCTTCGATCCCGCCGAGCTCGTCGGCGAATTCCGCACCGATGAAGCCACCGCCAATGATGACGACATCGCGACAGTCGCGGAGCTTGTCGCGCAGTGCGGTGACGTCGGCCATGCTCTTGCGGATCGTGAAAACGCCTTCCTTGTCGATACCCGGTATGGGGGGAAGGACGGCATCGGTACCTGTTGCGAGGACAAGCCGTTCGTACGAGCAGGTCTCCCCGCTTTCCAAAGTAACAAAGCGTTCATTGGTGTCGATGCCTACGACCTTGCCAACGACTATGTCAACGCCCGCATTGTCGAGAGGCATGTTGCCCATCGCGTTTTGCTTCGGCTCGGCGATGGTGTCGATCATGTAGGGGATGGCGCAGGGGATTACTCCGTCGCCGATTTCTTTGATCACACAAACGCTCTTGTCGGAATAGACGCTCTTGGCCGTCAGAGCGGTGATTACGCCCGCCGGTCCGCCACCGATGATTACAACGTCCCGTTTCATGATGTGTCCTCTTCGTAGTCCTTGGCGGGATGGGATATCGCACGCCAACCCACCAAGGTTAGGGCTAATTGAAATCTATTTCATATTGACATATTTAGATTCCTAAATATGTCTTGCGACGACTACCGGACGACCGATCGCCTAGATCAAATCCCGATCCTGCGCCCATCGGGTCAACTCACGCCGGTTGGAGAGTTGTAGCTTGCGCAGCACCGCCGACATGTGGTTTTCCACCGTCTTTGGGGAGATAAACAGTTGCTCGCCGACTTCCTTGTAGGTGTAGCCCCTGGCGATGTGCTGGAGGACTTCCCGCTCCCGCTTGGTGAGCTTGTCGAGGTCAGGGTCGATGTCCTTGACCTCGATTGCGGAGAACGCATCCAACACGAATCCGGCCAGTTTTGGGGAGAAGACGGCGTCGCCATCGACAACGCGACGGATCGCGGCCGCTAGATCGGGCGGCGAAACAGTCTTGGTGACATAGCCACGAGCGCCGGAGCGAACGGTTGCCACAACATCCTCTGGTGCATCAGAGGCGGAGATGGCGAGGAACTTGATGTCGGGGTGGGTCGAGTGCACGCCTTCGATAACGGCCCGGCCGCCGCCGGCAGGCATGTGGACATCGACCAACACCAGATCTGGCTGTCGTTCCCTGATCATCTCGATGGCGCTCTGTACCTCAGAAGCATCGCCAACAATCTCGAGGTCGTCGGGTAGCTCGGCGCGGACCCCGGCTCGGAACAGATCGTGATCATCGACGATAAAGACAGTTGTCATGCTTCTCCCAACGGAAGACGAAGCTGGATTTCGGTCCCGGAGCTGGGGGTCGAGATTATGTCCGCACTTCCCCCGTGGCGTTCCATACGACCCACGATAGAGTCCCGTATCCCGTGTCGCGAGGTGGGAACGGTCTCAGTATCGAAACCCGCACCTCGGTCCTTGACAAAGACGAGGACCTGGTCATCATTTGCTTCTCCGTAGACCGAGACCAACTCGACACCAGCGTGCTTGGCTGCGTTGAGAGTTGCCTCTCGTGCGGCGCTCAGGATGGGATCGAGCGGAGCGAGCGAATCGCCAACCACGACTACCTCTACCTTGACCCCGCCCAGGTCCTCGACCTCAGAGCACATTGCCACCAGCGATTCACGGAACCCGCCATCACGGTTTGCGTTGGGATACAGCCAAGAGCGCAGTTCCCGTTCCTGGTGCCGGGCCAGCCCTCGAATGTCGGGAGTGGCACTTGTATCGCGTTCAATCAGCGCAAGAGTCTGCAGCACAGAGTCGTGAAGATGAGCCGCCACCTCGGCATGCTCCTCGGCCCGGATTCGTTCGGTCCGTTCAACCTCGAGCGCTGCCTCAGCCTCCACTCTCTTCCGATCCGATGTCCTCAGCACAGCTGCAACACCGACGGCAGCGGCAACTGAGAACAGGAAGGCCAGAGCGTTGGCCACCTCCTGAGAGAACGACTGCGATCGGCTGATCACCGGGATCAACCCAGCACCCGTGAGCACGGCGGCACCGACAACCCCACCGGCGACGCCAAACGCATATATCGCCGCAAACGCGCCAGAGAGGGGGTAGCCACCCGCAAACTGGATCGTGTCCGCCACCGTTCCGGCGACCACGGTCCATGCACTGATGGCGAGGTCGATGACAACGAACCACCAGACGGCGAGGAGGGCCGGCCGGGAAAGTCGGATCACGGTCGCGGTTGCGGCCCAGGCGACAACCAAACCGATGGTGGCCGCCACCACCGCTGGCCGTTCGACGTTCGTCGTGGAGCTACCGAGGACAACAAGTCCCAGGATCGAAAGCCAGACGGCGGCAAACACACGGTATCCGGTGACTATCCAGCGCAGTGTCGACTCGAGGTCGCCCGATCGAATGGCCTGCTTCATGACCGGAGCGTAACCGGGTGCAGCCGGGGGAAGGCTCTATCTAAGTTGCCGAAGTCGATTGCCTTCGGCAACTTACGTATCATCGTGGCTATGACTCACCCAACAGTCGCCATCCTCGGTGCAGGTTCGATGGGCGAGATCCTTGCAGAGGGTCTTCTCCGCGCCGGCTGGGAAACGGCCAATCTCATACTCGTTGCCCGTCGTGAGGAAAGAGCTCGCGAGGCGGAGCGGCGCACTGCTATCAAATCCACGCTCGACCCAGTTGCCGCAGCGACGGGACGTGACGTTGTTGTGATTGCTGTCAAGCCGAAGGACGTCGACCACCTACTCAGCCAAATCAAAGATGTCATCACGCCGGATCAGGTCGTGCTCAGCCTTGTCGCCGGTGTTCCGATGGCGGTATTCGAGAGTGCGCTGGAAGGAGTCGCTGTTGTCCGCTCGATGCCGAACACCCCGGCCGCCGTTGACGAAGGCATGACTGCCTATTGCGGCGGTGTCCATGCTGACGATGATGCGTTGGCCCTAGCCGACATGGTGTTGTCGGCCGTCGGCGAGACGATCCGGCTGTCCGAGGATCTGTTGGATGCGGTCACCGCAGTATCCGGATCGGGTCCTGCCTACGTCTTCCTGCTCGCCGAGGCGCTTACGGAGGCGGCCATCAGGGAAGGGCTTCCTCATCATGCGGCGGAAAAGCTGGTCATCCAGACGCTCCGTGGTGCGGGGGCATTGCTCTCGGTGTCCGACAAGAGCGCGTTCCGGCTGCGGGCCGAAGTGACGTCGCCGGGCGGCACCACCGCGGCCGCGCTACACACGTTGGAAGATGGCGGGTTTCGGGCGCTATTGGAGCGTGCTGTGCAATCTGCAGCACAGCGCTCACGGGAACTCGGCGTCATAGCGCTCGAGCGATCAGCGGAAAGCAACAAAGAGTGAACATCGTCGGTCGCAGTCTTCTGGGTGTGACCAACCGCAGTGTGTTTCGCAAGATGATCACCGAGACCAGACCCGGTCGGGCCTTGTCGACTCGCTTTGTTGCCGGCGAGACCCTTGAACAAGCCATAGCTGCCGCGGTTGTGCTCAACGGCAAAGGCGCAACCGTGTCGCTTGACCACCTCGGCGAGCATGTGACCGATCGAGTCCAGGCCGAGGCATCGCGCGACGACTACCTAGCGTGTCTCGACGCCATTGGGGAGGACGGCATCGAAGGCAATATCTCAGTGAAGTTGTCGCAGCTGGGGATGGGCTTCGACGACGAGTTGGCGGCCGACTCACTTGATGCCCTGGCACGCCGCGCCCTCGCCGTCGGCACCACCGTGACCGTGGACATGGAAGAGAGTGCGGTAACCGGTATCACCATCGACCTCTATACCGCGGCACAGCAACGGCACGGCAATCTCGGGCTGGCGGTGCAGGCCTACTTGCATCGAACGGCGCAAGATCTCGACACCATCATGCCGCTGGGCGGTCACATCCGGCTGTGCAAGGGTGCATACGCTGAACCGGCCGACGTAGCGGTGCAATCAGGCGACGAGGTGGATGAAGCCTTTGATCGCCTTACCCACTTGCTGATGGGGGATGACGGCGTCAAGCCGGCAATCGCCTCGCACGACACCGATCGGCTCGATGTCGTCTCAGCTCTCGCTGCGCAGCGCACCGGACCATACGAGTACCAGATGCTTTATGGCGTGCGTACGGCGCTGCAAGACAAGATGCTTGCCGACGGCGACCCGCTACGTATCTACGTTCCATATGGGGTTGCCTGGTACCCGTACCTGACCCGCCGCATGGCGGAGCGGCCGTCGAATCTGGCGTTCTTCATGCGCGCCGCTGTGTCCCGAGGCTGAGCGGCGGTGCCCCTGCCCGAGCGCAGTTGTACGATATGCACATGAATTGGATACGCCGTTTTGGGCTTCTCGCAAGTTTGTTCGCTCTTTTGCTCGTGCTTGGTACGACCAGTGCCTTGGCCGCCGGGGTATCTGAGGTTGCCGATGACGCCGCTTCAACCGGCCTTTACCTGGATCGTGGAGTGACGATCAGCGACAGTGACGCTACCGAAATCGTCACCGCGGCTCGCAACAACGGGTCCCGTTTTTATCTCGTTGTCCTCAACGACACACCTCTTGGCGGTAATACTGCGTTCGCCGAGGCTGTCTTTGACGACCTGGGTGTTGACTCCGGCACGATCTTGGTGTTGTCGCCAGAGGATGTGGGCTGGGTGAGCGACGACGAAGGCTTTACCGAAGCGGACATGGAAGACGCTTTTGAGCGGGCCAATGCGGAGGGTGGCACCGACGCCGAGTATGCCGCCAACTTCGTCGTCGGCCTCGTCGGTGTCTCTGAGGTTACGACACAGACCCCGGCGACAACGTCGGCACCAGCCACTACTGCAGCGGCTTCCGCGGCATCGACAGCTGAGTCTTCTGGCGGAGGCGGCAACGGACTGTTGTGGTTTGTTCTAATCGTCGGTGGCATCGGGCTCTTGCTGTTCTTCCTGGTGCGCCGTGGCGGTAAGCCGACGGTCAATGCGGCAGCCGAGCAGATGACCAAGGCGCGGATGGCGGTGCAAAAGCAGGTTGACGCAATCGCCAACGACATTCTCGACCTGGAGGATGAGGTCCGCGTTGCCGGCAACCCGCAGGTCGACGAGTACTACGAAACCGCAGGCGCAACGTACCGAACAGTTACAGATCGGCTCCAGAAGGCGGAGACGCCTGAGCAACTCGTCGGTCTCTCCAATGATCTCGACATGGCGATTTGGCAGTTGGATTGTGCTGAGGCGATTCTCGATGGGAAGCCAAAGCCGCCTAGACCAGAGCCAAAGCGTCTCGAACCGACCGCCGGTCCGTCCCGGGACCGCGTAACGGTGCCGGCACCGAGGTCCGACTATCAGCGGCGGCCCAGCCGGCGTAGTTCGTATCTCGGCCCTGGCGTAATGGAGATCCTCATTGGTGTTGCCGGTCAGGTGCTGGGCGGCGGCGGTGGTCGTGGGCGCAGTGGCGGTCTTGGCGGTTTGTTGCGGAGGTCGCCTTCTTCTTCGTCGACGCCGGCCCCACGGGCTCGTAGCGGTGGCGGCGGTGGCGTCGTGCCCGGACCTGGGGCCCCGGTACCGCGCAGCAGTTCCCGGAGCACCCGGTCCCCCCGGCCGTCGCGAAGTCGCCGCAGTGGTGGCGGGCGAATCCGCGGTGGCGGCCGTCGTCGCAAATAGCGCAACGACCGGCCGGAAGTCGGCCGACCAAGGCCGCTGGCAAGCATCTACAATCCGAACGAACTAGGGAAGGAATGACATGAGTTTCTTGAAGCGCCTTTGGGGCTACCTCGCAACGCTGTTCAAAGGCGGCGCGGAGAAGATGATGAAGCCTGAGGTTGAGATCGAGCAAGCGATCAACGAGGCAAAGAAGCGTGACCAGGAGTTGCGTAACCAGGCAGCCAAGGTTGTTGCTCACCGCACTCAGCTCGAGTCCAAGATGGAGAACGCCGCTGACGACGTCGGCGAAGCCCGCCAGATGGCTAAGACGGCGATCATGAAGGCCGAAGAGGCCAAAGGCGCCGGTGATGCCGGGGGCCAGGACAAGTGGACCAGAGCTGCGCAGTCGATCGCAATGAAGCTGCAGGCTTCCGAGAACAACCTGACCACGTTGAAGACTCAGTATGAGACTGCAAGCGGCCAGGCCGACAAGGCCAAGCAAGCTGTCCAGTCGAACGCGATGCGCGTCTCTGAGTTGGCCGCCAAGCGTATGGAGCTTCTCGGCTCGCTCGAAGCCGCCAAGATGCAGGAGTCGGTCAACAAGGCCGTCGATGCATTGTCCAACACCGTGGACTACGAGATGCCCTCTCTCGAGAAGATCGAAGAGAAGATCGAGACTCGCAAGGCGGAGGCAATGGCCAAGGCAGAGTTGCGCGAGGCGACGCCGGACGGCGCCGAGTACGAGCTGAAGGAAGCCATCAACATGGCGCAGGCTGATGCCAAGCTCGAAGAACTCAAAGCGGAGTTGGGGCTCAACTAGTTAGCAACTGAGCACCGCGATTTAGGAGGGCCCCTCGGTACTGCCGGGGGCCCTCGCTTATAGGAGGGAGAAAGGACGATGCTCAACCCATACGAACGATCGGCCGAGGTATACGACCTCTATTACGGCTGGCTCGACTATTCGGCGAATGCGGAGTTGGTCCACGACGTGATCGAGTACCGAAAGCCAGGGGCACACACACTCCTTGATGTGGCTTGTGGAACGGCCCGCTACACCGAGCAGATGAGTCGGTGGTACGACGTTGCTGGGTTCGACATTTCGGAGTCGATGCTGTCGGTAGCGCACCGACGGATGCCAAAGACGCCATTTCATCTTGCCGACATGATGGATTTCGATCTGGGGGAGCGATTCGATGCCCTGATCTGCATGTTTTCGTCGATAGGGTATGTCACTTCACTCAAGGATCTCTCTTCAATGATCCGCAGTTGCGCCCGTCATCTGAACCCAGGCGGGGTCCTAGTCATCGAACCGTGGTTCGGGCCTGAGGCGTGGACCGAACAACACGTCTCCAGCCGAGTCGTCGAGGGAGATGGGCTTGCGGTGGCACGGGTCGATACGAGCGTGCGTGATGGCAACAGTGTCAATATGCGCTGGGCGTGGGCGGTGGCATGGGATGACGGCGATGCGGATGCCTACGTCGAAGAACACTCGACGGGCCTGTTCACAGTGGACCAGTACGCAACGCTGCTTGCAGCCGCCGGCCTTACCGCCGAATACGACTCAGCAGGACCTCTTGGCCGTGGCCTACATATCGCCGTGAAGACCTGAGAACCAGATTACGGGAAGGTCAGTGGCGCTGATCACTCGGGGCGGGTCTTCCCACCCCAGATGTGTGCCGATATTGGCGGGTCTGTGAATGGCTCTGGGGTTGGATGGAATTGCTAAGAGTTAGCGAGCAGATCGTCCGCCGCAGCGCATTCAGAGTCAACCACCGTTCCCCAGCCGGCGACCGTATCGACATAAGGCAACAATGTCGTGAGCGGCCAAATCGGCGACCTTCTCAGAAGGTCGTGCTGCCCGGCTGCCATCAGCGGCAAGGCTGTCTTCGGGAGCCGAGACCGTCGATTCTCAGGTCTAAGGTGTCGCCCGGTTCGAATTGCTAAACCGGTACTTCCAGCGTCCCGAGTATTCGCCAGCCGTAGCGAACCGAAGGCGACTACCGCTCACCCTTGTACTCAGGGGCGGGTAGGTTCTGTCGCTAGCGCCTCATGCGGGTAGTCCGTCGTGCGTCTCTGGAACGACAGAATCTCTGGCTTTTGGATAACGCCGCGGTCGATGACCACAGCGCGTCGAATCGTCTCGTTCTCGTTCCAGGCGTCCCGGCCTTCCAACACGGTCGGTAGATAAACGAGCAGCGCTGCTGAGATCGACCGGGAGGCGCTCTCCCAGAGGTAGCTGGGTGTGTGATCCACGGCGTAGTAGTCAATCG
>RCNF010001277.1_pt1 | contig 13257 bp, 9 predicted proteins | sample 2041311 | NCBI WGS metagenome assembly RCNF01 (sample SAMN09708228, study PRJNA481090) | Marine sediment metagenome, whole genome shotgun sequencing project. | biome: marine sediment; feature: ocean; material: sediment; isolation source: Sewage treatment plant 2 marine sediment (STP2) ... | reverse complement strand
ATACGTCGACACCTTCTACCCTACGGGCGTGCCAAGCTCGTCGTCCTGGTACAGTTTTGGATGGACCTGGGAGGATAAATCTGATAAATAGATAGGGTAAAGAATGTCGATGATCATACTGAGTTTTATTAAAGAAAGATCGGCATTCTTTATGAATAAATCTGATAAATAAATAGGGCAAAGAATTGACCTGGAGGTGAAACATGAAACAAGCGAAGCATATCTGGCTGGTCCTGGGGATCTGCCTGATCGTGGCCCTGGCCTGGAATCCCACGGCAGCGTCCCAGAGAGCCGTTGAGGCCGATGAATCTCTGGTCTGGGAAGCACCTGAAGGCTGCACGGTCATCCTGGTGGGCAAAACCGCGTCGACAGACGGCTCGGTCATGAGTACTCACACATGTGACTGTGGAGTCTGCGACTGGACCTTCCGCTACGTCCCAGGGGGGGAACATGAAGCAGGTGAGGGACGCAGGATCTATCATGTGTCTCAATACGCCACCTGGCCCCCGGCAGAAGGACTCAAGTGGGAGAGGATCAAACACGACTATATCGACCTGAATATCCCCCAGCCGGAGCGTACATATGCCTACATCCACGGCATGTTCGGCTACATGAACGAGAATCAGGTGGCCATCGGCGAGTCCACCATCGGCGCCCCCCGGAAGCTGGTCAACTCTACTCCCTCAGCCAAGATCGACCTTACCACACTCACTCAGCTGGGCATGGAGAGGGCCACAACCGCCCGGGACTGCATCCGCATCATGGGATCCCTGGCCGAAGAATATGGCTACGGCTTCCACGACGACGGTGAGATGCTGGCCGTCTCCGATCCGAACGAGATCTGGATCTTCGAGATCATGCCGGTGGGTCCGTTGTGGACGCCGGAGAGCGACACACCTGGCGCCGTCTGGTGTGCCCAGCGTGTTCCCGATGACCATGTGAGTGTATGTCCCAACGAGTCGCGCATCGGCGAGATCGACCTGGACAACAGCGACTACTTCATGGGATCGTCCAACATCGTCTCCTTTGCCACAGAAAAAAAACTGTACGACCCAGGCAGCGGCAAGCCCTTCAACTGGAAGAGGGCCTACTCACCCGCGGGATTCAGCGCCAACAGCAGCGGGGGCTCCCGCGCGCGGATGTGGCGCTTCTACGACCTGGTGGCCCCATCCCGGAAATTCAGCGCCGATACCATGAACATGGATTTCCCCTTCTCCGTCAAGCCGGACGAGAAGCTCTCGGTACAGGACGTCATGAACCTCACACGGGATAAGTACCAGGGCACCAAGTTCGATCCCGCCGCCGGACTGCGCGGCGGACCCTTCAAGAATCCCAACTACCACCCCCGTCCCGTAAGTGTGGACGGCACGACCTACAGCACTCCCCGGACGATCGGTGTCAACCGGGCCGAATACACCACGGTCACTCAGTGCCGGGACTGGCTGCCCGATCCCATCGGAGGCATCGTATGGCTCTGCTTCGGTGCACAGGACACCGCCTGCTACATGCCGCTTTACATCGGCATAACAGAGATCCCGCACTCCTTCCAGATCGGGGACCACTGGGAGTTCGACCGGGGTTCCGCCCGCTGGGCCTTCGACTATGTGGACTTTCACACGCTGGTCGCTTACTCGCATGCCATCGAGGATGTAAAGAAGGCCCAGGCCAAGTGGGAGGCGCGCACCGTCGAGACCACCCCGGCGATCGATGCCTTTGCCAAGCAGCTCTATGATAAGGACCCGGAACAAGCCATCGAATACCTGACCGGTTACTGCATCAACAACGCAGACCTGGTGGTCAATGCGTGGTGGAAGCTGGGAGACGACCTGCTGGTCAAATACCGGGGGCTGAGCATCTACAATGCAGAGACCCGGAAGCGGAGCAACCTCCCTTATCCCGAGGACTGGCTGAAGGAGGTCGTGCGGTACCACAACCTTCCCAAACAGCCCCCCCGGAAGAGGTAACAAGGAGAGAACGCTATGCGATACCACACTCTACGATACACGATCCCAGCGCTCGGGATACTCGCCCTGTTGTTTTCCCTGGCCGTGCCCGGCGCGGCCCAGGACGAGGCGCCCAAGGCGCAGCTTCCGCTGATCAACACCTCAGCCGGACAGAGCCAGGATGTGACCACGCTCAACATCATCTGTGAAGAAGCCGGCATCCTGTACGACTACTGCGATGTGCCGGATGTGGAGATGCTGGAGGGAGGCGTTGGCCTGGGCGGCAAGGAAGGCGAATCCCGCTCCGGATTCCACGTCGAGGTCTACACCGACAAGGATGTCTACCCCGAGGGTACTCCCTATAAAACAGTGATCTTCGCGATCGGCGCCAGCCTCAAGGGCATGGGTGCATCCGGCCTGACCGTGGACGATGAGGTCAAGCGGTTGAATTCAGTCATCGAATACTGCAAACAGAAGGACATCTTCATCATCGCGGTGCACGTGGGAGGAGTGTCCAGGCGAGGCGCGCCCGGGAGTGACAACGAACGCATGATCGATGCCGTGGCTCCCTTTGCCGACTACCTGATCGTCACCAAGGACAGCAATAAGGACGGCCGGTTCAGCGAGATCGCGAAAACAAAATCCATCCCCATCACGGAGGTGGATTACGCCCTCAACCTGGTGGATGTCATGGAGGGGATCTTCGCAGGCCAGTAGGATCCGAAGACCCTGACCCGCCCGGGATCAAGGGCTGGGGTGAATAAATATTCCCTATGATTTGAAGGGATAGCCGCGCCGGCTGATCACTTTGACGGCGGCATCCACCACCTTGGGATCATAGAGCGTTCCCTTGTTCTTGGTGATCTCGTCGACCGCATTCTCCAAGCCGTGTGCCGCGCGGTAAGACCGGTCCGAGACCATGGCATCCACGATGTCGGCCACAGCCAGGATCCTGGCTTCCAGCAGGATCTTCTCTCCTGAAAGTCCGGCGGGATACCCGCTTCCATTCATCCGCTCATGATGCTGCAGCACGAACTGGGATACGGGCCAGGGGAACTTGATGTCCTTGAGAATCTCCGATCCTGTTTTAGGGTGGCTTTCGATCAGTGTTCGTTCCGCATCCGAGATCTTGCCCGGTTTGCTGAGGATCTCTGCAGGGAGATTGATCTTACCGATGTCGTGCACAGTCCCCGTGAGACGCAGGGCTTCGACCCTATCTTCGGGCAGGCCCAACTCCTGGGCGATGGCAACGGAAAGCTCTGCCACTCCTTCCCCATGCCCGGCCGCGAATGGGTCTCTCAATGCCAGGCTGAGGGAGAGGGCACGGATCGAGCCGGACAGAGCATCCTTGTACATGACTGTTTTGTCCAGCTCGGCGGCGGCCAGTTTCTTACGTTCCGAAACATCACGCACGGCCACAATGGTCACGGGGATCTCTTGGATCAGGAGGGAGCGCTTCTGAAGCTCGACAGGGACCAGGAGGCCCGTTTTCTTCCGGATCTCTGACTCAAAAGGAGCGTTTCCGGATTCCTTCAGATACTTCTCCACCTCAGGCTTGGCCTTGTCGTCGAAAAGGGAAAAGAACGCCTGGCCCTGAAATTCCGAGGGCTTGAATCCCAGCAGTGTTCCTGCCGCATGATTCGAATCCATGATCAGTCCTTCCTGCAGGATGAAAATCCCTTCGATGCTGGCCTGAGCCAGCCGGGCAAATCGCTCATCCCGTTCCCGCTGGGCATCGTCGGTCCGTTTCTTATCCAGGTATTCGCCCACCACATCGGCCACGGTCTTGAGGAGCCGGGACTCGTTCTCCGCCCATGCCTTTTTTTCTTTCACCGCAGCCAGCCCCATGAGCCCGGTCAGCTGTCCGTTTAGCCTGACCGGCAGTGCCGACAGGGACTTTACGCCCATCTGTGATAACCAAGCTTTTTCCGCCTTGGCTTCTTCCGGCAGGGAGTTGACATCCTGGATGTCGATGGAAGCTCCTGTCTCAAGCTGCTTCTTCCACCAGGGCAGGTCGGCCGTGGAGAGGTTCTGGAGCTTCTCGATATGGGAATCCACGCCCTCGGCACACCATTCGTGGGTGTTGTCCATCTTGGTGCCCTTCTCATAGACCAGGAACAGGAATGTGCGGTCGGCCTGAACGACTTCACCCAGCTCTGCCAGGGTGGAATCGACTGCCTGGTCGATGTCAAAGACACCTACCAGCTGCGAAAGCACACGGTTTGTGTTCTTCTCGACTCTCAAACGTGACGTGAGGTCTATCTGGGAATTCTTGTAGTCGGTCACATCATCGATCACGGCCAATACGCCGTTGATGGAGCCGTCTTTATCGAGGATCGGATTCAGGAAATGACGGTACCAGGACTGGTGTCCGTTCTGGTCCGCTATATCCTTTTCGAAGACCTTCTGCTTCTGTGTCTGCAGGCAGTTGCGGACGGCATCGGAGAGTCCGGTATCCTTGAACACGGGATGTGACATGACGTTCACGTCGCCATTGCTCCCCTGCGGCGCCAGCTTAAAAGTCTTTAACAGCTGGCTGTTGGCGTACTTGACCTTGCCCTGCACATCCACGGAAAGCACGCTCAAGGGAGCGGTGTCGACGGCATGGCGGTAGCGCTCGGAGTCTTCCCGCAGGTTCTTTTCTGTCTCGGCGCGAGTGTTCTCCGACTCCTCGAGTTCGGTTATCCGCAGGCGGACATTGTCCAGGTCTTCCAATAGCCTCGTTCTTTTGTCATCGTTCATCGGTTTTCCCTCATTTCATATTCCAATCAGAATTTCCTCTGATCACGAAAATTTTGTCGTTCAAAGTGCCCTCATTATGGCAAATGTGACAAAAATAGGGCAATCGCCTTTGGAGATGATTCGAGGGGTGATTTTCCACGCCTGGGGAAATGAGTTGCCATTTTCGACTCTATGCGATAAAAATTGTCTGTTACAGACGCCATGAAAGCCCTTCAAATTATCGCGCCCGGTAAAATACAGGTCGTGGAGATACCCGCGCACGGCCCCCCCCCTCCCGGACATGTCTGCATCCGCATGCATGTCACGAGCCTTGGCGGCCGTCACGAGTGGAAGGTCTTCAAGGGAGCATTCCGGGAGGCACGGCCCACCGATTTCCCCTGCCGCCCCGGATTCCCCGGGAAGGAAGGGGCAGGTGAAGTGTGGCAGACCGGACCGGAGGTGGAAACGCTTCGCCCGGGCGATCGCGTGGCGCTCAGCGGAAACGCAGGCGACCTCCATCAGGAATATGTGATCACACCCGAAAAATGGGCCCTCAAGATATCGTCCGAACGGCCCTGGACTTCCCTTGCTCCCGCGGATCTGTTCGCCCGGATGCTGTACCTGTTGAAGAGCGGAGAGAAGATCTTCCGTGCCAACGCCGTGATCCTCGGGTTGGGATCCGCGGGCCTGGCCGCCCTGCTCTGGCTCAGAATTCTGGGAGCCCGCAAGGTCACCGGGATCGATGTCGATCAAGACCGCATGGCCAGAGCTTCGCAGCTGGGTATTGACGACATCGTCTCCGCCGATGACCACCGTTCGCTGGACCTGCTGGGAAAGAACCACCCCGAGACCGTGGTCGAGTGTTCGGGTTCCCATACCGGGATTCTGACCGCGTTGACACTGGCCGCGCGGGAAGTACTGCTCTTTGCCCCCAATGACTCGCCGATCGCGATCGATCTCTCCCGCTGGATGGACAAGGGGCTGGCCGTCAAAACCCGGACCACCTACGACTGGCCGTTCTGGGAAGAAACCGTTGCCTGCATCGACCGGGGGCTCATCGACCCGGGTGAACTGGTGACACACACCCTGCCATTCTCGGCAGATTCCTATAATCAGGCTCTGGGGCTGATCAGCAGGCAGAAGGCTCTGCGGATCGCTCTGGAATTTTCGCAGGATCCCAAAGGAGGCCCCACACCATGACCTCTCTCCGACATGTCTTTCTATTGATCGTTCTGATCGCCGCAGCAGCGGTCGGCCTGGCCCGGCCGGCGCTGGCAGTGGAGGCGATCCCTCTCAACGACTACATGGCCTATGCCAGGGACGCGGCCCAGTGGGCCTGGGATAACTACGACGAACACCTTCAGCGGTGGCGGGACACGTTCGATCCCAAGAATGTGTTCGGCTATCGGCCCCCAGGGGGGCTGCTGGAGATGGCCGTGATATTCGCCCATCTCTATGAACTGGAGAAAAAGAACGAATACGCCGAACGTGCAAAGAAGGTGCTGCTCACCTACCGGGATTTTAGGTCGATCTACCCACAATGGGCCACGGACATCCGGTCCGACTATGACGAGGCCCCGCCTCCTCTCCCGGATTTTTTCACGGTGATGCGCTACATCCGGGCCTACGTGATCCTCAAGCCCTTCGAGCTTTTCTCTCCCGCAGAACACACCGTGGTGGCGGAGACCATCGCCGACAGCATGGCCTATCTGCTGAGGTCACAGGAATGGGGAACCATGAACCGCACGGCCCTGCGTGCCGAATCGCTGGCCTGGGCGGTCAGGGCCCTGCCCGATCACCCCAAAGCCCCGGAGTGGGAGATGCTGCGGCGTGCTCTGGGGGACGACAACTGGGGCAACTGGGAGATCGAGGATGCAACCATCTACCATGCGGTGTGGCTGTACGCCCTGTGCGGCTATTCCTATGCCCGGGATTCGATGCCCGAGCTGTTCAAGACTCCCGAGATGTACTATTACGCGCAGTACTTCCTCCACCTCATGAGCCCGGCCGGGATGATCCCGGATTTCGGTGACGCCCACTGGAACTCCAACTGGAACCGATACCTCGTGTACTTCGAGACGGCCGCCGCCCTCTACCAGGATCCCGAGCTGAAATGGGCAGCCTCCGTGATCGCCCGCAGGTTCATCGATTTCTCTTCGCCCCGCAGCCTGGGCCTCGCATACATCCTCATGGACTGCTACCTGTGGGGGACCGATGATGTCTCCCCTGCCCCCCCGCACAGCCTGTCCAAGGAGGTCATGGAGGACGTCCAGGGCAAAAAGATCGTGTTCCGCGACGGCTGGCAGGATGATTCCACCTACCTGCTGCTCAATTACCGGGACGAGGGCGACGGGGGCCTCAATTTCCGCGACTATCTGCGGGACACGATCCCGGTGGAAGAGGAGAAGATGACCCACGGCCACGCGGATGAAAATTCGCTGGTGCTGCTCATGTCGGGAGGATCCGTCCTGCTGCACGACGGGGGCTACCGCGACTACATGCCCAGCGGGCCCTACGGGGCTTTCCGCCAGGACTATTTCCACAACCGGTTGTGTGTGCGGGCGGAGAAGATCTTCATGGGCCAGAATCAGGGGGAATACCGCTACAGCGTCCGCGATGCGATCCCCGGCCAGGGCGTACTGGACTTCCTGCACAATGCCGGCTCCTACCGCCTCGTGCGCACCCAGAAAGTCGATTTCATCTCACTCCCCGATTTCGACTACAGCCGCACGCGGCTTATCGATGAGGCCATGGGTTATGAGTGGGACCGCGTCATCACCTGGGTCAAGGACCCGGGACTCTTCGTCGTGTTTGATATCTTCAAAGCCCGCAGAGAGGACTATTTCACGCTGGCCGACCTCTGGCACACACGCAAGATCCTGCAGCAGGGGGAGGGCTGGTATGACACGGTCTACGACCGCATCCAGAAGGAGGAACTCCCCCAGGACACACGCCTCCTGATCGTCTTCCCGCAGACCCTCTTCCGCCTGAAGGGTGTCGAAAAGGAGAACCGCCACTACCAGGATGAGCTCGTCATCCACCAGACGACGGCCCAGCATTTCGAGCTGGGCGAGACCGTGGGAATGGTCACGGTACTGATCCCCCACCAGGCCTCTGAGGAACCGGAAGCCTTGGCTGGAGGCATTTCGATTCTCCCTGTGGACCATCCCCGCGCCGGCCTGGGCGTCGAGATCACGGCGGGAGAGAAGACCGTGTACGTGGGCGCCAAGAACAACCTGCGGATGGACATGATCCGGGACTGGCGGCGGCCGCGCTATACCTATGAATCAGGGAAGATCGCATTCGGTGATTTCGAGACCAACGGCGATTTCCTGTTCGCAACTCTCCGAGGCGGGAGGCTCGACTACACCATCGTCAACCTGACCAAGGCGCTGTACAAGAAAGAGGTCCTGGTCGATGTCAAGGAGGGCTTCTTCGGGCTGGCCTTCGACGCCAGCCCCGACCAGGCCGGCAAGGGGAAACTGAGGTACTGGCGTGACTCGGCTCTAGTCGAGCGCTGATCATAGCATGCTGCCCGGCACGCGAGGGCTCACGACCGTTGGCGTTCAGGGCCTGGTTTTAAGAGAGAACAAAGAGAGGAGTCGGACATGAAGAGATTTTGTGTCATTTTGAGCATAGGACTGTTCCTGGCTGCAAGCCCGGGTATAGGGGGAGAACTGCAGTGGTATAAGGGCAACACGCACTGCCACACCCTCAACTCCGACGGGGATGATTGGCCGCGGCGAGTCATCCGCTGGTACCGGGACCACGAATACAACTTCATCGTGATCACAGACCACAACACCATCACAGAGGTCAAATACCTGGACACGGACGACAGGGATGACTTCATCCTGATCCAAGGAGAGGAGGTCTCGGATTCATACAAGGGGACACCGGTCCACCTGAACGCCCTCGACACACGGGAGTTGATAGCCCCCCAGCACGGGGACTCGATCGTGGAGACCCTGCAGAACAACGTGGATGCCATCCGGGCGGCCGGTGCCGTGCCCCAGATCAACCACCCCAACTGGAAATGGTCCTTCACGGACACGGAGATGTCTCAATTGACAGGCGTCCACCTCTTCGAGCTCTACAACATCTGCTACGACTGCAACAACTTCGGAGCAGGTGGGCGGCCCGGAATGGAAGAGATCTGGGACGGGATCCTTTCCGAGGGAGTCTTGATGTATGGAGTGGCCTCGGACGATGCCCACGACTACCTGGGAGAATTCAGCCAATACAAATCCAATCCGGGGACAGGCTGGATCATGGTGCGGGCAGACAGTTTGACTCCAGGTGCCATCGTCACGGCCATGGAAAAAGGCGACTTCTATGCCACGGTCGGGGTTCAGCTTAAGGACATCCGGGTTACCAGCGACGAATACGTGGTGGAGATCCTGCCCTACCGAGACGTGACCTACACTACGACGTTTATCGGAGAGGGAGGGAAGATACTGCAGGAGACCCACGGCTCTCTGGCGGCCTACCGCTTTACGGGCGATGAGCTCTACGTCCGCGCCCGCGTCTTCGAATCCTCCGGCAAATTTGCCTGCACACAGCCTGTGTTTCTCAGGAAAAAATAATTACGCGACACATAAACTCGAAAGACGCAGGGCAAAGCCCGGCTTGAACATGCCTACAACGAACACTTCTCGACTGGCTAAACGGCTGGATGCCCTGTACGAGTTCGACCGCGAGCCCGTTGCAGACGGCAGGCTTCAGGGTTTCGGCCGGTTCGTAGGGACGTATGCCGGAGAACATGTGGCCGGGACCGAGTTCGTCATCGGGCCTCTTTTTGTGACCCATGGCGTGTCCGCTCCCGATCTGTTCCTCGGCCTGCTGGTGGGCAACCTGCTGGCGGTACTGAGCTGGGCATTGCTGTGCGCCCCGATCGCGGTGAAGGTGAGGCTGACCCTGTACTGGCACCTGAGGAAAATCTGCGGCCCAGCCCTGACCTTTGTGTACAGCATCGTAAATGCCTTGATGTTCTGCTTCCTGGCGGGAGCCATGATCGCGGTAGCCGCAACAGCCGTGGGGCTCCCCTTCAAGATGCGCATGCCAGGGCTGCAGGACATGTATCCCAACTCTGTCCTCTGGATCGCGATCGTGTTCCTGGTCGGAGCCGTGGTCACGTCGCTGGCCATCCTGGGCTTCGAACGCTTCTCGCACTTCTCCCGGATCTGTGCGCCCTGGATGTTTCTGGTGTTCGTTGCGGCCGCCATAGCCGTCCTCCCAAGATTGGGCTGCCATTCGATCGCAGAGTTCTGGCAGGTGGCCAACACCCGGATCTGGACCGGCGTCCCCCTGGCCGGCATGTCGAAGTTCACTTTCTGGCATGTGATGTTCTTCGCCTGGTTCTGCAACATGGCCATGCACATCGGGATGGCGGATCTCTCCCTTTTCCGGTATGCCCGGCGCTGGACCTACGGTTTTGCCAGTGCCTTCGGCATGTTCCTGGGCCACTTTGTCGCCTGGATCAGTTCCGGAATCCTATGTGCTGCTGCGGATGTGACCGTGGCGCCAGGCCCCATCGCCTACATGGGAGCGGGTTTGGCAGGAGCCGTTTGTGTTGTGGTCGCCGGATGGACGACAGCCAATCCGACGCTTTATAGGGCCGGCCTCGCCCTGCAAGCCGCGACTCCCAACTGGAAGCGCTGGAAGGTCACGCTGGCGGCCGGACTGGTCACAACCATGGCAGCCTGTTTCCCGGGTTTGGTCATGAGGCTCCTAGAGTTCGTGGCACTCTACGGGCTCATCCTCATGCCCATGGGGGCAGTGATCTTGGCCGACTTCTGGCTGTTTCCACGCCTCGGCCTGCAGCAAAACTACGCCGAGAAAAACCGCCGCGCGTTCAACTGGCCTGCGGCTGCGAGCTGGGGCCTGACGCTGGTGATCGTTTTTCTACTCCCCCTCGAACTCTATTTCAAGGGACTGCCCGGCTGGTTTACGGCCCTGTTCCTGTACACCGGCGGGAGCTGGCTTGAGCAGCGTGTGCTCGCGCCTCGGAGGCTGCAGCATGCGTAAGTTCTGGAAAGGTATCGCCATGGGAGGCCTGATCCTGACCCTGGTCCCCTCCCTGCTGGTCTTCGCGGGCCGCCTCTCCTGGGGAACACATGCACAACTGATGGTAGTCGGCATGGTCCTTTGGTTCATCGGCAGGCCCCTGGCTCTTCGCCGTCCTGTAGCCCACAATGAGGAGAAGACGAAATGAATAGATGGATGATGGCATGGTTAACACTGGTCCCGCTGATCACACTGGCCTGCCAGAGTGGTACGCTCTCTGAGATGCGCGTGCAGCAGCTGCGGTGCGAGTATCTGGAAAATCCCTTAGGGATCGACGATCCAGATCCGAGGTTGAGCTGGAAGCTGACCTCTCCGCTCAGAGGGCAGGGACAGACCGCCTACCAGATCCTGGTAGCATCCAGTGCGGAGATCCTGGCCCAAGACCGAGGGGACCTTTGGGACACAGGAAGGACCGAAGGCGATTCGACAACCCACATCGCGTATTCCGGGAAGCCGCTGGAATCCAGGATGCAATGTTACTGGAAGGTTCGGAGCTGGGACGTAGACGGGAGGGCCACAGATTTCAGCCTTCCCTCATTTTGGTCTCTGGGGCTCCTGGCTGAAGCGGAGTGGCAGGCCGAGTGGATCCGTGCCGGCAGGCCCCCGCATAAAACTCCAACAGAGCCCTTCGCGCCGGGTCCCCCTCCTCCATATTTCCGGAAAACGTTTCAGATCGACAAGCCAATCGTCAAGGCCCTGGTCTATGTGACAGCTCGGGGGATCTTCGAACTGCGGATCAACGGCGTGCCGGTCGGCGAGGACATGTTGGCCCCCGAGTGGACCGACTACAACCGCCGTATCCAGTACCGCACCTACGATGTGAGTGATCTGCTGAGCACGGGCAGGAATGCGCTGGCAGCAGTGGTGGCCGATGGATGGTACAGCGGATACGTGGGCATGCGGAGGCTCCGCGGGAACTATGGCCTCGAAAACAGCCTTCTCCTGCAGCTGGAGGTGGAACTCGAGGACGGCACCAGGGAACAGATCATCACGGATGGATCCTGGCTCTGGTCCGAAGGACCCATCCGTGCGGCGGACCTCCTGATGGGTCAGGTCCAGGATGCCCGCAAAGATATGCCGGGATGGGATCGGGCCGATTTCGATGAGTCGTCCTGGCGGCCAGTACGAACGGCAGCTGCGTCCGAAGCCCTGCTGGTGGCGCAGCCCTCACCACCAGTCAGGATCATTGAACACCTGAAATCCGTGGGTTTGACCGAACCGAGGCCGCGTGTGTTCGTTTTCGACCTGGGCCAGAACATCTCAGGCTGGGCCCGGATCAAAATCAGTGGAAAGGCCGGTGACACGATCACCATGCGTTTTGCAGAGCGCCTCAATCCGGACGGGACCATCTACACCGAGAACCTGCGGAACGCCAAAGCCACAGATACATACATCTGCGCGGGGAGGGGGGAGGAGGTTTTTGAGCCCCGTTTCACTTTTCACGGCTTTCAGTACGTCGAGGTCACCGGATACCCGGGCACACCACTTGCCGACGCCGTGACCGGGTGTGCGATCTCCAGCGCCAATCCGGACACCGGGACCTTCGCATGCTCCGAGCCCATGGTCAACAGGCTTTTTTCCAACCTGTTTTGGAGCCAGCGCGGCAACTACCTGAGCATCCCTACCGACTGCCCTCAGCGTGACGAGCGGCTGGGCTGGATGGGAGACGCCCAGATCTTCATCCGCACGGGGAGCTACAATCAAGACACGGCGGCGTTCTTTCTGAAGTTCATGCAGGATGTGGAGGACGCCCAGTCAGAGGCCGGTGCCTTTCCGGATTTTGCCCCCCGCCTGGATGATGAGAACCTGAGCCGGTTCGAGGGGGCGCCGGCCTGGGGAGACGCGGGAGTCATCATCCCCTGGACCCTCTACCGAATGTATGGGGACTCCCGGATCATCGAGAAACACTGGAACGCGATGGAGCGCTGGATGGAATACCTGCGGAATACGAATCCGGATAACCTACGGACTCGGGGTGTAGGGAACAACTACGGGGACTGGCTGTCCATCCGGGCCGCTACTCCCAAGGCCCTGCTGGCCACAGCATACTGGGCCCATGACGCCCAACTCATGTCCCGGATGGCCATAGCCCTGGGGCGAGATGAAGCGGCCGCTGCGTACGCAGACCTTTTTGAGACGATCCGCGCCGCGTTCCAAGCCGAATATGTGACGGATGACGGACGGCTGGAGGGAGAAACCCAGACAGGATATCTGCTCGCATTGGCCATGGACCTGCTGCCCGTAGATCTCAGAGATGCAGCAGCAGACCGTCTGGTTGCGGACATCGCGGCACGCACAGGGCACCTGTCCACTGGATTCGTGGGCTGTGGGTTCCTGAATCCCGTGTTGACCGAAGCCGGGTACGTCGAGACCGCCTACCGGCTGCTCCTCAACGACACGTTCCCCTCCTGGGGATACAGCATCCGGCAGGGAGCCACGAGTATCTGGGAGCGGTGGGACGGCTGGACAGAAGAGTGGGGGTTCCAGGATCCGGGAATGAACTCCTTCAACCACTACTCATTCGGGG
>RCNF010002499.1_pt1 | contig 13262 bp, 12 predicted proteins | sample 2041311 | NCBI WGS metagenome assembly RCNF01 (sample SAMN09708228, study PRJNA481090) | Marine sediment metagenome, whole genome shotgun sequencing project. | biome: marine sediment; feature: ocean; material: sediment; isolation source: Sewage treatment plant 2 marine sediment (STP2) ... | reverse complement strand
CCCCCGCAATTGCGGGGGCATCTTCCGTTACAGCGGGAAGTCGATGACTCGTTTCGGCTCTGAGGTAGGTTGAGGGTAGGCACGAGCGGCCTCGGAGGGCGCACCTAGGGAGTCGGCGATGTCGCGGTCGAGGCCTTCGAAGAGGTGTCCGTAGACGTCGAGTACCGTTCGGACTGAGGTGTGGCCGAGCCGTGACGCTATGACTGACGGGTGGGCGCCTTGTTCGATGAGGAGCGCCACGTGGGTGTGTCGCATGTCATGGAAGCGACAGGGCTCGCTGACAGAAGATTGCACCGCGGGTTTCCAATAGCGGGTGCGGAACGTGGTGCGACGTAGCGGCCCGCCGGCCGGTGCAGTGAATATGAGGTCATCATCTCTGGGGTACGGGGTAATGTGTTGGGCAAGGACGTCGACGAGCCACGAGGGAATCGATATAGGGCGGCGGGAGGCTCGGATCTTGGTCTCTCCGAGTGTGAGATGTCCTCGAACCTCTGAGAGGTTGCGCTCGATACGGATGGTGCGCTTGAGCGGCTCGTAGTGTTGGCGACCCAGGCCAGCGAGCTCTCCGAACCGGGTTCCAATGTATGCCGCAGTCAGTACCGGGGCGCGATAACGAGGATGGACGGTAGTCGCTAGGTTCTCGATTTCGGCGGGGCCCAGTCGCATCGCATGAAGGAGAACAACATGAGCAATACTGATCCAATGGTGGGGATTACCGTCGCCAATGCCCCCATCAGCTATGGAGCCTTCGAGCTGACGGTGGGCATCGACCCGAACGTGCCAGACGGGGTCGCCATCCTTAACGAGGTGTCCGCCGCCGGATACGCCGGAATCGACCTGGGACCGGTGGGGTTCCTCGGGATCGGTGCCGAGTTGGGCAAACGGCTGGGGGAGCGTGGCCTCGGACTTGCCGGGGCGTATTTGGAGTTCCCGTACGCCGATGCCGCCGCGCTGGACGCGATGATGCCCGAACTGGATGCCATGCTTGACACGTTCGATGCAGTGGCGCCGCACGTTTCCGGCCTGCGCCCTCGTCCCACCATTGCCGACAACGGGAGCGAGGCCCGAAACACCCGACCCGGGTCCGGTGTGCGTAACCCTGGCAGTGGGCACGATGACACCACCTGGGAGCTGTTCGGCGAAGGCCTGCGTCGTGTGGTAGACCGCTGCCGCACCCGAGGCTATGAACCCACCTTCCACCACGAGACCGGGACGTATGTCGAGTCGCCGGCGGAGATCGAGAAGGTGCTATCCCTATCCGACGTCGGACTGTGCCTCGACACCGGCCACTTCCTGATCGGCGGTGGCAACCCCATCACTGCACTCAAGGAATGGTCCTCGCGGATCAACCATGTGCACATCAAAGACGCCAGCCTGGCCGTCTTCGAGAAGATCGTCGAGGATGGCGAGCCGACGATGGCGATCTGGTCGAGGGAGGCCTTTCCGGTGCTCGGCCAGGGAGACGCTGATATCGACGCCCTTCCGGCGACGCTAGCCGAAATTGGGTACCAGGTCTGGCTCATCGTAGAACAGGACATCCTTCCTCAGACGAGGGAACGCTTTCAGCAGGCAATCCAGGATCAGCGGGCTAACCGCGCCTACCTCGCCGAGCGCGGGCTGTGAGCCGCTTGTTCAGGGTCGGCCTGGTCGGGGGAGGCCGTATGGGGCAAACCCACATCCGAGCCCTTGCTGGCTCATCCGCCGTCCAGATCGTGGCTGTGGCCGAGCCGCATGAAGCGACAGCCGGTAAGCTGCGCGACGCTGGTTTGACCGTGCACTCGAGCGTTCCCGCGATGCTGGAGGCGGGGGAAATCGATGGCGTATTGGTGGCGGCTCCGACTGATCAACACCTTGCGATCGTCGATGAGATTGCGAACGCCAGCCTCCCCATTCTCTGCGAGAAGCCGTGCGGTCTCAGTGCTGATCAGGCGCGCCAAGCGGGCGACATCACCTCACAACAGAAAGTGCCGCTTCAGGTGGCCTACTGGCGCCGGTTCGTCCCCGCGCTGCAGGATCTGCAGGGGAGGATTGCCGCGGGTGAGATGGGTGCCGTGCACTTCACGATGTGCGCCCAGTGGGACGAAGCTCCGCCGGCGGCACAGTTCCGCGTTCACAGTGGCGGGATATTTGTGGACATGGGGGTGCACGAGATCGACCAGATCCGCTGGCTTACGGACCAGGAGGTGGCTCACGCCACTGTCTCGACGTTCCCGGCCGTTGCAGATCCGGATGTGGTCGGTGACGCCGATAGCACTCAGGCGCTGCTGACTCTCACGGACGGGAGCGCGGCCGTGGTGTCGCTTGGGCGCTTCTACCCGGGCGGAGACTTGGTCTCAGCTGAGGTCTTTGGAACGCGTGACCATGCGCGCGTCGGCGTTCTCCAACCTTCCGACGGCGAGGCACCACAACTCGAGGCACTGCGCCGGCAGGCGGAGGCATTTGCGCGGTGGGCTCAAGGCGGGTCGCCTGAGGGTGCCTCAATCGAGGATGCAGTAGCCGCTCTCGTCGTGGCTCAACAGCTTTCGGAGACAGCCGGACTGCACGTCCTGGGAAGAGGAGCGTGATGGGTGAGCGTCCCGAGGTTCCGATTGGGGTCGCCGGCTACGGGATCATGGGCAAAGCGCATAGCTAGAAAGTTGGTTGACAGTCGGCTTGCGGCTTCTACGCGACCGCCGCCTGGGAGGTGAGGCCGCAGCGTCGATGCTCCTCCCGGTTCAAGCGCCTGGATGCCCTCGCGACGGGTAAACGGGGCGGCAAGACCGAAGGGTCGCCCTGCCACCAACAGCGCACACGCCGCTCCCCAAATCGCCAATTCAGCGCTCTTCCAGATAACGGGAGAGCTAGCGCCGATTGCCGGTTATCTCTCGCTTGCGGGCGCTCGATATCGCGCGCGGTGGTGGGCGTTATGTGCGGCTATGCCGTGTTGGTGTGGTTCAGCAGCCGCTGAGTGTCCAGGTCCAGTCGGTGACGGTCCAACTCTGTGTGGTCTGTTCTACCGAGACTGCGATAGCGAGACCATCTTGTGGTCTCAGGCCAGGCTCTGACCCGTCCTCCAGTGGTCTGCCGTAGGTAACCGATCCGTCGGGCTCGACCAGTTCGTAGTAGCCGGTCTTCGGCCAGAGGATGGCATCGTCGGTCTTGAGCAGGGCTTCGAATGCTTGGAGCGGGGTGTCGAACAGAGGTCCGTCGGTAACCGTCTGGGCTCTGATCGGCGGATCGATGTCGCAGTGCAGGACTGGCGGTAGCTCGTCTACCGAGAGCGTCTCGAGGATGAGTACGAGGAAGCGGAGTGGGGGAAGACTCCAGTCGAGCACGACTGTGAGCTCGTCGCTGCCTTCTGTAGCTGGTAGCCCCTGTGCACTTGCTCCGCCCTTGACGGGCGGGTGTCCTGGTCTGGGTGTTGTGACGTAGCCGTCGACCTGGACCGCGTCACAAGGTTCTGCCATGTAGGAACTGGGGAGAGCGGCGTTACCGTCGAAAACGAGCGGGACCGAGGTCCCAGCTTCTGTGATCGAGGGAAACGCGGCGAGGAAGCTTGTGGGCGAGACTTGTTGTCGGCTGGCTTCGGCCCAGATCGGACGTTCGCCCCAGACGACATCGGAGGTGTATTCGATGTTGGGTGGCCATCTGAGCTCGACTGATCCGTCTTGTCCTTGCCAGTGGATGACGAGCTGACCTTCTTCGGCAGGGGTGACGGCGTCGGGGCTTGGCCCATCAATGGGCCCGGTGAACGCGTCGGGGCCGATCGCAACGAACGGCATCAAATCGCCGCACAGTCGTGGGCCTGTAGGTGCTGAGCTGGGTGGTGTCGTCGCGCTGGCTGACGTTGTAGAGGTAGTTGACGTGACGGTTTCGGTGAGACTCGGGATCGGGTTGTCACTCGGTGGGGCCGGTTCGAGGCGCGTGGAGCCACCGAACACGGACGCGGTTCCCGCTGCGACCACGGCGACAACGGCGGCTGCAGCGGCGAACTGAGACAAGTGCATTGCAGTGCGTCGTCGTCTACCACGGGTCGCGACGGTCTCGTAGGCGTATGTCGGGTTTGGTTGGACAGCATCCTCGGCGGCGAGGACCTGGCGGATGCGGGCTTCAAGATCCATTTGTGACCTCCTCGCGGAGTTGGTTGAGGGCTCGATTGAGTCGGCTCTTCACGGTCCCTTCGGGAATATCGAGCATATTGGCGGTCTGAGCCGTCGATCGATCGAACAGGTACCGAAAGACAACAACCTCCCGCATCGGCATCGAAAGCGCGGCGAGATGCTGCTCGAGAGCGAATTCCACGCCCGACAAGTGGTCGTTGACGGGCCGGTCACCCACACCCCGGGTCTCTCGGCGTGTTTTACGGAGCCAGCTGCGCGCCCAGTTCAGACCAACGCGATAGACCCAGCCTTCCGGGTTGTCGTATCGCTTGACCGTTCCCCACCTCTGGAAGGCTCGAACCATTGCTTCGTTTGCCGCTTCTTCTGCCAACTCCGAGTCCCGCAGCACCGCTGCGAGGGTCCGGTACAGGTCGTGCCAATGGGCTCGATAGAAACCTTCAAACGATTCCCATTCCAAATGATGTAGCGTCACAGCACCCTTGACCAGTTCAGTTGTTTCCATATCGCCCAGCAGACGCAACACGACCGGATTCGGTTCCATGCTCCCGAACTTGAAGTGACAGCGTTAGCCGAACCCTGATAGAAGTATCGCGCCGTGGCGTCCGATCTACTGGATACGCATATTCGGCGTACTCGGGGTCGCCTGCGATACCTACTCGCGGACGCAACGGACTACTTGGATCTAGGTCCGTGCCAGCCGTAAGGAGTGGCGGTATTCCGATTGGGCAGACGGGCACGACGCACTCAGAGCCCACCACGAATGCGTAGGCTTGCCGAGCGATCGGCGGCGTCTGTCACACCAGGCTCTAGCGGTGGGGCACGAGGAGAATGGCAGGTAGCGGCTCAGCGGCAGTCGGCCTCCGTCGGGCTGAGTGAACCCTCATGTGGCGAGGAGGGCGGCCGCTCGATAACGATCTGGGTGGTACGTGTTCTGGGCAGATCGCCGATACTACCGCCATCTTCCCGACTCATCCTTCTAGATAGAAGCGGCTGGGTGGTCAAGGGCGAGATCACCCGCGACCGAGGGAGCCCGCCTGTCGTGGATCTCTTATTGATAAACGATAAGGATCTTGATATCGTTTATCAATATGGAACATGACAGCGGATACGAACCCGGCTCCAGCATCAGGATTCTCGATCGGATAGTCCGGCTGCTACTCACTGGACTGCTCATGCTCATGGTGGTGCTGGTCCCCATCGCAGCCCTCGCCGTTGCGGGGCGAGGAGACATTGCTCTGAGTGGAACCATCGTCGAGCCCGTGACCATTACGTTCGAAGACGGTCGCTATGTCGGGATCGGTGCCGACGGCGTCGTCAGGGTCTTCGCAAACTTCCCGAACGCAGGCAGCGAGAGCGAGACTGTGAGATCGGGCACTGTCGTTCATGCTGCAATCGAGGTGACCCGAGACGATACGGACTCTCGCCTGATTGTCGTTTGCGCTGCCGGCCTCTTACTTGCATTGGCTTGGGTCGGCCTAGCGTCGATGCGGAGCATCATTGCGGCAGCCCTGGGCGGTCAACCGTTCGCCGATCAGAACCCAAGTCGTATGCGTCGGCTCGCGGGGGCTCTGATCGCCGCGTCGCTGGTCTTGGCTCTCATGCAGTGGCTGCTCAACCGGACACTCGACGCCGATATTGGGCTCCGCATCTCATATGGATGGGCAGTATGGACGCCCGCCTTGGCGGGTGTTGGAGTTCTCGGCTTAGCCGAGCTCTTTGTTGAGGCCGCCCGGCTACGGGAGTTCGAGGAATCGACGATCTGACATGCCAATCAATATCGGTCTCCACAAGGTCCTTGCCGATCGCGGTATGAGTCTCACCGAGCTTTCCGAGCGGGTGGGCATCACCATCGCCAATCTCTCGATACTCAAAACAGGCAAAGCCAGGGCGATTCGCTTCACCACACTCGATGCAATCTGTACCGTGCTCGAATGCCAGCCCGGGGACATCCTCAGCTACGAGATCACCCTGAGCCGACATGAAATCGACCAACCCGAACCGGGGTGACACCCAGAGCGTCGGCCAAGACCCATCGAACCAACACCTAGCGCCCAGCGGCAGAGTCACGCCAAGGTCCCACCGTTCAATCGATATGCGTGATAACGCCCACTTTGCCGAGTGCACCCTATCGGCACGTCGGCGGGCGGGGTGTCGGACACGCACCGTGATGGCGGTGATCCTCTAGATGCTCCGATCTGCCGGTTGGCGTTCGTTGATTTCTCTGCGGCGCTTTCATTGCCCATTGCTGGAAGTCCTCCGGAGCCACACCCTCGGGCGGAACCGCCTGGCGGTGCCAGAGCTCGCGGGTGAGCTCTTGGCGAAGACGATCCAATTCGACGTCGGATCGTTGCTGTCGTCTCCACATCGTGTCGACACGCAGGTGGGGTCCGTCGGGCGGATCCCCGTATATGAGTTCGAGATGGGTCAGCCCCGATGACGATGAATGACCGTGCCCTCCAACAGAGCGCTGTCCCGTCCATCTCACCAGCCCATGCACCGGTCCTGGGGCCGACTGCACCATTCGCATCAGCTGTGCGGATTCCAGACCCTCGGCTCGCGCCGGGCTCACTGTGCGGACCAGATCGACCCACAAGCCATCTCGCCCCAGCCGACGCAGCGCCGTGGCGAGGAACACCAGCCACACCAACAGCAAACAAACCACCACCACCAGCCACCACGACCAACCGAAGATCAGCTGCAACACGACACCCATCGCGATTCCGACGACGGTTGCGCCCAGCCAGAACACCGGCACCGGTTCGGCAGTCCGATGCGCTCTCACGACACCTAGCATCCGTACCGGCCACGACCACCACGACCGACGACCGCCGGCCTTGACCCACAGCGCCGCCGATGACCCCTGCAGCCATGCATGATCATTCGGACACTGCAGCGTCGATCGGGGGGCTTGGCCATCAAAGAGCCAACCCCTCACGCGGGCCCACCGGTTCGGGGTGGCGACGATCCGCCCCTCCAAACCGCAAACGTGACAGAGACAACCACCAACTGTTGTAACCCACCTGGCTCGGCCGCTTGATCGCATCCAGCCAGTATGCCACCCAACCCAGATCGCCCAATATGAGTGATAACAAGCCGATCCCGAAACCACGCCGAACGGCACTGATGAGTGCAAGGCGATGGATACTCACGGTGATGGTTCCCTCGCCGCTGTCGGCGATCGTGCCGCTCCGTCCGGCCGGATTCAGGGAACCGCATGGCGGCTAGCGTCAGGGGAACTTGCGGACGGAGTGGAGCGTCTTATGGGTATGTTCCGGCTATTGGTGGCTGTCGCGGTGATGCTGGTTGTGACAGCTTGTGGTCCTGCTGTGGTTGTTGATGAACCCGCGGACCCGAGCGCGGCGGTGAATGACCCGAGTGCTTCCCCCGATGGGAGAAGCACTCTTGTTGAGAATTCGGCGACGGTTCCGCCCGCCGTCACAACGCTGCCGCCGACCTCGAGCACCGTCGAGGTTGCCGATGAGTTCATGTGGCCCGGAACGGACCCCGATGGCTACGCAGTGGTTTATGGCGATCGGGTGGAGGTCGTCGATCCGGACGGGATCACCATCCTCGATATTGCTGGGGTGCGATCAGGGGCGATGGTGGGCGACCAGTTTGTGTATGCGCTTCAGGGGTTTTTCGGCACGTGGGTGTGGCCCGAGCGGCCCGGGCTAGAGGGGCCCCAACCAGCCGGGGGTGAGAAGGTCAGCATGTTGATCGGTCAGGCTGGCACCGAGATTCACACCTGGTTCCATAATGTCGCCGTGATCGACGGCCGTCCGACGGTCATCTACAGCGAGATCGAGACCGAAGCCGAGGGCCAGCCGGAAAGGGTGATGCTTTACGATCTGGAGACAGCCGAGATCCGTCAGCTGTTTGACAGGGTCTCCCGCCGTCCAGGCCTCTCGGGCGAGGAGCAAGAGGCGTGGATAGCGTCGGCATCTTTTGGGGGAGACCGTTTTGTAGTCCTGCTCGGGTTCGGGGATAGCACCTGGCTCGAGTGGTACGACATCAACGGGCAACCTATCGATGATCCCTTTGACCAAAGCGTCTTCCCAGGTGAAGTCGCCGAAGCTCTTCTCTCACCGACGGGGGAGACACTCGCAGTCACCATTGAGACCGGGCTACACCAACCCATCAGGGAACTGCTCGTGATCGAAACAAGCGGCGACATGGTGGGCGACTGGAGGATCGAAGACCCGACGGCATCGCTCTATGGACTCGATACTGATGGACGCTATGTCACTGCTGGGCTCATGAGCGAAGCCAATCCCAGCGGCATGATCATCGTCGACCTCGCTGACAGCCAAGCGAACCATCTATCCACGCCGGCCCGGATAGCCATGGATCGAACGTTTTTTGCTTGTCGCCCGATTCCTCCGACCACCCTTCCAGATGGAACACCAGTAGGAGAAGCTCGTCTGCAAGAAGGGGACTACGGACCGCTGGCGGTTTGGGGAGAAAGCTCCCAATACCCGGTGCATCAGGGATTCGGCTACACCGTGTTTGATGCCTCCGAACTGGGTGACGGCCCAACCACAACCGTACGGGGCAACAACGCCGTCATAGTGCCAATTGGTGACGGACACGTGGGACAGATCGCTGTCGTATGGGCCGAGAACAGCTGCGTCTACACAGTCTGGGTCGGGCCCGGCCTCACCCTCGATGACGCGATTGCCTATGCGGAATCGTATTAGCAGCGCCAAAGACAACCATGCCGCAGCGAGCCCCTAAGGACAGACTCGGCGTCTGGGTTGGCGCCAAGCCTCGACTGCCGTGACCACCCAGCAGTCACTCGATTCGCTTGCTGATCGCTCGAGGAAGCCAAAGGGCGAAGCAACTCGAGATCCATGACCAAACAACGAGGACCGATCACCAAATATGGGCGATATCGCCCCTCCGACCAAGCCACGCATAACGGCACTGTTGCGTGCGGGGTCGTGACCACGCACCGTGGCGCCAGGCTTGATCGAAACCGACGGCGTTTTGTCGGTGGGCTCACAGAGACGCCTGCCTCACTCTCCCTCCGAACGCCGTCGGATGATGCCTGAGCATTCGCACCCTTGGTATAGGTACGGTTACCGGTTTGGCGCACAGTGAGTTATGCAGACCTTATGGGCGGACACGATAAGACGCATAAGGTGCGGTAAGGTCTGTTCACCTGATGGACGAACTTGGCAACCCATAAGACCGGGTCCCGGGACTTCTCCGCCCGCTTTGCTTGGCCATGATGAATTGATTGACCGATGCGTCACACCCTTGTTCTAACCTTCACCGCAGGCCGACCTCACCCATATCTCCCTGATAGCGCGCCATAACGCCCGCGTCGCCAACCCGTCCCCGATCGGCACGTCCATGTGCGGGGCTGCATAGGCACCCTTCAGTAGTGGCATCTAGTATGTGGTCACGATGTGGAATTGGATTGCTTTTCTCGGACCGCCGATCCTGGTGATTGTCATCGCCCGACGACTTCGCAGAAGACAAGACGACATCGACGCTGTGTTCGATCAGGAGCAACAGGACCCCCCGATCGGTGATTACCTTGGTCGCCTGGGTGGCGGCAAGATGGGCTGAGCTGGGAGCCGACCTGTTCCCGATCACCAAATCCCGGACACGAACGCCCACTTCGCCAAGTGCCCGGAAACGGCACCGACAGGATCGCCGCACAGGATCGCCGCTGAAGCTCGGCCGATGCCGCGTTGCGTGGCGGGCTTATCCCGGTCTTCTGTTCCGCTACTACTCAGACCCTCATATGCTGATACGAGAGGTGTGTACAGGCGTCTTGACTGACAGGAGCTAGTCATGGGTGAAGCTGAATACGGCGGGAGAGGCGTTCCCGATCGAATCATCGGGCGACTCCGAGAGACCATGACAATCGACAGGGTCTACGGTGAACCCATCGAAAGAGACGGCGCCACGATCATTCCGGTGGCGTCGATTCGGATGGGTGGCGGCGGAGGCGGTGGCGGAGGCACCGACAATGACGCCTCCGGCTCAGGCGAGGGCGGAGGGTTCGGTGCCGTGGCTCGACCCGCAGGTGCCTACGTCATCAAAGAAGGCAGCGTCCGCTGGAAGCCTGCCCTCGATATCACCCGGCTCGTGGTGGCGGTGAACCTGACGGCAGTGGCCTACTTCTTCTTCGTATGGCGAATCGAACGAGCCAAAGCCAAACACCGTTAGCCGAACGCCGCCGCTCGGTGCCTGCGACGCGCGTCCATCATGATCAGCGGTTGGCGGCCGGCCCAGCTCCTTCGGGAAGGAGCGACCACCATTTGGTCAGCCCACGATGGGCACACCGGGCACCACCAGCAGCCTCTCCAGAGGTGCTCAACTCTTCGTCAACCTCCCGCCCCGATCACCAATTCTGGTGCATAACGATCGTTCCCTCGAGTGTCCCCGAACGGCACATGTCGCTCGGTCAGACGAACACCCACCGTGACGGTCATCAGCGGATGATCCGCCCGATCTGCCGGATACTGAGCGCTGGCGGGTGCGCCGTAACGTGCGGGGTCGTGAGTGATATGGGCAACTCATCTGGCGCTGCCCCCTTCAGGGCACGGATTGGTGGTGGTCAGCGTTGCGTTTCAGGGGAAGAGCTGTTCGATGTAGCTGTACTGGCAGAGGGTCGCGATTGCCGCATCCTCTGTATCGCCAAACGCGACGGTGTATCCGCTGGAGAAACCGCTCCCATCGGGGTCGACCGACCAGGTCACATCGTTGAGTCCCCGTGACTGCATGCATTCCGCCATGGCTGCCACGGCTTGCTCCAGCTCTTGGAGAGTAACGATCCCGTCAGCGAGAATCTCATTTTGGAGATCAACACCTTCTTGTATGAGTTCCGACGGGACGGCGACCGTCGTCGCCACACTGGCACCCTCACCAACGGGTAGATCGGATGCAGATGTTTCGGACTCGTTGGAACGGATTTGCTCAGGCAGGTCCAGGTTGTAAAAGAACTGCCAAACAGCACCGCGTACGTCGTCTTGTTCCACACTCATCGCTGGCAGATCGCCATAGCCCCCGCCAAGGCGGGGACCGTTCGATCCAACGGCCACGACCACGAAGTCGAGTCCGCCAACCTGCTCTTGGAAAACCGGTGCCTCATCTCGGTCGGTGAACGCGACCTGGGCGTAGCTGGCGGCCACATCTGGGCGCTGATCGAGAACTGCAAGAGTGTCGCGGTCACCCGCGGCATGATCACGCGCCTGCTTGTGTGCAGTCGCTTCGTCGAAGAACTCGACACCTGTCGCCGGTCCGTAGTTGGCGACAACGTCGCCGAATTCGTCAAGCTGGGCATCGGTCAACTCGCCGGGAGAAAACACAACAGTGACGCGAGCCACCATGGGTGCCGGTGATTCGGCAATGGGACCGGGGCCGACCGTAGAGGAGCTGGTTCGCACTAACCACAAGGCACCCCCGACCGCGACCAGAACCAGCACTGCCGCCGCCATGGCTGCGAAGAGGCCACTCGGTGACCTGCGTTCGTTCACCGATCGGGGTGTCGGTACCGCCAGTTCTGCCCATTCCGGAGACAAGGGGCTGTCGTCGACCATCTTTTCGAATACATGACGGACTACGTCTCGAATCTCTGTGTCACTGGTCGGCATCAAGTACCCCTCTCAGCTTCTCTCTCGCCAGATGCAAATAGCGACGCACCGTTCCCGGACGCATCCCGAGCAACTCGGCGATCTCGCTGCTCGTCATTTCTCCCCAATACGCCAAGAAAATGACGGCACGCTGCCGCGGCGGCAACTCAGCCACAGCCTCACCAATCCGATAATCGACGAGACGGTCGTAATGCGGCTGAATAGCCGTCGAGCTGACTCGCCGCTTACGGATCACCGAGCGTGACTCGTTAAGCACAGCCTTCATCAGATACGACCTCGGTTCTCGCAAACCAGCCAACGAACGACCTGATGCCAACACCCGGGTTACGACACTCGACACGACGTCTGGTGCGTCATCCCGACCAACCAGCACACGCGCGAACCGAATCAGCTCATCACGGTGTTTCTCATACACTTCGGTGTCGCCTATCACACTGGTAACACGCACGGGAACCTCGAAGTGTTGCACTGGACCCAGACCACACAGGTAGCCATGCCGCACCTAACACCAATTCGGGAGCCATAACAAGCGCCACGGTGATCCACCCCGAGCGGCACTTCGAGGGGCGGCAAAGCGAACACTCACCGTGATGATTGTCATGCTGCTGGATGCGTCCTATTTGCCGGGTATCTCTCGCGCGTGTGCGCGACATCACTCTTGCTGGTGGGTGATCTGTGATCTCACGGGGCAGATCGCAGGTCTAGTCAGTCAGCTAGAATATGCCAGAACATGGGACGACCTGCACGTGAACTCATCCAGCAAGCGCTGATTACCTCGGTCGCGGTCTCACTTGCCGTCGCGGTAATTGTCGCATTCGCCAACGTCCTCGCAGTTCCAACCTGAGACAACTCACTTGAAAGCTGCACGGCTGACCGAGCGCCGATCACTAGCTATGGGCGATAACGACCTTTGACCCAAGCCACGCATACCGGCACCTCCGCGAGCGGGGTTTCGAACGCTGTCGGTCATCTGGGGTGTCGTTTGGAGTGTCGATACGCGGTATCGGGCAAGTCCGGATGGAACTTGTGGGAGGGGTGCGGGCATTCCTTGGACAGGGGGTACGGTGGATGTTTCTCGGGAGGTTTAGCTGTTGGACAATCCGGTTGGCGACTCCTATGACTGGCCGTTGGCTGTGGGAGGCGATCACGAGGCGTTTGGGCGGGTCTTTGACCGTCACGCCGATCTTATCTATCGGTTCGTGAGACGTCGTACTGGTGACGAGGACCTTGCGGAGGAGATAGCCGCGCAGGTGTTTCTCGAGGCGTGGCGTCAACGCCGGAAGGTGCAGTTGTTGGGTGGTTCGCTGCGCTCGTGGTTGTTGGGTGTCGCGGGGAACCTGGTGAGACGGCATTGGCGGAGCCTGGAACGCAAGAGAAGGGCAATCAAGCGTCTCCCGCTACCGGTCCCCGAGAGTGACCACGCCGACGGGGTAGCGCGACGTCTCGATAGCCAACAGAGAATCGCCGGGCTGCGTGCCCAGCTTGAGACGATGCCACGCGCACAGGTCGAGGTGTTGTTGTTGTGGGCGTGGGAGCAGCTCAGCTATGACGAGAT
>RCNF010001276.1_pt1 | contig 13264 bp, 9 predicted proteins | sample 2041311 | NCBI WGS metagenome assembly RCNF01 (sample SAMN09708228, study PRJNA481090) | Marine sediment metagenome, whole genome shotgun sequencing project. | biome: marine sediment; feature: ocean; material: sediment; isolation source: Sewage treatment plant 2 marine sediment (STP2) ... | reverse complement strand
TCCAGAAAATGACCGAAAGATTTTCATCAATGGATTGCGACCTTGAAGTTAACTAGTTGTATGTTTCAAAGAGTAACATATATGTTGTGTATTCAACAGGCTATTACGATTATGTGATGCTTGAGGAACTCATTGATGAACTGTTAATGCCGACGCTTCCCGAATCAATTAAAGAAGAATTCGAACTTGTGGATACGCTTAGTCTCGAAGATTATCAAAAGAAAACCGTGACTGAATGGATACTTCAAAACTATGTGGATTCTATGGATGAGAACCAGAAACAAGCAATAGCAAAAGCGATCGTAAGACAAACAGAGAGAACAATCATACATAGAATAAGCATTGCCGATGGTGAGATACAATATGAGGCACAGGGCAGTATACCTGGATTTGTTCAAAATCAGTTTTCCTTAAGTGAATATGATGGGCACCTGCGAGTTTCTACAACTGTGGAAGGATGGATGGTAAGATATTATCTTTCTAATATTGAATCACAGAATAACGTGTATGTTTTAGATATGGATTTAGAAATTGTAGGCAGTTTAGAGGATCTGGCATCTGGAGAGCAAATATACGCTACGCGATTTATTGGAGACAAATGCTACTATTCCTTATTCTTGGGTATGGTTATTTGTTTTTCAGAAAAGTAAGTGTAGTAACTCTTTATATCATTTTATTTTGTGCGCTCAAAAGCGTATGAATATTATTTTACTCAAGATTGATTAGTTTCACTACTTAACAAAACCTACACGACTTTCGTTACGAGGGTGGAGCCCCCATAAACAGTGGGTCTCAGATTACACTGATAAGCCACAAATATAAAAATAGCCCAAGCCAACAAGCTAGGGCCACCTGACTCAACTGGTACAGGTTAACCAATAAGGGCTGAACCCCGCGTAATACGTGGCTTTTCACTATCATGAGGAAAATATTGTTCAAGAGTCGGCAACGCCGAGAAGGGGTATAAATGGTGGGCCTGGAAGGACTCGAACCTTCGACCTGCCGATTATGAGTCGGATGCTCTAACCAACTGAGCTACAGGCCCTGATTGTTGAGTATTCTTAAAGGGTTGTTACGTGTTGCTGAGAATATTCGGCTAGCGCCTCAAATGCTCAAACTCTGTGCTACCGCACCCCGCTCCAGGCCCTAAATGAAGACGCGTATTCTATAGCGCTTTGGGCCTGATGTCAGTAGTAATTTATTACTGAGTCGAGGTTTTAATCTTCGTCGTCACCGAGGAAGCTGCGCAGGTTTTCCGCGCGGCTTGGGTGGCGGAGTTTACGCAGAGCTTTGGCTTCGATCTGGCGTATGCGTTCACGTGTGACGTCAAACTGTTTGCCGACTTCTTCCAGGGTATGGTCGGTATTCATATCGATACCAAAACGCATACACAGAACTTTTGCTTCACGTGCGGTCAGGGTGGTGAGAATTTCGCGGGTTGATTCACGCAGTGATTCACCGGTGGCTGAGTCCATGGGTGCCATGATGTTCAGGTCTTCGATAAAATCACCAAGATGTGAATCTTCGTCGTCGCCAATCGGGGTTTCCATGGAGATGGGTTCTTTGGCAATTTTTAGTACTTTTCGTACCTTGTCTTCAGGCATTTCCATTTTTTCTGCCAGTTCTTCCGGTGTCGGCTCGCGACCCATTTCCTGAAGCATCTGGCGGAAGATGCGATTGAGTTTGTTGATGGTTTCAATCATATGTACCGGGATGCGAATGGTGCGTGCCTGGTCAGCAATCGAGCGTGTGATTGCCTGACGGATCCACCAGGTTGCATAGGTGGAAAATTTGTAACCACGGCGATACTCGAATTTGTCGACGGCTTTCATCAGGCCAATGTTGCCTTCCTGGATTAAATCGAGGAACTGCAGGCCGCGGTTGGTGTATTTTTTCGCTATAGAGATAACCAGTCGTAAGTTGGCTTCAACCATTTCTTTTTTAGCGCGACGTGCTTTGGCTTCGCCAATCGACATTTTACGATTGATTTCTTTAATGTCTGAAATGGTCAGGCCAAATTCTTTTTCGATCACGGCCAGTTTTTGCTGGTTGATTTTGATTTCGGGCGCAAGTTCTTTTAGTTTTTCTGAGTACTCGTGGCCTTTGCAATATTTATCAACCCATTTGGTGTTGACTTCATTTTGCGGGAAGGTGGTAATCATTATCTTGCGTGGCATGTGTGCTTTGTTGACAGCAAGGCCAAGGATATGTCTTTCCAGCTTACGCACGCGGTTAATAGTGTGGTGAAGGTCGATGGTTAAGCGATTGACCAGTGCCGGTGTATATTTGAATTCAAGAAAAGCACTCGCCATGGCAGTACGTGCTTTGGTGATTTCTTCAGCGGTGCTGTCTTTTTTATCTATGATGCTCTGGCAGCGAGTATGTGCGCGTTTTAATTTGACAAATATCTTTTTAACTTTTTCGATATCCGGGCCGGTATCAGAAACTTCTTCTTTTATTACGGGTTTACCAGCTGCAGCCATTTCAGCTTCTTTAGCTGCTCTGATCAGTGCTTCTTCGGCAAGCTGATCAAGTTCTTCATCGCTTTTGTGGAAATCGACAATTAACTCGTTAAGGCGGGTCTCACCAGCCTGTACTTTTTCCCATACATCAATCGTTTTGCTGACGGTTTTAGGGTTGGTCGCCAGTGCCTGCAGTACCTGTTTTAAGCCTTCTTCGATGCGTTTGGCAATTTCGATTTCGCCTTCACGGGTCAGCAGTTCAACACTGCCCATTTCGCGCATGTACATGCGGACTGGATCAGTGGTGCGGCCAAGCTCGCTTTCGATTGATGCCAGTGCGGCCACGGCTTCTTCCGTGGTTTCTTCATCATCATCACTGACTGAGGCGTCACTTAGTACCAGCGATTCAGCTTCAGGTGCCGTGTCCAGTACCTTGATGCCCATATCATTAATGGTGTTGATGATATCTTCAATTTGAGATGGGTCGACAATACCTTCAGGCAAATGGTCGTTGACCTCGGAATAGGTGAGGTAGCCTTGCTCTTTTCCTTTAGCGATAAGAGTTTTAAGACGTGATTGTTTGTCTTGTTCCAAGATTGGAGATGCCATAGAATTGCCCATAAAAAAATATACTCGAAATAGTCAGCGTAATGATAGTCTGCCAATATGTTGTCTGGTGTGACCAGTAATTCGACCTGGGCTAGAGTTAAAAATTCCAGAACAGATAATCTGGTGCTCTAATTCCCGGACGCAATCCGCCATTTTAACATTAAATGGTGATTATTTCTATAATTTCAAGACCAGGAAGGGTTTGATTCGCTATGGAGTTGGCATGATTTTCTCCGGATAATGATGGTTTCTGCCTGTGGCATTGCGCATAGGCAACATAAGTTGTCTGGAAATAATGAAAAGCACGGTTTTTAACCGATTAATGCGGCAGGTCTGGCAATGCTGGTCTATCGAAATGCAACTAAACAAAGAGATTAAGTAAATGGTATCACTTGAAACCCCGGTATGTGAATTTGATAAAGCAATTGAGGATTTTTCTTTGCCTGGTATTGATGGCAAGATATGGACGCCTGAAACGTCGCGTGGTGAAAAGGGCTTGCTGGTCATGTTTATCTGTAATCATTGCCCTTATGTGAAATCAATACGCGAACGTATTGTGCGTGATGCCCGGGAGTTGATGGAATATGGTATTAACAGCGTTGCCATTATGTCGAATGATCCTGCGGAATACGAAGAGGACTCATTCGAAAATATGCAAAAAGTAGCACAGGATTTTGCTTTTCCGTTTCCTTATTTGCTGGATGAAACGCAACAGGTAGCAAAAGCCTATGGTGCGGTGTGTACCCCGGATTTTTTTGGCTATAACGATAAAATGTTATTGCAGTATCGCGGTCGTTTAGATGAAAGCCGCAAAGAAACCGCTGCGGCCGATGTTAAGCGTGATTTATTTGATGCCATGAAGCAGGTTGCGCAGACTGGTCGAGGGCCTGAGCAGCAAATACCGGGCATGGGTTGTTCGATAAAGTGGAAAGCGGCTTGAAGGGTATACCCCTGGGCCTTTATTCGATTATAGCCAATTCACCTGTAGCTATAGCTATGCTTTAATTACGGGCGTCCTGTCCTGCACCCTACGGGCTCGCTTCGCTCATGTAAAATCCTTCCTGCGATTTTATCGGCGAATCGGCCAAGCTGACTCGCTGAGATTTCCCCAGCTACTGCTTTCCTATGAAATATCCGGGTTAGCGTCATTGTCAGCATGGTTGTATCCGTTATATAGGTATTAAAAATATAGGAGTTAGTGGTAATTAATTTCACTTTTATTGATTTATGCCCTGAAAGTTACCTGTAACATTATTAAAATACCCTGCTTGTCTGGAGCTAAATATAAGGTGCTGAAAAAATAGTGCTTCAGCGGGATTGCAATGTTGCTTGCCGGGAGAGGAATGGTTGCATGTGAGCCTGGCAACGACCAGGTATCTCCAATGGGAGTGCCAGCTATTGTCACAGCTGCTTGCTCATTAGCTTGAATTAGGGGAAAATACGCGCCTCTCGATGCTCTCTGGCATGGCAGTTTATAAGCTGTTTTTGGTGCTTTAGTCATTGATTTCAATAGAATTTATGTTGCTTCGCAGGTGCTGTATTTGGCCTGTTGTGGTGGCTTTTCAGTTACAAAAACTTAATCGGAGAGCACTATGCCTTCACGTAAAGACCTAGCAAATGCCATTCGTGCCCTGAGTATGGATGCCGTACAACAAGCAAATTCCGGTCACCCCGGTGCGCCAATGGGTATGGCAGATATCGCAGAGGTACTGTGGAATGATAATTTAAAACACAACCCGGCCAATCCCAAGTGGACTGATCGCGACCGTTTTGTTCTTTCTAATGGTCATGGCTCAATGCTGATTTATTCATTGCTGCACTTAAGCGGTTATGATCTGAGCATTGATGATCTGAGAAACTTTCGCCAGTTACATTCTAAAACGCCGGGTCACCCCGAGTATGGTTATGCGCCTGGTGTTGAAACCACTACAGGCCCTTTAGGTCAGGGTATAACGAATGCTGTTGGCATGGCGATTGCTGAACGTGCTTTAGCGGCTGAGTTTAATCAGGGCGGCCATGACATCGTTGACCATAATACTTATGCGTTCCTGGGTGATGGTTGTTTGATGGAAGGTATTTCTCACGAAGCCTGTTCACTTGCTGGTACGTTAGGTTTAGGCAAGCTGATTGCATTCTGGGATGACAATGGTATCTCTATTGACGGCCATGTTGACGGCTGGTTCACAGACGATACGCCTAAGCGTTTCGAGGCATACGGCTGGCATGTTATTGCTGACGTAGATGGGCATGACCCTGAAGCTATTGCTAAAGCAATGGAGTTTGCCAGGGCAATGACTGATAAACCAACCATGATTTGCTGCAAAACCACCATCGGTTTTGGTTCGCCTAATAAAGCAGGCAGCCATGCCTGTCATGGTGCGCCACTGGGTCAGGAGGAAATTAACCTGACTAAAGCGGCTTTAGGCTGGGATCACGAAGCTTTCGACGTACCTGCTGATATTTATGCCGGTTGGGACGGTAAAGCAAAAGGTGCTTCTGCTGAAGCAGCATGGAATGAAAAATTTGCTGCCTATGAAACCACGAATCCTGAGCTTGCTGCTGAATACCAGCGTCGCATGTCAGGTGAGTTGCCAGCAGACTGGTCTGCGCAGGCTGATGCATTCATTCAGTCGGTCGTTGATGAAAAGAAAACGACAGCAACACGTCATGCATCTCTCGCATCTATTGAAGGTTTCACAAAAATATTACCTGAAATTTTCGGCGGTTCGGCAGACCTGGGTTGTTCTAATATGACTGAATGGTCTACTTACAAGCCCATGCGTGCTGCTACCCCAGACAGTAACTACATCAACTACGGTGTACGTGAATTTGCAATGTCAGCCATTATGAATGGTATTGCTCTGCACGGCGGCCTGATTCCATTTGGTGCGACCTTCCTGATGTTCTCGGAATATGCGCGTAATGCATTGCGTATGTCTGCACTGATGAAGATTCAAAGTATTTTTGTTTACACGCATGACTCAATCGGTCTGGGTGAAGACGGTCCTACGCACCAGGCAGTTGAGCAGATACCAACATTACGCATGATTCCAAATATGGATGTATGGCGTGCCTGTGACACGGTAGAAAGTGCCGTTAGCTGGCGAGCAGCACTGGAGAGGAAAGATGGTCCAGCATGTCTTATTTTCTCTCGTCAGAACCTGGATTACCAGGAGCGTACTGCAGAGCAGGTCGCTAACATTTCCAGGGGCGGTTATGTGCTGAAAGATTGCGATGGTACGCCTGATGTAATCATTATTGCTACTGGTTCAGAAGTTGCCCTGGCAATGGGTGCGGCCGAGCAAATTACAGATAAGAAAGTACGTGTTGTTTCAATGCCTTCTACTAATGTATATGATGCGCAAGATGATGCTTATAAAGAATCTGTACTGCCTGCAGCGGTAACTGCGCGTGTTGCTGTTGAAGCAGCGGTTACCGATGGCTGGTATAAATATGTTGGTTTGAATGGCGCTGTTGTTGGTATTGATCGCTTTGGCGAATCAGCACCTGCGCCACAGCTGTTTGAATACTTTGGCTTTACTGTTGATAACGTGGTTGAAGCAGTAAACAGCGTAGCTTAAAAGCCAGTCAAGCAATTAGCCGCGGAACAATGCAAATAGCGCAAAGATTAAGATTAAAGTTATTTCTTTGCGTTATTTTTGCGTCCTTCGCGGTAAAGAGTTTTTAATTTTTATATATTTTTAATTTAAGATTTGGAGAAATAAAATGACAATAAAAGTCGGTATTAACGGTTTTGGCCGTATTGGTCGTATGGCATTTCGTGCGATTGCTAAAGACTTCCCGGAAATTGAAGTTGTAGGTATTAATGACCTGCTAGACGCTGATTACCTGGCGTACATGCTTAAATACGATTCAGTACACGGCAACTTTGCTGGTGACATCGCGGTAGACGGTAACAACCTGATCGTAAACGGTAAAACAATCCGTTTGACTGCAGAGCGTGATCCAGCTGATCTTAAATGGGGTGACATTAACGCTGATTTAATTATCGAGTGTACTGGTTTCTTCTTAACTGAAGAAAGCTGTCAAAAACACATCGATGCAGGCGCTAAGAAAGTTGTTCAATCTGCCCCTTCTAAAGATAGTACACCGATGTTTGTATACGGTGTTAACCACAATGAATATGCTGGTCAGGCAATTGTTTCAGCTGCATCTTGTACAACTAACTGTTTAGCACCTGTAGCTAAAGTTATCAATGACAAGTGGGGCATCAAGCGTGGCCTGATGACTACTGTACATGCTGCAACTGCTACACAGAAAACGGTTGACGGTCCTTCTATGAAAGACTGGCGCGGTGGTCGTGGTATTTTAGAAAATATCATCCCGTCTTCTACTGGTGCTGCTAAAGCAGTTGGCGTTGTTCTTCCCGAACTTAACGGCAAATTAACCGGTATGGCTTTTCGTGTACCAACTTCAGACGTTTCTGTTGTTGACTTAACTGTTGAGTTAGAAAAAGAAGCTTCATACGCAGAAATTTGTGCTGAATTGAAAGCTGCGGCCACCTCTGGTGACATGAGCAAAACGCTGGGTTACACCGATGAGAAAGTCGTTTCAACTGATTTCCGTGGTAATAGTTTCTCTTCTATTTTTGACGCAGAAGCCGGTATTGCTCTTGACGGTACATTTGTGAAGCTGGTTTCATGGTATGACAATGAGTACGGCTACACCTGTAACATGCTTCGCTTCGTCGAGCACGTGTCTAAGTAAGGATCTTTTGTCCGGGAGCGGCGTTGCGGCTCAAATTTAAAATACTCACGTACTATTGTACGCTCCGTTTTTAAATTCGAACCGCGCCTTGCTCGCGAACAAAATCTCCTCACTTATACAGTGAAGGTTTTAAAACCCAGCCCGGTTATGTAACTGGGCTGGTGTTTTTATAAAAAAAAGTATTGTTTGTTAAGTTAATAATTATTTAACAAACCGTATTTCCGTATTTTATTTTAAGCAATTAAGTATTTTTTGGAGTTTTTAATCATGGCATTCATCAAGCTGACAGATTTAGATTTAGCCGGTAAGCGCGTTTTAATTCGTGCCGACCTCAACGTGCCGGTAAAAGATGGCAAGGTAACTTCTGATGCGCGTATTACTGCATCGATGCCAACAGTCGAGCACTGCATGAAAGCAGGTGCTTCTGTAATGGTTATGTCTCATCGTGGACGCCCGGAGGAGGGTAAGGTTGATGATGAAAACTCTATGTTGCCTATTGCTGAAGTTATGTCTGCAAAATTAGGAACGGATGTTCGTCTGGTTAAAGATTATCTGGATAAGGCACCAACCGTTGCTGCTGGTGAGTGTGTATTGCTGGAAAACGTTCGTTTTAATGCGGGCGAGAAAAAAGACGACGAAACCTTATCTAAAAAATACGCTGCATTATGTGATGTTTTCGTGATGGATGCATTTGGTACTGCGCATCGTGCACAGGCTTCAACACATGGTGCGGGTAAATTTGCACCGCTGGCATGCGCTGGTATATTGCTTTCTGGTGAGCTGGACAGCCTGGCAAAAGCTTTAGCTAATCCCGCTCGTCCGATGGTAGCAATCGTTGGTGGTTCTAAAGTTTCAACCAAGCTGACAGTACTGGAAGCTCTGTCTGAAAAAGTTGACCAGTTGGTTGTTGGTGGCGGCATCGCTAATACCTTCCTTAAAGCGATGGGTAATAACGTAGGTAAATCTTTATGTGAAGAAGATCTGGTTGATACCGCAAAAGCGCTGATTGAAAAAATGAATGCACGTGGTGCAAGTATTCCAATTGCGACTGATGTTGTTTGTGCAAAAGAATTTGCAGAAGATGCAGAAGCAACATTAAAAGATGCTGGTGATGTAGTAGATGACGATATGATTTTTGATATTGGTCCTGATTCTGCCAAAGTGCTGGCTGAGATTATTAAAAATGCAGGCACTATCGTATGGAATGGTCCTGTAGGTGTTTTTGAGTTTGACCAGTTTGGTGAAGGCACTAAAACGGTTTCAATGGCAATTGCAAACAGTAAAGGATTCAGCCTTGCTGGCGGCGGCGATACTATCGCGGCCATTCAGAAATACGATATCTATGACAAGGTTTCATACATATCTACAGCTGGCGGTGCTTTCCTGGAGTATCTGGAAGGTAAAACATTACCCGCTGTTACGATGCTCGAAGAGTGTGCGGCAAAACAATAACTAATCATCTCGCCTCTGCGTAGCGTCAGGACTGCGTTGGAAAATGGTCATTTACGTTTGTAAACTCACATTTTCCGCCTTGTCCTGTCGTTACGCAAAGACAATCTGAATAGTTATAAGTAGTTATTGAATATTTTTTTTATAAACGCGTTTTTTTAGAGGTTAAAAAACAAAACATCAATGCGCAGGACTAAAATAGTTGCGACTTTAGGGCCGGGTTCCAGTTCATCTGAAGTGATTCTTCAGATGATAGACGCAGGTGTTGATGTATTTCGTTTGAATTTCTCGCATGGTTTGTATGAAGAGCAAAAACATCGTGTTGAGCTGATTCATCAATGCAGTGAAAAAACAGGGCGTATTGTCGGGATACTGGCAGATTTACAGGGGCCGAAAATACGTACCCATAAATTTAAAGACGGACAGGTTCAGTTAATTCGCGGCGAGACGTTTATACTCGACGCTGCCCTGGGTAAAGATGAAGGCACGCAAGCGCGTGTTGGTATAACTTATAAAGGCTTGCCCGAAGATGTTAAAAGTGGTGACGTATTATTGCTTGATGATGGCCGTGTTGAACTTGTCGTTGCTGAGGTTGTGGATGAAGAAATTCGCTGCATAGTTGAATATACCTGTGTCTTATCCAACAACAAGGGTATTAATTTAAAAGGCGGTGGCTTATCAGCACAGGCATTAACCGATAAAGATAAAGCAGATTTAAAATCGGCAGTGAGTCTGGGTGTTGATTATGTCGCTTTGTCTTTTGCCAGAACCGCGGCAGATGTAAAGCAGTGCCGCGAACTGGTGAGAGCTGAAGGCAGCGATGCGGGTATTGTAACTAAAGTTGAACGTGCCGAAGCAATAGAAAATATTGATGAGATAGTCGAAGCGTCTGATGTCATCATGGTGGCACGTGGTGATTTAGGTGTTGAAATGGGTGATGCGGAACTACCTGCTTTACAAAAGAGCCTGATCAAAAAAGCACGCAGTATGAATAAGGTTGTGATTACGGCAACACAGATGATGGAATCAATGATTGATAATCCGATTCCCACACGTGCTGAAGTATTTGATGTCGCTAACTCAGTACTTGATGGTACCGATGCAGTGATGCTGTCCGGTGAAACGGCGGTAGGCAAGTACCCGGCAAAAACGGTCTGCGCAATGGGTCGTATTTGTGAGCATGCAGAGTTGCAGCGAGAGGCCATGGTTTCCGATCATCGTGTAGACCTTGTATTTGGTAGGGTTGATGAAGCCATCGCTATGGCTACAATGTATACCGCGAACCACCTTAAGATGAGCGCGATTGCATCATTGACTGAATCGGGTGCAACGGTATTATGGATGTCGCGTATTAGTTCCGGTATTCCAATTTATGCCTTGTCGTCGCTGTTAAGGACATTGAGTCGAGTGACACTGTATCGAGGTGTTTATCCTGTGCGTACTGATTTTTCGAATCTGGGACCGAAGGATGTGACTCTTTGTGTCATCGATCTGTTGAAAAACAGAGGTATTGTCGTTAGCGGTGACCGTATAGTGCTAACCCGGGGAGACATGTTAGGCGATCAGGGTGGTAGTAACATTATGAAGATCGTAAGTGTGCATTAGCGAGTAGTCGTTAAGCGTGCATTGTTGAGTATAGAATTTTTTAAATAGTTTTAAATTAGTTTACTTTAGAGGAGAGCTACAATGGCTTTAATTTCACTGAGACAATTACTGGATCATGCTGCAGAAAACGATTACGGCATGCCAGCATTTAATGTTAATAATATGGAGCAGGTGCATGCCATCATGCAGGCTGCTGACGAAACCAACAGTCCGGTTATTATGCAGGGTTCTGCTGGTGCGCGTTCTTATGCGGGCGAACCATTCCTGCGTCACCTGATTTCTGCTGCGATTGAAATGTACCCGCATATCCCTGTAGTAATGCATCAGGATCACGGCTCAGAACCTGCAGTATGTCTGCGTTCAATTCAGTCTGGTTTCAGTTCTGTAATGATGGATGGTTCATTGATGGCTGACATGAAAACGCCTTCAAGTTTTGAGTACAACGTTGATACAACAAAAGAAGTTGTAAAAATGGCGCACGCTGGTGGTGTTTCTGTTGAGGGTGAGCTGGGTTGTTTAGGTTCACTTGAAACGGGTGAAATGGGCGAAGAAGACGGCCATGGTGCAGAAGGCAAGCTTGACATGGATATGTTGTTGACCAGTGTTGAAGAAGCAGCTGACTTTGTAGAAGCAACAGGTGTTGATGCGCTGGCGATTGCTATTGGTACTTCACACGGTGCATACAAGTTCACCAAGGAGCCAACCGGCGAGATTTTGCGTATTGACCGTATTCGCGACATTCATGCGCGTATTCCTAACACTCACCTTGTTATGCACGGTTCTTCTTCAGTGCCTCAGGACTGGCTGGAAATTATTAACAACTACGGTGGTGATATGGGTCAGACCTACGGTGTGCCTGTAGAAGAAATTCAGGAAGGAATCAAGAATGGTGTTGCTAAAGTTAACATCGATACTGATTTACGCATGGCATCAACCGGTTCTATTCGTAAGCACCTGTCTGAAAATACTTCAAACTTTGATCCACGTAAATTCCTTAAGGAATCTACCGCTGCGATGAAAGAGATCTGTAAAGCACGTTATGAAGCATTTGGTTGTGCCGGAAATGCTTCTAAGATTACACCTCTTTCACTTGAAAAGATGATTGATTATTACAAGTAAGTAGATTGTAATAGCGTATCGAAAGGGGGTCTTCGGGCCCCTTTTTTATGTCCATGGATGGACGGTATGTCGCAAGGAGCCAGGGAAGGCGGTGCGACGAATGTCCATGGATGGACGGGCTGAAAATTGCTCCTCGGCAACTGCTCCTGCGTTGTCCTACTATCGTCCATCCATGGACATATGCGTTGCCCTAATAAGTTACATTCATGTAACGATGCATTTTCCGCACTTCCCACATCTGACCTCCATAGATGGAGGAAATGCAATAGGATTGTAGGAACAATCCTTGCCATGTGGGTCGGCTGAAAATTGCTCCTGCATTTTCCGCACTTCCACCATCCATGGTGGTCGTATGTTGCAAGGAGCCAGGAAGGCGGTGCGGATTTATTAATAAATTTTTTTAAATAAGAGGTAATTATGGCTGAACTGGAAATTGAAGATCAAATTGTAGGTGATGGTGAAGAAGCCATTGCTGGGCAAACCGTGGAAGTACATTACACCGGCTGGTTAACCGATGGCACTAAATTTGATTCTAGCCATGACCGTAATGATACGTTCAGTTTTAAACTGGGTGGCGGTCAGGTTATTGCAGGTTGGGACCAGGGTGTTGCCGGGATGAAAATTGGTGGTACGCGTAAACTGACTATCCCGTCAGATTTGGGGTATGGCGAGCGCGGTGCTGGTGGTGTTATTCCGCCAAATGCTACTTTAGTGTTTAAGGTTGAATTAATCGGATTGAGTTAGTATTTTTTTTCGACTTTTTGGTCGTTGAGATTTGAGCCGGGTTGATTTTATCAGTCCGGCTTTTTTATTGGGTTTTTGGTGTTTATTATATTTACGTTTGATGTTTAGTCGGGCATTGCGGTAGTCGCACCGCGGGCGAGTTACTCTTTGTCAACAGCCACAAAGAGTAACCAGAAAAGGCCGCCACGTCAGCTGCGCCCCTGTAAAAGACACAGGGGTGCCCATTTAGCCAGTACCATTATCATGCTGCGCCAGAACTCGCAAAAAACGCTCAGACATGCTGGCGCAGAAAGCCCATGATAACGATACCGGCTAAATGGCTTGCTGAGGTGGGTTGAAAGTCAAAGTCAAAAGCAGTGAAGCACTATAACTATGTGTATCAGGATAAGCTTTTGTTTGTTTGTTTGGTTAGTTTTGTTTTGTTTTTTTTCTGTTTTTAAATCCCTCTTTCGTTTGCTAAATTCTCGGGTGTTGGTAGAGCAAATTCGCCAGGGAAGGCGAATTTAGTCCTGTGCGCCCGGACGGCGCATCAGGACGGGCTCGTAGGC
>RCNF010001275.1_pt1 | contig 13266 bp, 12 predicted proteins | sample 2041311 | NCBI WGS metagenome assembly RCNF01 (sample SAMN09708228, study PRJNA481090) | Marine sediment metagenome, whole genome shotgun sequencing project. | biome: marine sediment; feature: ocean; material: sediment; isolation source: Sewage treatment plant 2 marine sediment (STP2) ... | reverse complement strand
CCGGATATTTCTACCTGAAGGGGAGTGATGAGTATGAGACACGAACTAATTGTTGTTCTTGTAAGCTCTATTATTATAACCGCTTCAGCCTGGAAGGCTCGAACTTTCCAGCGATGGCACCTGGATCCCTGAGGATCCGGAGAGCTGGGAATAAAAACCAGATTATTTATGATTTGATGCCATTTCTGCGGCGGGTTCTAACAATCATCTCATCCAATGCCTGCAGGAATCTTGATCGGTCCTTTTTCGCGAATGGCTTTGGTCCTCCGGTTATCATCCCCTGATCCCGCAGATCATGCAGGAGATCCCGAATAGACAGAACATCCCCGATGTTGTCCTCATCGAAAGGAAGCCCGGTATTCCCCAGCACCATTGCTCCATTCTTCAGACACCTCGAGGCGAGGGGTATATCACCTGAAATAACAATGTCATCGGTGCCTGCGTGCTCAACGATCCAGTCATCAACCACATCCGGTCCTTTGTCCACAACGATAAGTTCCAGCCAGCTTGATTCCGGAGTACGCATCCATGAGTTCGAAACAAGAATGACCTTTAGACCGTATCGTTTTGCGACGCGGTATATCTCCTGTTTGACAGGGCATGCATCAGCATCAACATAGATATCAAGCAACAGCGTCGCCTCCTGATCCCGGTTCCTGGGCTGATACTTCAGACATTCTCGATCAGTTCTGCGGCAAAAAGGACACCGTCTTCACTCTTCATGATAGATGCGAGCTCCACAGCCCTGGTTCTCATGAGCGAGGACCCGCAGGCTTCGGTGATTGCCGCGGATAACTTGCTCCGTTTCAGTTTTCTTCTGAGCAGGGGTTTTGGAGCAGCACCCAGTTTATAAAGCTGGGGACCCCAGAAGAGCTGATCCACACCGTACATCACCACAACGGAAGGCATACCACTTGCGACAACAGCATGTGTGGTTCCCGCCCCGCCATGATGCACAACAGCCCGGCAATGAGGAAACACTTCGCGATGAGGTGTTTTCTCGACAAGAAGGATATTCCGATCGCGGGGCGTCCAGCTGAGGTCATCTCTATCACACTGGAGTATGCAGCGCTGCCCGGCATCTAGAACCGCGCCCGCAGCCGTTTCCATCAGCCAATCCACTTCCGGTTCGAAGTACAGCATGCTTCCGAAACTTACGTATACTGGAGGTGGTCCTGCGGCCAGGAATTCCGAAAGCTCTGCGGAAAGTTCCCTGCTTCCACTTTCCAGATCAAGACTGCCGCAGACATGTACATTTCCCTTCCACTCGACCTTTTCTGGAAGCAGAGCCCTGCTGCAGCCGATAAGGGTAAGATCGCTCATATCCAGAAGCCATCGGTGCACATCTCGAAGAGGTGCCAGCCCTACGCGGACTCTCAGCGAATTCACCCGCTCCCGCAGCATTCGCGACATTACCTTCGAGGCCGCCTTCCACATCAGTGAGTTCAGGAACCTTCCGGTCCAGGGCATTCCGACTAACTGTATATCCGGTGATGGAAGCGCTGCTGCAGTTGGAGTAACATCCACCAGCGGAGTGCAAGTGCTTTCCGCCGCCACTGCAAGCGGGTGCACCAGCAGATGTTTCACCACTACGTCGCACTCCAGGCAGAGCCTTATGCTTTCTTCTAAAAGCTCATCCTCAAGGGGATCGAACAGATTCTCCAGCAGAAATTTGAAATGGTTTATGGGATTACGATCCTGGATAGCCATGTGGCTCATCTTCTCAAGCACATCCCGGTTGACGGGAATCGGTGTGGTCTCTGAGAATTTCACACCCGATCCTTTGAGCATCACGGAGAAATCCCTGTAATCTATGGATGAGGCAACCATATCCACCTGGTGGCCCCGTTTCGAAAGCCCGGTTGCAAGGGCAATGAAGGGTCTTATATCCCCTTCACTGCCCCATGCGATGATACCAATCTTCATCCGGTGGTTGAATCCTACTGTCTCTCCATAATGAACGTCTGCGGACCATTAACGACGTTGTAAGTCAGTTCATTACCGTCCAGTGTGTACAGAGCATCCATATCGATACCGCCAATGACCTGCCTGAGAGTGTCATTCACAATGATATACGTGCCGTCGATCTTCAATGCTCCCCTTCTGGACTGCATGGAACCATCTGCTCTGAATTCATAAATAGTACCAGTATTGCCGATATCCTCACCGCTAAGGACTCCGGTAACCTCCCATATACCTACGATTGCATGCTCCTCGGCAACATCATCACCCATACCATCATCGGTATTTATGTCAGCTCCATCATTGCTGCCGCCGCCACAGCCCATAACAGCAATCCCAAGCACCATTACAATCAGAAGTGTCCGCATCGCTTACTCCATTCGTTAAGTGTTCAGTCTTGAAACATCTCTCGTTACTCTGCTCTTTCATACCATAGAAGCATCTGTCAATCAAGGGGGAATTGAAGCACTATTTCCTCAGCAACTCCCCGCTGTGAAATGAGCAACCTCTTTTACTTATGATAAACTTTGATACTCGCTGAAACCTACCCGGTCGTCCAGATTCCACAACCCTTGTATTCCCGAGAAAGCAAAGAACAATCCCCGAGCTGGAGAAATGATCAGATTGACTGGCAAGCAAAGGTGGTTTATGATGATTTGTAATTGAAAATAAACGAACCGCTGAATACAAGTTTTTGATAATTCAAAGAAGTTACATCGCATCCTGTGAAGCTCTGACAGGTTGCGCAAATAATGATGAGGATTTGAACTATGGATAGCAGCCCTCCTTCAGAAAGACCAGAACCGCTGGGTCGCCGGAGACTGGCAGCGATCATGTTTACTGATGTTGCAGGTTCCAGCCGGTTGATGGGTGATAATGAAGATCATGTCATGTCATTGCTGAGGCGGGATATCAGAATCATCTATGATCTCTGCCGGCAGTATGAAGGCCGGGTACTCAAATCAATGGGAGACGGCTGTCTTGCCATTTTCGAAAGCGGAGTGCATGCAGTTGAATGCGCCAGGGAGATACAGAGGCATTTCAAAGAGCAATCCGGGGCATTACCGGAAAATGAAGTTCTGGAGCATCGCATCGGTATTCATTTAGGGGATGTATATGTAAGTGATGATGATGCTATGGGCGATGGTGTTAATATCGCGGCACGCCTGCAATCCGAAGCTCCCAATGGTGGTATCTGCATTTCCCAGGCACTGTACGAAGTCGTTAAAACGCGCCTTGCCCTCAAAACAGTATATCAGGGACCAAAACACCTTAAGAACATCAGAGAAGAAGTGCATCTTTACAACATTGTTGAATTAGATGAAGCGCCGCAGGAAGCTGCAGCTTCACCATACAAGGCAAAAACAGAACCCCGCAGCGGAAAAAAGTTCTGGAAAATCGCTGGAATTGCAGCTATTGTCATACTCTGCATCATTGGATTACGTGTATTGAAATTATTACGCAACGCATCCTCTGAGCAAGCGGAGATCTCTACAGAGTTCAACCGGCTCGACCTGAACAGCGATCTCAGACTTACACCCGATGAGCTTCCCGATCAATACAGAGAACCATTGATGAAGGCGGATGTGGATCAGGATGGTGCCATCAGCATTCAGGAATTCAAGCGAGTAATTAACCTTGTACAGCAGCGGGAGGAACTCCAGGAGCTGATGTTCCACCAGCTTGATCTGGACGGTGACGGTTGTCTTTCCCCCGAAGAACTGCCTCAGCGCCTGCGCGACCGCCTCATGCCGGCTGATCAGGATCAGAGTGGCACAATCAGTCTGACGGAGTTTCAGGACTTCCTATCTCAAGAGCAGCCCAACCTTCCGGATGCGCAGCCCAACCTTCCGGATGCGCAGCCGTCTGACAGCCCTGCCCCTGGTCCAAACTCCCCTCAACCAAGAGACCCCGAACAGGTTTTTCAGAATCTAGACATTAATCATGATAATCGAATCACTATGGATGAAATACCCCTGCAGGGTCGCGACCGCATGATGAGGGCCGATCTCAACGCAGATGATATAATCACTCATGAGGAATTCAGAGAAGCAGTAAACCAATTCGGCGGGTTACGCTGAGCTCCAAACCTCCTTGAGAAATCAATCTGAGAGTAGCAGCAGATTCTGCTCCGCAATTCTCTTCCTGGACGGAATTGTCGTCATACCGATGACGGTTTCCATGTCAGCCATAGCCTGCTCAGTATCTCCAGTTTCAATGCAGCAAAGCCCGCGCATGTAATATGCGTCCTCAAAATCAGGATCAAGCCTGATCGCTTCGCTGAACTCCTCTGCAGCCTTCTCGAATTCATCGATCTCGGAGTAGTGGTAACCTCTGGCATAGAAGTACTCGCTGGAATTACGATCCATTTCCGATATTTCCCTGAATTCATCAATCAGATCGACTATGTTCTGCACGGGTGAACCCTGTGGGTCTATACCGTTGTGAAAGGTCATAATCACTTCGTATGTCCGCTCGAACTCATATAGAGCACTGTCAAAATCACCCAATCTCACATAAGCACCAGCGGCAATTTTGTAGAAATTTTCGTCTGTTGGGTCCAGTTCCATTCCCCTGTTCGCGTACTCAAGCGCATCTTCCCATTGCTCCAGATGTGCTGTGGTCAATATCAGTACGTTGTATATCCGCGAGTAACTATCGTCTATCTCCAGCGCCTGAAGGAGGCCTTCGTGAGCCATCTCGATATCATCCTGCGTGAGATAGATCAGAGCCCTGTCAATGTACGCGTCCAGATGTTCCGGATGCTCATCAATCAGGTTGTTGAAAATTTGAATGGCGTTATCTAAATAACCCATGTACGCGTAGCATACTCCTGATCGATAGAGATATTCCGGATTTTCCGGAGCCAGTTCGATAGCGATCTGATAATCCGAAAGTGCTTCCTCGAAGTACCCTGCATCGGATAGAAATCCAGCCCGGTCGTAATAGGCATCTGCAGTGTCAGGATATATTTCGACTCTTGTATTGTAATCCTCGAATGCTTCTTCATAGCGCCCCATAAGAGTCAGCACATAAGCACGGTTTGAAAGAGCTTTGTAGTTAGTGCAATCCAGTTCAAGAGCGGTATTGTAATCAGCCAGTGCTGCATCATAGTTATTGAAATCCCTGCCCTGCAGAAGAGCTCTGAAAGAATACAATCCGGAAAGCTGCTCGTCAGACAGGGTTACTGCATCATCAATTGCATAGTTAATCTCATAAAGGGCTCTTTCGGGTTGTCCTAAATCGGAGTACAGTGAAGCAACCAGAGTTCGGGTGTAGAATCTTATCATGGGAGGGGGAGAAGAATGATCGTTCAGTAAATCTACGCTGAAGCGGATTGTCTCGGAAGTTTCATCAAGCTGGACTTCCATATTCGTTACAGGGCCATATTGGGATGTCGTAATGCCCGCAAATCTTAGTGAAACGTTTGAGCCTTCAATATCGTACATGCCGAAAACCACTTCTTCCGCACCAGCTGAATAGGCTTCCATGTAAAAGGAGCTGAATTCCTCTATCGGTACCACTCTGTCATGTAGCCTGAGTTCTATATTGCCATCAGGTTCTATGATGGACTGCATCCAGCGAAAAACAGTCTCGCTCACAGGATAAATTTCAGGATCAGGACCATCTATCCCTCCAACAAGAACAAGTAAATCCTCACCCTCATCTGCAAACACGGTAGATGCGCTGAACATCAGAAACATCGTAACAATGAGCGCCGCTAACCCATAAGACATTCTGTCCGTAACGATCATTCCATAACCCCCTCATATGCAGTAATCAGTAAAACTAGATCTCTTTTTTCATTCGAAGATGACACCCATGTTCTTTGTCAGTAAAATCCCAGCCATGATTCTTATAAAACTGTATTGCTTTATTGTTGTTCCTGCTGACATCAAGAATAATGGCTTTGCAGTCATATTCTTTTAACACCGATATGGCATAGTCAAGAAGCAGTTTTCCTATCGATCCGCCCCTGCACTCCGGGATCAGATAAATAAATCTCATGAACCCGATTCCCGGTTTAGTCTTCATAGGGAAAATATCAACAAAACCGATGCTTGAATTGTCTTCTTCAACAACACTGCAGAATGTCTTGTCCCGTTTTTGTGTTGCCAGCATTGCTTTTATATAGCATTCGCAGTCAGATTCGTGGTCATCAACCATGTCACCGACACTTTCCTTGGTATCCCTGAGAAAAGCGCAGATCATATCCCTGTCTCTGTCAACTGAGAACGGTCGAAAGGTCACATCATTCATTATGCAGCTTCATTCCTTATCTACTGAATGCCATATCCTTGAATATGCATATAAACACACCAGCATTATATATAAAAACCGGTGTTGAACAATCATCTGTCTAAATGAAGTCTCGCTTCTGATCTGAATTAAAAGAACGGGCAGTAAATTAATACTGCCCGTACATATCCAGCTTGATTAAGCTTTTACTTCTTAACGTAGGTCATTGCGCAGAGGACAGCACCTTGCGGGTCCTGAAGAACGCAGAATCGCCCGATCTCAGGGATATCGAAGGCAGGCTTGAGGATCTTGCCGCCAAGGTCCAGTACACTCTTGGCCATCGCATCCACATCGTCGACTGTGATGTAGATGTCCCAGCTGGGCGGCATACCCTTGCATTCAGCGGGCATGACCATTATTCCTGCGACTGCATTGCCATCCACCTTTATAACGGTGTATTCTGCTCCGGGCATGGGTACGGTTTCATATTCCCATCCGAACAGTTCTTTGTAGAATGCTTTTGCGGCATCAACATCTGTTGTCATCAGCTCGAACCAGCCGAATGCCCCGTTTTTTATCAGATCTTCGTTCATCTTTCTTTCCTCCCTCTGAGAAGTAAATAACAATAGAGGTAAACATATGTATACCAGTTGAGGTGTCAAGGCATAAAAACGACAATACCAGTATATGAAAGTATACATTTGCATTTCCCTGCTGTAATGAGATATTCATACAAAGAATTCTTTAGTAAGTGGTCCTGTACTGCTGAGGAGGGAGACCGGAATGTTCAACTGCTGCATTGCGTTACTAATTGCTGCTCAGGGTTCGCCAAATGATACTCTCTGGACAGAAAACACTGAGCACTATTCCATATCCGTGTATTACCCCGCCATAGCCCTGGAGAATGAAGCTGTAGGGGAGAGGCTCGAGGAGTTCACCTCAGGGCAGATACAGGGCTTCAAGGACAACTTCGAGGAGTGCTTCCAGGATGATCCTCTGCTGACGGGATGGAACCTGGAGATCAACATCACCCATGAGCCCTCGCCTGACAGCATGATCTGCATATTGGGATGGATGTGGGATTACACCGGAGGTGCCCACGGAAACTCCTGGACACAAGCATTCATATTCGATCTCGCTGCTGACTCGCTCATCGGACCGGTTGAACTGCTGGGTGGACAGACCGAATTCGAAGCATTTGCGGAAGAAGTCATGGGGCAACTCGATGAAATGCTCGTAGATGAAGGCTGGGTAGAGAGAGGAGCATCTCCGACCATTGAGAACTATCACACCGTTCTTCCGATGCCGGATGAGAATGGCGGCATCGCTGGTTACGCGGTCATTTTCCCGCCCTACCAGGTTGCCTGCTATGCATGCGGAACCGTCGAGGTGTTCGTTCCGGTTGATTGAAACTGAACCTGTATCAGTATATCGATTGATGAAACCGGGATGAAATTTCTCAGTTCAGCTGTCTTCAGAAGCTGAAAGGAAAGAGCGAGTTGTTTTTTTGTAGTATTGCGATGTTTATTGCCGCACAGGGTTCCATGCTGGACACTCAATGGACTGAAAGCGGCGAGAATTATTCCATACTGGTGCAGTTTCCCGATATCGCCCTCGAGAACGAAATGATTACTGGCAAGCTGGAAGAACATGCCTTTAATTGCATAGATGCCTTCAAGGACAATCTTCCTATCTACGCCGAGGAAAACCCTTCGGATACCTGTTTCAGCATGGAACTTACATTCACCCAGGAACCGGCACCGGACAGCATGATCTGTATACTGGCGAACTCGTGGAATTATATTGGAGGTCCGCACTATGCCTCGGGAGTATGTGTATTCCTGCTGGATCAAAGGACTGAAACTTTCATGAGGACGATTGAACTGCTGGGAGGAGAGGAGGAACTCAGATTCTTCCTGAAAAAGGTCAGAGTTCTGCTTTTCAATATGATGACTCTGGATGCGGAGCGAATAAGGCGAAGAACGTACAATTACAACGCCGTTCTACCAGTCCCCAATGAGAATGGCGGGATAGCAGGTTACAAGGCTATCTTCCCTCCATACTACTTCTCCCAGACCATGGGAGAATCCTTCGAGGTGTTCGTTCCGGTCGAGTGACCTGCAGTGATGTTTGACTGCGTTTATATCGGATGGTATGGTTAAATTCAGGCAATTAAGATGGATACCATGATCTAGGAGAGGAGGAGAGGTATGGCTTCAGCTTCCCGCAAGCTTACACTTTTCAAGCTGGTGATGATAACACTGGCGTTCATTATGAGCATCAGGAACCTGCCTATGCTGGCGGAGACCGGATGGACCCAGATCTTTTATATGATAGTGGCGGCCATCCTGTTCCTGATACCAACCTCTCTCATCTCGGCGGAGCTTGCGACCGGCTGGCCCTCGGCTGGAGGTGTATACAAATGGATCCAGCTGGCCTTCGGGGACAGAGCAGCGTTCCTGGGGGCATGGATGCTATGGGTCCAGATGTTCTTCGGTATGGTGATGATTGGCTCCTTCATCGCTGCCATGCTGGCTTTCACCTTCATGCCGGACCTGGCCAGTAATAACATCTACATAGCTGCGGTGACGATTATCATCTACTGGGTTGCCACACTGCTCAACCTGAAGGGACTGAAGTCCGGAAGCCTGATAAGTTCAATCGGCTTCATTGTAGGTGTATTGATCCCATTTATTCTCATACTGGGTTTCGGGCTCACGTATTTCCTCAGCAGGGGTCCGGGCAACCTGCCGGCATTCTCCCTGGGGGCGCTTCTGCCCGATTTTTCCTCCATCGGAAACCTCGCCTTCTTCGTTGGGATAATTTTCCTCTACTCAGGAATGGAAGTATCCTCCGTCCACGCTAATGAGGTGGAGAATCCCAGAAAGAACTACCCTATGGCCATGCTGATAGCGGTTATCCTCATAATGACACTGAATATTTTCGGAGCTTTCGCGATTGAGGTGGCGCAGCCGGCCAGTTCCATCAGCCTGGCTTCGGGAATAATGCAGACCTTCTCTGTGTTCTTCAATCAGCAGAACGTCAGCTGGCTTATCCCGATCGTAGCCTTCATGGCGGCTGTTGGTGCTTTCGGACAGCTGAGCACCTGGGTGCTGGGTCCGTCAACAGCCATGCTGCAGGTTGCGAGAAACGGTTTCATGCCACCCTGGTGGCAGAAATCCAACAGCGCTGGTGTTCCCATCAGGTTCGTGCTGGTCCAGGCGACAATGGTCTCACTGGTAGCTCTGATATATGTGATAGTGCCGGCAGTTAACGCCGGCTTCTTCATGGTGCTCATCCTGACAATGGTACTGTACGCTGTGATGTATCTTCTGCTCTTTGCAGCCGGTATCAGGCTCAGGTACAAATATCCCGACGTGAAACGGACCTACAGGGTTCCGGGCGGGAACACTGGAATGTGGATAACCGGCGGAGTTGGCTTCCTGACGATGATCTTCGTGATAGTCATCAGCTTCTTCCCGCCATCTGTTCTCCAGGTGGGAAGCCCCTTGTTCTATGTGCTTTTCATGGTAATGGGACTTGTCATATTCACCAGCCTTCCGATGATCATATACGCCTGCAGAAAGCCTGGATGGAAAGCCTCTAAGATAATCAGCAACGATATGGAAAAGGGTGAATAGCATGAAGGAAGAAATTGATATTAATGGATTGTTCCTCGGCCCCAAGTCGGAGAACGGTGATTTTTTCAAGAAGCTGGTGATGGACACGATAAACGAGCACCTGTTCTGGCGAAAAGATTTCCATCCGGAAGATGACCCGATCGTATCCCTTTACGAGAAGAATGAGAAGAATTTCATCCTCACTGAAGAGAAGATCACTCAGGTCATCGAGAAGATCTGCGCCAAACTCAAGGAAACATCGATGCCCTGGCATTCCCCCCGGTATCTGGGGCATATGAACTCCGATATTCTAATGCCGGCAATGCTGGGTTACATCGCTGCAATGCTGTACAATCCAAACAATGTAGCCTTCGAGGCCAGTACCGCCACATCCCCCATGGAGCTCGAGGTTGGGAAGGACTTCGCAGCTCTCATGGGTTACGATGTGGATAAGGCATGGGGTCACATCTGTACGGATGGCAGCATAGCAAACCTGGAAGCCATATGGTACGCCAGGAATCTTACATCCATTCCCTTTGCGGTGGCGGAGCTTCGGCCTGAACTGGTGAAGGGAAAGACACACTGGCAGCTGGCCAACATGACAGTGGATGAGATTCTCGATCTCTCAGCACAAGTTAAAGACATTTGGAACGAGGTCAGGGACAGGTCAATCCGGGGCACCGGAGTGGTGCAGAAGCAGCTTGGCAAGTGGATTGTTCCCCAGACCAAGCATTACTCCTGGGTGAAGGCGGGAGAGGTCATCGGCCTGGGCCTGAACAATGTGATCTCAATCCAGGTGGATAACAACTACAGAATGGACATCGATCTCCTCGAGAAAACCATAAAGGAACTGGCCGACAGCAAGACCCCGATCCTTGGAGTGGTGGCGGTAGTGGGCACCACCGAAGAGGGTGCCGTGGATCATGTGGACAGGATAGTTGCCCTGCGGAAGGAGATGGAAACCCAGGGGGTCTCTTTCTACCTTCATATTGATGCCGCATACGGCGGGTATGCCAGGTCCATCTTCCTCGATGAGAACGGTTCTTTTATTCCCTTCGATGATCTGACAGACCGGCTCCACGAGGATGGAGTGATAAACCAGGATGTCATCCAATGGCCTTCCATAGAAGTGTACGAGGCTTTCAAGGCCATCAGTGAGTCGGATTCGGTAACCATAGATCCTCATAAGATGGGCTATGTCCCATACGCTGCCGGTGGGATAACCATCCGCGACAGGCGCATGGTTGATGCTATCTCCTTCTTCGCCGCATACGTCTTCGAGAAGGGCACTCAGTCACCTGCCATGTTGGGAAGCTACATTCTGGAAGGTTCAAAGGCCGGTGCCACGGCAGCTGCGGTCTGGGCCGCTCACCAGGTTCTCCCCCTGAATATCACAGGCTATGGACGACTGATAGGTGCCAGCATTGAAGGGGCGCAGAAGTTCTACGACCATATCCAGAAGAACAGTACTCTGGATGTGAACGGCACGAAGGTACGGCTCGAAGCCCTGACCAAACCGGATTTCAACATGGTTGATTTCGCCTTCAATGTGGAAGGGAACAAGGACCTCGAGAAAATGAACCAGCTGAACCTGGACCTGTACAATCTCAGTTCATATGTGTCCGGTCCTGTCTTCAGGAATGATTTCATAACATCCCATACGGAATTTACATATGACGACTACGGTTATGCCCCTAAGGATATGGTTGAGCGGCTCGGGATAGACTCTGCGGAGTGGGACAGGGTACACAGTTTCCGCCTAATGCGCGCTTGTGTTCTCACGCCCTACTTCATGACCTACAAATCAACGAAGCACTACTGGGAGACCTATCTGGACAGCATGAAACACAAGCTGGAGCAGATTCTATGATCCGGATCTGACGGAGAGCTCTCGAACAGATCACCTGGGGAGCTAGAAATCCAGAAGATATATCTTGGGGTAGTCCACCGGGGCGTAATCGTATGCAAGCATTCCATTCAAAAAGCAGAAGCGAAGACCTCTGATTCCATCAAGTTCAGGTATGGTCACCACTCTCAGAAGTTCACCAGCCTCATTATAAACCTCGAATGTTGGTATGCTCGTGTAACCCTGACCTACCCAGACATTTCCGTCCTGATCGGTGCTCAGAGTCTCGATAGCAAGATGGTAGGGATCCACATCCTCAACTTCCTCACGACGAACGGTTGTCGAACCGTCATCGTGCCGGCTCAGCCCTTCGTTCAGCACACCCTCTGCTAATTCCTCCTCGGTCTTGGGAATACGCTCCCATTCACGCTCCACAATGATGGACGGGTTTGCATCCGGATCGAATCGCTCCACGCAGTAGGTGCTGTCACTTCTTACAGCGAAGTATACCGCACCATCCAGGTCTGATTCCCACACACAGTCTACATTAACAACATCAACATTCTGCTCCCCGTTCGTAACTCTCAATGTGATAATGAGGGGATAACTGCGGTATATCAGTTCTGGATCCATGCCCTCTCCCGTATATCTGCCGAGGAAGCTTGTTCCCGAGTAACCGTCTTCATTCTGCTGAAAATCCATAGAACCTGCTATGAAAGTGTTTCCCGGTCCTGTGACCGGTTCAACCGGTGCAACAGGAAAGAATCCAGGTATCTGATGATCGAAAGCACAGGTTGTATCGAAGAAGACCAGAGCATTTCCGCCGAAATCGCTAACAAGCAGACCACCGTCGCGAAGAAAAACAAAACCGGTGGGATACTGAAACTCACCCGGACCGGATCCGAATCTTCCGATAGTTTCCAGAAGATCTCCTTCGAATGAGAATACTTTCAGAGTTGATTTCCTCCCGTCCAGGGCAAAGATGTTTCCATGTTCATCGATCCGTACGCGGTTCAGGCTTCCGAACTCCAGCGTTGAATCCCCGTAGAACACTCCAATGGTATCGGTAACTGAAAGAGCTACCGTATCGATACTCATCTCTTCCGGAATCTGTTCAAGGGCCGCTTCCTGTTCAGGCTGCTCACCGCATCCTTCAATAGAAGACAGGATAAAGAGAATGGAAATCAGAATTAGAGCAAGTTTCATGAGAGCCTCCTTTCTTTTCTGATACGAAAATAACAAAGTGGAAGCGAATCTACAAATCAAATGTCTCTGTGGTAACATATAATATTGCACTGTAACCTTTAAGGTGCTGAACAGGTAATTGCTGATAGAGTAAAATGTTCAAGAATGATTTCATAACATTCCATACGGAATTCACATCGGATGATTACGGTGATGGTACACTGTTTCCGCTTCAGTTCATCATTTGCTCTCGGTATCGATATAATCAGGATAGAGAATCTTTAGACATGAAGGGCAGAGTGAGTGAGAGAAGACCGCGTCGGAGTGCTCACCTATATATACTTCCATCTGCTCCCAGTATCCCTCATCGTTCCTTATATTCTTGCAGTGCGAGCATATGGGCAGCATTCCACT
>RCNF010001274.1_pt1 | contig 13274 bp, 13 predicted proteins | sample 2041311 | NCBI WGS metagenome assembly RCNF01 (sample SAMN09708228, study PRJNA481090) | Marine sediment metagenome, whole genome shotgun sequencing project. | biome: marine sediment; feature: ocean; material: sediment; isolation source: Sewage treatment plant 2 marine sediment (STP2) ... | reverse complement strand
CTTTCCGACAAGAAGCTGGCGGCAAAGGGTTATCATCTTATCCTCACCCATGGTTAATGCCTGATTACTGGCAATTCCCTACGGTTTCGATGGGACTTGGACCAATCAAGTCCATCTACCAAGCGCGTTTTATGAAATATCTGCAACACCGCAAATTAGCAGATACAAAAGATAGACGTGTATGGGCCTTTTTAGGTGATGGTGAAACTGACGAACCAGAAACACTTGGGGCAATTTCATTAGCTGGACGTGAAAAACTAGAAAATCTGACGTGGGTAGTTAACTGTAACTTACAACGTCTTGATGGCCCAGTTCGTGGTAACGGTAAAATCGTTCAAGAATTAGAAGCGGTATTCCGTGGCGCTGGATGGAATGTAATCAAAGTTCTATGGGGAAGCTATTGGGACCCATTACTTGCCAAAGATAAAGATGGCATCCTGAAAAAACGCATGCTTGAAGTAGTAGACGGTGAATTCCAAAACTATAAAGCCAAGGATGGCGCTTACGTTCGTGAGCATTTCTTTGGCGCTTCGCCTGAATTGGCCGCGATGGTACAAAATATGACAGATGATGATATCTGGCGTTTGAATCGTGGCGGACATGATCCACACAAAGTTTATACTGCATACGATTCAGCAGTAAACCATAAAGACGGCCCTACGGTAATTCTTGCACACACCGTAAAAGGTTACGGCATGGGTGCAGCAGGTGAAGGCCAAAACCGCACTCACTCGCAGAAGAAGCTAACCGAAGAAGAAATGATCGCATTCAAGAATCGTTTCAACATTCCTTTGAGTGATGAGGATGCTGGTGCAGCAAAATATTATCAACTTGAAGACGATAGCCCTGCAAAAAAATACTTACTGGAGCGCCGTAAAGAACTCGGTGGTTCACTACCTGTTCGAAAAAGTACTGCGGCCCCACTTGCAGTCCCTCCGATAGATATCTTCCAGGCAATTCTTGATGGATCTGGCGATCGCGAAATGTCTACAACGATGGCATTTGTTCGTCTGCTAACGATGATTACCCGCGACAAGAAAATGGGTAAATACGTTGTACCAATTGTGCCTGACGAAGCTCGTACTTTTGGTATGGAAGGCATGTTCCGACAACTCGGGATCTTCTCATCCGTGGGGCAGCTTTATGACCCACAAGATAAAGAACAAGTCATGTTCTACAAGGAAGACAAAACCGGTCAAATCCTTGAAGAAGGTATTACAGAAGCCGGCGCATTCTCATCATGGATTGCTGCAGCAACTGCTTACAGTACTCACAGCGTTAATATGGTTCCCTTCTATATTTACTACTCTATGTTTGGCTTCCAACGTATTGGTGACCTTGCATGGTCAGCGGGTGACTCACGCTCACGTGGTTTCCTGATTGGAGCTACTGCAGGTAGAACAACACTAGCCGGTGAAGGTTTACAACATCAGGATGGACATGGAATGGTGCAAGCCGGTCTAATTCCAAACTGTATTAGTTATGATCCTACTTTCGCTTATGAAATGGCTGTGATTATTCATGACGGCATGAATCGCATGTACAACAAGCAAGAAGATGTTTACTACTACATAACAGCTATGAATGAAGCCTACCAACAACCTGCATTACCGAAAGGTACTGAGAAAGGCATCGTTAAAGGTATGTACTTACTCAAAAATGGTGGTAAAAAGAAGAACAAAGTCCAATTATTGGGATCAGGAACAATCTTGCTGGAAGTCATTGCAGCAGCGGAGTTACTACTCGAAGACTGGGGAGTTGATTCTGATATCTGGAGCTGTACTAGTTTTAATGAATTGGCACGCGAAGCACAAGAGATTGAGCGCTGGAATCGTTTACATCCATTAGAAGATGCAAAAATTGCTTATGTAACAAAGCAATTAACCGGTCATCGAGGACCGGCAATCGCAGCCACTGACTATATCAAGCAGTATCCAGAGCAAATTAGAAAATGGATACCTAGCGGATATACCGTATTAGGTACCGACGGATTTGGACGAAGCGATACACGTGTTGAATTGCGTAAACACTTTGAGGTGGATCGTTTCCAAATTACTGTTACTGCACTTAAAGCTTTAGCGGATGAGGGAACGTTACCTGCGGTGAAGGTCGCAGATGCGCTTGAAAAATACGGTATCAATACCGATAAACTTAATCCACTACAAGCATAAGGGAGACCACGATCATGAGCATTCAAGAAATCGTAGTACCCGATATTGGTGATTTTGATGCCGTTGAGGTTATCGAAGTTCTAGTCGCGGAAGGTGACTTTATTCAAGCTGAAGATTCAATCGTAACGGTCGAATCTGACAAAGCTTCAATGGAAATACCAAGCAGCGCATCAGGAAAAATTCTAAAGTTAAAAGTAGGTCTTGGCGATAACATTGCAGAAGGCACCATACTCTTGATGTTAGAAGTCGACGATACAGGTGCAGTAGAAACTGCACCCGTTGAAACTCCTGCAACTAGCAATCCAGAAAAACCGCCAGAAGCAGCTGTAGCGGATACTCCAGCTAAACAGGAAACAGCAACTGAAGCACCTGCTTCAACTTCAGCAGCAACTACCAGCATTCAAGAAATATCTGTGCCGGACATTGGCGACTTTGATGCTGTTGAGATTATTGAGATATTAGTAGCTGAAGGCGACATGGTTGAAGCTGAAGATTCATTAATCACTGTAGAATCAGATAAAGCTTCGATGGAAATACCAAGCAGTGCTACGGGTAAAGTCCTGAAGCTCAAAGTTAATATCGGAGATAGTGTATCAGAAGGCTCCGTGCTATTAATGATGGAAGTTAGTAGTGGCGGCAGCGCTGAGACAGTTACGCCTAAAGAAGATGATACGCCGAAAGTTAAACCAAATGTATCAGCACCTGCTGAAGCCAAACCAAGCAAATCACCTGTAGAAAAACTATCGCCAACAGTCCATCTTGATGAGAAGCGTTTCAACAAAGCTTACGCAAGTCCATCGGTACGCAAATTTGCACGTGAACTTGGTGTTGACCTAGGTGGAGTTGAAGGTACTAGCCGCAAAGGTCGTATCAATAAAGACGATGTAAAAGGTTTCGTTAAAAAGGCCTTAAGCACTAAAGGAAGTGGATCATCATTAGGCGTAGCACCTATGCCTGAAATTGATTATTCAAAATTTGGCGAAATAGAAACACTTTCTCTAAGCAAGATAAACAAACTTACCGGTCAATTTTTACATCGTAGCTGGGTAACTGTTCCTCATGTCACTCAATTCGATGAAGCCGACATCACCGAGATGGAAGCCTTCCGTAAGCAAATGGGTAAAGAGTTGGAGAAAGATGGCATAAAAATAACGCCTCTGGCTTTCATTATTAGAGCCGTTGTTACGACACTTAAGCTCTACCCTCGTTTTAATAGCTCTTTAGATATTACGGGTGAAAACTTAATTCTTAAAAAGTATTTCAATATCGGCGTTGCTGTAGATACTCCTGATGGATTGGTTGTACCCGTTATTCGTGAGGCTGATCAAAAATCTCTAGTTGAAATCTCACAAGAGATTCGAGAATTTGCACAAAAGGCCCGCGACAAGAAACTCAAACCTTCCGATATGCAAGGTGGTTGTTTCACGATCTCGAGCCTTGGTGGTATTGGTGGTACTAAGTTTACTCCAATTGTAAATGCTCCTGAAGTTGCAGTACTTGGCGTGTCAAAATCCCAAATGCAACCACAATGGGATGGAAATGAGTTTAAGCCGCGTTTAATGCTGCCATTATGCCTCTCATATGACCATCGAGTGATCGATGGAGCCGATGGAGCACGATTTACTTCACATTTAAGTAAAATGTTATCTGACATTCGACGCATGATGGTCTAAAGTACGACTAAATAATAATTGATCCTATGATTGATATTTTTAATCGTAACACTTACCGCAAACAATAGAAGGAAGTATTAATATGCACGCACCCCTAGTAGTCCTCGGCTCAGGCCCAGGCGGATACACAGCAGCCTTTCGAGCAGCAGATCTAGGTCTAGAAGTTATCATGATCGAGAAGTATGAAAGCATTGGCGGAGTCTGTTTAAACGTAGGCTGTATCCCTTCAAAAGCTTTATTGCATACTGCTCAAATCATTAATGAAGCAGAAGAAGCCGGACACCATGGTGTTAGCTTTGGCAAACCTAAAATTGAAATCGACAAAGTTCGTGAGAACAAAGATGACATCGTTGGTAAATTGACTGGTGGCTTAAAAGGACTTGCTAAGCAGCGTAAAGTAACTATCGTACACGGCTACGGTAAATTCACTTCAGATAAAGCCATTGAAGTCGAAGCAGAAGATGGTACAAAAACAGAAGTCACTTTTGATAACTGTATTATCGCTGCAGGATCACGAGTTACTAAATTACCTTTCATTCCATGGGATGACCCACGCGTAATGGACTCTACGGGCGCTTTAGAGCTAGTTGATATCCCAAAACGTTTATTAGTTGTTGGTGGCGGAATCATCGGCCTAGAAATGGCAACTGTTTATGATGCACTTGGTTCACAAGTGACTATTGTAGAACTATCACCAGGTCTAATGCCTGGCACAGACCGTGACCTAGTTAAGCCACTAGAGCGTCGTATCGGCAAGCAATACGAAAACATTTTCATGAATACTAAACTAGCCTCTATCGAGCCAACTGACGCAGGCATGCTGTGTAAGTTTGAAGCACTTGATGAGAAGACAGCTAAAAAAGTACCAGAATCAGATACATTTGATCGCGTACTTGTTTCAATCGGTCGTTCACCTAACGGCAAAATGATTGATGCTGAAAAAGCAGGCGTAGCAGTAGATGATTACGGCTTTATCGCCACAGACAATCAAATGCGTACTAATGTGAGCCACATCTTTGCTATCGGAGATATCGTTGGTCAACCAATGCTTGCGCATAAAGCGACACACGAAGCGAAAACAGCCGCTGAAGTTATCGCAGGCCACAAAGCATTCTTCGACGCACGTGCGATTCCATCAGTTGCTTATACTGATCCTGAAATTGCATGGATGGGTAAAACTGAAGATGAGTGTAAGGCTGAAGGCATTGAATACACTAAAGGTGCATTCCCTTGGGCTGCAAGCGGACGTTCACTCAGTAACGGACGAAGTGAAGGCATGACCAAAGTTATGTTCGATAAAGGCACAGGTCAAATCATCGGTGCTGGTATCGTTGGAACTAACGCTGGTGAGTTAATCGCTGAAGCTGTATTAGCACTAGAAATGGGCGCTGACGCAGAAGACATCGGTTTAACGATTCATCCGCATCCAACACTTTCTGAAACATTAAACTTCGCTGCAGAAGTGGCTGAAGGAACATGTACTGATATTTACGTACCTAAAAGAAAGTAGATTTAGTGATTTAAATTACTAAATCAGCATACTAAAAAAGGCGTTCATTTGAACGCCTTTTTTAGTATTTGAAGGTCACCCCCCTACTTTTACGTGGTTTTTCAATCTAAATAATGAAACCTCGCCCTTTGGGTCGTCGTCGCTGTGCTCCAACGTTTTCTCGCTAGCGCTCGGCTAGGCAGTTTTTATTTCTAAATGAAAAATAAGTTTAAATTCGTTGTATATTCTTAATACGATTTCTCTTAGAGTTCCCAGCATGTCCTTTGAAACAAGCTACCAAGCATTCTCCATTAAAAATAAGCTATCTATTATTGAAGGCAAAGGAAGCTTCCCTTTGATAAAAATCGATAACGAATATGCCAACGCTTCGATTTCAATTTATGGTGCGCAGGTGCTGTCGTATAAGCAAAAATCAAAGCCAAAGAATACTAATAACAGCGGTACCCAAGATAGGGATTTATTATTTGTTAGCGAACTGGCCAATTTTGAACAAGGTAAAGCCATCAAAGGAGGCATTCCCATCTGTTGGCCCTGGTTTGGAAAAGACCCCGAAAATGCTGACAGACAGATGCACGGCTTTGCCAGAAATATGTTGTGGAAGCTTGAAGAAACCGCTCAGCTGGACACAGGTGAAACTCGAGTTATCCTCTCGCTGAATGATTCAGAAGAAACACATAAACTCTGGCCGCATAACTTTACACTCACACTGACCATCGAGATTGGTAGCTCACTAAAGCTATCCCTGAAAACTGCAAACACAGACAACAAGGCGTTCAAAATCACTCAGGCGCTGCATACTTATTTCTCGATAGCTGATATCAGTCAAACTCAGCTAGTAGGTTTAGATGGAGTTTCATATTTAGACAAAGTGACTGATGCTGATCAACCAAAAGAACAAGAAGGGGTAATTACAATCAATGAAGAAGTAGATCGAATATATATCGATGCGCCATCTCAACTCACTTTGCTTGATACAGATTCTGAACACAAGGTTGCGATCCGATCAAACGGCAGCAACACCACAGTTGTCTGGAACCCTTGGATAGACATTAGTAAAAAAAGCAGTGATTTATCCGATGATGCCTACCTTCGCTTTATTTGTGTTGAAACAGCCAATGCAGCTAAGGATGTTATCGCTATTGAACCTAATAAATCGTGTACGATTGAAGCTGAATACACCGTTATTTAATGCGCTATTCCTTATTTGCTCATAGAAATCGAGAAAACACTCAATCATTTACTCACCCCCCTACTTTGGAGCACTTTTTAAACTATGAACTGTCATATGCTTTACAAAGTGAGAAAATAAAATCCACACAAGCAGAGAGAACGGAACACGGGGAATGCAATTTTTTAGAACGTCTATCACAATACTTTTTTTATTAGCTTTAAATCTAAGCTTTGTGAATGAATCTATTGCAGAAATCAGTCCAGAAACAGAATTAGAAATACAGCCAAAAACTCAGCAAAACAATGATAAGGCTAACGGTGAATATGTAAGAAAGCGCTTCTTACAACTCATGAAAAAGCCATTCGATACAAACGATCAGAAAAACCCCAAACTTAAGCTTTTGATCGTCGGTGATAGTCACGCACAAGATTTCTTAAATTCAATCGTTGAGAATAAACTATTAACCCACAGCCAGATTAGAACGCGCTATATCCCAACTCGGTGCCAGATATACCTTGGAGATAGAGCTAACAGAGAAATACATAAAAATGATGCAACCCTGTGCGATAAATCCGACAATCTCGAACAAGCTAAAGAACAAATAGCAGAAGCGGATATTATAATATTTTCTGCGCTCTGGAGAATGTGGGCTATAAAAGAACTCCCAAACACTATTATTAATTTAGGACTCTCTTCAGACCAGAAATTATTTGTTATAGGAAGACGAAGTTTTCTAAAGGTGAGCAATGAAGTAATCCTAGGTTTACCCAAAAATGAATTTCATGATTTGCGCAATGAAGTCGATATTCATCAACTAAGTATCAATGCGTTAATGAGTAAAACACTGGATGAGCGAGTTTTTATAGACATTCATAAACTCGTTTGCGGATCTAGTCCAAGCTGCCCTGTATTTACCGACAGATTAAAGATGATTTCCTTTGATGGCGGCCATCTTAGTCAAGATGGCGCACGCTATTTGGGAGAACTTTTATTTAGAAAATCACAACTATCAACACTTATAAAACCGAACTAGATCCGAACTAAATAAAATAAATACTCAATCTCTAAAGTTAGTGAATTGTAATGGTACACCAACATCTTCAGCACGAAGCATAGCCATCACTTGCTGTAAATCATCCCGTTTCTTCCCCGTAACACGTACTTGTTTATCTTGCATTTGGGTAGTGACTTTGAATTTTCCAGCCTTAATCAGTTTACTGACCTTACGCCCAGCATCACCATCTAAGCCTTGTTTTAGTAGAATTCTTTGACGTGTACTCTTTAACTGACCTTCGACATCTTGAATATCTAACGTTCCTGTATCGACTTTTCGAGCGACCATTCTAGAACGCAATACATCGCGCATTTGCTTTATCTGGAATTCACCCTCAGCTTTCAAAGTGATCAACTCATCATTTAATTCGAAAGAGCAATCTGCCCCTTTAAAATCGTAACGAGTGCTGACTTCTTTATTTGCTTGATCTACTGCATTACGTAATTCATGCATATCGACTTCTGAAACAACATCAAACGATGGCATACTTTATCCTCTCTCAATTTTATTATGGTTATAGTTTTTCAACACATTACTTTTACTCTACTACACTTACGGGCTTAAACATATGCGATTGATCAAACCTAAACATGATGAAAGACTTGTTTTGATTTAAATCACAAAGCGCTTAACTAAGTACCTTACGATCAAAAGTATTATGTGAAAATTTATATCCTCAACTATATACTACGATTCTCTTTTATAAACTTAAGAAAATATCCCCTATGTCTAAAATCTATCAGATAGCAGTTTTTTTCATATTCTCATTATTACTCAATGCATGCGATAACAATAAACCAGCGAGTGAAACCAAGGCAGCAACATCCGCAGCAGAGTCCATAAAGATCGTTGATCCTTATATTCGCGCAATGCCTCCTGGGCAAAAAGTAACTGCTATGTTTATGAGTATGGAAAATTCATCTTCGTCTTTACAAGATTTAGTCTCCGTTGAAACTACGGCAAGTGATCACGCTGAGTTGCACGAACACAAAATGACTGATGGCATGATGCAAATGGGACAAGTTGAAAAAATATCGGTCAATGCTAATAGCTCGGCAGCGCTTAAACCAGGTGGATACCACATTATGTTGATTGGTTTGAAAAAAGACTTACAACTAGGTGAGATGGTTGATATAAAACTAACTTTTAAAGATGGTTCAAGTAAAACAGTAAAAACCGAAGTTAAGAAAATAGCTGTTAATTAATTTATACTTTCTAACCATCTGTTTTACAAACAATAAAATATAGAGCAACTCAATCATGTCAAAAGCCCTTATCCCTCTTTCTATTATCGCGCTTGTTCTAGGTTTAGTTATTGGGAATAGCTTTTTTGAACCATCCAAGCCAAAATCTGGTGAGTATAAAGACCCACCCGGTGGAGACTTTACCTTACAAAGCGTAGATGGCGATGTGAGTTTAAGCGACTTTAAAGACAAAGTGACTTTATTGTATTTTGGTTATACGTTCTGCCCTGATGTATGCCCGACATCACTATCTCGTATCGGTGCTGCATTCAAAAAACTGGATGAAGAAGAGCTTAAAAGTGTTCAAGGAATACTCGTTAGTGTAGACCCTGATCGAGATACACCTCAAAAACTAGCCGATTATACAAAGTACTTCCACCCGAAAATTATTGGGATAACAGGGACAAAAGATAAGATTGATGAAATAGCAGAACGCTATGATGTTAAATATCGCAAAGCAGAAGGAACAACTGCAGCAAGCTATTTAGTCGACCACACTGCTTATATATTCGTACTAGATAAGACAGGTAAGATTAGAGAATATCTTCCGCATGCAGTTGAAGTTGGACGCGCTGTAGAAGTGATTCGTAAATTAATTAAAGAATAAAATTGGAATAGGTTAGAGCATCTTCTGCCAATAGCCAACATCAATCCACTGATCAAATTTAAAACCCACTTCTTTGAAATGACTGGCTTTTTCAAAGCCTAGTTTCTCATGGAGCCTAACACTGGCTTCATTTGGTAATGCGATGACAGACAATAAAGAATGAGCTGAAGTATTCTCGTCTATTAAATCGAATAAGTGCTTATATAGCTTTGTTCCAACACCTTTAGCACCACTATCATTTGCTGCGTAAACAGTCACTTCCAAAGTATTGTTATAAGCCTCTCTGACTGCGAATTTATTGGCGTAGGCATAAGCTATTACCTTGCCTTGCTCCTCATATACAATCCAGGGATAAGACTCAATAGTTGAACTGATACGACGAGTCATTTCTTCAATCGATACGGGTTCATACTCAAATGAAATGACTGTATGTTCTATGTAATAGTTATAAATTTCACAGATTGCGGCTGCGTCATCAATGTTTATCGGGCGTATCAAGTAAAGCTCCAAATTTATTGAAATGATCGGGTTACTTAGTTTAATTAAAGGATATAGAACTGTCTATTAAGGCTTACTAAAACAAAGTACAAAAATAAAGGTCACCCCCCTACTTTTACGAGGTTTTTTATTAATTGAAAAGTAAACTCGCCCTCCGGGCTGTTGCCGCTTTGCTTCAACATTGTCTCGGCTACGCCTCGGCTAGCTACTTTTATTTAGTTTGATCTCTTTGAATCGAAGCTAAAATTCCGCGCATGATATTTAATTCTGTCTCATCCATTTCAGCACGATTAAACAATGCCTGTAACTTTTGCATTATTTCACCCGGGTGATTTTTTATGATGAAATTTGTTTCAGTCAACGTCTGTTCAAGATGTGTGTAGAACTTATCCATTTTTTCTGTGCTGGGGTACTGTTTCAAATAATGCTTCGTTTCAGTATTTGAGGAAGGTGTATTTTCAGAAGATGCTTCTTGTTGCTTTAAGTGCTGCTTAAAGACTTCATAACAAAAAGTTTGAACAGCAGCTGCAATATTTAAAGAACTGTAGTCTGGGTTTGTGGGAATAGTCGCGCGATATTTACATAGAGAAAGGTCTTCATTCGAAAGCCCCATTCTCTCCGGCCCAAATACCAATGCCACTTTTTCTGATCCCGACGCAGCATAAAGCTTTTCTGCAGTTTCCTGTGGATTGAGCAATGGTAAATCATAACCACGCGTTCGCGCAGTGCTGGCAATAACTACAGTACAATCTTTAATTGCCTCAAACAAGCTATCGACTTGTGTAGCGCTTTGTACAATATCATCGGCACTTGTCGACATTTTTGTGGCTTCATCTTTAGCTTGCTGAGTTTCGAAGTGTTTTGGTGATACTAAATAGAGATCACTCAAGCCCATGGTTTTCATTGCGCGTGCTGCAGAACCTATATTACCGGGATGAAAAGTACGTACGAGTACAACTCGAATATTGCTAAGCACGATATTTATTAAGACAGTTCATAATTAATAGTTTTAAAAAAACAACTTAGGAATAATGACTTTGAACATAGGTTTCAACTATATCCTGAAACTCCTGTGCAATATTATCGCCTTTCAAGGTTACTGTTTTTTCACCATCTTCGTAAACTGGAGCTACGGGTTTTTCGCCACTTCCTGGCAAACTTATCCCGATATTTGCTTGCTTACTTTCACCAGGGCCATTCACCACACAACCCATCACAGCAACAGACATATCTTCAACACCCGTGTATTGATCTCTCCAGATTGGCATTTGCTCTAATAAATAGGTTTGAATGTCTTGTGCTAAATGCTGAAAATAATCACTGGTAGTTCGACCACAACCCGGACACGCTATCACTTGAGGGGTAAAAGAACGAAGGCCTAGAGATTGTAAAATCTGTTGTCCGACAATGACTTCTTTTTCACGCGCTTCATCCGGCTTCGGTGTAAGTGAGATACGTATCGTATCCCCTATTCCTTGCTGCAACAAAATCGATAAGGCTGCTGTAGAAGCAACAATACCTTTACTGCCCATACCCGCTTCTGTTAACCCCAAATGCAAAGGGTAGTCACACTTTTCAGTTAGCTCTTCATAAGCTTTAATGAGTGCTTGGCCGCTACTGAGTTTGCATGAAATAACTATTTTATTTGCCGCTAAGCCATATTCTTTGGCTTTTGCTGCACTACTTAACGCCGATTCAATTAGAGCATCATGTTGTACCTCTGATAACTCTTTTGGATTATCTAGCTGATGATTCTCATCTAGCATTCTTGCCAATAGCTTTTGGTCAAGAGATCCCCAATTAACGCCAATGCGAACCGCTTTATCGTATTTAACCGCAAATCCAATCATCTGTGCGAATTGCTCATCGCCACGCTTTCCCTTTCCTACATTTCCAGGGTTAATGCGATATTTAGCCAAGGCTTTGGCACATTCGGGGACAGCGCTTAACAATTTATGTCCGTTAAAATGAAAGTCGCCAATCAATGGAACATTGCAGCCCATTTTATCCAAACGTTCTCTAATCTCTGGAACAGCTTCTGCCGCTTCCATTGTGTTCACCGTAATACGGACTAATTCAGAGCCAGCTTTGGCTAATTCCGCGACTTGTTTTACGGTTCGGACAACATCAACTGTGTCAGTATTCGTCATCGACTGCACCACGATGGGGGCATCTCCACCGATAATAATATTGTCAATGTTTACAGCAAGCGTCTTTTTACGATTAGTTCTTGGCATGGTGAGTTTAGTTTTTCTCTATTCGTCTTTATTGATTATTTAGACTTGGGAAATCAAGTATTTCAGTCAGCGTATTTTTATCCAATTCTGAGTCTTTGGCTAGTTCAGCAATGGTTTTCTTTTGTTCAGGATGCATGACATCAGCAGCTATTTCAGCTAATGGAAATAATACAAAAGGAAATTTTAGAATTTCTGCACGAGGTACGTCACTTTCTGGATGTAATATTGAGTCGCCATATAAAAGCACATCAACATCCAAGGTACGGGAAATATACTTAGTATTACTTCTTTTACGGGCATGTTCATTCTCAATTCCCTTAAGCAGTGCTTTTAATTCAGGGTAACTTAAATTTGTTTCAAAACTGGCAGACACATTAATAAACGCATCACCCGTAAAACCAAAGGCTTCACTTTCGTAAGCCTTAGAAAAAATCATATCGGGAAATTTGTTTCGCAATTCATCGACACAAGACTGGATATTCGCTTCACGGTCAATATTGCTCCCAATATCGAGATATACAGCAACCATTTTAAATTCGCCTCAAAAAAATCCAACTGAATCAAACATCAGCTCTGGTTCTCTCGATAATAACACCTACTTCTGCAGAATCTGTGACTGCCATAGGTTTACCAAGAGAGACTTTTACCCATGGAATATTCATTTTATCCAACAATAATTCTGCTATGTGTTCTGCAAGCGCCTCTACCAGTTGATATTCACTTTTATCGACAAGATCTTTTACCAACTTCGCCGCTTCTTTGTAATTTAAGGTATCTTTAATATCATCAGACTGTGCAGCTCTGCGATTATCCCAACCCATTTCAATATTTACGTTTATTTGTTGATGAATACGTCTTTCCCAATCATAAATACCAATGACTGCATCTATGCGAAGATCTCGTATATAAACAATATCCATTCAAATTCCTTTTATATTTCTTGTAAATGTAGACTACATCCAGCAAAAAAATTAACCACTGGATCTATAGAATAAGCATAACCCATATGATCCTAGGATAAGACTTTTAATAATTTATTAAAAATAAATTTCTTTTTTTGCATCCAAATATTATTAATACCCCGTATATGCCTACACAAGTTATACTGA
>RCNF010003536.1_pt1 | contig 13277 bp, 10 predicted proteins | sample 2041311 | NCBI WGS metagenome assembly RCNF01 (sample SAMN09708228, study PRJNA481090) | Marine sediment metagenome, whole genome shotgun sequencing project. | biome: marine sediment; feature: ocean; material: sediment; isolation source: Sewage treatment plant 2 marine sediment (STP2) ... | reverse complement strand
GCGTAATTATCTTCATCGCTGTAGGCGATGGCATCCTCGCCGGAATCAGCCAGAACATGGAACTCCTGCGACCGGCTGCCGCCGATTTCGCCTGAATCCGCATCAACAACGCGGAATTTCAGTCCCAGGCGCTCGAATATGGCGGTATATGCCACGTGCATGCGGGCATAGGATTCTTCCAGTCCGGCCTGATCAAGATCGAAGGAGTAGGCGTCCTTCATGATGAACTCGCGTGAGCGCATCACGCCAAAGCGGGGTCGGATCTCGTCGCGGAACTTGGTTTGAATCTGGTAGAAATTGACCGGCAGTTGCTTGTAGCTGCGCAGCTCCTTGCGCGCGATATCAGTGATGACTTCCTCGTGCGTCGGTCCAAAGCAATAATCACGGTTATGGCGGTCACTCATGCGCAGCAGCAGGGGGCCGTACTTGTCCCAGCGCCCTGATTCTTGCCATAACTCGGCCGGCTGTACGGCTGGCATCAGTAGCTCGAGGGCCCCGGCGCGGTTCATCTCTTCGCGCACCACGGCCTCTACCTTGCGCAACACGCGCAATCCCAGCGGCATCCATGTGAACAGACCTGAGGCCAGGCGGCGGATGAGTCCCGCGCGCAGCATTAATTTATGGCTGACGATCTCAGCGTCCGCTGGTACTTCCTTGAGTGTTGTCAGCCCGAATTTCGAAAAACGCATTGCTTGTATTACCAAAAGTGTATGGGGCGCGCATTCTAACCGTATTGACAGATAAGCCAAAGCAGGGGAAGGTCCGAAATCTTTTTACTGCAGGGATGCCAGTTTGCACGGTCGTCGAAATCCGTTTGTTGCTCAGGAAGGTCTGCCGCTGCTCGCGATCGTATTTGCGGCGGCAATTTTGCTATTTCATTATTACGAGCCGTGGTACGCCCTGGTACCGGCGGCCCTGTTCGTATTGCTGTACATGGTTTTCCGAGATCCCCTGCGGTCGGTGCCCTCGGTGGCGCTTGGCGTATTTAGTCCGGTCGATGGCACAGTGATTGATGTCAGTCGTACCGAGGTCGGTGATGCGGGCGCACCGGCGCTGCGGATTGTGATCAGTGTCGACAGCCTGGGAACCTATACAGCGCGTGCCCCGGTTGAAGGCAGCATCAAGGATCTGGGCAAGAAGGCGCTTTGGCTACAGACCGATGAAGGTGAAGATGTCGTGCTAAAGTTCAGTGGCTATCGCCTTGGTCTGGCGCCGCGCTCGTTTGCCAAGTTTGGCGAGCGGCTGGGTCAGGGGCAGCGATTTGCCTACCTGCGATTGATCCGCACGGCCGAAGTACAGTTTCCGATTGACGGCAAGGTGCTGGTCGAACCTGGTCAGACTGTAGTGGCTGGCACCGACGTCATCGGAAATGTTCGCGGACCGAGGTAGTTGAGTCCGCGAACCGCAGGCCGTGAAATGCGGCGTACGTCGTGGCAAAATCTACTTTGACTCCAAATGCGGCTTCTCAAGAATGATACATCCTGAACATCAGAGACGTGCTTACCTGCAGGCAATGGGTATTGATGTCTGGTTGCCGCGTGGAGCGCCTGAGCCTGATGAAGCAGAGACGATTGCGAGCGATGTTGTGGCTACAGACGGTCTGGGCTGGGCAGAGCTACGACAGTGCGTTGCCGAGTGTACCCGCTGTGAGTTGGCGCAAAGCCGCATCCAGACCGTTTTTGGCGTTGGCAATCAGGACGCCGACTGGATGATCATCGGCGAAGCGCCGGGCGCAGAAGAAGATCGTCGTGGTGAACCGTTTGTTGGCCGCGCCGGTAAAATGCTGGATGAAATGTTGAGAGCGATCGGCCAGAGCCGGAGCTCAGTGTTCATCGCTAATACTCTAAAATGCCGCCCTCCCAATAATCGTGACCCGAAGCCGGCTGAGGCTAGTGCCTGTCGTGACTATCTGGAGCGCCAGATCGCATTGATACAACCAAAGATTATCCTGGCGGTCGGGAAAATCGCTGCGCAAAATCTCTTGGGTAGTGACGATCCGGTGGCGCGAATGCGCGGGCGTCCGCACGACCTCAACGGGATTCCGCTGGTAGTCACTTATCACCCGGCGTATTTGCTCAGAAGTCCCTCGCAGAAGAGTAAGTCGTGGAGCGACCTTTGCCTGGCCACTCGCCTGGCGAAGGAGGCAACGGCGTGATTATCCCGATGGCGCAGCCGCCCGCGGTGATTCGCGAGATGAACCACGATGATCTCGGAATGGTGTCTGATATTGAGCGTCGCAGTTACGAGTTTCCGTGGAGTCATGGTGTGTTTCGTGACTGCCTGCTTGCCGGATACCAGTGCCTTGCGCTGATTCGTGAAGACCGCGTTGCAGGTTACGCCGTTTTGTCCGTAGCGGCGGGAGAGGCGCATATCCTGAATCTGTGTACAGATCCCGATTTTCGATCGCTCGGTTACGGCGAACGACTGCTTGATGAACTGCTGTATCGGGCACGGTCAGCCTCAGTACGAGAGATATTCCTTGAGGTTCGGCCATCAAATGAAACCGCGTTGGCCCTGTATCGCAAGAAGGGTTTTCATCAGATCGCGGCACGCCCGGCCTACTATCAGGCCGATGAAGGCCGCGAAGACGCCGCGGTACTCGCCAAGAAGCTCGTCGTCGAACCTTAAACAGACGGTTTCGCAGCAGCTGCGATTCGGTTAGCACTCCGTCAATGTGATGAATACGGGTTCAGAACCATCCGGATGATCCAATACGGCGTTGCAGTGCTTGAAAAGGACTCGCCATTTCCTGCACACTGCGCCTTGTCTTGGATGATCCGGGTGGTTCCCTGCGGGCGAGCTGTGAAACGGTTGTCCGCGTTGTTGCGTCTCTTGGCAAGGACGCGCCATTACCGGCGAAACGCGCCTAGCTGACAACCGTTTCACAACTCGCTGAACCCGTATTCATCACATTGACGGAGTGCTAGACTGCGCCGCCTCGTATTATTGAACTCAGTCATGGCAAACCTCGACGAACAAGTCAGCAAACGGCGCACGTTCGCGATCATTTCGCATCCGGATGCCGGCAAGACGACACTGACCGAAAAGTTGCTGCTTTATGGTGGCGCTATTCAGCTTGCGGGCACCGTAAAGGGCCGCAAGGCGAGCCGTCATGCCACATCGGACTGGATGGCGCTGGAGCAACAGCGCGGCATCTCCGTGACCTCATCGGTTATGCAGTTTCCCTACGCCGATCATGTGATCAACTTGCTCGATACACCGGGCCATGAAGATTTCTCGGAAGACACGTATCGGACGCTGACGGCCGTCGACTCCGCATTGATGGTTATCGATTGCGCGAAAGGTGTGGAAAAACGCACCATCAAATTGATGGATGTTTGCCGTCTGCGTGATACGCCGATAATGACTTTCATCAACAAGCTCGATCGCGACGGTCGGGAACCGATCGATTTGCTCGATGAAATCGAGTCAGTACTGAAGATTCAGTGTTCTCCGATTACATGGCCTATTGGCATGGGTCGTTCACTGAAGGGTGTTTATCATCTGTTGCAGGATCGCATTTACCTTTATGACCGGGTGGGCCGAGAGAAAGCATCCGAGCGCCATATCATTGTAGGACTGGATTCGGACGAGGCGACAGCCGCACTCGGCGACATCGCTGACGAGTTCAGAGAAGAGATCGAGTTGGTCAAAGGTGCCTGTCCAGAGCTATCGGTCGAAGATTATCTTGCGGCGAAGCAGACGCCCGTTTTCTTTGGTTCCGCGATTGGTAATTTCGGCGTTAAGGAATTGCTGGATGAATTCGTTAACTATGCACCGGCACCTCAGACTCGTGAAAGTGAGCAGCGCGACGTGCTGCCCAACGAAGACAAGATGACCGGTTTCGTGTTCAAGATTCAGGCGAACATGGACCCCGCGCATCGAGATCGCATCGCGTTCATGCGAATTTGTTCCGGCGAGTACCGTAAGGGGATTCGTTCGTTGCATGTCCGCTCGGGCAAGGAAATGAAAATTCCGGATGCGATTACGTTTATGGCGGCAGATCGCAAACACGCGGAAACGGCCTATGCGGGCGATATTATCGGTATCCATAATCACGGCACGATCAATATCGGTGACAGCTTTACTGAAGGCGAGATGATTCATTTTACAGGTATACCGAATTTCGCACCGGAGATTTTCCGCCGTGCTGTGTTGAAAGATCCCCTGCGTCTGAAAGCACTGCAAAAGGGTCTTGCGCAGCTATGTGAGGAAGGTGCAACACAGTTGTTCAAGCCGATGCGCAACAACGATCTTATTCTTGGCGCTGTTGGTCCACTGCAGTTCGAAGTTGTTGCTCACCGCCTGCAGCATGAATACAACGTGGAGTGCCAGTTTGAAGCGATCAACGTTGCGACTGCACGATGGGTCGAATGCGACGACGAAAAGATGTTGAGCGACTTCGAGCGTAAGGCCCACGACAATCTTGCACTGGATCATAGCGACAGTCTGGTCTACATTGCTCCTACACGGGTTAATCTCAACCTGACCGAGGAACGCTGGCCGGATATTGCTTTCCGCAAGACGAGAGAGCACTAGTCGCCGGACCTCTGTCTGAGGCAATGGTTTGCCGAAGTCCAAAATACTCACCAAGCAAGTCATTACCTGGGCACTTTATGACTGGGCGAACTCCGCGTTCGCACTCAGCGTATTGGCGGTCCTGTTCCCATTGGTTCTTGGCAACCACTGGGGTGTCGATGATGGTGGCGTGTCGGCGACTATTCGGCTTGGCTGGATCACATTTTCAGCAAGTGTCATTGTCTTCCTGATTGCTCCGGTACTCGGGACGATTGCAGATACCGGTGGGTATCGAAAACGATTTCTGTTGCTATTTGCGATCATCGGCGCAGTGGCGACCGCCGGCCTGGGATTTGTGGGGCAGGGTGACTGGCCGTTGGCACTGGGACTGTACCTAATCGCTTCAGTAGGCTTTTACAGTTCCGTTGTGTTCTACGATTCTTTACTGATCGACGTTACGGAACCGCGAAACTACAGCTTCGTTTCCACGCTTGGTTTTTCTGTCGGTTATCTCGGTGGAGCGGCGTTGCTCGCTCTTCACCTTTGGATGCTCAAGTCACCGCAGGCGTTCGGCCTTGAAAACACCACAGAGGCATTCAGTTATGCCTTCATTTCGGTTGGCGTCTGGTGGCTCATCTTTCTATTGCCTTTGATCTTTTTCGTTCCCGAGCGACACAGCCCGATTGAGGTAACAGATCACGCGATCCGAGCGGCTTATGCAGAACTCAAGTCGACCGTGCACAAGATAAGCCAATATAGAAATGTGACAATTTTTCTCGGCGGCTACTGGCTCTACATCGGTGGTGTGTTCACCGTGATTTTTATGGCCGTCAACTACGGGCAGCGTCTCGGATTTGAGGACAGCGACCTCGTCTTGGCGTTGTTGATTGCAAATTTCGTCGGTTTCCCGGCGACCCTCGTGTACGGGCTGCTCGCGCATCGATTCGGTGCCAAGAAAGGTCTTTATTTCGCACTGTTCGCGTATGTAGGCGCTTGCCTTTGGGCTATTCAGATGACGGATGTCAGAGAGTTCTACATCATGTCGATCGTAATAGGTCTTGTGCAAGGTGGTGTCCAGGGCCTCAGCCGTTCCGTGTATGCTTCGCTGATTCCCGCGGATCAACCGGGAGAGTTCTTTGGTTTTTACAGCATGACGACCAAGTTCGCGCATGTCCTGGGTCCTGCCATGGTTGCGATCGCGGCAATGTTGTCGGACGACCCGAAGTGGGTATTGCTGGCATTAATGCCGATGTTTCTGGCCGGCGCATTGTTGCTTTCGTTAGTGCGAATGCCAAGTAATTCCGGCGAAGGCTGATTGCGGAATGACCGACGACTTGACTGAGCCGCCCGGAACAAAAACCGATACGTTTCTTGATTTTCCGTTCCAGCCAGATCTTGATGATCTCAATGCCGATATTGCCGTTCTGGGAATTCCATTCGGAATGCCTTACGAAGTGACCTCGTTCCCAAATGACCAGAGCAATGCTCCGGATGCGATTCGTCAGGCGTCCAGCGAATCTGATATCGCTTATACACGAAACCACTTCGACTGGGACCTCGGCGGGCAATTGCTCGACGGACGTGACATTAAGGTGGTGGATTGCGGGAATGTAACGAGCGACAAAGCCGACCACAAAGAACATTACCGTCGTGCAGAGCAGGCAGCGAGGAAAATATTCTCAGCCAATTCGACCTTAATAGCACTCGGTGGTGATCACGGTGTTCCGATTCCTGTGATGCGGGCGCTTGAGGTTTTCGACGTGCCAGTAACACTTGTGCATGTCGATGCTCATCTGGATTGGCGCCATGAGGTTAATGGTGAAACGGAGGGTTATTCGAGTCCTATCCGACGTGCCGCAGAGATGCCGTGGATCGATAAGATTGTGCAAATTGGTATGCGTGGCATCGGTAGTGCTCGCGACGGAGAGGTCAAAGACGCGATCACTTACGGTGCCGAGATCATTGATGCCTACGAGATGCACGATATCGGAATGGCGGAAGTACTGCGACGAATTCCGGATGGTGGACCTTATTACCTGACTATCGATGCCGATGGCATTGACCCGACCATTATGCCCGCCGTAATGGCGCAAACTCCAGGTGGCCTCGATTGGATGCAAGTTCGACAACTCGTTCACGGTCTGATCAATAAAGGGCGCGTGCTGGGCATGGACCTGGTTGAAATCGCTCCAAGGTACGATGTTGGCCACATAACGATGGTCCATGCTGAGCGACTGATCTGCAACTTCATTGGCGCGGCGGTTCGCGCCGGATACTACGAGGGGTAAGACCGATCTCACGTCTACGTCACTGGTTGATCATGACCGTCACGAGTATCTCGGGCGGCATTATATTTATCCTGCCGTTCTTGCAGGAGATCTATTACAAACCGATAGCTCAGGCGTTGAGCCTCAGCAATACGCAGGTGGGCTCACTGATGAGCGCGTTCGGAATTACTTCGTTGATTTGCTATTTTCCGGGCGGCTGGCTCGCTGACCGGGTGTCGCCGAGAAAGCTTATTTCTATATCTCTGTTTTCCACAGGTGTTGCAGGCTTGTATTTCGCCACACTTCCAAGCTACAAAATTAGTATCGCGATCCACGCACTTTGGGGCGTTAGCATCACTTTTCTGTTTTGGGGCTCAATGATTCGCGTAACCCGAAATTGGGCGCCACCCGATGAGCAGGGCCGCGCTTTCGGGATTCTTGAGACGGGGCGCGGACTCGCTGAAGTATTGTCGAGTATGGCGCTTCTGGCAGTGTTTGCAGCGCTCGGAAGCGGTGACTCTGCGCTTTCGGCAGTGATTTTTCAGTGTTCGGTATTTACCGTGTTTTTCGCGGTGCTCGCCTGGTTTGTCCTGGAAGATGACACCAAGGGTGAGAAGAACAGCCAAAGCGAGCCGAAGGTAGGTATTAACGAAATCGTGAGCACGCTAAAAATGCCGATTGTCTGGTTGATAGGGATGGTGGTTCTCACCGGCTACTGTGCGTACTGGGGTACATTTCGATTCACTTCTTACTCGTCAGACATCTTCATGTTGAGCGTGACCATTGCGGCAGTAATCAGTGTCGGCAAAGTATGGCTTAAGCCGCTGGCTGCAGTCGTTGCAGGATTCATCGCCGACAAGATCGGTATAGCAAGATCGGTCGCCGTTTTGTTTCTTGTGTTGGTTGCAAGCTTCAGTTTCTTTGCGGTGTTACCCGGAGCAGCAAGTTGGCTTCCTGTTATGTTGCTTAACGTTGCTGTTGCGTCACTGGCAGTGTTCGCAATGCGAGGAATTTACTTTGCCTTGCTGGAAGAGGGTGGGATTCCACTGGCTGTTACCGGGACTGCCGCAGGCATCGTATCTACGATTGGCTTTACGCCGGATATATTCATGCCGTTGCTGGGTGGCGTGCTGTTGGATGCGTTTCCCGGTCAAACAGGATATCGCTATTTCTTTCTGACAACCGCCGCCATCTGCAGTGTTGGTCTTGTTGCGTCAATGATCATATATATGAAATTTGTCAAGAATCGGGTTGACTCGAGCAGTTGAATTGAGGGCAATTACCGACTCGAAATAGCAGCGACTGCTGTTTCTAGCCGGCGTACAGCGGTTGTTTCCTCGACACCGTAGCGGGCATCCAAATATGCAACGGTCACTGATGCCACCTTGTCATTCGGTATATGGTTCCCGGACGTTACTCGCAGAGCAAACTCCTGCTCGGTCTCGCCGATTCGTCGCGTCAAGCCAGTTTTCTTGATGAACTGTACAAAATTGATGCGCGATCTTTTGCCGGCGGGCGGTAACGCAGCATCATGAAAGCACTGATCATGAGTATTAATGCGACGACGCTGCCGACCAATGTCAGCAACATCTTTCGCCAGTTAGGGTCGACCATGCCGAGCCACTCCAGGAACTTGCTCTGCGTTTCGGGCCCATATCCCAATACCCACTCGTTCCATTTGGCGTTCAATGCGTCCCAGGTCATCGTCAGGTCTTGCAGGAACTGCGGAGGCGCAGTAAACCCCCAGAGTTCTCCGACGCCGTCCAGCGCCGCACCGCGTGTGCCGTACTCGATGCGTTCCGGCGCTACGGCGGCTGTTGGGTCGACGCGGTACCAGCCGTAGCGTTCGAGCCATACTTCTGTCCATGCATGGGCATCCGACTGGCGCACGATGAGGTGTCCGCCAATGGGATTAATCTCACCACCCTGATAGCCGAGAACGATTCGCGACGGGATGCCGGCACTGCGCATCATGAAAGCGAATGCCGACGCATAGTGCTCGCAGAAACCTTGCCGGGTATCAAACAGGAATCGATCGACAGGACTGCTGCCTAACGGTGGCGGCTGCAACGTGTAGAAGTACTCTTCTTCATTAAACTTCGCGAGAACTGCTTCGATATAGGCCGTATCGGAGCCAGCTTCCTCACGCATCTGGCGCGCAAGTTCGGCTGAGCGCCGATTGCCATCATCCGGAACGCTGGTGTACCACTTGCGGTAGATCGATGGCAGCCGGGCTTGCACAACGTAGTCGGGATACGACGTGACCCGGTAAGCCACACGTTGCTCAATCGGAGTTACGTGAACAAGTTGCTGCTGAGGCCCCATGAATGCTCGTTTGATCGACCACTCCTTGGGCATGTCCAGTGCGAAGATCCACTGCTGTCGTGTTGGCTCCAGTGTCAGCTCATAAGAAACCGGTTCACCTCTGAAAGAAATTTGATCTTCAGCGGGAGGGCCAACTCTGGGCTCAGACCCTGTCCACGTACGACCGTTGAAGCGCGTCATGATGAGGCCACGCCAATACAAATCGCGGGACTCCGGTACTTCGCCGTCGAATTGCACGCGGAACGCGACCTCATCCGACATTGAGAGAGAACTGATGTCACCGGGGCTCATCGTATCACTCAGGCCTGAAGTTGCTCGACTGGTATCGATAGGTACAGCCCAGAACGGTGATGACAGGCGCGGAAAAAGTACCCACATGGCGATCGCGAGAGGTGCGGCATACAAGAGCAGTCGGCCACTGGTCGTGAAACTTTGTTTCGCAGTTTCACTGGCCCCTGCTGACATCCGAAGCCAGGCGGTCAGGATAATGAGCGTGCTGCCTATCACGTAAGGTAGAGACCACAGATACTGTTCGCGAAGCAGCGAAGACATCACGAGGAAGATTGAAATAAATAGCAGGACGAACTGATCCCGTCGTCTGCGTGTCTCCAGTAATTTGAGAGCGGCCATAATCGCCAGCAAAGCAGAGCCCGGGCCAACGCCACTAATGGATGAATAGGTGCCGAAGACGCCCAGAAAGCACACCAGAGCCAGTCCGCCACGTACCCAACGCGATGGCAGCATGCGACGCCGTCTTTCGACTACGTAACGCCAAACAGCGCAGCCAATAAATCCGCCGGAAATCCAAAATGGGAGATACGGTACGTGCGGAGCCAGCGAGACAGCCAGCGCTGCCATCGTCCACGGCAAGCTTGCCAGTAGCGAGCCATCAGTTCCTCGTGGTTGCGCCCTCAAGATGCTTTCTCATTGAACAGGGCAAGTGCCTCAAGGCACCGTCGTCGCTGCTCATCGCCGTGTGCCGGCGGAAATTCAAAACCGGGAATTCGCAGTCCATAGTCTTCCCGCGTTTGATCGGCGTTGACAATCCATCGCGTCAGTACAGAAAGTCGTGTCTCAATGCCGGCCGCTTCAATCTCGTCGAAATCAAACCACTGGCTACTGGTATCAGCTCCCGCAAACTGCTTGGATAGTAATTGGCCACTGCGTGCGTAGGCCTTCCATGCGACGTGCCGGGGCGAGTCACCGACATGATATTTTCTAAGGCCTGCGAAGTCCTCTTCTCCGCGTGCATCGTGTTGCCGGTGGCCTTGAGCAACTCGTGACGGTGGTGGTGCCGGCGGATTCTCAGCCGGATCCGGATACACCAGTCCTCTCAGGTCCATGTGTAACCAGGCCCACGAGCGAAACAGCTCGAAAGGAAAAAGGGTGCGAATGCCGAAGCGTTCGAGTTGCACCCAGCCGCGACGATCGGTGGATATAGGTAATATGAAAATCTTGCTTTCGCCAGGTTGCAGGTCGTGGACGTCGCTTTCTGTCTTATCGTGGTAGATGCGAATGCCATAGCGCGCGCTTTTGGACTGATTGGTAATCGCAACGCGAAAACGAATCGCCTGACCGGCGAAGACCGGGTCAGTTCCAGCGAAAGTTAATTCGAGGCCGACCAGGTTGCGCTGGCATTGGTGCATAGAAACAAAGCCGATGCCGATGAGAATGAATGTGAGGATGAACGACAGGTTGTTGTTGTAGTTCATTGAGCCTAACAACATCGCAAACGCCATCAGCCCGAATACGAGTCCGACGCCTGTAGGCAGGATGTAGACGCGGCGAGGGCGTAGTTCGGTTGTCGCTGCGTCGGTGCCCTGACGTTTGCGTGCCCAGCGTCGAGCACGCAGAGTCGCGCGGTCACGTACGCTGCCGACGAGTCGGCTAGGGTATTGCCACAGAATCGAGGACATGCTGACAAAGTTCGGACGGACTACGGAAACGAGTGCTACCAGCCGGTTTCAGTCTGTGTCCGGCAACTGACGCAAACACGGCCTGAATGTCATCCGGATAAACTCCAGAATGATTCTCGATGAAAGATCGTGCGCGTGCTGCTGCGACCAGTGCCTGAGCGCCACGAGGCGACAGGCCAACTTCTATTTCGGCTGATTCACGTGTGTGTCTGACCAGTGCCTGGACGTAATCTATTAGCGGGTCACTTACGTTCTGTTTACGAACGGATTTCTGCAATTCGATTAGTGTTTCCGGCGCCGCGATCGCTACAATGTCATCGAGCATTAGTCGTCGGTCTTCACCCGCAATGAGTTCACGCTCGCTGGCCTCGTCTGGGTAACCCATGGCGATTCGCATGAGGAAGCGATCCAGCTGTGATTCGGGTAGCGGGAACGTGCCGATCTGGTCGCCGGGATTCTGCGTCGCGACGACAAAGAATGGTTCCGGTAACGGTCGCGTGTCACCATCGACAGAGACCTGGTATTCCTCCATTGCTTCGAGCAGCGCGCTCTGCGCCTTCGGTGTCGCTCGATTGACCTCGTCGGCGAGAATCAGCTGCGAGAAAATCGGGCCCGGCTGGAATTCGAACTCACCGCTATTCTGTCGAAAAACAGAAACACCAATGATGTCAGCTGGGAGTAAATCACTTGTAAACTGGATACGGCGAAAGCCGAGGCCGAGTGTCTTGGCTAGGGACTGTGCGAGCATCGTCTTGCCAAGTCCTGGCAGGTCTTCGATCAGCAAATGTCCTCGAGCGAGCAAACACGATAGTGCCAGGGTGATCTGTTCGTCCTTGCCAAGAATAATACTCGCTAACGCTTTTCGAGCGCGTTCAATGGCGCTGCGTTGTGCGTCCAGACTGCTGGGCAGGTTCTCAAGTGTGTTACCGCGCTGCATACAATGGTCCTCCGACCGATATCGTCGCCGATACGCGGTCAATTTGCACTGGCTCGCCGGTTAGAGTGTGATGCAGTGCTCAGTAAACGACTTTGTATCAGATGAGTTCGTCAAGTTTCTCGAGTTGCTCGGTCAGTTGAGCAATTGCTTTCTCGAACTCGGAAACTCGCTCTCGTTCCTGTATGACTACATCCGCCGGGGCATTGTTCACAAATTTCTCGTTCTTTAGCTTGGCGGAACTGCGTTGCAGATCAATTTTGATCTTGTCCTGATGCTTGGTCAACCGTGCGCGCTCAGCGTCCACATCGATAAGTCCCTGCATCGGAACCAGCAGGCGCATATCACCCAACAAAGCCGTCGCGGCAGCGGGCGGCTCTTCGTCGCCGCCGAGTAATGTTATGGATTCGACTCGACCGACACGTTGCAGAAGTAGAGCTTCGGCATCTGCACGTTTTTGATCGCTGCTGCTTGCACCCTGCAAGATTACAGGTAGCGGTTTACCTGGCGAAATGTCCATTTCTCCGCGAATCTGCCGGATTCCCAGTATGAATTGCTGCACCCACTCAATGTCGGCAACGGCGTCCTCGTCAGTCGCGTTGGCGTCAACCTCGGGGTAGGGGCGTAACATGATCGTTTCGCCTTCAATGTTGGCGCGCGGTGCTACTGTCTGCCAGATTTCTTCGGTGACGAACGGCATGATTGGATGTAGCAGGCGCAGTGTCGCCTCAAGAACCTCAATCAGTGTTTGTCGAGTGCCGCGCTTTTGAGCGTCCGACGATTCGTCTGACTGCAGTATCGGCTTCGAAAGTTCGAGGTACCAGTCACAAAACTCGTGCCAGGTAAACTCGTACGCAGATTGCAATGCAAGATCGAGTCGATAGCTTGCCATGTGCTGATGCATGTCAGCGGTGGCACTATTGAATTGTGACTTGATCCAGCGATCGGCCGAACTAAACTCCACCTCACCTGTGTCAAGCGACTCTGTGTTCATCAGTACGTAACGCGCAGCGTTCCAGAGTTTGTTACAAAAGTTCTTGTAGCCCTCGATCCGTCCAAGGTCGAATCGTATGTCGCGGCCGGTCGTTGCAAGCGCCGCGAAAGTCAGGCGCAGGGCGTCGGTACCGAATTGATTTATGCCATCAGGGAAGTGTTTACGCGTCGCCTTTTCAACTTTCGGCGCGAGGTGATCCTGCATCAACCCGGTGGTGCGTTTCTCGACGAGCGATTCAAGATCAATGCCATCGATCAGATCAATCGGGTCCAGCACGTTGCCCTTGGATTTGGACATCTTGTCGCCGTCCTGATCGCGGATCA
>RCNF010001271.1_pt1 | contig 13286 bp, 12 predicted proteins | sample 2041311 | NCBI WGS metagenome assembly RCNF01 (sample SAMN09708228, study PRJNA481090) | Marine sediment metagenome, whole genome shotgun sequencing project. | biome: marine sediment; feature: ocean; material: sediment; isolation source: Sewage treatment plant 2 marine sediment (STP2) ... | reverse complement strand
AAAAGGGCTGTAGCGTAAAACGCTACAGCCCTTAAGTATTTGGCTCCTCGACCAGGACTCGAACCTGGGACCAATAGATTAACAGTCTACTGCTCTACCAACTGAGCTATCGAGGATCTGTTGGAGGCGCGAATTTTACTGTTTGCTTTGAATGTGGTCAACTACTAATTGATCAAAGCAGCACCTTTTTTAAGATGTTATAAATGCAGCAGCTTTTTTTATGACATCGATATCGGCTCCTGACTTATAGGCATTCTCGCTAATGTGCCTGCGCCATGCTTTTGCGCCCACCTGACCTGTAAATAATCCCAAAATATGACGGCTCATGTGTTTCAAATTTGCACCCTGTGACATCTGCCTTTGCATATATTCAATATACGCCTCTAGTACTTTATGCCTTGAAAGTGGGGGGGTGTATTCATCACCATAAATACGATGATCAATATCTATCATCATATAAGGGTTGTGATAAGCCTCTCTGCCAATCATGACGCCATCTACTTGTTCTAGATGATACTCACTTTCGTCTATGGTTTTGATCCCACCATTAATAATAATTTCAAGATTGGGGAATTCTCGCTTCATTTGATAAACAAGCTCGTAATTAAGCGGAGGAACATCACGATTCTGTTTTGGGCTTAGTCCTTTCAACCATGCTTTGCGCGCATGTACGATAAATGTCTCGCATCCTGCCTCTGAGACAACAGATAAGAAACGATGTAAGCTTTCATACTCTTCCATCTCATCGATCGCGATACGATTCTTCACGGTAACAGGTATATCTACCACAGCCTGCATGGCGCTGACGTTTTCTGCAACTAACTCAGGCTCTGCCATTAGGCATGCTCCAAACGCGCCATTTTGCACGCGATCGCTGGGGCAACCGACATTGATATTTACTTCGTCGTAACCTTCATCTTCTGCCATCTTGGCGCAGATAGCCATTGCCTTCGGGTCACTACCGCCAAGTTGTAATGCGACGGGGTGTTCTTCTTTATTAAAATGTAGATGGCGCTTTGCATCACCATGAATCAGGGCACCTGTAGTTACCATTTCTGTATATAGCATCGCACGCTTAGATAACAAACGAAGGAAGGTACGCTCATGACTATCTGTCCAATCTAGCATCGGAGCAACGCAAAAACGACGATCAGAAAATTTAAGTATTGATGATGAGGCAGACAAAGTTTTTACCCTGAAAAATCAGGAAATTATGATATGCTTCTGACCTTTTGTAAATATCAGGTTACAACTATGGATGTAGCAGAATCGATCCAGACAGGAAACTGGATAGCCCTGTTTACCTATATGGGTTTCAGCTTTTTTGCGGGCTTTGTAATTGGTTATGCAACTCGTACGTTTTTGAAGTTTGTCTTCTTTATTTCGGGAACGATTCTCATTCTATTATTCGCGTTGCAATATGCAGACTTAATCCATGTGAAATGGGAAGCATTCGAGAATGTTTACAACGGCTTAATCGCCTGGATATCACCACATCTTGGTGGACTTAAAGGCTTTATCACTGCAAACCTTTCTTCGGCGGCAATGGCTAGCTTAGGTCTGTTCTGGGGTTTTAGAAGAAAGAGCTAAATCAAAAAAGCACCTAAAAGCCGGGGAGTGTACTTAAGTAGATATAACAACACCTAACCCAGATTTAACATTGTACATCGACGATTTCATATGGAATCTACGATGGACATTTCTGGCTCTTGGTGAGCGTTAAACTGAAAAGCTTATGAGAATGAAAATAGCCATTAATTAATCGACTCTTGTACATCGACGATTCCATAAGGAATCGTCTATGGACTTTTCTGGCTCTTGGTGAGCCTCGAATTCACACCCCCTACTTTTATGAGGTTTTTACAAAACCTCACTCTTCGAGTTATCGTCGCTACGCTCCAATATTGTCTCGGTTGCACCTCGGCTAAGCACTTTTTTAATGTTAGTGAGTTTCTTAGCGCTGGCATTTCCCACAATAGAAAGTTGAGCGCTGTCCTTGTGTGATTTGCTTAATCTGTGATTCACAATTATTGCAACCTTCACCCGCTCTTCCATACACATTTAACTCTTGTTTGAAGTAACCCGGCTTACCTTCCACCTGAACAAAATCTTTAAGCGTAGTTCCACCCTGCTCAATCGCTTTCGTCAAAACTATCTTTATTTCCTCAACCAACTTTTGATATCGAACTTTAGAAACTTTACCCGCTTGCCATTTCGGCGAAATCCCAGCCATAAACAAAGATTCACAGGCATAAATATTACCGACACCAACAACCATATGACCATTCATTATGAATTGCTTAATACTCATACTACGTCCACGAGACACTTCGTATAAGTAGTTGGCATTGAAATCATCACTCAAAGGTTCAGGACCAAGAGAACGAATGAGTTTGTGTTTAAGTGGGTTTTTCTGTGTCCATAAGACTGAACCAAAACGTCTTGGATCATGTAACCTAACCGTTTTACCTGTTGCCATAACCAAATCGACATGATCATGCTTATCTGGCGCTAAACCCTCTTCAACGATACGCAAACTTCCAGACATTCCTAGATGAATAATTGCCGTGCCTGCATTTGTTTCTAACAAAATATACTTGCCGCGACGGCGTACAGATTCGATTAATTGACCTTCCATTTGTTCTATTTCAGAAGGTATAGGCCAGCGTAGCTTTGGCTGACGCACAATCACTTTAGCAACGGTTTGTTGATATGTATAAGGCTTGATGCCTTTTCGGGTTGTTTCTACTTCGGGAAGCTCAGGCATGATTTCAGATTATTTTATTTCTAGTGGTTTAAATGAATCAGCACCCGATTCAAGCAAACCTGAAACAGTCTCTGAAATTAGATACATTTTATCCCCTTTTAGCACATAGCGCTTATGAGAGACGTCATTGTAATCACCAAAGACAAGTTTTACGCCATTAAAGCTGACACTGAGCTTTTCTTTATCCAACCCAAAATCTGATAAGTTCTTACCGACAATATCGTAACTGGTATCAGCATTTTCTGATAACAAGGTAAACAGGTGCCTGACTTTTTCTTTATCCGCATCAAATTGCTCTGGCTTTGTAACCTTCCATTGCTCTTCTATGTTTTTTAAGACAACGTCTTCAGCACCTTCAACGTGAATAACTATTTCCGTCGCTTCATCACCAATACTTTTATCATAAAGCGTCGAATACAGTACTTTCGTGTCGTCTTCTCGCATGATAATAAATGCAGCTAAAGCAGCCACTATACTCAGCAATATGAGATTTTGAATAAGACGTTTACTAGTTGGACTAATCATTACTAATATCTGCTATTGCTTCTTAACTGCCTTTTTTTCAACTTTCTTCACTGGTGCTGCCACACCATATGTCATCAGCATTCTATCTTTGCTTGCTGGTGATTGTAGTGTGAAAGAAATATGTTTAAGTAAGATGCCTGCCTGATCATATATATATACCTTATTACCAATCTTGGTATACACGCAATCACGCATCTCGTGAGCATCGACAGGACTCAAATATTTATAATTGCACTGTCCACTGGGGTCAAAACCAAATTCCATACGGAAGCGACTTGGTGGGAATTCTTTACTGCCTTTTACCCTAAAGATATTTGGGATTTTTTGTCCGTTTTGTTCTTCAAAAGAATGTACCCAGTGATTATAAAAATTGGTATTTGTTGGAATACTTCCTACTCCGCTAGTTCCACCACTATTTACATCACCCGTGCCTGCACAGGCAGTTAAAAATAGCGCTCCAAATAAAATCGTAATTCTCTTTACTCTTTTTTTCATTATGTTTCCCCTTTTTATTTAGCCATGTTTTTAGCCATGTCTTTTACTATGTTCGTAGCAAAAGGCTCGCATAGAAACTAGCGTTTTCTTCGTTTAAGCCAACGCAAAGTCCCAATTAATAGCAATAGTAATGGTAAGCCCAACCACAACCCTGCTAAACCAATTCTTCCAGCCGTTGATAAATTCAACTTAGTGCCAGGTGCCACCTTAGCCTTTATTGACAATAAATCATCATCAACGCTCAACCAATTAAATATATTACTCGCTAGCTCGAGGTTACTACCCTGACCGATATAACTGTTCAGCATAAAGTCGCTATCACCAATGACGAGCACACGTTGCTCATTTGGTTTTTTAGATTTATCATCTTCACTGCTTGCTTGAGAGTTATCATCATCAACACTACTCTCAACATCACGCGTCATTGCCACTGCGATATCTAATGGTCCGGGCTTATCCGCATCATCGTCAAACTTTACATTACCTTGAATATCCCCAGACTCCATCCAACTTGTTGGTAAAGTCGTTAATAGCGGTTGATATTTCCCCCCCGCCACTTTTGCATCCTTTTCTTTCAGCGATTCATCGCGTTCTATAGGTGTAGCAAAAGGGAATAATGTGTGTGCTGATAATTTACTGGTTAGATCAGATTGTCCGTAATCTATAATCGCTATCGCGGCTGGATGTTGAATTCCCAGCATTTCTTGAAGCGCTTGATTGGCATCTAGCAAAGTACCTTCGTTAATTTTTAGCCCAAGTTGTTGCTCGATATTATCCAAACCCAGCAAACCGCCGGGTTCGTGTAGCCATAAAAGATTACCCCCTTTTTTCAGGTAATCACTGATGATACTTACCTCACCTTCAAGGAAATCTTTTTGTGGAGCTGCCAGCACCACGAAACTGGCATTTCCAGGAAGACTTTGCGTTCGAAGAATATTATGTGGCTGCAATAAAAAGCCTTTCTGCTCCAGTACTTTTGCCAGATCTGACATCCCATTGGATTTATTGCTAAATGGCGAACGCTCATTATGTCCTTCAATAAAAATAACTAAACGCGGCTCTGTTCTGGAAAGACGCTGTAATACATCCAGCATGGTTTGTTCATCAACCGAGTTAACTTTCTCGCTTTTCTCTCCGAGCTTAACCAATAGTTGACCACTGTAATCGATGCCATCTTGCTTCGCTCTTGATGGGTCAAGGTCAGGATTAATGATTTCTAACTTAATATTGTTATTGTACTTTTTATACTTTTCTACCAACTGCTTTAGATTGGCGTGAACTACTGCATCATCTGGCACATAAGCCGTTAGAGAAATTGGTTTATCTATTTTTTTAAGCAGTTGCTGTGTGGTTTGACTTAATGAATTTCGCTGACTTTTAGTGGCATCAAAGCCTTTGTGATAGGTTTTACCAACCCACGCCAATAGCCCAATAATAACCACGAATAGCACATAAAAAATGACGTTTTGAATACGTAAGGCGATGTGAGATTTATTCGTCATCATAGTCGTATCTATTATCCCAAAAGCCTATCGTTATCGAGTTTACGAATAGATAGAATGATAAATCCAGCAATAAACAGCAGATAGTAAACAACATCACTGCTATCAATAATGCCCCTGACAAAGGTTTCAAAATGACTAAAGTGCGATAGGTAAATAAACAATTCGCTACTATTAGATTGTGACCCGCCAGACAAATACAGTACTACCAGAAACATGAGTAAACCAAAGCTACTAATCGCCGCAATAATGGGCTGGCTAGTTAAACTCGAAAGGAATAATCCCGCCGCCGCAAACGATGCTAATAACAAAAACAAGCCCAACGTAGACGAAAGAATAATCCCCCAATCCAACTCGGTACCAAACGAAAGCGCAATTGGCATCAAACTAATCATCAAGATAAACAGTACAACGAATAAAAGCACACCCCCGTACTTTCCGAGCACTATTTGTGTAGATGAAACGGGTGAGGATTTCAATAAGGTCAGCGTTTTATTCATACGTTCTTCGGCAAACAAACGCATCGTCATGATTGGCATTACCGCGAGCATAATAATACCTGCCCACAAATACACTGGCGCAACGATAAAGAAAGTCGCACCTGGCGCATTATCTGCAGTCGCCATTTGCTGTTGAAACACCGCTACAAATTCATCGACTCTGGTGAGAAAGATCATAGCCAGAATAAACTGTAAAATTGCTAATACGCTCCACGCCAAAGGTGAATTGAACATCCGCTTAAATTCGCTAACTGCGATTGTTGGTATTTTATTAAAGCCTAAACTCATGCTGCATCAACCTCAGATTCAACTTTGGACTCAACTTCGGCATTCTTATCTACATTAGAATCGGTGTGCACCAGATTCATAAATATCTGCTCTAAGGTTTCAGTTTTAGGTGTTAATTCAACAAGCTCCCAGTTGTTTTCGATAGCTAGTTTAAAAACTTCGGGGGAGTTGATTTGCTTTGCGCTATTCTTTGCCCCTTTAAGTAAGTACTTATTATTTTCAATTACCTCTACTGACGATACCCCATCAATATTATCTAATTTGCTTTTATCAACAGCCTGAGAAAAACCGACAACAAGTTCGGAAGCTCTTTCTGCATTTGCCATTGCATTAAACGAGCCGGCAAACACTGTTTTCCCTTGATGAATGATTTGCACGCGATCACAAACAGCCTGAACTTCAGGCAAGATATGTGTAGAAAGAATCACACTATGGTCATTACCAAGCTCTCGAATAAGATCTCTGATTTGTCTGATTTGGATCGGGTCTAAACCGACCGTTGGCTCATCCAAAATTATCACATCGGGCTTATGAAGTATCGCTTGAGCAATTCCTACGCGTTGTTGATAGCCTTTAGATAGATTGCCAATTAGCTTGTCCGGCACTGTTTGTAATCCGCATCGTTCCATCGCATCATCTACAACAGCTTTTCTTTGCCCTTTTGCGACATCATGCAAAGCTGCGCAATAAGCCAAATACTCTCGCGGCGTCATGTCTCTATAAACAGGAGGTTGTTCTGGTAAATAGCCAATTGAGCGTTTCGCTGTTTCTGGCTCATCGATCAAGCTAACACCGTTGATGATGATTTCACCCGAGCTTGGAGATAGATTACCCGTAAGCATCTGCATCGTGCTGGATTTACCTGCTCCATTAGGACCAAGCAAGCCGAGTACTTCACCTTTATGAATAGAAAGGTGAACATCATTTACCGCGTGATATTTTCCGTAATAGCGATTTAAAGCAGTCGCCTGAATCAGAGCTTCTGTGCTCATTGCTTCCCCGTATCTCTGCCCAAGAGAAAAATAAAAATATTATTATTATCTACGGCTAATTATAGCAAGCCAGTGTTTAAAACACACCCCCCCCACTTTTAAGGGGTTTTTCTAGTTTAGTTGTATGTATTTAGCTGTTTTAAACAACACTATCTGAACTAACAACTGCTAGTTTGTTACATAATCCAATTAAGCAGCTTTGTCGCTTGCAACACCTTAAGACAGGCATCTTTTTATGTTATTGTAATCAAGCTTTTTAATTACAATAATGCTGTGCATTTACACATTAATATACGTAGAAAGTTGTACATCAAGATTGCACACAAGGCCTTGTCTACACATTAAATAAAATTACGGGATTATATTATGGATCATGGTTTATACAGCATGGTTGCCATTATCATATTGCTTACGATCAATGCTTTCTTTGTCGCAGCTGAGTTTGCATTGGTCAAGGCCAAGAGTTTTCGCATCAATTTACTTGCGGAACAAGGCAGTAAATCAGCCATACTCACTCAACGCATCCAGGATAATTTAGAGTCCTACTTAGCAGCATGCCAGCTCGGAATTACTATGGCATCACTTGGCTTAGGATGGGTCGGTGAACCCGTAGTAGCTTCACTGCTTGAACCTTTATTTCATTTAATTGGAATGCCTGAAAAATTCATTCACCCTATTGCATTCATCTTGGGCTTTTTACTTTTCTCATCATTACATATTGTGATTGGTGAACAAGTGCCAAAAACCTTTGCTATTCGTAAGGCAGAACCAGTATCAATCTGGTGTTCTTATCCATTGCATTGGTTCTATCTTATGGCTTATCCACTCAACTGGTTATTAAATAAAGCTTCTGGGTCTATATTGGCAATGTTCAATGTCGAAGAGGCAACGCACGCAGATGTGCTATCAGACGATGAGATTAGAGGCATTATCAACACGTCAGAAAAGCATGGTGATTTGGCTAGCGATAAAGCGGTGATGCTACAAAATATGTTTGAGTTTGATTCGCATAAAGTAGAGCAAATCATGCTGCCGCAAAATGAAGTGGATGGGCTCGATTTACAGGATTCATGGGAAGAAAATCTTAATAAAATCCGAACCACTAAACACTCTCGTTTCCCTGTATTTGATGGAGACCCAGATACCCCTATCGGAATTCTTTTAGTAAAAGATTTATATAACGAACTGATAGATAATAAAGACCAACCAGACCCAATGCTGACATTAAAAGATAATGTTCGTAAGGCATTATTGGTACCTGAAACACAACCAATCACTATTCTGCTTGAATCCATGAGAGGTAATCGCTCGCATATGGCTTTAGTTATGGATGAATACGGCAGTTTTTCGGGTGTTGTCACCATGGAAGATATGCTCGAAGAAATCGTCGGTGAAATTGCCGATGAACAGGATACCAACGAACCCGATGCCCCAGCACGCTGGGTGTTAGATCACTGGGAAACTGATGGATTGGTTTCGATGATGGATCTTGAACGTGTGGTGAATATTGATTTTCCCGATGAAGTTGATGCAAATACCATAACCGGTCTATTTATGAATCATCTAAGCCGTATGCCACGACCCGGTGATGAAATTGTACAATCAGAGTTACGCTTTTTGGCGCTTGATGTTCAAAATAATCGCGTAGGAAAAGTACAAATATATCCATTAAATGAGTTGAGTACGTCAAATACTCATGCTAAAGATAATCAAACTGCAAATGAAAATACTAGTGATAATGCATCTTCAGATACATGATAAATGTATAAGCACATGAGATAAAAACGTTAAATTCAGGAATTCTTCATGATAGAAGCAAATACGCTCATAGCAAATACTCAGAGCTTAGTAGATTCTGTGCTAGAGGCATTGGAGGATAATGATAGGGAAGCACTGCAAAGCACTTTTTTAGACCTAGAAGCTTCCGAGATTGTACATTTACTTGAGTCTATTCCAGATGCGTTTCGTGGACGCCTTTGGCAATACATCCCAGAAGAGTTCAATGGTGAAGTACTTGTAGAGCTGGGTGATGTTGCTCGCGTATCGTTAGCCAAATACCTTGATCATGGGCTAGTTGTAGAGGCCGTTAGTGACCTCGATATTAATGACCTTGCAGACGTTGTCGATACCTTACCCGATGAATTTGGTGATGCGATTCGCCAATCTCTTGATTTTCATGGCTTACAAAACCTGGAAGCTTGTCTAGCCTTTGAAGAAGACACGGCTGGGCGTTTGATGGAAACGGACGCTATTGCTATTCGCTCGGATGTCTCGTTAGAAGCAATATTGCGCTACTTAAGAACCAAAGAAACAATCCCTGAGCACACGATAGGGTTGATGGTTATTGACCGTGATGGACGATTTCTTGGTGAATTACCGCTCTCAGAATTAATTATCAGCCATCCTGAAAGCCTTGTATCTGATGTTATGGATACAGAGGCTCTCTCTATTCCACCAGAGATGCCACAAAATGAATTAGCCGTGCTGTTTCGTGAGCATGACCTGACCTCAATGCCTGTTGTTGATGAAGATAATAAACTTATTGGGCGAATCACCCTCGATGACATGATCGAAATTCTAGATGAGGAGGCGGATCGCCAGATTCTTGGAGCTGTTGGTCTAGACGAAGAGGAAGACCTTTTCTCACCCGTGTTACCAAGCGCTAAAAGACGTTTATTCTGGTTGGGTATAAACCTTGCTACCGCCTTTTTAGCCTCATGGGTAATAGGTTTGTTTGAAGGCACTTTAGATAAAATTGTAGCTCTAGCCGTACTCATGCCAATTGTAGCGAGCATGGGAGGTATTGCCGGAACACAAACACTAACATTAATGATTCGCGGATTAGCGATGGGTAAAATTAGCACATCCAACTCACGATGGTTAGCCTATAAAGAAATAACGATTTCTATAGTCAGTGGTATTGTCTGGGCTATTGTTGTTGGGTTTATCTCGTATCTCTGGTTTAAAGACATAAGAATCAGTCTAGTTTTAGGTGCGGCAATGATGATCAATCTCGTTATTGCAGCTGTCGCAGGCTTTGCCATTCCATTAGTTATGAAAAAAGCAGGTATAGACCCAGCACTTGCTGGTGGAGTTGCTCTAACCACTGCGACTGACATCATCGGATTTGTTAGCTTTCTGGGATTAGCAACACTATTCCTACTCTAAATCGTTTTACTATAATAAGCTTACTACTCTTCAGTAAAGTTATATCAACTACCAAAAGTTTCATAAAAGGATTTGAGCATTGAGTAAACTTTTAGCATTTATACTATCTTCGCTCATAGCGTGCTCATTCCTCCTATCTCACAATATCTCAGCAGAAGAAATGCTAGATATAGATCTACAAAAATCCTTCGATAAGATAAAAAATCAATTTGACGGATTTCAATCTGAGTTCAGATTAAAAAAAATAGATGTTAAGGAACTCGATACAGTACAGAAAGATTACTCTAATCTTGATCAAAAGCTCGATGAATGCATCTCAACAAAAACGACCCTCTCAAATGACCTACAAGAAAACCTCAAACTACTTGGAGAAGTGCAAAGCTCCGAGGAGTTGGATATTCGAAAAAAACGTAAGGACTTTGAAAAGCAGTTTCAAGATGTAGATAACGACCTGAAACGCTGTAACTTACTCAAAATACAGCTTAAACAGATGGCAGAAGACTTATCTAGCCAACGCTTAAATTTGCTAAAAAAGCAATTAATGAGCAATGAGATAAACCTTTGGGACACCATTAAAGCGCTGACCGTTTCACCACAAAAAAGTACTTCTGGGGAAAGCTATCTCTCCTCAATCACAACGAAGCTGTCTAAGCTCAATATCTGGGCCTTTTTGTTTTTGATTATCGCTGGAATTTCTCTAGGAATTCTCTGGAAACGTTATACTGATTTTGCTCCTATCAATAGTGGCAAATACTCCAGCCCAACATTGATAGCATCCATAAGAGGTGTCAGACGTACATCACACGTTCTAATTTCATTAGTCCTGATTTTATTGTATGTAAACTCTCAGGTTCCATCTGAAAATACGCTCATTCAAACGCTCAAATTTGCAATATTAATTTGTTTTGCATTTGCCTTAATCAGAGGTTTTGTTTCACCTGAAAAATCACTGGCGCTATCTACTGATGCTTCTAACAAAACAATAGTTACACTGGCATGGTCAACAATTCTATTTAGCACGATAACCTATGCCTTAAACCACCCAGGGCTCGGAAGATTTTCTGGCTCTCTATTGCAGTATTTACTTTGGTTAAGTTCTCTTACCTTAGCCGCAATAAGCTTTGTCAGTGTACTTTGGTTAAGCGTTCATAACTTCCTGAAGAAACGCTCTTTCACCCCAGCAACACTGATTCCAATGGGGCTTATCGTTGCCTCGGTCATAGCCGCAGCAATTGGCTATAGAAACTTAGCCTATTTATTATATTTTGGGACGTTTCTATCAATCATCACATTCCTTTTTACTTTCTTGCTGTTAAGAATTAGCAGTGAGTTTTTTGATAGCCTAGATCAAGGGAAGCTGTCTTGGCAAAGTAAGCTAAGAACAGTAATGAGTATCGAAAAGGAAAGAGCTTTCCCTGGGGTTATCTGGCTAAGGATTCTATTTTTCTTTGTCGTTGCTTTCTTTACTATTTCTACTTTAATGTATATCTGGGGCAGCTCGCAGCAAAGTATAAACACGCTCATCAGTACCGTTAAAAATGGTATTACTATTGGTAACATCACTCTGGATTTATCCAGTATTGCTTTATCGTTACTCATTATCATTCTCACCTTAAGCACGCTTCCTTTTATAAAAAACAACCTTGTTTCAGGCTGGTTAAAGCACAGTAATTTAAGTAGAGGAGCCAAAGAAGCAACTCAAACGCTAATTGGTTATGGCTTGGTTGCAATAGCCATACTCTGGGCATTGTTTGTATTGGGTGTGAATTTTCAAAACCTCGCCATAATTGCTGGTGCGCTCTCGGTAGGTATTGGTTTTGGTTTACAAAATATCGTTAATAACTTTGTTTCAGGGCTGATCCTCCTATTCGAACGCCCTATTCGTCGTGGCGACTGGGTAGTTGTCGGAACCACTGAAGGTTATGTTAGAGATATCAGCATTCGTTCTACAACCATCCAAACGTTCAACCGTGCAGATGTCATTGTGCCCAATTCAGAACTCATTTCTAATCAAGTGACAAACTGGATGCTCACCAACAATGTAGGGCGCCTTGTTGCACCTATAGGTGTTGCCTACGGCTCGGATGTAGAAAAGGTAATGGACATATTAAAAGCCATTGCTGCGGAACACCCTGATATTATTGCCGACCAACCCAATTATCGAGTACGGGTTTTGTTTTTAGAATTTGGAGATAATTCTTTAAACTTTGAGCTGCGTTGTTTTGTGAGAAATGTCGATGATCGCATATTCATTCTGAGTGATGTCAACCTGAGTATTGATAGGGAGTTTAGAAAAGCAGGTATTGAGGTGCCATTCCCCCAGAGGGTTGTGCATATTCAGAGTGAAGACGATAAAGACTAATCACTTAGTCATTACCAATTAATTAAAAGCCCCCCCCTATTTTCCATGAGCTTGCCATTTCGTTTTTAGAAATGGACAACTCATGCATGCTAAAGCTTAAAACTAGCTCGCCAATAGGCGATACTAGGTTTTAGCGTGTATTTATGCACTTTTTGTAACTTTACTTTAAGAATTACATATCTTATAGGCACAAAAAAGCCCGGCGAACCGGGCTATTTGTATTCTTCTAGCAGAGCCTTATCGATCTAGTTATTTGATCTTAGCTTCTTTGAATTCAACATGCTTACGAACTTTAGGGTCGTACTTTTTCATAACTAATTTCTCAGTCATAGTACGCTTGTTCTTAGTAGTGGTGTAGAAATATCCAGTACCAGCAGTTGAAACTAATTTGATTTTATCACGCATGATTATTCTCCTTTAAGACTGTATTCAGCCTTGGCTTATACTTTTTCGCCGCGAGCACGAATGTCAGCTAATACAGAATCAATACCATTCTTATCGATGATACGCATTCCCTTAGCCGTTAAACGCAACTTAACGAAACGATTCTCAGTTTCAACCCAAAAACGATGCGAGTGCAAGTTAGGTAAAAAGCGACGCTTTGTTTTATTGTGCGCGTGAGAAACATTGTTTCCTGATACCGGACGCTTTCCTGTTACCTGGCAAATTTTAGCCATGATAAATCTC
>RCNF010001910.1_pt1 | contig 13298 bp, 11 predicted proteins | sample 2041311 | NCBI WGS metagenome assembly RCNF01 (sample SAMN09708228, study PRJNA481090) | Marine sediment metagenome, whole genome shotgun sequencing project. | biome: marine sediment; feature: ocean; material: sediment; isolation source: Sewage treatment plant 2 marine sediment (STP2) ... | reverse complement strand
TATCTTCGCGAGCACGGCTTCGAGCGAGGCGAGTTCTACGTGCTCATCATCTTCACGGCGTTTGGCGCCATGGTCCTCGCGCGCGCCGTGGACCTGCTGAGCATCTTCCTTGGGCTCGAGACGATGTCCCTCGGCGCCTACGCTCTGGTCGCCTACCGCCGAACGAGCGCCCGCGCGGTAGAGGGCGCAGTAAAGTATTTCCTCTTGGGTTCCTTTGCAGCCGCGATTCTGCTCTTTGGCAGCGCCTTGCTCTACGGGGCGACCGGCCACACCGATCTTGTCGGCATTCGGGAGGTCGTCGCCGCCGGGGACGCCGATCCGATACTCGCCGTGTTGGCTCTGGTCATGCTGATCGTCGGCCTGACGTTCAAACTCGGCGCGGTGCCCTTCCACATGTGGGTGCCCGATTCGTACGAGGGCGCCGCCACGCCGGTTACCACGTTCATGTCGGTAGCGGTGAAAGCAGCCGCGGTGGCTGTGCTCGTTCGCGTTTTGGTCGGCGCGTTCGGCGACCCGGCGAGCATGGGCCTCTACACCGGCTGGACGCCCGTCATCGTCCTGCTCGCCATCGCGACGATGGTCTACGGCAACCTTGCCGCGCTCGCTCAGTCGAGTGTCAAGCGAATGCTCGCGTATTCCTCGGTCGCGCACGCGGGCTACATCCTCGTGGGCTTCGCGGCGGTCCATGAAGTGGGTTCGTTCGCCGTGAGCTCGGTGCTCTTCTACATCGCGGCGTACACCGTCTCGAACGTGCTCGCCTTTGGTTCTCTGATTTTGATGGGGTCCAAGGGCAAGGAAGCCGTGAGCTACGATGACCTCGCTGGTGCAGGCCGCCGCCATCCCATAGCCGCGTTCCCGTTCGCCATTGCGGTTCTGTCACTGCTCGGTCTGCCGCCCACTGCAGGCTTCTTCGGCAAGTACTACGTCTTCAGCGCCGCGGTGCAGGCGGGCGGGCCAATGGTCTGGCTCGCGGTCCTCGGCGTCCTCGCGAGCGCGGTGGGGGCCTACTACTATATCAAGGTCATCGTGTATCTCTACATGCGCGAGCCGGAGGAGGGGAAGCCGATCGCGGTTCCAATGCAGTCGATTTACGTCACCGCTGCGCTGGTCTTGGCCGGATACTACGTGGTCAAAATGGGAGTCATGCCCGGCCGCTATCTCGACTGGGCCGTATCGGCGGCGTCGAGCTTCATGAGCTAGCCGGCGCTCGCGCGGCCCAGACGGTCGCCCGGACGAACGAGCAGTCGGCGCGGCCGCTCTTCGGGGAGCGCCTCGAACGCGCGCTTCCAGTCGGCGAAGCGGCCTCCCGCATGCACAGCGTCGAGTACGGCCAGGCCTTCGGCGCGGCCGCCCTGTGCCAACACGTATTCCACCCAGGCCCAGCGGGCGCTGGTCGCGCGCAGCTCGACGCGGCCTCGAACACCGCGACGGAGGCGACGAAGTCGGGCCTCGACCAGGGGCATGCCCGCGAACGGAGTGCCATCGAGCGGCGTGTTTCGCTTCGCCACGAAGGGCGCCACGCCGAGGGAGAGCGGGATGAGCGCGGAGAGCTCTTTTCCGAACTCGATCAGCTCATCGATGTCTTCGTCGGTTTCTTCGGGAAGGCCGACCATGACGTAAAGCTTGAGACGCTTCATGCCGTGTCGGCGCGCGAGCTTGGCCGCGTTCCTGAGCTGTTCCTCGCTGGTTTTGCGTTGGATGATGTCGCGCATGCGCTGACTTGCGCCATCGCTCGCCGTGGTGAGAACGCGATGGCCGCCTCTGCGAAGGGCGGCTACGAGATCGTCGGTCAGGCGATCCGCCCGAAGTGAGGACAAGCCGACCTCGCGTCCCGAATCTGCCAGGGCGTTGACTACGTCGACAATCTGCGGATGGTCTGTGGTCGCGGCGCCAACCAGCCCCACGCGTTCCGCCTCGTCGGGAATCAAGGACAGGATGCGTTCCTTGTTGACGATGCGCATGCCGTCGTTGGTCGAGCGGCGCATCACACAATAGGTACAGCCGCGGTGACATCCGCGCTCCGGCTCGATCAGAAACATGTTTCGGAGCTCGGTGTGCGGCGTGATGATCTGCGAGTAGGCGGGGAGGGTGGCGCTGTCGGCTTTGTCGATGGGTGGCAAGATGTCGCCGGACATGCTCGGGACGAAGACGTGAGGGTGAGCGGTCAGACTGCGCATGGCGCTGTCTTTGGAATCCCGAAAATCACCCCGAGGACGTCGTGCACCGACTGGTCGGCTTCACCCATGATGACGGCGTCGACGAACGGCGCGAGCGGAAGCGGATTGCTGAAGGTCAGTGGTCCGCCTGCTAGGATGAACGGGTGCTGCTCGCTGCGGTCCTCGGCGAGCGGGGGGATGCCTGCCAGCTCCAGGCAGTGAATCAGGCCGGCCAGCTCGGTCTCATAGGCCACCGAAACGGCGATGACCGGGTAGTCGGAGACCGGTCGCAGCATTTCATACGTCACCAAGGGGACGCGTGACTGTCGCCACGCTTCGAGATCGTCGGGCAGAAACGCGCGGTGGGCGGCCCGACCCTCCGTCGCGTTGATCGAGCGATAGATGGTCTGATAGCCAAGTGACGACATTCCGACGCGATACGGGCTCGGATACAGCAGGGCCACCGCTTCTGGAGCGTCCTTGTCGATCGTTCCGATCTCGTCGCGCACCCGCGCCAAGATCTCGCCCTTGAGGTCGCTCATTCAGCTAGCCTAAGGCTGACCGCGCGCTTAGTCGACGGGGCTGCCCACGCGGGACCAGCGGATGCGTTCCAACACCGAGTCCCGTGTGTTCTTCCACGACATGTAAATGAACAAGGATTTGCCCTTGATGCGAGAGTTCGAGACGGCGCCGATCAGTGGGTTGCGGCTGTCGTTCGAGCTGTCGCGGTGATCTCCGAGCACGTAGACATGGCCTTCAGGAACTTTGAGCGGCAGGCGGTCGAGCGGGAAGTCATGCTTCGAATGGCTGATCCGGTGCGGATCGTCGGCGAGCGTTTCCTCATAGACCCTGCAGGTCGGGTCCAGGTTCTTCTGTTCTTCGAGCGAGCAGGGGCCGATGTCTACCGTCTGCAACACCTCGCCGTTGCGCGAGATCTTTCCGTCGCGAATGAGAATCTCGTCGCCACCGACGCCGATTACGCGCTTCACGATGTCTTCGTTGTCGGCGGGGCTGTGGAGAATGATCACATCGCCGGGTTCAGGACCGCCCCAGTTCGCGACGGCTTCGTCCGTGAATGGAAGGAACAGCCCGAACGGGTATTTCGCGACCACGACCCGATCGCCGTCGAGCATTGTGGGCTCCATCGAGGGGCCGTCGATGGCAAAGGCTTCGAACAAAGTCACTCGGATGAACAGCGCCAGCAAGAGAGCGCCGCCGATCGTGAGCAGATTCGACTTCCAGCCGTCGCCCTTCCGCTCCCCCTTTGAAGCAGCTTTGTCTTTTGATTTGCTCATTCGTGCGAGACTACCGGCAAGCAGCCCGCGGGGGGCACTTCGCTGGCGCGGACGCTAGTCTGCGGGTAGGCAGGCGTCAAGCGAGCCCATGACAACCCTCTGCATCGACACCGCAACCGAATTCGGCACCGTCGTCGTCGTTCGTGACGACGGCACGTTTACATCTGCGCGCTGGCGCTCGCAGGCTCGCCATGGCGAGAACCTTTTCGGCCACATCGAGTCGACATTGGCAGATGCCGGAATCGGGCGCGAAGCGCTCTCACTGATCGGCGTCGACATCGGCCCGGGCCGATTCACGAGCCTTCGGGTTGGCCTCGGCACCGCGAAAGGCCTCGCATTCGGCCTCGGACTGCCAATCGTCGGGGTCGGCTCCCTTGCCGTGCTCGCCCGAGCGATCGAATGCGACAGCGATTGTGTTCGCGTACCCGTGATGAACGGATATCGAGGGGACGTGTTCGCGGGCGCATACCTCATCCGAGATGCTGCGGTCGACGAGCTCGCAGCGCCGATTTTCGGGCCTCCGGACTTCGTGTTTGGCGAAATCCGAGAGCGGCTCGGCGATCGCCCCGTGTCGGTTGGAGGTGAAGGCGTTCGCGCGCATGCTGAGCTCATCGAAGCCGAGCTCGGGGTGCAGCCCGATGAAGCGCAGATGGCATTGCAGGCGCCAACACCAGGCGCGATCGCAGCCGAAGTGAGGTACAGGTTTCGGACCACCGGACCGTCCGACCTAGACTCGCTCGAGCCCAGCTACCTTCGTCCGAGCGATGCGAAGCTCCCCGAGCAGACGCCGAAGCGCGGCCCCTCGACCTAACTGCGGTGCGAGGCGATCGCGTCGCGGTAGGCTCGCTCGTAGAGCCGGGTCGTGCGCTCCCAGGAGTGATCGAGTCGCATCACTCTGCTCTGTACTTCGCGGAACGCCTTGTTGTTGGCGAAGGCCGCCGTCGCGCGTTGCATCGTGGCGAGCAGCGACCTCGTGGTGGGTTCGTCGTAGAGCAGACCCGAGCCCGTCTTCAAGGACGCTTCGCAGTCGACCACCTCGTCCGCGAGGCCGCCATCACGGTGGACGATGGGCAGGGCGCCATACCGCTGTGCTCGCATCTGAATGTTGTCGGACGGCGCTTCACTGCCGGGCACGGCGATGAAGTCGCTGGCTCCGATCAGCGCATGCCGAAATGCTTCGTCGCCGCCGGTCTTAATCTGGATGCGGTCGGGCCATTGGTCCCAAAGTTCTTCGTAAATGGCGACGAGCTCCCCGTCGCCATCGAGCTGGACGACCAGCTGTACGTCGTTGCGCAAGAAGTCGGGCCCAATTTTCGCGAGCAGGGCCATGCCTTCGTCATCCACGTGCCCGATGGCACCAAACAGAGGCACATCGCTGCGCACCGGCAAGGTCAGGTCGTGCTGGAGCTCCGCTTTGCACTTGTCTTTGCCTTCCATGTCGAAAGGATCGAAGCGGGCCGGGAGATGCCCATCCGTCGCCGGATTCCAAAGCGCGGGGTCGATGCCGTGGCGCACTCCGGTGAACTTGGCGCCGATTTCCTGGAACACCTCGCTCAAGGGATGGTCGCTGTCGGGACGCTGCAGTCGGTGGGCGTAGTTGGGGGAGAGGGCGGTGACCTGATCGGCAGTCAGAAGGCCGGCCTTCAAGACAGTGACACCGGCCTCGTCGCTCGCTTGGTCGCCGAGCCCGAGCCAATCGGCGTCCGCCGAATCGAAGCGGCCCTGCTCCGAGGCGTCGTAGACCGTGAACACCGTGGGGAGGTCGGGGAGCTCCGATCGCAATCGCGCGACCACGGCGCCGGCGGCCCAGCCATGGGCGTGCACGATGTCGTAGTTGTCCGCGTTCTGCGCGATGAGCTCTGCTGCGGCTTTTGCAAAGACCCCGACCCGCGACGCTTCGAGTTGCCCGCCCTCGCCCGTGAGCGAATCCGCCGACAGAAGGACCTCCTCGTTCCCGATGAAGGTCAGGTCGACGCCATCGTGGTTTCGTCCTGTGTAAAGCTCGCAGGACCACGCTCTCCCGCCGAGATCGAACTCTAGCTTGGTGAGACGGCGCGCTAGCGCGAGCTTTACGGTGTCGATATGTCCGTACAGCGGAGACACGAGGTCGACCGAGTGTTCCGCACGACGCATCACCTTGGCCAGGGTTGCCACATCCTGGGCGTCTCGGGTCGAGGTGAATGCTTGAGGGGCGATGAAAAGAATTCGCAAAGTGCTGGACCATAGCGACTGTTGGCCCTGGCGGCCACGTGTAAAACCCGCCTTGCGCTGGGACCATGCTGGTCCAGGCTTGTTCGATGGAGGAGCACGAAAAAATCGCCGTGACCGGGGCTTCCGGCCTGGTGGGCGGCGAGTTGGTGCCCACCCTTCAGCGGAACGGCTACGAGGTTCTTCGCCTGGTGAGGCGCCCCCCGAGGGCAGACGGCGAGGTTCGTTGGGATCCAGACGGCGGGACCATCGACCGTGAAGGCTTGCGGGGCGTCACCGGGGTGATTCATCTGGCCGGAGACAACGTGGCGTCTGGTCGCTGGACTGAAGCGAAAAAGGCGAAAATCCGCGACAGCCGGGTTCAAGGTACGGCGCTGCTCGCCCGTGCCCTCGCGGAGCTATCACCAAAGCCGCGGGTCCTGGTGTCGGCTTCGGCGATTGGGTACTACGGCGTCCGGGGCAACGAGGTCCTCGACGAAACCGCCAGCCAAGGCTCCGGCTTTCTGGCGTCCGTCTGCGGTGAATGGGAAGCGGCTGCGGAGCCCGCGCGCAGAGCTGGGATTCGCGTCGTGCATCCGCGCATCGGCATCGTCCTTTCGGCCGAGGGCGGGGCGCTCGCCAAGATGAAAATGCCGTTCCTGCTCGGCGTCGGCGGACGGATTGGCGACGGAAGCCAGTACATGAGCTGGATTACCCTGGAAGACCTGGTCTCGGCGCTGGTGTTTGCGCTGGAGCAGGACGAGCTGGAAGGTCCGGCAAACTTCGTCTCGCCCACGCCAGTCACGAACGCGGATTTCACCGCCGCCCTGGGCCACGTGCTCAGACGTCCAACGGTGTTGCCGGTTCCGAAGTTTGCGCTCCGACTGGGAGCCGGCGCCGAGATGGCGAACGAAATGCTGATCGGCGGAGCACGCGTCGTCCCGGCCTCACTTCACGTGCACGGCTTTCGCTGGGAGCATACCAGCGTCGAGCCCGCGCTCAATTCCCTGTTCTAGCTCCAGTCGCGCCCTAAACGACAGCGTCCCGATCGAGCTCGATGAGCGTAATCTCCGCGGGCGCCGCAATTCGCATCGGCGGCCCCCAGTAGCCCGTTCCCGAGCTGACGTAGATTTGGGAGTCACCTCGCCGGTGCAGACCAGACACGAACGGCTGCGCGAGGCGCGTCAGAAGGCCAAAGGGAAAGATCTGCCCACCGTGCGTATGGCCCGAAATCTGAAGGTCGACTCCATGTTCGCGGGCCTCATCGAAATGCACGGGCTGGTGTGCCAGCAGGACGACCGGCTTATCCGCGTCGCGTCCCTCCATCGCGCGCGCCATGTCCGAGCCGTGACCGTTTCCGAACCGATGTGCGCTCCAATCGTCGACGCCGGCGAGGTGGATCGTCTCGCCGTTCTTGGTGAGCTCGACGTGCTCATTGCGTAGCGCCTTGATCCCGAGGCTTTGAAGGAACGCAAGCCAGGAGTCGGCACCGGAATAGTACTCGTGGTTCCCGGTCACGAAATAGGTGCCAAGCTTTGCTCGGATCTCCCCGAGAGGGGCCACCGCCGGTCCGAGGTCATCGACCGAACCGTCGATCAGGTCGCCGGTGATCGCGACGATGTCAGGCTCGAGCGCATTGACCTTGCGCACCACGTCTTCGACGAAATCGCGGCCGATCGTCAGGCCAATGTGCATGTCGGTCAGCTGCACGAGACGAAGGCCGTTGAGCGACCCTGGAAGCTTCTTGAGCCGCACGGCGACGCGCTTGACTTCGACGGGCCGAATCGCCGACCAAACACCCCAGCCGGACAAGGCGAGCCCAAAGGCGCCTGCGCCACCGGCAAGCAATTGGGCGAGGAACTCACGGCGGCCGCCGTTGACCGAGGCGAAGCTCGCATACTTCACCCAGCTCCATCGGGCGAGCTCGCCCCCCCAGAGCAGCACGAGCAACACGAACATCGAGCCCATCCAAACGTAGCCGACCCAAGAGACCGGGATCGCGAGATTGCGCGGCAGAATTCGCCACGCAAGCATCGATGTCGGAATCGAGAACGCGAGCAGGACGAGGGCGATCGTCGCGACTTGGCGCCACGGGGATGGCCACATCGGGTCGCGAATCAGACGCGCCCATAGGTAGTAGTGCGTGCCCAGCGTCAAGCCGCAGATGATGCCGAGGAAAATGAGGATGCGACCGAGCGACATGGAATGCTTACTCGAAGCGCATAAGGATCACGGCATCGAGCGTCAAGTCGCGGCTTGGCCGGGAGTGGCAGGGTCGGGCGAATCGTAGCGCTTCCGGCTCTCGCTGAGATGGTCGAGAAGGCGGCCCCGCACCTCCGGGTGAGTCAGGGCGATGATCCGCGCTGCAAGGAATGCAGCGTTCTTCGCACCGTCAATGCCGACTGTCGCGACCGGAACGCCAGGGGGCATTTGGACCGTGGCCAGCAGCGCATCCATCCCTTGCAGCGCGCCAGCGGCGATCGGAACGCCGATGACGGGTCGAGTCGTGTGCGCGGCGACCACTCCGGCGAGGTGTGCGGCCATCCCTGCACAGGCGATGAAAACTTCGACGCCAAGCTGCTCCGCGGCGGCGATGTACTCGGCCGTTTCGTGTGGAGTCCGGTGTGCGGATAGCACGCGCACATCGCTCGGGATACCCAGACCATCGAGAACGTCGCGGCCTTTCAGCACGACGGGAAGGTCATTCGGGCTTCCGGTGAGAATCGCCACGACCGGGGTATCGTTTTTGCTTAGATTGTTGCTCGTCAACGCTGCTCCTCCGAGCTGACGCTTCTAGCGCAAAGCGGACGCAACGTCACCCAGCACGACGCAGGCTCCGAAAAATCGGAAACGGGGCTTTGCCGTTCACCTGCCGCAGCGTATAAACTGGACCAACTGTGACAGAAATTTCCGGCAAACTCGCCCGTAGGGCCTTCTTGGCCACCTCGCTGGCCGTCGTGGTGCTCGCGTCTGGGTCTCAAAGCGCGGCCGCGGAAGATTCGCCCGCCGAAGAGACAACAGCGCCCGCAGCGGCGTCCTTTGAAGAGCCCGCCGCCGGACTTGCTGGCGAACGGGCGTTCACGGACCTAGTCGTCGCGCCTGGCGGCATTCCCGCCGAGCCGATGGACGCCAGCACTGCAATCGATTCCGTGAAGGCGAGCATGGCGAAGATCCAGCTTCAGGCCGCATCTGGTTTCGGGGACATGTACGTCATTCAGTTCGGCGACACCTTCGATTGGCTGCAGTTGGTTTCCGGGGAATGGATCAAGGGAAACATCGCACGGATGCGCCAAGACAAGCTGGAGTTCGACAGCGAGAAGCTCGACATGCTCAATCTGGATTTCGCAGACGTATCGCTGGTGCACTCCCCCCAGGTCAACACCTACGTGTTCGATGACCGCGTTTCGGCGACCGGCCCGGCGGTCATCACTGCCGATCAGGTCATCGTCCAGACCGAAGAAGGCACGAAGACCTTCCCGCGCGCCGAGCTCGAGTCGATCGTCGAGGGCGAGAAGGAGCGCGACTGGTGGTCGATGAAGCTTCGCTTTGGCCTGACGTTGAACCGCGGAAACACGAATCAACTCACCTACGACATCAAGTTCAACACGCGTCGAGAGGATCAACTGACCCTGCTCGACCTCAATTACAACGCAACATTTGGCAAGACGAACGGCGTCCAAAACGTCAATCGGCAGCTTGGCGAGTTCCTCTTCAACGTGTTCCTTGGCAGCCGCTGGTGGGTGACGCCGGCGTTCGGTCAGCTCTTCAACGACCGTTTTCAGAACATCAAGTTCCGAGCCACGCCCGCCGCAGGTGCCGGTGTTCACATCTTCGACAAGCCCAAGGTGAAGTGGGACTTCATCACCGGCATCGGCTACCAGTACTTGAATGCCCTGGATCCAGCCGCGGGTACGAGGAACCCCCAGAACGACGCCTTCATCCCGCTCTACACGTACTGGGACTTCGACATTACGGGTGACATCGACTTCACGGTCAGCTGGCTGACCAACTTGGTGGTCACGACGATCGGCAACACCAACCATACCGGCAAAGCCGATCTCTCGGTCGAGCTCACGAGCCTCATCGACCTCGATCTTGCGTTCCTCTACCTGAGGACCGAGCAGCCTCTTCAACCGGCAGACCCGGCGCTCCCGGCTATTGAGAAGAACGACTATCAGCTCGTGGTCGGCATCAGCCTCGAGCTCGGCTAGACCGCGAGCTTCAGGCCCGAGATGAAATCCGTCCCCTCCGATTGAAAGAACGGGGATGCGATGGCATCCTCCGGCGCCGGAGAGGCGGTACGTGGCAAAGGGCATTTACATTGCATCGATACAGCCGCGCGCTGGCAAGTCGCTGGCGGCGCTGGGCCTGATGGAGTTGGCCTCTCGCAGGGTTGAACACCTCGGGTTTTTCCGCCCCGTGGTCAGCGGGCGGGCGGAATCCGATCGCGAGATAGGCCTCATGCGCTACCGCTACGGCCTGAAGCAGGACCCCGAAGCGTCGAGCGGTGGCCCCTACGAAGAGGCGCGCGCCATGGCCGGAGCGGATCAATCCGACGAGCTGCTCGCGCGCATCCTTCGGCGCTACAAAGCCCTGGAGTCCCAGTGCGATTTCGTGGTTTGCGAAGGGACGGACTACACGGGGGTTGGCGCGGCGTTCGAGTTCGAGTTCAACGCGCGCGTCGCCGCTCACCTGGGTATCCCGGTGTTCTTCGTTGCGAATGGTCAGGGCCGGGAGCCGGACGAGATTCTCGAGGACGTCAGGGCGGCCCGCCGGGCTTTCGAGCGGGAGGGCTGTCCCATCGTGGCGACTCTGGTCAACCGGGTAGCCCCCGACCGGCTCGCAGAGGTCGAGGAACGCTTCGCCGAGAAATGGCGCGGGAAAGATCCCGCGTACTTGGTGCCAGAGGAGCAAACACTCGGTCACCCCAGCGTTGCCCAAGTCATGGCCGCGCTCGACGGGAAGCTGTTGTTTGGTGACGAGCAACGTCTGCGAGGGCTTGCACACGAGTTCGTGGTTGCAGCGATGCAGCTGTCCAACGTGCTTACGCGCCTGCGGCCGGGTTCGGTGGTGATCACCGGTGGCGATCGGGCCGACGTCGTGCTCGCCTGCCTCGCATCCGTGCGCTCCGAGTCTTTTCCAAACATTGCTGCCATAGTTCTGACCGGCGGGCTCGAGCCACCTGAGCCGGTCGCTCGACTCATCAGGGGCTTCAGGCGGACGGCGGTTCCTGTCATCGGCGTCTCTGACGACACCTTCACCACTGCGACCAAGGTCAACGCGGTGGGAGGGGCCATTCGCGCCGGGGATGACCGCAAGATCGCCACTGCCCTGGGGCTCTTCGAGGAACACGTGGACCTGCCCGAGCTCACCGAGCGCATCCAGGTGAGCCACTCGTCGCGAGTGACGCCATTGCGCTTCGAATACGAGCTAATCGAGCGGGCGAAGATCAGCCGCCAGCACATCGTCCTTCCCGAGGGAACGGACGAACGCATTCTACGCGCCGCGGAGATCTTGCTGCGGCGCCGGGTGGTCGATCTCACCTTGCTCGGCGATCCGGCCGAAATTCGGGAGTTGGCCTCCACGCTAGGCGTGCAACTCGACAGCGCTCGGGTCGTGAACCCGATGACGTCGGACTGGCGTTCCGACTTCGCGGATACCTACTTGGACTTGCGACAGCACAAGGGCGTGACCGAGCACCGCGCCCACGACGCCATGGGCGACGTGAGCTACTTCGGTTCCATGATGGTCTACAAGGGCTTGGCCGACGGGATGGTCTCCGGCGCCGCCCACACGACGGCCCATACGATTCGTCCCGCGCTCGAGTTCATTCGCACGCGGAAAGGCGTCTCTGTGGTGTCGAGTGTATTCTTGATGTGCCTGCGCGACCGAGTCCTGGTCTACGGGGACTGCGCGGTGAACCCGAACCCGAATGCGGAACAGCTCGCGGACATCGCCATCAGCTCCGCGGAGACGGCGGCGACCTTCGGGATCGAGCCCCGCGTCGCCATGCTCTCTTACTCGACCGGCGCGTCCGGTGAGGGCGACGATGTGGCCCACGTCCGCGAGGCCACCAAGATCGCGCGCGCCCGTCGCCCCGATCTTCTGATCGAAGGTCCCATGCAGTACGACGCTGCCGTGGACGCCGGCGTGGCGCGCAAGAAGCTCCCGGACAGCAAGGTGGCCGGGAGCGCCACGGTGTTCATCTTCCCCGACCTCAATACTGGCAACAACACCTACAAGGCCGTGCAGCGCTCGGCCGGCGCGGTGGCCATCGGGCCGATCCTTCAGGGCCTCAACAAGCCCGTCAACGATCTGAGCCGGGGTTGCACGGTGCCTGACATCGTCAACACCGTCGCGGTGACAGCGATCCAGGCTCAGACCCCGTCGAGCGAGCCGTGAGGGTCCTGGTCCTCAACTCCGGAAGCTCTTCGATCAAGTACCAGCTCTTCGACATGCGTGAGCGGACCTTGCTGGCGAAGGGAGCCGCAGAGCGGATCGGCGAGCCGGGCAGCCGACTCGTTCACGGACAGCGGGATTCGACGGGGGCGCTCCACGAAGAGGTCACCGACTGCGGTCTACGGGATCACGCCGCCGCCCTCGACCGAATCATGAGCTTGCTCGACGAAGGCGGTGTAGCGGAAGACGGCAGCGAGCTCGTCGGCATCGGACACCGGGTCGTTCACGGCGGCGAGGAGTTCCGCGACCCCTGCGTGATCGACGAACGGGTGATCGACGCCATTCGGAAGCTCTCCCCGCTCGCGCCCCTCCACAACCCAGCGAATCTACTTTGCATCGAGGTCGCGATGGCCCGCCGGCCGGATGTGCCCCAAGTCGCCGTCTTCGACACCGCCTTCCATCAGAGCATTCCGCCGCATGCCTATCGGTACGCGGTCCCGGAGTATTGGTACGCATCCCGCGGCGTCCGCCGATACGGTTTCCACGGAACCTCCCATGCGTACGTGGCGAAGCAGGCGGCTCTGCAACTCGGGCGACCGCTCAGTCGGCTCAATCTGATCGTGCTCCACCTCGGCAACGGCGCGAGCGCGACCGCCATCGAGAACGGCAAGAGCGTGGACACCTCGATGGGACTGACTCCGCTCGAAGGCCTGGTGATGGGGACGCGTGGCGGCGACATCGACCCCGGGGCGCTCATCTACCTAGCGCGTCAGCGGGGTTTGAGCGTCGATGAGCTCGATGCAGACCTCAACGGGGCGAGCGGCCTCGAAGGCCTCTGCGGAGCCAGCGACCTGCGCGACGTCCTCCAACGCGAAGCAGCCGGCGACGCACGTGCACGTCTAGCCCTCGACGTGTACGTCTATCGACTTCGCAAGTACATCGGCGCGTACACGGCGGCGCTGGGCCGTGTGGACGCGATCGTATTCACGGCCGGCGTAGGCGAAAACTCTCCGGACATTCGTGAGCGGGTCTGCGAGGGACTCGGTGTGCTGGGCGTGGAGCTGGATCAATCGCGCAATCGGGCCAACGCGAAAGGCAGCCGGGCAATCCAGCGGGAAGGCGCTGCTGTCGCGGTCTTGGTGGTACCCACCAACGAAGAGCTAGAGATCGCGGAACAGACTCTGCAATGCATCCAAACGGCCGACATGGCCTCCTGAGCCCATAGGCCGGAAGATTCACCTCCGCGGCAGAAGTCTCTAGA
>RCNF010001269.1_pt1 | contig 13299 bp, 12 predicted proteins | sample 2041311 | NCBI WGS metagenome assembly RCNF01 (sample SAMN09708228, study PRJNA481090) | Marine sediment metagenome, whole genome shotgun sequencing project. | biome: marine sediment; feature: ocean; material: sediment; isolation source: Sewage treatment plant 2 marine sediment (STP2) ... | reverse complement strand
AGCATCGAGCACAGCGACGGGAATGTGAAATAACGTGCCAAACGTCGCTGGCCGGGGCCACGCGGATTCACGAGCAGGATTGTCGCGAGACCAGGCTTGCCCACCGCCGCAACTGACTTGGAGCACTTTCTCACCGCTCGCTGGGGTCTCTACAGCAGGTTCGGGAAGGGCCTTGCATACGCTCCCGTTGATCATGCGCCTTGGCCGCTCCAGGCGGCCACGCTTGTCGATTTCCAAGACCGCCTGATCGAAGCCGCTGGCTATCCACCGCCCTCAGGAGATCCGCTGGTCCACTACTCGCCAGGCGTTGATGTGCGGATCGGCTTGCCCCGCAGACTATCTCGGTGATCCGCTCCTAGGACTGTCGACGGACCCGGCGTTCCCGTTGCTACCCGCGTAGGGCGGAACGGGCGGCGTGATACCCGGACATTCCATGCACGCCGGGTCCCGGCGGAGTTGATGACGAACATATGTAGAGACCGGGTCCCGCCACGTACGGGTCAATGCGGAGCCGCGGTCGGAACAGCATGCGCAAGCGGTCGGTTCGCCCGCCCGCGATGTCACCTCCGACCAGATTGGGGTTCCATGCCTCGAGCTCTGCAGGACCCATCGCATGCCGGTCCAAGATGAGATCGCGAAAACCCGGGGCGAACCTTTCGATCTGACGCTCGATCGCCTCGGTCATGTCAACCGTCGAGCCGGCGGGTACATGGCAATAGGCCCAGATCACATGCTTGCCATGCGGAGCCCGAGTCGGATCCACCACTGTCGGCTGAGAGACGATGAGGAAAGGGTTCTCGGTGGATTCCCCCTGCCAGGCGGCTAGTTCGGCCGCCGCTATCTCCTGGGCCGTGCCACCGACGTGAAGTGTTCCTGCTTTCCGGCAGTCGGGCGACTCCCAAGGAACGGGTCCATCGAGGGCGAAATCAACTTTGAAGGACCCCGGTCCATATCTATGGCGCTGGAAGACCCGTTGGGTGCGAGCGGGCAGACGGTCGCCTGCGATAGCGGCCAGTGCCCGCGGTCCCGTGTCAAACAGAACCTGCTTGGTCGGGGGGATAGAGGTGAGCCTGTCAACCGGATGGCCGGTCTCGATCGTGCCTCCGGCCGCAACGAATACCGACGCCAGTGCATCGGCGATACTCTGCGATCCGCCCCTGGCTAGAGGCCAGCCACTCACATGTGCCAGCGCTCCGAGCACAAGCGCCACGGCGGTGTTGCCAACCTTGGAGAGAGGCATGGGGGCGTGGGCTGCCAGGCCGGCGAGCAGCGCCTTACCCTGCTCCGTGTGCAGCCGTTTCTGGCCGATCCCCGCCGGCACCAGTCCTCGTAGTCCCAGCCCAGCTATGGCGATAGGGTGAGAGGGAATCCGCAGAACCGGACCGAACACGGCATCCGTGACTAGGTCCCATTTCCGAGCCAGTCCGCCAACGACCTTCTCGTAGTGCGGGCCGTCTTCTCCAAGGAGTTGGGCCGTCAAATCGACAGAGTGGTGCAGGACTGCTGCCCGACCCCCGTCGAGTGGGTGGGCGAGTGGGATCTCGGGCCGAATCCATGTGAGACCGTGCTGTTCCAACGGCAACGATTGAAAGAAGGGAGAGGTGGCGCCGAGCGGATGTACAGCCGCACCCAGATCGTGACGGAACCCCGGCAGTGTGAGTTCCTTGGTGGCGGCCGCTCCACCGACGGTATCCGAACGTTCAAACACAACCACCGAGCGCCCCGCTTGTTGTAGGACGATGGCGGCTGCCAAGCCGTTGGGTCCCGCTCCAATTACTGCTGCGTCGTACATCTCTGCATTATGGCGTGAATGGGGGCGGGTTTTGTTCCCTGTCTTCGCATGGACGGGCGCTGCCGGTGCTAATCCGTGGTCAACGCCGGTAGTGCCAGCTCTGCCAACTCGCTGCTCGTCCTGATCTTCATAGTTGGTTCGGCCGACCGACGCAGGTGCCAGCGGAAGATCTCTTCGACCTCGAAGTGCTAGCCACGCACATTGGCGGTATTCCGGAATCCTGTCATGCGGACCACACAGAACTCTGTCTCAAACAGAGACAAGATGGCCGGGTGAGTTTCTTGCTAGTGGTTATGCGCAGCCGATGGTCATTGCGGTCGCCCGGAGCGTAGGCTTGATGGTGAATCTCCCGTCGGACGAGAGGAGAGGGTCGTGGCTAACAACACACCGTATGTCCGTGTCCGAAGATCCCTGTTCAAGGTCGCCATCGTCGCTGTCTTGATTGCGGCTGCAGCGATACCGGTGAGCGTGATGGCGTCGCATCAGTTCACCGACGTCCCGGACTCGAACATCTTCCATGACGATATCGCAGCGATAAGGGATGCAGGAGTGACGCGGGGCTGCAACCCCCCTGCCAATGACGAGTACTGCCCGAATGATCCGGTGACCCGTGGTCAGATGGCGGCGTTCATGAACCGCCTTGGAGCCCTTGCTCCCGATAAGACGCCGGTCGTGAACGCGGCCAAGCTCGATGGTCACTCCCCTGATGACTTCGTGCGCCACGTCGGTCAAGATGCAGGATGTGAGGGAATCCAGGGCGCCATCGACGATCTTCCCTCATCCGGTGGCGAGGTCGTGGTGGCTGCCGGCACCTATATATGTGACGAGCCAATCGTCATCGCTGCCGACAACGTGCGGCTGCGAGGTTCCGGCCCGGCGACTCTGCTGACACTCAGCGACGGGGCCAACGCTCCGTTGCTCATAGTCGGGGACATCGCCGCCACTCCAGCGGTCACGCATCACCATGTGGTCGTTTCTGACCTGCAACTCGATGGAAACGGCGTCGCTCAAACTCACGAGTGCTGGGGCGGACCGTGCGACGGCGAACACTCCCCAATCCGTAACAACACCCTGACCATCAGAGGCGCCGCCGACGTGCTGATCGAGCGTGTCGTGGCCCACGACTCCGCCTCGGGCGGGCTCGTCGTCGAACTGGTGTCGAGGCGAATTGAGGTGCGCGACTTCGAGGCTTATGGCCACAAGTTCGATGGTCTCGCCGCCTACTTGACAGAGGAGAGCATCTTCACGGGCCTGTACCTACACGACAACGGCGCCGCCGGGCTGTCATTTGACACCCAGTTCAATTCGAACATCATCTCGGATGTGGTCATTGCCGACAACGCCAAGGTCGGGCTGTTCATGCGCTCAGCGCGGGACAACCTTTTCTCGGAAATGCAGATCATCCGTAGCGGTGAACACGGGATGTTCATCGCTCACGACGACGTCGTCGGTGCCGCGGCCGCCGCGATAGGCAACAGCTTCGACGGCATCATGATCAGCGACTCAGCGGAATGGGGCGTCTTCGTGGCCAACGATACGAACGTCGACAACCTCATCGTCGGGATCCAGTACGCCAACAACACCGACGGATGCCTTTTCGAGCCCAGCGTTGGGTTCGTCACCGTTGTCGCGGACATCTGCCGGTAGGTCCGACAGAAAGCGTCGAGGTATCCACGAACCTCGGGTGGACGACTGTGGACGCCGGTGGAATTGAAAGCCTGTCGCTTCGGGATGGGGTGGACGGCTGCGGACACCGCGGGACGGTGCTTGGATACGGATTAGAAGGTTGGGGATTCGAGTTCTCCCGTTCATTGCGGCGTTCACGTCACGTCAGGTGCAGCTGTCCGCTCGCCAGGCACTCACACTCTGAACCGCGGCGTCGAACTCTGCGGTGAAGAATCCGCTGGCGACCGCGGTCGTTCGCTCGCCGCCTATTCACGGAGGGCTGGCCTCTGTACGCTGGGTGAATATGGAGTTTCGGGTCCTCGGCCCGATCGAGGTCTGTGACGGTGAGCGGTCGCTGCCCCTCGGGGGATTCCGGCAGCGTCTTGTTCTGGGCGTTCTGTTGCTCTATCCCAATCGAGTTCTGACGACTGACTGGTTGGTCGATGCGGTTTGGGGTGAGGACCCGCCACGTACCGCCCGCAAGACTCTTCAGGTCTACATGTCGCGGCTCCGGGCTTTGCTCGAGCCAACTGCGATTGAGGCGACCGCTACCGGTTATGCCGCCCGGTTGTCCCCAGCCGATATCGACTCTTTTCGATTCGAGCAGCTGGCGGAACAAGGTGGTCGCCTCCTAGCAACCGACGCGTCTGCCGCGGCGCGAGTCTTGCGACAAGCGTTGGCGCTGTGGCGCGGCATGCCCTGAGGCGAACTTGCTGACGAACCGGTGATCCAGCCCAAGGCGCAGCGGCTGAGCGAGCGTCGGCTCAGCACGATTGAGTATCGGATATCGGCTGACCTAGGACCTCTCCCGCTGAGGCACCGGTTGTTGGTCGTCCGCTCAAGCTGTTCCGACGATTTCAGTACCGCCAGACCGCTTCTGGCGGAGATGATACCCGGGGGCCTGCGGACGGTCGCATGGGAACTTATCTGCTGTTAGTCGCCGACGCTGCATCGGTCTCCGATGTGTGCGGCTTGGTCGACACCGGCACTGAAGGCCTCAGAGTGTGCTGAGGGTATTCCCAGCGAATCCCCAGATTGTCTCGATAGAACTGTGGGTATAGCAACAAGCAATAGGAGCCATCCAATGTCACTCTCAGTCCTCATCGCAATCGATGTGGTCGCCATCCTCATCCTGACGTTTGGCCTGTACTGGCCACGCCACAGACGCAAGAGCATGGTGGTTGCCTACCTGACCGCCAACATTGGTGTCGCCGCCGTGGCCAGCGTTCTTTCGTCTTCGTCCATCGACGCCGGGCTTGGGCTTGGACTGTTCGGCATCTTGTCGATCATCCGGCTCCGCTCTGACGAACTCGACCACACCGAGATCGCCTACTACTTCGGAGCCCTCGCTCTCGGCCTGTTTGCTGGCCTCGGTGGTTCTTTGAGTTGGGCGACCCCAGTCATGACCGTGGCAATACTCGCCGCGCTCTATGTCGGAGACCACCCGGCGCTCTTCCCGCAATATCGGAACCAGATCGTCAACCTCGATGCTGCATACACCGACGAGACCGCTCTGGTGATGCGCCTCGAGAACCTGCTCAACGCCAAGGTGCACCACGCCAACGTCCGCAAGGTCGACCTGGTCAACGACACCACCTCTGTGGACGTTCGCTACGAGCTTCCGCGGACGAATGGCCGTTCGCAGAGCACCGACGCCACACCAGCAACGACAGGAGAGCAGCGATGAATGATCTATCACTCCCAGTGGAAAGCCTGACATCGATCGGTCTTACTGACCTCAACAGCACTGCCTCGTTGCTGACCCGAAAGGATCGCAAGTACCTGGTGCCGATATCGGTGGCTCGGCTGCTGGTCGCACAGGGTGAGCTGCAGGTGCTGGAGATCGAGGGACGACGCAGCTTCCGCTACGAGTCGGTGTACTTCGACACCCCAGATCGCATCTCCTATCTGGCGGCGGCGCACAAGCGCCGCCGCCGGTTCAAGGTTCGTACCCGGTCGTACCTGGACAGCGGGTTGTGCTCGCTCGAAGTGAAGACCCGGGAGCGCCGTGGGCTCACCGAGAAGCATCGTTTGCCATACACCGTTGCGCAACGTTCCACTCTCAGCGGAGAGGCCCTCGACTTCATCGATGGTTTCGAGACGATCGCCCCGGTCAGCCGGCAGCTGGAGCCGGTGCTCACCACCCGGTACGAGCGCACGACACTGCTCGAGCCGGGTTCGCGGAGCCGGATCACCATCGACACCAATCTTCAATGTGAGCGTCCCGATGGGTCGAGCGTCTCGCTACCGGAGATCGCGGTCGTCGAGACCAAGACCTCCGGCCCGCCTTGTGCCATCGATCACGTCCTGTGGAAATTGCACCGACGCCCAACCAAGATCAGCAAGTACTGCACCGGTCTCGCTGCTTTGACGCCGGGGTTGCCGGCGAACAAATGGAACCGTGTCCTCCGCACCTACTTCGACTGGACCCCAGTTCCGGCCGGAGATAGACATGACCACATCAATCCGAGTGCCCGGGACGTCCCCAGGCCCGAGCTTCCCGATCTTCGGATTGTCCACGCCGCCAGCCCAACCTGGGGCGTCCGCGTGGAGGGAGTCGGCTCATGAGATGACGACGACCCCGACCAGCACATCCAGAAGGACCCGGCCTTGAGTCGGGTCCTTCTCTTTGTGGATTCGGAGCACCTTCCAAGCTGGCGCCCAGGAAGCTCCCAGGTTCGGGCCATACGTTGAAAGTGCGCCAGATGAGTGGCGTACAGCAACAGAAACAACAAAGGAACCGAAGATGATGAAGAAGCCCACAACCCTGGTTGTCTCCGCAGCAGTAGCCCTCTCGATGCTGGCGGGATGTAGCGCCGCGGATAGCACCGCAGGCAGCGATGACATCGCCGTTTCTGATAACGCAGTGGTCATAACAGCCGACACCGCCGCCAGCACGGCCGCCATCGAATCCGAGGCAGTCGCCATCACTACCGAAGAGAATGCCGCAACCCACGAAAGCTCGGAAGACTATGTCTACGACGAGGCGGACGTGGTGGAGATCTCGCTCGGTACTGCAATCGTCGCAGATTCGAACTCTGTGACGGTTGACGGGAGTACGGCGACCATCACAGCCGCAGGAACCTACCTTGTCACCGGGACACTCAGCGACGGGCAACTCGTCGTGGACGCCGGTGACGACGCCGTGGTGCAGCTGATCTTGGACAATGCCGACATCACCAATACGGACGGTGCGGCCATCGCGGTGATGAGTGCCGACAAGGCAGTAGTGATTCTGGCCGATGGCAGCGCGAATACGTTGGCTGACGGTGCCATCTACGTTCTGGCCGAGGGCGAGGATGAGCCAAATGCCACGCTCTACAGCAAATCGGATCTCACCATCACCGGTGCCGGCTCGCTGGCCGTAACCGGCGACTACAACGACGGTATTGCCAGCAAGGATGGCCTGGTCATCGACAGCGGTGACATCACCGTGGTTGCGATCGACGATGGCATCCGTGGCAAGGACTACGTCGTCATCAACGGCGGAACCCTCGTTGTCACCGCGGGCGGCGACGGGATCAAGTCCGACAACGAAGAAGACCCCGAACTCGGCTACGTCGTCGTTGCCGACGGTGTGATCGATATCGCCTCGGCCGACGACGGAGTGCAGGCGGCGACCGACGCCCTGATCACCGGCGGATCCCTCACTATCACCGCTGGGAGCACTGGCTTGAGCGAGAACGCCAGGGCCATTCAGGGCGATGTGATGGTCGCTATCAGCGGAGGCACGATCAACGCCGACGCCGTTGACGACGCCATTCACTCGAACTCGACCGTCACCATCGATGGTGGCGATCTGACCCTGGCATCAGGCGATGACGCGATCCACGGCGACTTCTTCGTCACGATCAATGGTGGTTCCATCGTCATCACCGAATCGTTCGAAGGGATCGAGTCCGAGGTCATCACAATCAATGACGGCTTCATCGACGTGACCGCCAACGATGACGGTCTCAATGTGGCTGACGGCACAGCTGCCGAGACGAACACCCTGAGTGTGGGAGGCCCCGGCGCAGGTGGCCCGGGTGCTGGTGGTGAGGTGGTAGGCGACTACTACATCTACATCAACGGCGGCACCACAGTGATCACAGTCACCGGTGAACTCGCTGAGCAGGGAGATGGTATCGACGCAAACGGCCACGTGGTCATGACCGGTGGGGTAGTTGTAGTGAACGGCCCGACCGACACCCGCAACAGCGCGGTCGACTTCAGCGGAGGTACGTTCGAGGTCAGCGGCGGTCTGCTCATCGGCACCAACATCAACGGCAGGAACTCAGAGGGCGTCGGAGCCGGCTCAACCCAAGCTTCGATCTATATAACGACCGATTCGGTCATAGAAGCGGGCACCGTGATCCACATCCAGACCACCGATGGGGAAGGCCTCGTCACACTCGCAGCCGATAACGAGTTCGACGTAGTCGTGTTCACCTCACCTGACCTTGAGGACGGCGATACCTACGAGGTCTACCTTGGTGGATCTGTGAGCGGCGATTCAACGACAGGGTTGTATGACGACGGTGCCTATACCCCAGGCACACTGGCCGGGACTACAACCGCAAGCTAGCCAAGGCCGCCAATCGTCAGTGAGCCCCGGGCAAACAAGCCCGGGGCTCACTTGATGTTGGGTATCTTGCGGTTTTTTTATGTCACACTCGTGGAGGTGTCGCCGCTCCCATCGCCGAATCCGACCGGGGTCGTCGCCACTGACAGTGACCGGACCGTATTCGACGTGTGCTCGGGATTGCCGGTTCGAGGACGCTCGGGGGCGCTCGATAACGCTCGGGCCGGGGAGCGTTCTGTGCGGGTGCGTGGGTAGGCGTGGTACCGCGGTTGATGCGGTAGTTGTGATGGTTGTCAGCGGTGTTGGTGTTGGATCCGGCGGCGTGCGAGGCCGGGTTCGTGCCAAAGTGGTGGTACGCGATTGTGGATGCTGGTGCGACTTATCTGAGATGAACGAATTCGCCAAGACTTTGAAGGGGCGGATGGGTCCGCCGCTGGTGGCTGGAGATGACTCCGGTTCGTTCGACCGTTTCTATGCGGCCGAGTATCGGGCGGTGCTGGGCTTAGCGTTTGTGTTGACGGGTGATCGTCGACTTGCGGAGGACTTGACGCAGGATGCGTTCCTGTCCGCGTGGAGCAGCTGGGCTGAGGTAGACAATCCGTCGGGGTGGATCCGTTCTGTGGTCTCGAACAAAGCCCGTTCATCGTGGCGACGCCGTTTTGCCTCGAGAAGGGCGCTTGAGGCTCTCTCTGCTGCGACACCTACAGCGCCAACACTTTCTGAGGACACGTTGGGTTTCTGGGAGCAGGTACGTGGTCTTCCAAAGCGGCAAGCCCAGGTAGTGGCGTTGTTCTATTTGGATGATTTGCCGGTCGGTGAAATAGCCCAGTTGTTGGGCTGCGCGGAGTCAACAGCACGCAAGCACCTAAGTAGGGGTCGCCGGAATCTGGCGTCTCGATTGGGAGTACAACCATGACCGATATCGACACAATCGCCCGAGGCCACGTAGCCGACACTCGATCATGGCTCCTAGAGATCGAACCACCGCCACTTAGCACCGATTCGGCCATCGCTGTCATAGCGGTTGATCCCCGCCACGATCTGTCCAAGGCCGTTCGTCGCCGATGGTCGTCGGCGTGGGCGTTTGCTGCTGGGTTTGCTGCGGTCATCGCGGCGGGTGTGGTGATGGTGGCTCTGTCGCTCGGCAATGGGGCTAACGATCTAGCTGGCGACGGTTTGCGTCCTGTCGAGTTGGGTTTGGGCTATGTCTGGCCTGATCAACCTGGTTCCTCGTCCCCAGAAGCGCTCGGAGCAGCGTTTGCTGTCGAGGTGCTCGGCTGGGACGAAGCCACCGTCAGTAGTGACCCAGGTTACGATCCTCTCGGCCCGGCCTGGGTACAGGTGAGCCAGCCCGGTCGCGAACCCATTGAGATGCTGACCGCCCCCCACTCGGGACCAGGACGAGTCCTCCACCAGATCGGTGAACCATCTTCTGTTGGCGCAGTGATACCCGGCGAACCCAAGGGCACACGAGTAGCTCTCGCCCAACACCCCGGCGCCACCCACGCCGAGATCACAGTGCGGGTGAAGGGCAGCGAAACCGAGATCGTCTTCACGGCCGATGCGGACGACCTGGCAGCTGGATATGTCGAGACATCTGAGATTCCGAGTGCCATCGACGTTGTGACGGTGATGGTCCGCTATCTCGACAACAACGGCGAGGTAGTCACCGCCACCGGTGGCGACTTCTACAGCGCGGAACCCAGCGAAGACCCGCCAGCTGGCGGCGGAGAGCGGGAGTCACCACCTACGACCGTTCCGATCGCCGAGGCGGAGCGAGAAGCGATGGAATACGTGATGAGACTTGCGATTCTCGACGGAGTAGCGATTGTCGATGGCTCAGGAGTCGATACCCAATTCCGCGACGCAGTGCGTTCGGCTCTCGAGGCAAGGTGCTCGACACGGCCGGCTGACCTTCCCAGCGACTTCGTGGATGGAACGGTACCGGCCTACGAGACGGCCAACCAGATCCTGAGCAGTCTGAACTGCGAGGTCTCGACCATGGCGGTCACTATTGCCCATGATGGATCCGCTAGTGGCGTCATCGCTGTTCTCGATCCGGACGTTGTCGACGACATGCAACAGGCTGTTGTAGAGGGAATCGAGGTCGAAGTCGACGTCGCGGACTTCTAGCGCGGTTCGTTTCGCAGACCGATCAATAGATCGAGGACGGATTGCGGTCTTGTCGCACTAATTCTCCCGACGGCCTGTCAAGCACCCTTGACAGCCTAGGTTTTTCTGAGTTATTGTGTGTCAAGGAACCTTTACAGGAGGGTCTACTGATGAGTCTCATATGTGTTGCGGAAGCGGTAGACGCATCAGTAGATGTCGGTGCTGCGATGCCTGGTCCTGCTGGCTCGAAGCTAGGCGTCGGCGCTGGAGCAACCCAGCTCCGGGTAAGGCGTCGGTTCAGTTGAGCACGGGGATGAAGGCTGGCCGTATTGCTTTGATCGTGGCTCTCGTGGTCTATGCCGGGTTGATGCTGGTCACGATATGGCTGCTCTCGCTTGACACATTGTCGCAGGCGTATGCCCGGTACACGGCTGTGCTACTGCCGATCGGCCCGGCGGTGGCCATCATGGTCTTCTCCATCAGGCGGTATCAACGACTCGACGAACTGGCGCGGAGGATCCATCTCATGGCGCTGAGTGTTGCTTTTGTGGGGACCGTGCTGCTGGTCTTGACGTGGGGTTTGCTTGAGTTGTTCCATATGTTCGAGATTCTCGGTATCGCTCCTCTGGGTAGCTTGGCCACCCTAGAAGTCCTCATCGGTCTCTATCTGGTCGGCTTCTTTTGGGCGCGACGTCAGTATCGATGAAGAGCCGCGTGAGGGAGCTCCGCGTCGGGCGACAGTGGACCCAAGGTGAGTTCGCCAAGCACCTCGGGGTCTCGCGGCAAACCGTCAACGCCATTGAAACCGGCAAGTACGACCCGTCGCTCCCGCTTGCCTTCAAGATCGCCGGTGTGTTCGGCGAGAACTTGGAGGACATCTTCGATCCCGAGGCATGACCACCGCATCTAGCTGCCTGGCGACCCAGCGATCGATCCATGGTCAGAGCAAAAAGACGATCAACCTGTACACCACGACGAAGCCACTCGACAACAACAAATCCCGGACAGGAACGAGCAATACAGCGTGCCCGGGCTAGCGTGAGCACGTGAGATCAGTGACGCTTGCTACTCGTGCTCTGCTGTCCGCCGGCGCAGGCATCGTTGTCTTCCTCGGGACCATGACTGGTTCCTGCGATGATGTCGGAGGTGTGCCCACGTGGGATCGGTGCACCTCGTGGCTTGGGACTCCACTTCTCTTTGAGTGGCCTTCCGGCATGGGAGCGCCGATCATCTCACTGATGTTCGGCGTTGGCGCTGGTGTCCTCGTATGGTGGATATCGGGTTTGATCCCACGGGTGGCGCCTCAGTAGGCCCGCTCCCGATCCCTAGATATCGGACAGGAACAAGCACTCAGTCGAATAGCGCCGAGCGGCACCTCGCGCTCAGTGGGTCGAATAATCCGTGTGGCAGGGCCTTGTGTTTCGGATGGTGAACGCGGTTCGGCGAACCCGGTTTGGCCTTTGCATGCGTCAGAATGTGGATGATGAATGTCAAGCGTCGATGGTTGCTGCTTGCTGCCGTGTCCGATGACGTGATCGCGGGCCCGGGCTGATCGGTCACGGTGGCAGACCTCAACGACGGGCAGTACCCACCCGGCCGAGTTCATGCTTCGGCCGCCAACGGCGATCATTGTGCTCGTTGTTGGGCTGATCGCAGTTGTCGGAATCGGTTGGCGCGTCTACTCAGCGACGCGATCGGATAGCTAGGGGATCACCGGCGGTTACGTCTGCACACCATCAGCACCGTGGTCTTGACCTACCCAGCATTGTCTTCCAGATATGGGTAACGTCCTAGCTCGATTCGCTCGACAGGAGACAAACACCGTTGCCTCAGTGAGTGACCAGAACGATCGACCCGGCAAACGAAGGCGCCGACCAACGGTAGGGGTCCCTAGTACGTGCCACCGGGGCCCTTCGGGAGCCGTAGCCATCGCAACCGCTACGCGGTGTCGTGTCGACATCGACCCATGGGGGAGAATGCGGTCGAGAGGGATAGAAGATGAGCAACAAACTCCAGCGAGAGCGTGCAATCCTCCGCAAGGTCTATGACGAGGCCCCGTTCGCCTCAGTCGAGAGCCAGGATGTGCCGGATTTTGTGCTCCGACACAGAGGATCCGAATCCAGTTTCGGCGTGGAAGTCACCGCGCTCTATCAGACGGAATCGGACGCTCGTGTCACGCACCATCCGCACTATGTCAGCGAACTTCTGGCCGGTGGTTCTCACATGCACAGGGACGATGCCGGCGTACTGGATGTGGCGTCGGTCGACATTCGTGACAAGGACGGCCTGCTGAAGCAATCGAACGTGCTGGCAATAGTACGACAGCTCCCTTCCCATGCTGACCACGCAGCCGCACTGGCCTCCACGATCCGTCGGAAGAACCTGCGGGTGGGGGACTACGAACGAGGTCTGAGCCATGTGAACCTCATCGTCCACGACTGTTACGACATGCCGTTCGGGCCGGACCCTGAGTATGCAGTCAGCGAGGTGATCACGCCTGACCTGAGGTCAGCCCTGGAGGACACACAGTTCCGAGAAGTGTTCCTTGTTTCCTCGACCCACGAAAGGCAGCAGATCTTCCGCCCGCTTAGGATGCTCCTCCTTATCGAGAGCTTCTACCTCTTCGTCGGTGCGCTCGCGTCGTTCGAAGCTCACCCGTATGACCTCGAGAGCAGCGACCTAGCGCCGCTTTTTGTGCACGCCATGCAGGCCACGGAGATGACAATCGGCCTCGCTACGGATCCGGGTGGTTACCAGCACGCGTGCTACGGCGGCGCGGGAATCCGAGTTGAGGGGGATCAGATCAGCACCGTGGACTTCTTTGATCACGCTCTGCCCGCTCCGGCAGAATTGCCTACGAATCCCTTTGCCGGCCCCGTGTGGGGCGAGCTGATTACGCATCATCGACTATTCGTCGAATCGAATGCGTTCGTTTGCCAAGTGGCGATGCCGGTCGCCGAGTCCGACTAACGAAGCGCCGTGCATGCCGGTACCCACCCCGATCGCTAGATATGCCTCAGAAACGCCCGTCCTACGGAGTGCCCGGGATCGGCACTTATGGGGGTAATCGTGTCAAGCGATTTCGGGATATGGGGGTAATCGAGGGTCACTGGTGGGTCCTTTGGTTGCTGTCGAGGAGCATCTGAAACAGGTCGACTCGGTGGTG
>RCNF010001264.1_pt1 | contig 13313 bp, 5 predicted proteins | sample 2041311 | NCBI WGS metagenome assembly RCNF01 (sample SAMN09708228, study PRJNA481090) | Marine sediment metagenome, whole genome shotgun sequencing project. | biome: marine sediment; feature: ocean; material: sediment; isolation source: Sewage treatment plant 2 marine sediment (STP2) ... | reverse complement strand
CGTCCTGCGATGTCTATTGCACTCCATCGGTGATGGAAGGGTTCGGGATGAGTGCTCAGGAGGCCGCCGCCAGCCGGGTTCCGGTGGTGGCATCGGATCTGGTTCCTTTTGCGACCGAGTTCCTTCTCGGTGATTCTCCTGTGCCTTTGGACGTTCCCGACGGTGAGCCGATCCTCGTTGGCGACGGCGCGATCGTGGTCAAGGCGGATTCGGTACCGGGCTTCGCCCAAGCGCTGATGGTTCTGCTCACCGACGCCGGGTTGCGTCGTCGCCTAGGAGATCAGGCGCTGGCGATTACGGTGCCCGCATTCGGATGGGATCGGCTTCTGGCCACATTCCTCGACTCAATCGCACCCGAGTTGCGAGGATCACATGGCTGATGGTCTCGGCGGTTTGCTGCAATCGACATGGAAGAAACAATTGGCGACCGGATTCATCCTTGGTGATCCGTCTCAGCCGGTTGAGAGCCGAATAGCACCGGACCCCATCACTGGTGTCGACTTCAGGTTCCGCTGGCTGCCGCACCGGGAACTCCGCACCGATCCCGCCGAGCTGGAACGGCGCGGGATCCTTCACCCGGATTGCTTCACGGCGGATCTGTATCGGGATCCTCGTGAGGACTCCGGTCGCCACTGCTTCCTCTGCCCAAGCAATGTCGCCGTCTGTCATCCAACGGAGATCCTGGTTCCGATAGTGGCCGGGCACAAGCAGTGGCTGGCTGGTGCGAATTTCGCCTGGCTCGCCTCGGATCACTTCACAGTGATTACAGAGCGGCATGAAGACCAAGTCTATTCATTGTCGGTGTTGCAGGCCATGTTGGACATAGGCGAGCAGACCGATGGTGTCTTCCGCGTTGTATTCAACGGTGCGGGTGCGGGCGCCACCATCCCCTGGCACTTGCACCTTCACATTTCGAGTGACGCAATGCCCGTCGAGTCGCTGCGTCCTGGTGCCGAGGAGGACTACCCAACCCCGGTTGCGGTGTTCTCCTTGGCGACGGCGAGCGTGACCGAGATCGATTTACATATCTCTGACTGGATAGAGCGTGATCCAGAGCACCACCGGGTCAACCTGTTGGTGGCGATGGCGGACAAGATCCCGAAGGTGTTTGTGTTCCTCCGCGACACCCGGTTTACCGTCGCCACCAACAAGGGTCTGATGGGTGGCTGGGAGGTCGCAGGCGACTTCGCATACAGCGAGCCCGGAATGAGGGCGGAGTTCGAAACCGCATCGCTCGGAACAGTGACCAAAGCGCTCGGCCAGATCCGTCCGCAGGCTTTACGCGAGCGGTGATCGTGCCACTGGGTGGGCTGGTCAACTGGCGAAGATTGTTCGGCGGATGTCGCGGCGCAATCTTCGTTCCCGGGGTATCGTGCGTTGAGGCTACTTGGAGTCTGTCATGCGGCTGTTGGTGGCGTATGGGTCAAAGATGGGCGGCACGAAGGGTCTGGCTGAGATGCTCGGCGCGGATCTTGCCGGCCTCGGATATGAGGTCGATGTCCTCGCGGCGAAAGACGTCACCGATGTCCGTCCGTACGATGCCGTCGTCGTGGGTGGTGCTCTGTACTACTTCGTTTCGTGGCACAAGGACGCCCGATCGCTCATCAAACGCCACTTGGCCGAGCTGCGGCAACGTCCGGTCTGGCTGTTCAGCAGCGGACCCCTCGATGATTCCGCATTGGAGAAGGACATCCCGCCCATCAAGTCTGTCGGCAAGCTCATGGATCGGATCGGTGGGCGCGGTCACATCACGTTCGGCGGGCGTCTCGAAGAAGAGAACGGAAGCCTCTCCGTTGGTGACTGGCGGAACCCGGAGCAGGTACATCAATGGGCAGTGCAGATCGACAACGAGCTCGCTCGGGACGTCGCCTCATGACGCACCAGAGCACCCTCGTCACTGCGAACGGGAGCCACCAGGCATCGGTATTGGGCGAGCGGCCTGAGCGGTGCCCGCTAGCGGGTTCACTGCTGCCGGGAACCTGCCGATAGCTAGCGAACGTCCATTACCCATAGTGCCCAAGTCTGAAAGGTGGGGCAATGTCGACAGCCAGTGGGAGCCGCAAACTGATAGGTCTCGGTGGCGGCGTGGCAGTCGTACTCGTCTTGGCTCTGATTGCCTCAATGTGCGGTGCGCCAGATGACACCGCACAGACCATCACGAGCTCACGACCGACCGACACCAACACCGCAACCGGCGTCTTGGCCTTGGCCCAGACCGGTGAACCCCTATCAGTGCGTTTGAGCGCGGGCACTGCGCAGAACCTCCAGACCCCAGAGGCGGTCAAGGTCGTAGAAGGTGAATTACTCGACGACGACGCGGTGACCGCGATCTTTGATCGATTGCCGGAGTGGGTTCGACCCAATACCGACCGCCTGGATTTCAATCGGCCCGCTGAAACGTTGCGACCGCCCTTGGTCGGCGAGACGATCGACGTTCCGTTCCCCGTCGGCACTGACGATCCGGTGCCAGATGTGCCGAGCGGTCCGCTGGAGGTGCTTCGTTTTCAGCCTGAGGGTTCGGTCGATGTTGCGCCGTTCATCAGTATCACCTTCAACCAGCCGATGGTTCCACTCGCCACTGTGGCGCAGCTCGACACTCTGAGTATTCCCGTCACTGTCACCCCCGACCTACCCGGGCGCTGGCAGTGGATCGGCACCCGAACGTTGCGGTTCGAACATGATCCCGTCTTGTTCGATCGATTGCCCATGGCCACCGACTACCGGGTGGAGATTCCGGCAGGCACCCAGTCCGAGACCGGTGGCGTGCTAACCGAGACCGTGACGTGGGAGTTCAACACTCCTCCGGTCCAGGTGTTGTCATTTGAACCGCAGAGCGACTCGTTGCCGCTCGAACCCGTCTTCTTGCTGGTGCTCGACCAACGTATTGACCAAGCGGCGGTGCTCGACACGATCACATTGAAGGCAGACGGCGACGCCCGGCCTATTCGTCTGGCGACCGAATCCGAGATTGCAGAAGATGACCGTATCGCCCAGCAGGTCGCCAATCAGCTCGACGATCGCTGGCTGGCATTCCGCGCCACCGAAGCCTTCGAACCGGATACCGGCCTTGAGATCCAGGTCGGGCCCGGCACCCCCTCCACAGAAGGGCCCCTGGTCACCTCGGGCGGTCAGTCGTTCAGTGCCCGGACCTTTGCGGCGCTCCGGATCGACCACTCGTCGTGTCGCAGCAATGATCGCTGCGAGCCGGGCTGGCCACTGTCGATAACCTTCAACAACCCACTCGACGCTGACGCATTTGATCCCTCGATGATCACCATCGAGCCGAATCTGGCGGGGATGGCGGTATTCGCCCAGCACAACTCGATCCTGATCCGGGGCGCAACCGTCGGCGGCACCGCATACACCGCAACCGTGTCTTCGGATGTCACGGACGTGTTCGGTCAGTCGTTGGGTGAGGACCAAGCCGTCGACTTCGTGATTGGTGATGCCCGGCCCTATCTCAACCAGTTCGAGGATCGCCTCATCACTCTCGACCCGCTGGCACCTGAACCGTCACTGGCAGTGACCACGGTCAACCACGAGCAGTTGCGGGTCCGGCTGTTCAAAGTCGATGTTGGTGATTGGGAGTCGTACCTGAAGTACTGGGAGCAGCGCTGGAACGATCAAGAACCGCCGCCTCTGCCGAATTGGACCGAGGTGCGCGACATCACAATCGACACCAAGGCCGAACCGAACGAGCTGACCGAGACCACTATCGAACTTGGTGATGCGCTCGATGGCGAATACGGCCATGTCATCGTGCTTGTCGAGTCGAGCGGGGATTTGGCTCGGCTGACCCCAAACAGCGACAACTACTGGAACAATCGACCCACATTGGTGTGGGCTCAGTCGACGATCGTCGGCGCCGACATCTTCGAGGACAACGATGAGTCGGTGGTGTGGGCCACCGATCTTCGCAGCGGACAGCCGTTAGCCAATGTCGAGATTGAGTTCATTGGTTATGCAGCCACCGCTACTACCAACGCCGATGGGATTGCACGAACCGACAAGCAGTCCGGATCCACGGCGTACGAGCCACATGCGGTTGCCAGACTCGGCGATGACAGCGCCATAGTTGAGTCAATCGGGAACCGGTACTCACAATCCGACCAGTCTCTCTGGTACGTATTCGACGACCGCCAGATGTACCGTCCAGGGGAGACTGCCCACATCAAGGGCTGGGTTCGCAAGCTGACGCTCAGCGACGATGCCCAACTGGCGGCCGTCGCCTCTGGAGCCACCATCAGCTACCAGGCAACCGACTGGTACGGGAACGAAATCGGGTCGGGTACGGTCGAGGTCAGTGCCCTTGGCGGCTTCGACTTCGAGGTCAAGATTCCAGCCGGGGCCAACCTGGGTCAGGCGTGGATCTCCTTGAGCAGCGGTGGCAATGGTCACTCCCACAGCATCCAGATCCAAGAGTTCCGCCGTCCCGAGTTCGAAGTCACTACCCATCCTGAGTCTGCGGGACCGTACCTGGCCGGCAAGCCGGCCACAGTTGCTGTTCAGGCCGACTACTTCTCCGGTGGTTCCTTGCCCGATGCCGAGGTCGAGTGGACGGTCACCACCCGAGAGGCCACTTACTCGCCACCCAACTGGGACGATTTCGCCTTCGGAGTGTGGATCCCGTGGTGGTTCCAAGACGTGTATGGCGGCGGTTTTGGAGGAGACGCTTACTACGAGAGCGATATGTTCTTTGGTGACTTCGGCGGGGAATTCGATCCGGCCACCGTAGAGACCTTCTTTGGCAGGACCGATGCCAGCGGTGCCCACTATCTCCAGATGGACTTTGACGGCGATGGAGAGGGTCTGCCCACCACAGTCTCTGCAGAGGCAACAGTGTTCGACGTCAACCGCCAGGCATGGTCCGACGGTACCGAATTGTTAGTGCATCCCAGCGAGCTGTACGTCGGGTTGCGCGGGCAGGCCACGTTCGTCAAGAAGGGCGAACCCCTCGTCATCGATGCGATCGTCACCGACATCGACGGGAACGCGGTCGCGTCGCGACTTATAAGCGTCGAAGCCGGTCGGCTGGAATGGCGGATCATCGACGGTCAATGGGAAGAGGTCCCGGTCGAGAGCCAGACCTGCAACGTCACTTCGGCCGAGCAGGCAGTTGAGTGCACCTTCGCCACCGACATCGGCGGCACCTATCAAGTCGTCGCAATTGTGACCGACGATGCTGGCCGTTCGAGCAGAACTGAGATCACCAGGTGGGTCAGCGGTGGCGATCGCCGGCCGGAACGCAATGTGGCCCAGGAGGAACTCAACCTGATCCCGGACCAGCAGGAATACGCCCCCGGCGAGCAAGCCGAGATCCTTGTCGAAGCACCGTTCAGTCCTGCCCAGGGTCTGCTGACGATCAGCCGCAACGGGTTCGTCTCCACCGAGTCCTTCACTATCGACGGCGGCAGCACCGTGCTGTCCATACCTATCAAGGACGAGTACACCCCGAATGTGCACATCCAGGTCGATCTAGTTGGCGCCGCGGCACGCACCACCGACAACGGTGATCCGCTGCCGAACGCTCCCGACCGACCGGCGTTCGCCGTCGGCCGCCTCAACCTGCAGGTGCCGCCGCATACCCGGACCCTCGCAGTTGTCGCCGAGCCAGCCTCACCCACCACCGAGCCCGGTAGCACCACTCAGGTGAGTGTCACGGTGACTGACGCCGGAGGCGATCCGGTGGCTAACGCCGACTTGGCGGTCGTGGTAGTCGATGAGGCGGTGCTGGCGCTGAGCAACTACCAGTTGCCCGATCCGCTCGACGTGTTCTACCGTCCCATTGAATCTCAGGTCTGGAGTCGCTATCTCCGCTCGACCATCGAGCTAACCAATCCCGAGTTGCTCGGCGACAAGACAATCTCTGCCCCGGAGACCACAGCCGCGGCGACGGCTGATCTGGCAGAGGAGGGAGGCGGCTTTGCAGAGACAAGTGCCCCGATGGCCGATGGCGCCGATCGCCTATTCACCGGTGCTGACGAAAGCTCGGCCGGCGACGAGCCCATCGAGGTGCGATCTAACTTCGACGCACTGGCAGTCTTCGAGCCTGAGGTGAAGACCGGCGCCGATGGCACTGCGACTATCGACGTGCCGCTCCCTGACAGCCTGACCCGATACCGAGTCATGGTGGTCGCGGTCGCCGGCATCGACCAGTTTGGGTCAACGGAATCCAACATCACCGCCCGTCTTCCGCTGATGGCGCGGCCGTCGGCTCCCCGCTTCCTCAACTTTGGTGACCAGTTCGAGTTGCCGGTGGTGATCCAGAACCTCACTGACCAGGATCTCGAAGTCGATGCTGTAATCGAGACCGCCAACCTGAGCCTGACCGCCGGTGCCGGCCGACGAGTCACGGTCCCGGCCAACGACCGTGTCGAGGTTCGCTTCCCAGCTGCAGCCGAGGATGTCGGCACCGCTCGATTCCGGGTGGCGGCGGTTAGCGGGGAGTATGCCGACGCCGCCACCGTCTCGTTGCCGGTCTACACGCCAGCAACAACCGAGGCGTTTGCCACCTACGGCGTTGTCGACGACGGTGTCATCGCCCAGCCGGTGCTGGCCCCTGCCGGGGTGTTTCCGCAGTTCGGTGGGCTGGAGGTCAACACCTCGTCGACCGCGCTCCAGGCCCTGACCGACGCGGTCATCTACCTGAACGACTATCGCTACGAGAGCGCAGATGCGCTGGCCTCGCGCATTCTGGCAATTGCGGCCTTGCGCGATGTGCTCGAGGCGTTCGAGGCCGACGGGTTGCCGGCGGCAGCCGAGCTTGATGCCCGGGTCGCCGATGACATAGAGGGGCTACTCCGGCTACAGACTGACTTCGGTGGGTTCGCCATCTGGCGACGCACCAACGAAACCATTCCCTATCACAGCATCCAAGCCACCCATGCTTTGGTGGAGGCCAAAGCCAACGGTTATGGGGTGCAGTCCGATCGCCTCGAGCAGGCTCTGTGGTACCTGACCAACATCGAGGAGTTCTATCCCGTTGACTACAGCCAGCAGATGCGGGACACCCTGAGTGCCTATGCGCTGCATGTGCGCAACCTTGCGGGCGATCGTGATGCCGCCAAGGCCAACGAGCTGTATCGCCGGGCTGGCGACGGCCTCGGTCTCGACGCAGTTGCTTGGCTATGGCCGGTGCTGGACGATGCGGGTGCTGATGTTGAGATCGAGCGGCTGTTCAGCAACCAAGTCATCGAAACCGCCGGTGCCGCCACCTTCACTACCGACTACGGCGAGGATGCCTACCTGATCCTGCACTCGGATCGCCGCACTGACGGCATCATCCTCGATGCCTTGATTGCCGAGGCTCCTGATAGCGACTTGATCCCCAAGGTCGTGGCCGGGTTGATGGGCCACCAGACCCGGGGCCGCTGGAACAACGTCCAGGAGAACTCCTTCATTCTGCTGGCATTGAACAACTACTTCGACACCTTCGAGACCGCGACTCCGGACTTTGTGGCTCGCATCTGGCTCGGCGATCTGTATGCGGCCGAGCACACGTTCGAAGGCCGCACCACCGACCGCGGCGAGACGTTGGTACCGATGGCGGAGCTGATCGAACAGACAGACGGTGGCCAAACCAACTTGGTTGTCAGCAAGGACGGGCCAGGACGCTTGTACTACCGCCTGGGTCTTCGCTATGCCCCGAGTGATCTCGACCTCGACCCTCTCGACCGGGGATTCGTAGTGCAACGCACTTACGAAGCAATAGACGATCCCGATGATGTGACCCGCGACGCCGATGGAACCTGGCACATCAAGCCGGGTGTCGAGGTGCGGGTGCGGTTGACCATGGTTGCTGACAGCCGCAGAACCCATGTGGCACTTGTCGACCCGTTGCCGGCCGGCTTCGAGGCGCTCAACCCGGCGTTGGCTGTAACCGGCCCGATCCCGCAAGATGAGGGATCGGACAGCTTTGGGCGCAACACGTTCTGGTGGTGGCAGTGGTACGAGCACCAAAACCTACGCGACGACCGCGCCGAAGCGTTCGCCTCGCTGCTGTGGGCCGGTACCTATGACTACACGTACGTTGCCCGCGCCACCACACCGGGTACGTTCATTGTGCCGCCGACCAAGGCTGAGGAGATCTACGCACCCGAGACATTCGGCCGATCCGGTTCCGACGTGGTGATCGTGGAATCCTGACCTCCCGTTCTTGCGTAGATGGCGCCGGTATTCCGACCCCGTGTACGCAAGTTCGGTGGAGTGGGGTGATGTGGCCCGTGTCTTAGCCCAAGTAAGGCTCGTCGCCCACCTCGGCTTGAAGGCGAGCAAGTTCCACCACTAGTTCAGCGCGTACCTCCGAGTACGCCGGCTCGTCGACGACGTTGTTGACCTCGAGCGGGTCGTTCACCAGGTCGAACATCTCCCACTCGATCGGGTCGGCAGGGCCGTTGGCGCCGAGCTGGTCCAGTGGATCGTTGTAGTAGCAGATGAGCTTGTGAGTCCGGGTCCGCACCCCGTAGTGGGCGGGTGTGTTGTGGGCGCCGTCGCGATGCATCCAGTAGCGGTAGTACATCGATTCGGGCCAGTCCTCGGGCCGTTCCCCCTCCAGGATTGGAGCAAACGAGCGTCCTTGCACATGATCGGGGATCGCCACCCCCATGAGGTCAAGCAGCGTCGGCCCAAAGTCCACATTCACCACGATGTCATCGGACGTCGTGCCCGGCTCGATGCGCTTCGGGTATTGGATTAAGAGCGGCATCCCCAAGGACTCCTCGTACATGAGCCGCTTGTCGAACCAACCATGATCACCGAGGAAGAAGCCTTGGTCCGAGGTGTACACAACGATCGTGTTGTCGGCCAGACCCTCTTCTTCGAGCTTGTCCAGCAGGCGTCCGATACCCTCGTCCATAGCGGCCACCACTCTCAGGTAGTCCTTTATGTAGCGCTGATACCGCCACTCGATCTCTTCATCCCTGGTGAGACCCTCGGGAACCAATGCCTTGAGGTCGGTGATGGGGTCGAGATCCATCATGTGCATCTTCACCGACTTGATGACCTCGGCCCGACCTTCGAGATCGTCATGGAAGGTGGCAGGCTCGGGGATATCGACATCGTCGTACAAGGTGAAGTGGCGGGGCGCTGGATTCCAAGTGCGGTGCGAAGCTTTGTGGTGGCAGAACAGCGCAAACGACTCGTCCTTGTGCTTGTCGATGAAGTCAACACAGTCATCTGTGATCAGATCGGTGACGTAGCCGCCGCGCTCAACGACCTTGCCGTTGGCTTCCAGCATGACCGGATTGTCGTAGTGGCCCTGCCCGGGAAGGATGCGCCAGAAATCAAACCCGGTCGGGTCGGCATCCGGTCCGTGGCCAAGATGCCATTTGCCGATGATTCCTGTGTAGTAGCCGGCGTCCTGGAGTGACTGCGGGAAGGTCCATTGGCTGTTGTCGAGCGGAGTATCGAGCGTCGTCGCCCCGTTGACGTGGTTGTAGGTGCCGGTGAGGATCGCCGCTCGGCTTGGCGTGCAGATCGAGTTGGTGCAGAACGCTGAGTCGAAGCGCATGCCGTTGTTGGCGATGCGGTCGAGCTGGGGTGTCTCGTTGATCCGGCTGCCATATGCGGAGATGGCATGGGCGGCGTGGTCGTCGCTCATGATGAACAGCAGATTCGGCCGTTTCTCGCTGATCATTGGTCGTCTCCTCGATTCATCTATCGCATCACGTTTGCAGGAGGGCGTCTTGCGTTCAATTCCGCGGCCATGAAATCCATTGCAGGGCGGATGTGGTTGAAGAAGGGGCGGTAGCCGTCGCACAGGTAATTGAGACCAGGCTGGCCGTCGGCGGTCTCAGTGAAGCGATTCTTCGGGCACCCGCCGTTGCACACGAATCGCACCTCGCAACCGAGGCATTGGTCGGGCAGCGTGTCTCGTTTCGCCGATCCGAAGGCTCGTTGCTGCGGCGAAGCCACCATCTCGCCAAGCTTGCTGTCAGCGAGGTTGCCCACCAGGTGGTGTGGCTCCACAAAGTGGTCGCACGAGTAGAGATCTCCGTTGTGCTCAAGGGCGAGGGCGTTGCCACAGGTCTCGGCGAAGACGCACAGTCCGGCGGGGGCACCCACCCATGCTGCCAGTGCCACATCAAACAGTTGCACGAAGACCTGGCCCACATCGTGGCGGACCCATTCCTCAAACACTTTGATCATGAACCGGCCGTAGCCGGCGCCGCTGGTGGAACGCTCGGTAACTGCCGTGCCTTCCTGGAACCCGGTCTTGTTGTCTCGTTCAACGATCGGGATGAACTGGATGAACTGTGCCCCGGCCTCGTCACGGAGGAACCGATACACCTCCAGGCCGTGCTCCTGGTTGGCGGCGTGGACAGTGGTGAGGACGTTGAACTCGACCTCATGTTTCTTCAGCAGATCGAGACCTGCCATCACCCGGTGATGTGTCGGCAGACCACCCTTGTCCACCCGATAGGCGTCGTGCAGCTCTTGTGGTCCGTCGATGCTGATCCCAACCAGGAAGTCATGTTTCTTGAGGAAGTGGCACCAATCGTCGTCCAACAGGGTCCCGTTGGTCTGCAGCGCATTGGTAATTCGCATCCCCGGGCGAGCGTGGGCGTGCTGCAGCGCCACCGCCTTCTCGTAGAAATCCAACCCCAGCAGAGTTGGTTCGCCACCTTGCCAACCAAAGACTGCCTCGTTGGTTGGCTGGGTCGCGAGGTACTGGCGGGTGAACTCTTCGAGAGTCTCATCCGACATGTGGAAACGGGAACCCGGATACAAGTCTTGCTTGGTCAGGAAATAGCAGTACGAGCAGTCGAGGTTGCAGATCGCCCCGCGCGGCTTCAACATCACTTGGAACGGGGACGCGGATTGTTGCACCATGGTCACTCCAGGTCCGACCAGTCTTGTCTGGATCAGCGGCGGCAGCGCCGAAGCCTAGAGATTCGAAATCCCTAGAAACTCCTGCACTGTTGTAGATGAGAAGACCGTCTCACAAGGGATACCGTTCTTGTCGGCATCCATTCGATCTGGTGCACCTTCGAGCATCCAATAGGCGACTGCTCTCTGATAACCGCTCGCATCATCGGGGTAGCCGAGATCAGCACATCTCTGGCCGGTGGGTTCGCCGATCGCGGCATTGAGGAAGTGCTCGACGTCCTCACCAAACACTGTTTCGCACGGAATACCGTTTGTGTCGGCGTCCATTCGATCCGGTGCTCCTTCGGTGAGCCAATACGACACCGCCACCGAGAATCCGTATCCCATTGCCTCGATGTCACGGCAGAACAGCCCCGCCGCCACGTCGGTTTGGTTCTGCGGAGCCGGCGGCTCACCTGCCAGGAAGATCTGTTGCCATGCTGGACGAGGTGGGTTGGTCCCCGCCTCAAGTTGGGCTCGCCACTCTTCGTCGGTGAGTCGCTGCTCGTTCCAGAACTCGTAGTACGAGTACACGCCGCCAGAGGCGACCTGAAACGCACCGTTGTCGTCAGGAACCAGTACGAAGATGTTGTCGACATACCCGGTCCCCAGCTCCAGTACCTCGTCCTGGTTGCTCATGACGTCGGCGATCAACGCAGCATGCGAGTCGGGCCCTGTCTCCCAATCCAGGTCGGCATCGGAAGTCTGGATCCAGAATCCTTCGAGAAGACCACCGACCCAACTCAGGCTGTCGTTGTCGGCATCACTGATCGGAAGTCCCGCCAGCTCATCGCGGGCAAGATCGCCCAGCCAGGTGTAGAAGTCCTCCAGATCATTGAGCAGGAATGAGTACTCCTCGGGAAGTAGGTCACGGCTCTCGAGACCGGTGCGCATCAAATTGGTGACGGCGGCTAGTCGTTCAAAGGCAACCGGATCGGGCTCGACCCAGTGTCGTGGCGGTGGAGGTGGCTCATCGCCGCCTCCTTCGGCAACTGCCTGTTTTGTGTAGAGGATCGTGTCGTGCTTGAGCTCGGTATACGACCCGAACCCCGTCTGGTGAGCTTTGGCGCTCCATGCTTTGTTCTGCATGAAGGCCGGGTACTCGGCGCCATGCTCGCTCCACATCGGCTGGACCGCCCATAGCCATGCGTCGTACACGGTCGACCCCCAGTCCGCTTCGGTGCGATCTGAGATGAGGTCCTGCATCAGCGCCAGTTGCTGTTCGTAGTTGATGAAGTCGGTTGCGCCGGCATCCTGTTGGATCCCGTACGCCCATTCCGAGCCAAAAGCCGCGGCGATGTCTAGCGGGGAGGCAGTGTCTCGCTCCGCGACATTGGGTATGACTAGCTGATCGAGGATGTAGGAATCGATAACGAACCTACTTCCCATAATGCGCAGCGAAGCAGCCTCGGGGTTGATCTCGACCGGGCGCATGGAGAGAAGACCGCTGGCGACCGTCAGTACCGTCTCCGGATCGGAGAACACGGACACGTCGGACCAGCCTGTGGGCACAACGTTGTCGATAATCGCGCCAAGCTCGAACGGTGTGTAGTCGTCGGCGGCACCAACCAGCCACGAGGTCGGTTCGTAGATGAGCTGCCAGTTTTCGACCACCTCGGGTTCGGCCAGCAGCACGCGGGTGGCAAGGATCCCCAACTGGAGGCTGTCGTCCACCAGGAATGCGTTGTTACCCAGTTGCGACATTCCGCGGAAGTAGCGTTCTAGATCCGCGTTGCGGGTGTAGTGGCCACGGGGGCGGAACAGCGAGTAGTCGACCAGCGTGGTGACAAAGCCCGAGTCGTCATCGCCGCCGGTTGTTGGCGACAGACTTCTCTCACTGGCCGCCATGATGAGGTCGACCTCGGCCTGCGCCAGCGGTCCGATCGGGCCGACATCCAACTCGAGCACAGTGGCTGCGGCCTCATAGAACTGGGTGACCCGGTTGGCTGCCTCGGAGAGGTCACTACCGGCAAGTTCTGTCTCCTGGGCTCTGGCTAGCTCCACCAGTCGGGAGACCATGTCTTCGAGTGCCGGTAGCAGTGTCTGTTGTTCGGCCTCGCGCAAGACCTTGTCGAAGGCGAGATGCCACACGTGATAGGCAGCATCCGTCGTCACGAACACCGGCCAGCCGCCGTACTCGGCGCCTTCATAGATGTGATGAAAGTGGCGGGTGCTCCCGGGGACGATGACGAACCCGTTGGACAGCAGCTGCGCGGTGGCATCGTTGGCATCGAGTTGGTCACCGATCCAGTCGGCTACGACAACTCGGCTCAGGCTGTTTGGTGAAGCGGGGCCGGCATAAGCGACGGCGGAGTCGAGCAACGGAACGGCGCTGAGCTGGCCAAACGGTGTCTCATTGACGGCGGGCACAACGATGGGGGGTAGGGAGGTGAGCGTCGGCGCCTGGGTGGTGGAAGCAGTAGTCGTAGCTGCGGTTGTTGTTCTCG
>RCNF010001263.1_pt1 | contig 13314 bp, 13 predicted proteins | sample 2041311 | NCBI WGS metagenome assembly RCNF01 (sample SAMN09708228, study PRJNA481090) | Marine sediment metagenome, whole genome shotgun sequencing project. | biome: marine sediment; feature: ocean; material: sediment; isolation source: Sewage treatment plant 2 marine sediment (STP2) ... | reverse complement strand
CTGCCCAAATCGTGTAAAATATTCCGACGGTAATCCAGCGGAACATGGGGTTAATGTGCTGGTATTCAAGGCTATAGGATCTTCCATATAAAAATGGAGGCGGGGATCGCTCCCCGCCTCCTCGTGGTTCCAGCCGTCTTCCGGGATGGTTCCGGCCGGACCGGATCTGCGCTCATCCAATTGATGAGCTTTATCTTGCGCTTCTGCGTGACCTGGTCGCGCCTCTCGTAGAGGAGGCGGCGGACCGTCTCCTGGTGCCCGAACTCGTTGTCCTTGTACCCATGCGGGCGCTCTTACGCCAGGCGTGTGCCCTTCCCGCACCGACCGAACGCCTGTACTTGGCCGTGCTGTTTCCCGGAAGGCGGCGCTTGGCTGAGCTTGCCCGAGTGGTCTGCGAAGGGCTTGTCAGCTTGCTCGCCCCGCGGCTGGCGCCGTTTCTTTTCCTGGTTGACTGCCACAGGAAATCCTGGCCTCCGCGCTTGGTGAAGCTCGATCCATCGATTCCGGTAGAGTTGGAGGTGGAAGGACGCGAGGGTCTCGTGGATCTCGTGGTCCGCCTTGCTGCTCTCATCGTCGTGGATCGTCGTGAGACAGTATCCATACTGCGGGTCGAGCTGACTGAAGTCGTGCCCGCTTCTCTGATCGCGGCCCTGTCCCAGCGTCCGTCGATCTCGCCGCTTCTTTTTATCGCCCAGTCGTCGAAATCGTCCGAGGCGGAAGCGGGAAGAGCTGTGGCGACGAGCAGGAGCAGGAATAACGGTACTATCGATACCTTGATGTAACGCATGTTGATTCCTCTGTATCTATATTTATCGGAAAAATAACGAACGGATTTAGAAGTCCATATTGTTACGCAGAGAAAAGAAGAGGAGGAGAGAGGTTCCTGTTCTAATGCTGAAAAAAGTCTAGCACATCATGCTCGACGATGTCAAACGGGCCGGCCCCCGGGACCGTTGGAAAACGCTGTCCGGAGGCCGTCAGGGGAGCCCACACAGAATATAAAAAATCTCGCTACATGCTGAACCACTTGTTGATCTTGATGAGGAAAGTGTTGTCTCCGGGGGCTGAGAAGAGGGTGTTCATGTCCTGGCCCGCGTCGAATTTTCCGTATTCCTCCTCGAACTGGGAAGCGCCCCTCGACCACACGAGAAAGAGGGTCGAACCGGGGCTGTACTCCCAGCGGAAGACGAGGTTGGAGTTGAACTCCTTGAAGTTGAAATCGAGGTTGTCGCTGTAGTCGTAAGGGGCGAACCTGTCGTCATAGCTCGAGGCGTGGGGGGCGACAACCTCGCGGTAATTCGTATATCTGCCGGCAGTTATATACGGCATTCCGTAGAACTGCATCGTCATGTCGGGCGTGATAGTAAAGTTGAATCTCGTCGTGATAAAGAGCGTCTCACGCTGCAGGTTGGCAATGATATAGTCCCCGTCGAGTTCGTCGACGTACTGCCTGTCGTTCTCTCTGACATAGTATTCGGGACTGATCGTGATGTCGAACCTGCTCGACGGCCGGATCGTGACACCGGGCTCGAAGCTCTGTGAGGCAAATCCTTCGTCATCGACGGCATAACTGCCGAAGTACCTGAAGACGAGGAACTTTCGGTGGTCCGTGCTGACCCCGTACCAGATATTGGTCCTTCCCGGCACGAGGACCGAGGGGCCGCCTCGCAGGAGCCCGTTGTCCTGCCTCGACATGTTGCGGTTGACCCCGCCGTTTATCGACCAGTAGTTCTTGAACTGTCCCCATCCATTTATATTGCCGCCGACCCGGCCGAAGTTATCCAGCCCGAAGTTCGTTCCGTTCCATATATTCGCGTTGAGGCTGAACTCCCTGAAGATGAGCTGCTCCTCGTATTTTCTGTAGCCTGCCCAGAAGACGGGGAAGACTTCGTCGGCATCGTGGGAGAACCCGATATCGTTGATCTCGAAACCGGGGCTGCGCACGTGCAGGCCGGCTCCCCAGCGCCACGGTTCCCCGCCGAACTTGCCGCCCCACAGGGTCGAGCTCCATCCGGCCAGGCTCGTCATTGTCGAGTCGATGCTGAGATGTTCAGCGTCAGGCCGCTGGAAGTATCTGATCGAAGAAGTCTGCGCCTCGAGGATCGCTTCCTCGCTTCCGCTTATGTAACTCCCGTACATCTTCGCGACCAGCTGATAGTCCTCGTTGTTGAAGCGGTGGTTGAACCGAAGGCCCCCGCTGTATGCCTGGTCGACGAGAAAATTGAAATCGGAAGAGGGTAGATCCCTGTGGACGCCGGTCCCGATTCCGCCGATATTGGTACGGCCCTCGTTGTAATCCTTCTGAACGCTCAGGACGGCGTAGTTCGTCATCGGCTCGACGGCTATCCCGTAGTCATTCCCCTGCGGATCCTGCACGACCGCCTCTTCCTTGTCTGTCAGGGCGTCGAGTATCCCTATCGACCATCCGCTCGCCGTCTTGCCTGTCACCTTAGCCGCAGCGAGTATCGTAGTGAACCCGGGGCTGTCGAGCCAGTAGTCATCGGTATCCTCGGGGAACCTCCTGGAGTCGAGAGCGTAGGCGTGCGGCCTGCGGCCGATCCGCCTCGAATAAAAGAGCCTCTCGCGGTCCATGTCGCCGAGGCTGAGCGAGGATGCGAAGATATTGGCCCCTTCGACGAAGAAGGGCCTTCTCTCGTGAAAATATGACTCGTATGCGGTGAGGTTGAACTCGGACGGATCCTGCTCGACCTGCCCGAAGTCGGGATTGACCGTGAGGTTGAGGGTGATGTCGCTCGTCAGCCCGTACATCAGGTCGCCGCCGATACGGCCGTCCTTGATCGTGTTCTCGAGGAATGGATCTCCTTCCGGGGCGCCGTACTTCTCTACAGAGCCGACAACATATGGAAGGACCTCGAGGTTTCTGGTGACGGGGAGATCCTCCATCCCCTCGAGCCGGCCGAAGACCGATACGATCTGGCTCGACTCGCGAGGGCAGTGGTTCCAGAACGATTCCTCGTTGAGGCGGCTGATCGTCCTGGAGACTTGGAGTCCCCATGACTTCGTGTGGCCGTTCCCCGAGTAACGCAGCTGGTTGAACGGGATGCGGAACTCGGCCGTCCATCCGTTTTCGTCGACGCTGGTCCCGACGGTCCAGACTGCGTTCCAGTTCTCGTCATGATCGTTGTCGTCGAACCAGAACCGGTCTCTCTTGACGCCGACCGGGTTCACGAGGAAGTCGAATGCTGTCCGCTTGTCGTCATAGCTGTCGAACGCCACTCCGAGCCAGTCGGAGGGAGTGTAGTTATCCCGTCTCGTCAGTCGGCCGACGATCTGGTCGGCCTGGGAATCGAGCGCTGTGATCCCTATGTAAATGTATTCGTCATCGTAGAGGACCCTGAAGAATGTCTTTTCGGCTGAAGGTTCCCCGTCATGCGGTTCGCGCTGGATGAAGCCTGTCGAGACCGGCGCCAGTCCCCAGTCCGATTCGTCGAGGATACCGTCGACCTTGATCCCGCCGTTGATCCGCCGGCTCGCGACGCATGTCTGCAGCTGGGCCGTTGCCGTCTTTACGGCGGCGTCATACTCCTGCGGTGTCGGGACATAGAGGCTCGTTTCCGGCGGGGCCGCCGCCGCGACGAGTGATATAGTGATAAACGCGAGAGCGAGCGCTGCTGCTGCCGGCGCCCGCCATGGATTGTGATTCGATTTCAGGGGCTTCATCTTCCTCTTCTTCCTACCCGGAACAAGTGAGTGGGGTCTCACCATATATTTCTATAACGAAAGAAGCCGGGGGTTAGTTTCAGGAAAAACACCCCGGCTCCAAAAAATGTTAAGTTTTTAACAGCGAGCAGGGCGGTTTTCATGCCTTGCCGCGCTTAAGATGCTGTTAAATCAGCATTTGTCGATATATCGCTCGATCTCCCAGTCTGTGACCGCTACCTTGTACTCCTGTGCCTCGAGGGCCTTCGTCTCAGCGAACTTGCGCTGCAGGTCCTCGCCGAGGAGCTCTTTCATCAGGGCGCTTCCCCTGAAGATCTCGATCGCTTCCTCGAGCGACTTGGGCAGCTGGTCAATACCCTGCTTGTCGAGTTCTTCCGGCGGAAGAGAGTAGACGCTGTCTTCCATCTCGGGCATCAGCTCGTACCCTTTCTTTATTCCCTCGAGGCCTGCCTTGAGTATGGCTGCGAAGAGGAGGTATGGCGATGCGGCCGGATCGGGGCAGCGCACCTCGGCTCTGATCGATGCCGCGTGGCCCTTCCTCGACTGAGGGATCCTGATAAGCGATGACCGGTTCTTGCTTCCCCAGCATATATAGACAGGCGCTTCATACCCGGAGACGAGCCGCTTGTACGAGTTAACAGTCGGGTTGGTGATCGCGCAGATCTCCTTTATATGAGCGAGAAGTCCGGCGATGAACTGCTTCGCAACAGGGGAGAGGTGGTGCGGATCGTTTTCGTCGTAGAACACAGGCTTGCCATCGGTCGAGAAGAGGCTCGCATGGGTATGCATCCCGTTGCCTGCTTTACCAAATAGAGGTTTGGGCATAAATGAGGCGATTAGGCCGTACCTGTGAGCGATCGACTTGATCAGTTTCTTGAGGACGATGACATTGTCCGCCGTCGAGAGGGCGTCGCTGTAGCGGAATCCGACCTCGTGCTGGCCGACGCCGACCTCGTGATGCGCACGCTCCGAGTCGATCCCGAACCCCTTGAGGGCGACCATGATCTCTTTGCGGATATCGCTGCCGATATCCTTCGCAGAACTGTCGAAGTATGAGCCTGTATCGAACTCGGGGGTGTTGAAGCTTCCGTCCTCGTATCGCCTGAAGAGATAGAACTCGACCTCGGGGCCGACGAAGTAGTTGTAGCCCATCTCTTTTGCTTCGGCGATGACCTTCTTGAGTACCGCCCGCGGATCGCCTTCGAATAGGTTGCCATCGGGGGTGTAGACGTCGCACATGAAACGGGCCGTTCTCACGCTCTCCCCGTCATCGGGAAGGACGGCATAGGTCGACGGGTCAGGCATCAGGTACATGTCGCTTTCCATGATCCTGGCGAATCCGCGGATAGAGGAGCCGTCGAACCAGACTCCGCGATCGAACGCGTCCTCGAGCATCCCGGCCGGCAGTTCGATAGATTTCAGTACCCCGAAGATGTCGGTGAACTCGAGTTCGACGAACATGACGCCGTCATTCTGGATTTTTTTCAAGATGTCGTTCATCGTATCAGCCTCCCGGTCTGAAATAGATATCCGGCCCTGCCGCCAGCGTTTCTGTGCAGTCAGTAACTAGTTCTACTTCAAAGGATTACAGCCTTGTGCCGGCATTTTAGAATCTCATGCGGACACGTTCCTTTTTACAGCAGGAAGGGGAGCGCTGTCTATATAAAATGATTCCGAAATGACAGGGCCGTCCATTTTTTCTTGAACCCCCCTCTTGACAGGTGCGTATATACTCTATATACTGTGTATGTACGATATGCACAGTTGAAAGGAAACGAACCTTGTTTATAGTGATCTCACAATCAAATCCCGACCCGATGCACAGGCAGGTGACCGATCAGGTCAAGGATGCCGTAGCAAAAGGGACCCTGAAAGCGGGGGAGAAACTTCCCTCGATCAGGGAGATGTCCAGGGAACTCGGTATCAGCCCGATCACGATCAAACGTTCGTATAGCGATCTCGAGCACGAGGGATACATCATCACCCGTGCCGGCCTCGGCAGCTTTGTCGCCGAAGTGGATTTCGACAGGCTCAAGGATGAAAAAGTCGACGAGATCGCCTCCGAGCTGGGGCGGATACTGAAGAAGGCGGCCGGATACGGGATACCGGCTTTGGAACTGGGGAAAATACTCAAGAGACTGCAGGAGGAAGACAATGGATAAGGTGCTGGAAGTCAACGGCCTGACAAAACAGTACAGGACATTCACGCTCGACGGCGTGTCGCTCGAGATCCCGAAGGGGACGATCCTCGGGCTGATCGGTCCGAACGGTTCGGGAAAGACGACGACGATCAGGGCGCTGATGAAGATGATGAGACCCGACAGCGGCTCGATAAGGATGTTCGGCCTCGGGCTCGACGCCAACGAGAAGGCGATCAAGAACCGGATCGGCTACGTCGGCGAGGAACAGTTCTACTACGCGAACAAGAAGATCTCCTGGACGGGGAAGTTCGTGTCGCAGTACTTCGAGAAATGGGACCAGGAATTGTTCGATTCGCTGCTGAAGGAGTTCCAGCTCGATCCGTCGCAGAAGGTCGGGAAGCTCTCCAAGGGGATGAAGGTGAAGCTCTCCTTCGCCATCGCGTTCGCGCACCATCCCGAGCTGATGATACTCGACGAACCGATATCCGGACTGGACCCGGTCATCAGGCGCGAGATGCTCGACCGTCTCCTGAAGTTCCGTGATGATCATGACGGGTCGGTCTTCATATCGTCGCATATCACTGATGACATCGTCCGTATCGCCGACCATGTCGCCTTCATAGTCGACGGGAAGATCGCCGTGCACGCCGAGAAGGACGAGATCCTCTCCGACTGGAAGAGGCTGCATTTCAAGCCCGGAGCGATAGAGGGCGATACGGTGACGGGACTCCGCTGCGTAGAGGCGCACGCGTTCGGCAGCACGGGCGTGACTAACAGGTACCGTGAGCTCGAAGGCAAAATCTCCGCGGCAGTGGCCGCCGGCGACGTCAAGGTCGAGAACGTCAACCTCGACGACGTGCTGATCGCCTTCGTGAAAGGCGGCCATTCATGATCGGGATACTGAAGAAGAATGCCGGATATTATCTTATGTACGGACTGTTCCTGCTGATCATGTCGGTGGCGATGTGGTACAGCGCGTTCGACCGGCTCAGGACCCCGATCGCGGTGATCAACTCATTCTTCATGTTCTTCATCGTGGTCATCCCCGCTCTCAGTGCCGAGGCCCTCGAAGAGAAGCACAGGGGATATCCTTTCCTGAGGACATTGCCGTTGAAACTCGAGACGGTCGTCAGGGCGAAGATGGCGCTTCCAATAATGTCGGTAGGAGTAGTAGTCGTATTCAATCTCGTTCTGTTCCGCTTTTTCTTCGAGAGTACTCCGGCGGTGCTGGCCGACTGCATCAAGATCATACTGCTAAATACCTCGATCGTGATCATGCTCTCAGGCTCCGTATTTCTGTTGATGTTCAGGTACAATGTCAGGATGCTGATGATGTTCCTCGTTTTCGCCGGGGTCTTCTTCAATTTCCTCGGGCTGATCGCGATAAGGACAAGTGGAATAGGAAATATATTCGAGTGGCCCGAGATGATCGTGGCCGGAAAACCGGCCTGGATCTTTATCCTGCTGATTCCGGCAAGTCTCGGTGTCTATCACCTCGCTTTCCGCCGGGCTCTCAGGCTCAAGGAAGAAAGACTTTTCGATTAGGAGAAACGGCATGTTCGGGTTAATGAAGAAAGACTGGTACTTCTATCTCGGATATCTGGCTCTCGTGCTGCTTCAGATGCTCTACTGGCATACGACGAGGATGCAGCTCGATACGACTGTCGTCTTCATGTTGACGGGGTGGATATATATAGTCATCCTCGGCTCGATCTTCGGTGTCGAGATGAACGAGACAAAGCACAGGGGATACACATTTATCGCCACCCTTCCGGTCACTGCCCGCGAGATCGTCGCGGCCAAACTGCTCCCGATATTCATCATGACGGTGATATACCTTATAGCGACATATTACTCGTTTTCCAGTCTCGAGGTCACGCCGGAGTACCTCGCGATGGCGAGGAAGTGGCTGTTGTTCAACGGCGCGCTGGCGCTGGGCGTCGCAGGATTGACCTACTGGGTGATCTTCAGGTACGGGTCGCAGAAAGCTATCTACCTTCAGGCTCGCCAGGTTAACGGGGAACGGGTTCCTGATCCTGGCTGGCGTGGCAGTCTACTATGCCTTCTACCGTCTTTCGGTGAGGACGTTCGAGGGGGAGGTCCCGGCATGAACATAACTATGAAGATGACAGGCAAAGCGTTGATCATAGCCGCGATGCTTGTCGTTCAGTTCACCGGATGCGGATCGATATATGTCGGCGGCTCTGGCATCGGTGTGGGGGTCTCGACCGGCGCGAATGAGACCCGGCCCGAGAAAGAGGATCTCCCTGAGGATGAGCGGCGACTCACGAAGCAGGACAAAAAGCTCAATCTGAAATCGTTTGATTATGTCTGGGCGCAGATCCACGAGAACCTATGGCCGGAACTCCTCGAAGAGGCCGAATGGGACGAGGCTTATGGAGAGTTTCGTCCGCGGATAGAGGAAGCTTCGACGATGAGAGAGTGGCGCATCGCGATGAGCGAGATGCTCGATCGTCTGCAGATATCTCATACCCAGATAATACCGGGCGAACTGTACAGCAGGCATCTCTCCGACGGGACATACAGCGAGCGGAACAATGGTGAGACGGGCCTGTCGGTCAGGGTGCTCGATGGACGGGCCGTCGTGACCGTGGTCCATGAAGAGTCGGCCGCGTGGGCGGACGGTGTCAGGCCGGGGTGGATCGTCGAGAGTCTCGGCGGGAGGAATATCGAGGAGGGACTGGCTGAACTGGCGGAGGTATACGAGGGACACTACATGAAGGACCTCACTCTCACCGCCGTTACGCAGTCGAGGCTGTCCGGTGACACTGGTGACGATATCGAGGCGGTCTTTCTCAACGGCCGGGACAGGCAGGTGGAGATAGATCTCATCCTCGAGCCGAAAAGGGGCTTCGAGTTCGAGTACGGCAACCTGCCGACGATGTATGTATGGATAGACACGATGACCTTCGCCGGCGATATCGAGTATGTAAAATTCAACATGTTTATGGATCCCGTGCACCTGATGCCGGTCTTCGAGAGGGCCGTCCGGCGCGCCGTCGACGGCAGGGGACTCGTGATCGATCTGCGCGGCAACATGGGAGGCATGGGAGCGATGGCCAGCTGGCTGTCAGGCTTCCTCTTCGATGAGAAGGGACACGACTTCGGGACATTCAGGATGAAAGGGACCGAGCTCACTCTTATAGTGGTACCGAGGCCCAATGCGTATACCGGCCCGGTGGCGGTCCTCATCGACGGCCTTTCCCTGTCGGCGTCGGAGTTCATGGCCGACGGCCTGCAAAAGACGGGAAGAGCGAAGGTCTTCGGGCAGAGGACCACAGGGTTCGCCCTGCCTTCTGTCATCGAGAAGATGCCGAACGGCGACGCGATCCAGTATGTACACGCCGATTATGTGAATTCAGAGGGGGAGAGGCTCGAAGGCAAAGGAGTGACTCCGGACTTCCAGATCATTCCCGCCCGCTCGCAGCTCCTCGAAGGCAGGGACCCGGTTCTCGAGGCTTCGATTGAATGGATCAAGGCCCGCGCGGGTAGTAAAGAGCAGTAACTGTAACACTGCCGCCTCGCGGGCGGCGGAAAAGAAGGGGGAATCCGATGAAGCATCTCTCCAGCAGAAAGGTTGCCTGGTTCGTTATCGCGCTGCCGGCGATATTCATCGTCCTGTCGGAGCTGATCGTAGCGGCCGTCCACGGTGAGGCTATGGCGCAGAAGGCTCCTACGGCGGAAAAGATTCTCGACAGGTTCGTTGAGGCCACGGGCGGCATCAAAGCATATGACGCGATCGAGAACCGCAAGACGGTGGCGACGCTCAGTATTCCCGCGCAGGGGATGGACTTCAATATCACGATGTGGTCGGCAAAGCCGAACCAGGTCTACTCGACGATAGAGAATGCCATGATCGGCAAGATGGAAAAGGGAGTCAGCGGGGATGTCGTCTGGGAGAAATCGATAATGACCGGCCCGGTCATCAAGTCGGGGGTGGAGCGGGAGACCACCCTGAGGGATTCTGTCTTCGAAAAGTATATCTACTGGAGGGATAACTTCGAAACAGTGGAACTCGAAGGCGAGGAAACGGTCAACGGAATCGACTGCTGGATAGTTGTCCTGACACCTGAAGCGGGTGAGTCATTCAGGATGTTCTTCGAGAAGGAGTCGGGATTTCTTGTCAGGGTCGACACCGTGACCGAGACGGAGATGGGCAAGATCCCCATCGAGGCTTACCTGACCGATTACAGGGATGTGGACGGGATAAAGGTATCGTTCAAGACGACGATCAAGGTTCTTGGCCAGGAGAGGTCCTTCTCGATGACCAGTATCGAGCAGAACATAGATATGCCCGCCGGTATCTTCGATCTGCCTGAAGATATCAAGGCGCTGCAGGAATAACTCCTCCGCAGGGAGGATCCTCATGGGCGCGGCTGCATCATGAATGCGGGCGCGCTCTTTTTATATCATAGGTAGAAATCGAGGCCGAGCAGCCAGCGGTCGCCCGACGGCTTGATGTGCTGGTTGTCCCAGCGCGGGCCGGTGAAGAGGCATATCGTTCCGCCGTCGCCGTACCAGGAGAGGTAGAGGAGGAGGTCGTTCTTCCAGGTCCACTCGTCGCTATGATCGAGATAGTAGAGGAGATTCGGCCTCAGTTCGAAGGCGAGCGCATTCCTGTGAGCGAAGGCGAGCTTCAGCCCTCCGCCGATAGCCAGTGAGAAGTTATGGCCGTCCTGTATGTAATCGTGAAATTTCCAGTTCGGGAAGTACCAGAATGTGGCGAACCATGCAGTGTCGAGGATAAATCCCGAGCCTTCGCGCACCGACCATGCCTGCCGGCGATATCGCGGGAACCAGTCGCGTGAGTAGAAATCGAACTTGGCTACGTTCCAGATCTCGCTCGTGTCGTCCGCGCGGTCGACGTCGTGAAAGCAGTCGTGGAGGATCTCGAAGTCGGCCATCTTCTCCGCCCACTCGAACCTCGCCCCCCCGAGAAAGGAATAGTGAGCATCGTAGGGATCGAATACGACGGAGCCGTCTTCCTGGTATCCCATCCCGACGTAGAGTCCCGCTCCGATGTAGATGCTCCAGTCGAGTTTCTCGCCGTCGGCGGTCAGAACGTCGACGGACGCGACGAGCCCGCCATCGAGGAAGAACTGCTCGTCGTGGGGAAAGAACTCAAGGATCCAGCCGTGAGCCGTCCACCTTATCGGGAAGGAGTATTCCGCCGCGGGGAGGGAAGTCGATACCAGTGAAAGAAGAAGCGCCGCGAGGACGCACGTCTTAAGTCTCATTTTTAATCAATCTGTCAGCGAGTGATATGATCTCTTCGCGCATCGCAAGTTTTTCGAGCCAGTGGGCGGGGATCCCGTTCATCCCGTAATGTGCCCCGGCGACCTGTCCGCAGACCGCCGCCGTCGTGTCGGCATCATCGCCGAGGTTCGCGGCCGCGAGTATAGCACCTTCGAAGTCCCCGGTATTGTAAAAACACCACAGCGCCGCTTCGAGGGAGTCGACTATGTAGCCGGTGCCTCGTATCGCGCCGGCCGGTTTGTCCCGGTATTCTCCCCGGGTGATCGAAGCGAGCCTGTCATTCGTGAACTCTCCAGCGAAAGGGGAGAAGAGTACCTCTTCCTTTGTCATGCCGGACAATGCCCGGTGCAGTATCTCGCCGAAGAGGCGGCACCCCTCGAGACACTGGGGAGCGCCGTGCGTCGTACGGGAGCTTTCCTCGCTGAGGCGGACCGTCTCGTCGAGGTCGGGGAAGAAGTAGATCGGGACCGGGGCGAGGCGCATTATGCAGCCGTTCCCGGCGGTCATCGGGTCGGTCGGGCCGCTGTAAGGGTCCCCCGTATCGGCGTAATCGATCAGGGACCCCCTGATCGTCGTACCGATATCGAAACAGGTGCCGGTGCTGCTCATGTACCCGTCCCGCATCCAGGCGGTATAGCGGTCCATCTGGTCACGGGCACCGAAACCGCTGCACTCGACGAGGCTCGCCGCGAGGCAGAGGGCCATCGAGGTGTCGTCGGTCCACTGTCCCGGCTCGAGGCCGTACGGTCCGCCCCCTGTCATATCGGTAACGGGAGGGAATGTCCCCCGGTCCTTGAACTCGACAGTTGTTCCGACGGCATCACCGGCTGCGAGGCCGAGCAGGCATCCACGAAATCTCTCTATTGAATCCATCTTCCCCTCCTACGATCTGACGAACTCGATCAGGTTTCCGTAGTCCCCCGAGCGGTCCACCGTTCGAAGCGCTTCGAGGTACCTGCCGCGCACTCCGTTTTCCCTGGAGAGGTTGGTTCCGCCCCAGGAAAACCTTTCCGTTCCCAGTTCGCGCTCCATCAGCAGGTCGGTCATCAACCTTCCGTGCCTGCCGTTGCCGTTGGGAAAGGGGTGAATCTTTTCGAGACGATAATGAAACCTTGCTCCAATCTCATCGTCGGGCATCGGCCGTTCGTCCACATGGTAGCGGGCGTCGCCGAGCAGCTTGGCTATCTCCGTGGTGATATATCTCCAGTCGATACCGATACTCTTGTCGCTGTGACGGTAGGTACCGGCCCATTTCCAGACCTTGCCGAACATCTTGAGGTGAAGCTTCCTTACGAATTCCTCGGAGAGCATATCCCCAATCCTTCCGGTCTCGATCCAGTTAACCGCTTCCAGTATGTTCCCCTGCTCGAGACTGTCGAGTTCGGCTCTCGTAGTGATCGACCTGGCCCTGAGCCCGGCCATCTCATCCGGATCGAGCGGAGTCGCCCCGTCGGTATATACGATTTCCATTATTTTCTCTTTATTATGGATGTGCTGTTCCAGAGATTTTTCGGAGTCTGATCTACGAGATTCTCCACTTCCCGTCGCAGGAATCTGTTCACTTCCGCTTCCGGCAGCTCCTGGTTCTCGAGCCTCATCGTCTGGTTGATCCGCTCGATCCTTTCGCGGGCGATCTCCTCGGCCCTCCGCCTGACGATATCCTCGAACGTACCGTTCGGCAGGAAGCCGTAGAAGAAGGTGCAGTCCATCGCCTCGCCGACACGAGTCATCATCTGGATGGTCACAGATCTATCCTGCTCCCTCTTCTCGATGGCGCTGACACTGTTTCGGGAGATCCCCATCCTCTCGGCGAGCTGCCTCCCGCTCATTCCGAGAGCGTACCTTATGGCCCGGATCCAGCCGTGAACAGGCTTGTTCATGATGGCGGCCCTGGCCTTCGGGTACCGGAAAACATGCCAGGAATCGAGTTGCTTTCTGGCCAGCTTCTTTTCATAATTCATGATTCTCTCCTGAATGCGCTAACTTGTTTAGTATCAACACCAGCATATAATAATGACCATATATATATGTTGAATATACAGTAATATTACTATGTATAGCATTACAAAAGCAAGAATAATGTCATAGTATAGTATTACAGGAATATACAGGGGAATGAAGCGTTGTCCCGGCTATCTTAGCAGAACGGCCTTCCGGCTGACCCGTTTCCCTTCGGCCCGCAGAACGTAGAAATAGACTCCGCTTGCCAGTCCTG
>RCNF010001361.1_pt1 | contig 13315 bp, 13 predicted proteins | sample 2041311 | NCBI WGS metagenome assembly RCNF01 (sample SAMN09708228, study PRJNA481090) | Marine sediment metagenome, whole genome shotgun sequencing project. | biome: marine sediment; feature: ocean; material: sediment; isolation source: Sewage treatment plant 2 marine sediment (STP2) ... | reverse complement strand
TCTAACGAAAGTAAAGCTTGTTTTTCTCTGGCAATAATTTTTAATTTAATATTAGTATCGTCTCGTATAACAAGTGGTCGTGCATTTAGATTATGTGGGGCTATTGGGGTCAAAACTAAACTATTTGTATTCGGTGTAATTACCGGGCCTCCACAACTCAAGGAATAACCGGTTGAACCGGTTGGGGTTGAAACAATTAGACCGTCGGCCCAATAAGATGTCAAATATTCTTCGTCTAAATAAGTCTTTACAGTTATCATTGAAGTTGAATTCCTTCTACTTACTGAAATTTCATTTAAAGCAAAATGGAAATCTGATAAATCCGAATTTTCTTGACTGATTGAAACCGTTAATAAGCTCCTTTCTTCTATCTTATATTGTTTAGTGAGTAATAAATCAATGGCTTCGGAAATATTTTCTTTTTGGACAGTAGCCAAAAAACCTAATCGCCCTATATTAATACCTAAAATAGGAATGTTCAGATCTCTTACATAAGTTACTGCTCTTAAAAAAGTACCATCTCCACCAACGGTAAGCATTACTTCAAAAGAGTTATCTAAATCATTATAATCACTAAAAGTTTGGTATTCTTTTTCAGGAAACTTGTTTAATTTGATTAAGTCGTAAAAATTTTCTTCAATAACAACATCAATGTCTTTTTGAGCGAGGGTCTTTAATAAAAATTCAATGTAGCTTATGGCTTCCCCTTTGTAATATTGTCCGTAAATACCTACTTTCATATGTTTAAATATTTTTGAAGATATTCTGAACGTTCTTTCAAGGTGTTTAAATATTCATCCATATGAAAACCAGTAAGAATAGAATAGTCATATCTTCTGAATGTTTGAATCGTATCATTTAAGTCATGATCACTTAATTTAATTGTTACTTCAACAATATCGTCATGAATTTTAGAAATAAACGCCCCTAAAAGCGTCGCATTGTTAGATTCAATGATTTGAGAAATTTCACTGAACGAATAATCACTAATACCTTTAGAAACTACTAAAATAGCGCCAGCCTCATTTAAAAAAGGGGTGCTATTGAAAAGGTGTAAAATATCAGTTAACTCGTAATAGCCTAAATATTTTTGATTTTTATCTAAAACCGGAATTATGTTTGTATCATTTAAAGCAAATACTTTTAAGAGCTCGAACCAATTAGTATTTTTGTCTGCAAAAAATAAATGAAACACGAAACTAAACTCTTTGAGAAGTTTATCTTCATCCTCGATAGTTTGGATGTCTGCTTCAGCAATTAACCCCAGAAGAAAACCTTTATCTACTATCGGTAAGTGTGTATATGTTAGTTCTTTAAATAACTTTTTGGCTTTACTAACTTTGTCAGAAGCTGATAAAGCTTTTATATCTTTAATAATGTAATCGTTGGTCTGCATAATATGTTGCAAAATAAGTAAAATTAAAATACAAATACACTAATTTTGCCTTCGTAATTTTTTATTTTTTATCATTTTAAATAATACAAATTGATGACGAAATTAAGCGTAAACATTAATAAAATTGCTACACTACGTAATTCCAGAGGGGGGAATACACCAAATTTAGTTCAATCAGCAATTGATATTCAGGAGTTTGGAGCGCAAGGTATTACGATACACCCTAGACCAGATGAAAGGCATATTAGGTATCAAGATGCATATGATTTAAAAAAAATAGTAACTACTGAGTTTAATATTGAAGGGAATCCTATTAAAAAGTTTATTGATTTAGTTATAGATATAAAACCTACACAAGTGACATTAGTTCCAGATGCCGTTGATGCAATAACTTCAAATGCTGGCTGGGATACTATAAACCACCAAGAGTTTTTAACTGATGTTATTGCTGAGTTTAAAAGAAATAGCATTAGAACATCTGTTTTTATGGACCCTGATCTTTTACTGATAGAAGCTGCCGCTAAAACTGGAGCTGATAGGATAGAATTGTATACAGAGGAATTTGCCAGTCAATATGAACTGGGTAATAAAAATGCCATCAAACCATATACTGACTGTGCTAAATTAGCAACAGATCTTGGGTTAGGAATTAATGCCGGCCACGATCTTAATTTAGATAATATTCAGTTTTTTGCTGAAAATATTCCAAATCTGTTAGAGGTTTCTATAGGTCATGCTTTAATTGCAGAATCTTTATATCTAGGATTGCAAAATGTAATTCCAATGTATTTATATAGATTAAAAAAATGAACCTCCTTCATTCAAAAATAGCTGGATCAGGTGAGCCATTATTTATTCTTCATGGTTTTTTTGGTATGAGCGATAATTGGAAAAGTTTGGGAAATCGTTTTGCTGATAATTATGAAGTTCATTTTATAGATCAACGTAATCATGGACGTAGTTTTCATTCTGATGAATTTAACCATGAAGTTATGGTTGATGATTTGTTATTCTATATGGATCATCATGAAATAGAGAAAATAAATTTGTTGGGCCATTCTATGGGTGGTAAAGTAGCGATGCTATTTGCGGTTACATACCCAGACAAAGTTAATGCTTTAATAATTGCTGATATAGCACCGAGATTTTATCCAAGACATCATGATTTAATCTTAGAAGGATTGAATGGGGTAGACTTTTCTAAAATAAATTCAAGAAAAGAAGTTGAAGAGGCTTTACGTGAATATATTCCGGAATTCAGTGTCAGACAATTTTTAGTTAGAAGTTTATATTGGAAGTCAAAAGATCAATTAAGTTTTCGATTTAATTTAGTAAGTTTAATTGAAAACATAGACGAAATTGGAATGGCACTGCCCTCATTAACAATTTATGATGGTAGAACATTGTTTTTAAAGGGTGAAAATTCGGGCTATATATGCAAAGACGATGAGGTATTGATAGAAGCTCATTTTCCTAAAGCGTCAATTAAAACTGTCAAAAATGCAGGTCATTGGTTGCATGCTGAGAATCCTGATGACTTTTATGACTTTGTTGTCAGCTTTTTAAGAAATTAATATCTTGGCATAATTATAGCTTCTGTTTTTAAGGAGAGCCAATTAAAATTGTAGGGTCCTCAATTAACGAATAAATATTTTAAAGATGAAAATTATATTAAAAATGCTATTAACGGCTATTGCAGTTGTTGTATTAGCTCAATTGTTACCGGGAATTCACGTAGATGGTTATTTAACTGCAATAATTGTTGCTGTTGTATTAGGATTATTGCGTGTTTTTGTAAAACCATTGTTTGTGTTTTTTACCTTACCGTTAACGATAGTAACCTTAGGATTATTTTTGTTTGTGATAAATGCATTGATAATTTTATTAGCGGGTAAATTAGTAGATGGATTTCAGGTTGACGGATTTTGGTATGCACTATTATTTAGTTTATTACTCTCATTTTTCCAGTCAATATTATTTTCTTTTCTAAAGGAGAAAAAACAAAAGCAATCATAAGTTGTTTTGTAACAGAAATTTACTAATTTTGCGCTCAATTTTTAAGTAAAGAAACACACAGTAATATAGTAGAAAATGAACATTACCAAAGAAAATATTGACGAGCTAAATGCTATTGTAAAAATTGACATTACTCAGGATGATTATCAAAATAAAGTAGACGAAATTTTAAAAGATTATCGTAAAAAAGCTAATATTCCAGGTTTTAGAAAAGGGAATGTACCGATGAGCTTAGTAAAGAAGCAATATGCTAAACCAGTAATGATTGATGAGGTAAATAAATTATTACAAGAATCATTAAGTAAATTTTTAGTTGAGGAAAAATTAGATGTCTTAGGTAACCCTTTACCAAAGGTACAAGAAGATTTTTCTTGGGAAGCTGATGCATTTTCTTTTGAATTTGAACTTGGCTTAGCGCCTGAATTTGAGGTGAACTTACAACCTAAAAAAGCGATTTCTCAATACAAAATAGTGGCTGACAAAAAAATGTTAGATGATCAAGCATCTAATATTCAAGAGAGTTATGGTAAAATTATCTCACAGGTTGAAATTGCTGAAAATTCAAATGTTACCGGAACTTTTGTAAACGAAGAAAAGGAGATTGAAAAGAAATCAACTTTTAAATTAAAAAGTATAAAAGGTAAAGCAAATCTTAAAAAGTTTGTGGGTGGAAAAGTTGGTGATGTCATTACTCTTAAAACCAAAGGTTTATTTACTGATGATCACTTATTACAAAACCATTTGGGAGTTTCAGATGATGATGTACATGGACTAAATGTTGAGGTTCAGTTTACAATTGAAGAGGTATCCTATACAGAGCCTACTGAATTAAATCAAGAATTATTTGATAAATTGTTTGGTAAAGATGTTATAAAATCTGAAAAGGAATTTAGAGTCCGTTTAAAAGAGGACGCAGAAAAACAATTTGAACAACAATCAGATCAGCAATTATTAAATGCAGTTACTGAAAGTTTGATAGAAAACACAAAATTTGATCTTCCTGCTGAATTTTTACAAAAATGGTTGGCAGTAGCCGGTGAAAATCCATTAACTGAAGAAGCAGCGGCTGAAGAATATAACCGTTCTGAAAAAGGATTACGATACCAGTTAATTGAAGGAAAAATAAGTAAAGACAATAATTTACAAGTTACATTTGATGAGTTAAAAGAATTTGCAAAAGGTTTTATAAAAACCCAAATGGCTCAATATGGTAACCCAAACCCAGAAGAAAAAGAATTGGAAGATATTGCAGGTAGAATATTAGGTAACCAGGAAGAAGCAAAACGACTATCAGAACAATTAATGAGTCAAAAATTATTGACCTTCTTTAAAGAAAATGTAAAATTAAAAAAGAAAGAAGTTTCATTTGATGATTTTGTAAAAGAGGTTTATAAGTAATTGTCATTCTGAACTTCATTCAGAATTCAAACTATAAAAAACCCCGAGATTATAATCTCGGGGTTTTTGTTTATATTCTCTTATTATTATAAAATCTTAACAAACCTTTATTCAAAACTCACACGGCAATAATTAGTAATTTGTTAGTATATTTACCGTCTTAATATATCTAAAAAGTAACAAGTATGAACTACGGAGATGAATTTAAAAAATTCGCTATAAAAGATCAAGGTATCAACAGCCTCTACTACGACAAAATTGTAAGTAGTATGAATCCTATGGGTTTAACTCCCAATATTATAGAAGAACGTCAAATGAATATTGCAATCTTCGATGTATTCTCAAGATTGATGATGGATCGCATTATCTTTTTGGGTACGGCCATTGACGATTATGTAGCTAATGTTATTCAAGCGCAATTGCTATTTTTAGAAAGTACAGATGCTTCTAAAGATATTTCAATATATATAAATTCTCCAGGAGGTGGAGTATATGCAGGATTGGGTATTTATGATACCATGCAGTTTATCAAACCAGATGTTGCGACTATTTGTACAGGTATGGCGGCATCCATGGGTGCTGTTTTAATGTGTGCCGGAACGAAAGGAAAACGTTCAGCATTACCACATTCACGAATTATGATTCATCAACCATTAGGTGGAGCACAAGGTCAGGCCTCGGATATTGAAATTACAGCTCGAGAAATTTTGAAATTAAAGGATGAGTTATATCAAATTATCGCAAAACATTCAGGTCAAACTATGAAAAAAGTTCACAATGATTCTGATAGAGATTACTGGATGAAAGCGGAAGAAGCCAAGACATATGGTATGATAGACGAAATTTTAACCAGAGAAAAGTAATAAAACAGCTTAATTAGTGTTTTATTAATCAACCTTTACTAATTAGAAGATGGCAAAGAAAGAAGAATTAGAATGTTCGTTTTGTGCACGAAAAAAGTCAGAAACCAATTTATTGATAGCTGGTTTGGATGCTCATATTTGTGACAGATGTATCGAGCAGGCTCATGGTATTGTGCTGGACGAAATTACCGAAACATCAGCTAGTGGTCTTTCAGGTGAGTTAGTATTAAAAAAACCGACAGAAATAAAGGATTTCCTAGACCAATATATTATTGGTCAACATCAGGCTAAAAGAGTGTTAGCGGTAGCTGTTTATAATCATTACAAGCGTTTGTTGCAAAAACCAGCTAAAGATAAAGAGGATATTGAAATTGAAAAGAGCAATATCATGTTAGTGGGTGAAACAGGAACAGGAAAAACATTACTAGCCAGAACGATAGCGAAAATGTTAAATGTACCTTTTGCAATTGTTGATGCCACAGTATTGACAGAAGCTGGTTATGTAGGTGAAGATGTTGAAACAATTTTAACACGTTTATTGCAAGCAGCAGATTATAATGTTCAAAAGGCCGAAAGAGGGATTGTTTTTATTGATGAAATTGATAAAATAGCACGTAAAAGTGATAATCCGTCTATTACTCGTGATGTTTCTGGAGAAGGCGTACAACAAGCTTTGTTAAAATTGTTAGAAGGAACAGTAGTTAATGTTCCCCCTAAAGGCGGTAGAAAACATCCTGATCAAAAATTTGTTGAGGTAGATACCAGAAATATTTTGTTTATTGCAGGTGGTGCTTTTTCTGGAATTGATAGAGTGATAAGTAAACGTTTAAATATGCAGGCTGTAGGTTATAGCGCCTCAAAAAATGATGATAAAGTTGACGAGAATAATTTGTTGCAATATATTGTGCCAAAAGATTTAAAGGATTTTGGGTTGATACCCGAAATTATTGGTCGTTTACCAGTTTTGAGCTATTTAAATCCTTTAGATGCTGATACCTTAAGAGCTATTTTGACAGAACCAAAAAATGCAATTATCAAGCAATACGAGAAACTGTTTGATATGGATGAAATAGATTTTTCTATAGATGAAAAGGCCTTAGGATATATCGTAAATAAAGCTGTTGAATATAAATTGGGTGCTAGAGGTTTACGATCATTATGTGAAGCTATATTAACAGATGCGATGTTTGAGTTGCCAAGTACTGATGAGAAAGTATTGAACGTAACTAAAAAATATGCTGAGGGCAAACTTACTAAATCTACATTAAGCAAGCTTAAAGCGGTATCATAAATATAATCTTATGATCACCAAAAACACCATAGACAAAGTTTTCGAAACTGCACGTGTTGAAGAGGTTATTGGTGATTTTGTACAACTTAAAAAAGCAGGGAGTAACTTCAAGGGTTTAAGCCCTTTTGCTGATGAAAAAACACCATCTTTCATGGTGTCTCCAGTAAAACAAATATGGAAAGACTTTAGCTCGGGTAAAGGTGGTAATGCTATTTCATTTTTAATGGAACATGAGCATTATTCGTATCCTGAAGCCATCCGATATTTGGCCAAAAAATACAATATTGAGATTGAAGAAACCGAGCAGTCTGATGAGCAGAAGGAACAGGCCGGCCAACGTGAGAGTATGTATTTGGTTTCAGAATTCGCACGTAATTATTTTCATGATATATTATTAAATTCAAATAAAGGTAAAGCTATAGGTTTAAGTTATTTTAAAGAACGTGGCTATACTGATGAGACAATCAAAAGATTTGAATTGGGTTATGGTTTGGACGAATGGAATTCTTTTACTGAAGAGGCTATAGCCAAAGGCTACCAACTTGAATTTTTAGAAAAAACTGGTTTAACTATTGTTAAAGAAAACAAACAGTTTGACCGCTTTAAAGGGAGGGTTATTTTCCCGATCCACTCTATGTCTGGACGCGTACTGGGTTTTGGAGGTAGAATTTTAACCAGTGAGAAAAAAGCAGCTAAATATGTAAATTCACCTGAGAGTGAAATTTATCATAAAAGTAAAGTCCTTTATGGAATTTATCATTCCAAACAAAGTATTGCTAAAGAAGATAATTGCTATTTAGTAGAAGGATATACAGATGTCATTTCTTTATATCAAGCAGGAATTCACAATGTTGTAGCTTCTTCAGGAACTGCCTTAACGTCAGATCAAATTAGGTTGATCAATAGATTAACACCAAACATAACAGTACTATTTGATGGTGACGCTGCTGGTATAAGAGCTTCCCTTCGAGGAATTGATCTCATTCTTGAACAAGGTATGAATGTAAGGGTAGTGACATTTCCTGAAGGTGAAGACCCAGACAGTTTTGCGAAACAAAATTCATCAGAAGAATTACAAGAATATTTAGAAAAAAACGCTCAGGACTTTATTCGTTTTAAAGTTTCGACCTTGATGGATGAGGTGCAAAATGATCCTGTAAAAAAGGCTGGATTGATCAGGGATATAGTAGTTAGTATTTCAAAGATCCCTAACAATATTCAACGGGAAATCTATGTACAGGAATGTGCTAAAATTATGGATATTTCTGAAAAAGTTCTGTTTGATGAACTAGCGCAATTATCCAAGCGTGAATTACGTGATGCATCTAAGCGCCCATCTCAAAGTCAGCAATCTTCTTTTGAAGTAGTAAAAAATAAACCACAAGCCTTAGAGAAAGTTGATCAATTAAACAGGTTAGAAAAAAAACTGATTGAAATATTATTATTATACGGGAACAAAGAAGTTGATTTTGTTGATTTTATAGAGCATGAAGATGAAGAAGGCCATATTAAAATTGTAAAAGAAAAATATCAAAATAAAGTTTCAAATGAGATCTATTTGCACATGCAAGATGATGAAATTGAGTTCAGTAATGATACCTTCAAAAAGATCTATTACGATGTGATTCATCAATTAAATCAAGACGAGCAGATCAACTCTGATGCATTTATTAACCACGAAGATTCTGATATTGGTCAAGTAGTTACAGATATGTTAATGGATGATGAAAAATACACGCTAAGTGATTGGGAACGTAAAGAAATTTATGTAAAAGCTAAGGATAGAAATTTGTCTAAGTTGGTTATGGACGCCATCTTAAACTTGCGTCGGATTTTAATTGAATTAAAAATAAAAGAGCTTTTGGGTGATATTCAAGAAGAGGAAGAAAACCAAGGAACGTTAGAAATGGTAAAGAGCTATAATGACCTTAAAAAATTGTTATACGAAAAACTGAATAGGGTTGTCTAACTCTTAAATTCCTTAGGTATCTCGCAAACCGGTATAGGTTCCATTTTATGTTTGTTTGCTCGGTTGCGCTGCGTGTAAATTTCCATAACCCGTTTCTCTCTGCCTTTAAAATCTGAAACCGTTTTACCTTCTTCAACCATGATCATGGCCCATTCTAATTCATCATAACTGGCCCCAATTTGATCTTCATCAGTTCTGGAATCACCCCATAAACCATCAGTTGGAGCAGCTTTCATGATTGCTTCGTTGATTCCTAAATAATCTGATAATTCATAGACTTCAGACTTCATTAGATCAGCAATCGGACTTAGATCTACACCACCATCTCCATATTTAGTAAAAAAACCAACCCCAAAATCTTCAACTTTATTACCTGTCCCAACTACTAAATAGCCATTAAGGGCTGCAAAATAATACAACGATGTCATTCTAAGTCGTGCGCGCGTGTTGGCTAAGGACATAAAAAGTTTTTCTTTATCATCAACCTTAGGGAGCGCACTAACCAAACTATCAAAAACGAGGGTTAAATTTATCCGGGTCATTGAAACAATGTTAAAATTATCTTTCAACCAATCTACATGATTCAGAGCTCTGCTTACTTGACTTTCAGCTTGATGAATCGGCATTTCAAGACATAGCGTTGGCATTCCTGTTTTAGCACAAAGTGTAGAAGCCAATGCAGAGTCGATCCCTCCTGAAACCCCAACAACAAACCCTTTTATACCTGCCTTAACAGCATAATCCTTCAACCAGTTTACAATATGATTTGTTACTTTTTCTGTCTGCATTGCGAAACAATTTAGTAGTTTTGTTCTTCAAAATTTGTAATAATCAAAATTACTAAAAAATGCAAAACTTTTATGTCAATGTTTAGATATGTTTTTTTATTAATTACTATTGTTTTATTGGTAAGTTGTGAAAAAGAGAGCAAATTAGAGATCGATGTTTCTGATATCGAAGTTAATACAATAATTAAAAGATTTGATCAGGAATTTTATACAAGTCCGGTGTCCAAATTACCTCAATTAAAAGCTAATTACCCATATTTATTTCCATCTAAAAACAATGACAGTATTTGGGTAAATAAAATGCAAGATAGCGATGAACAAGAACTGTTTGCTGAAACTGAAAAATTGTATAGTAATTTTGACAATGAGAAAGAACAGTTAAGAAACTTGTTCAGACATATTTTGTATTATTTTCCTTATTTCAAACCACCAACGGTAATAACATTACTTTCTAATGTTGATTATAATAGTAGTGTAGTATATGCTGACAGTTTATTGCTTATTTCATTAGATGTATATCTTGGAAAAGACAGTGAAATTTATTTAGACTTCCCTAATTATGTAAAAAATAGTTTTACCAAAGAACATTTAGTAGTTGATGTTGCTACAGCTATTTCTAAAGTGCAGATTCCTCTATCTTCTGACAGATCTTTTATATCAAGACTTATACAGGAAGGAAAAAGAATGTATTTGTTGGATGCCTATTTACCATATCTTTCTGATGCTGAAAAGATTGGTTATACTCAAGAACAGATAGATTGGGCTGATTTTAATGACGAGGACATTTGGAAATATTTTGTACAAAACCAACTTTTATTTAGTTCTGACCAAGAACTGTCAAAAAGATTTATAGATGAAGCACCTTTCTCTAAATTTTATCAGGCAAACGATAACGACTCTCCCGGCAGAGTTGGAGTTTGGATAGGTTGGCAAATAGTAAGAGCATACATGAATAATAATAATACTTCACTAAAAGAACTATTAAAAACAGCTAATGAAGATATCTTTAAGAAGTCAAAATATAAACCTACAAAATAATGTCAAAAAACACTTCCGAAATAAAATTTACCATAGCGTTGGATGAAAACAAGATTCCCGAAAAACTATCTTGGGATGCTGAAGAAGGTGGTATTTCAAATGAAGATACTAAAGCCTTTTTGATCTCTGTTTGGGATTCTAAAAAAAAAGAAACTTTAAAAATGGATTTATGGACAAAAGATATGCCGTTAGATGAAATGAAACATTTCTTTCATCAAACTTTGCTTTCCATGTCTGATACTTTTTATAGTGCTACTAATGATGAGAAAATGACAGCAACAATGCGAGATTTTTGTGATTATTTTGCTGAAAAATTAGAACTTCTAAAGAAATAAACCTGTTTATACGATATCATAATCATTTATTAATTTAATAATTGCGGTGTAATCATCATTAGAATTAGGAAAATCATATTCTGACACATCAATGATCAATGTATTTAAATTTTGTTCAGTTTTTATGAAGTTTGAATACCCTTGATGAATTTTTTCTAAATATTCCTGAGCAATATTTTGCTCATAATCTCTACCGCGTTTTTTTATATTTTCTAAAAGTCGATCGGTATTTTGATATAGATATATATATAGATCTGGTTTAGCTATTTCTTTATACAGGATATCAAACATTCTTCTATATAAAACATATTCTTCCTTAGGTAATGAAACTTGAGCAAATATGAGTGATTTAAAAATATAATAATCTGAAACTATAAAATTTTTAAACAGATCAAATTGTGCCAGATCATCCGAAAGTTGTTGGTATCTATCGGCTAAAAAACTCATCTCTAACGGAAAAGCGTAGCGCTCCATGTCAGCATAATACTTTGGTAAAAAAGGATTATCTGCAAAACGTTCCAACACTAATTTTGCATTAAAATCGTCACCTATCATTTTAGAGAGTGTCGTTTTTCCTGCTCCAATATTACCCTCTATGGCTATATAATTATATTTTTCCACTAATGAAACAGGTCGATTTATTTGTAAGCCTGTTTCTTCGATCTCAGTGTTGTCATCACAGCCTTGCAAGCACATTAAGGTTGTTTTTTTGACAATAGGATGCTTGACGTTAGGGGCTATTTCCGTAAGAGGGACCAATACAAATTTTCGTTCTAACATCCTTGGATGAGGCACTTTTAAATCATTATAAAAAATAATATCATCATCAAAAAGTAATACGTCAATATCTATAATACGAGCTTTGTAATCATCAGAAGCTTCTCTTATACGCCCAAGTTCTTTTTCAATCTGTAATACCCGATCCAATAAATTTTCAGGATTCAAATTGGTGGAAACTTCAATGCAAATATTAAAAAAATCATCACTTTTAAAACCCCAAGATTTAGTTTTATAAACAGATGAAACTTTGCTAACTCGTCCTACCTTGTGCGCAATTAAATTTACTGCATTCTGAAGATTGTCTAACTTCTTACCTAGGTTAGTACCTAATGATAAATATGTAGTTCTTAATATTTTCATCGAAGACTACAAAGAAAATAAAATCAATAGATAAAAGGTTATATTTGGGCTTCAATTTATGAACATTTTGAGAAGTTATTTTGTAACTTTTTAAGAGTTAAACACACTTATAAATAAAATAAAAGACGTATGACATTTTTGAGGGAATTATTGGCGGTAATACTGGGGGTTTTTATTGCAATGGGAATAATGTTTTTGATATTGTTGCTTTTTGTTTCGGCATCAGCGTCGGCATTTGGTGATGATAAGAAAGTAGTGGTAAAAAATAATTCAGTATTAGAATTAAAACTTGAGAATCAAATTAAAGATTACGCTCCAAAAAGCTCTGATCCTTTTGAAGAGCTATTTGGTTTTGAAGAAGACAAAGCAGGTTTACAAGACATATTAAATGCAATAGAAAATGCTAAAACTGATGATAATGTTAAAGGGATAAGCATTAATACCTTATTTATTAATGGTGGCATCGCACAAACTCAGGCAATTAGAGACTTGTTGAATTTAAAGAATCTGGAAAGTTTATTTTTGCGTATGCAGATTTTTATGCGCAAAAGAATTACTATTTAAGCTCGGTAGCTGATTCTATTTTTGTAAACCCTGTTGGAGGGGTTGATTTTAAGGGATTAGCAAGTGAATTATTATACTTCAAGGATTTTCAGGATAAAATCGGAGTTAAAATGGAAGTCATTCGACACGGAAAATATAAAAGTGCGGTTGAACCATTTTTAACCAATAAAATGAGTGATGCAAATCGAGAGCAAATGACATCTTTTTTAGGTTCAATTTGGGTTGAAATTTTAACCGATATCGGAATTAGCAGAGATAAAACCAATGATGAGTTAAATGCTATTGCTGATGATTTACTAGCTAGAAATCCAGAATTGGCAATCGAGAATAATATGATTGATGGTGAATTATATATGGATGAATACGAAAATAAGCTAAAATCATTAATAGATATTGATTTAGATTCTAAATTGAATATTATATCTGTAGGTGATTATATTGCTTCGGGTAAAGGAAGAATTAAATCTACAGCTTCTGATAAAGTAGCAATTATTTATGCCCAAGGAGAAATACTATA
>RCNF010001262.1_pt1 | contig 13323 bp, 16 predicted proteins | sample 2041311 | NCBI WGS metagenome assembly RCNF01 (sample SAMN09708228, study PRJNA481090) | Marine sediment metagenome, whole genome shotgun sequencing project. | biome: marine sediment; feature: ocean; material: sediment; isolation source: Sewage treatment plant 2 marine sediment (STP2) ... | reverse complement strand
CCACTCGTCTAATTGTGCCTGCAATTTCTGTTCGTATGCTTCTTTCATGCTCATGATTTTTCTCCTATTTAATAAAGTGGTTAATAGAACTTTTACACTACTAATGTTTCGGATTTTTCGCTTGCACTTCCTTTCCTTTAATCTGCCTAACGCCGCAATTACCCGAGCCAAAAGTGGCGAGAGCTTGTGTTATAAGCGAAGCGAAACGGAACACAAAGGCGCGGCGCTTTTGGATTCGGATACATTGCCTTAGATTAATTTCGATATTTCCTGTGCTAACTCAAAATCTCTCTTCGATATACCACCAGCCTCATGTGTTGTTAAGTTTATAACCACGCTATTATATACATTGGACCATTCAGGATGATGATTCGCCTTCTCTGCAAGTATTGCTACTTTGGTCATGAAACCAAAAGCTAAAACAAAATCAGGAAACTTAAACTCTCTGTATAATTTTCCCTCCTTGATACTCCACAAACTCCCAGAGTCTTTATTGAGCTCTTTCAGTGAAGCATCTACAACACTTTGACTGCAACTTTCTATCATCTAAACCTCCAAATAACTACCAAGTTAAAATCTATATGAAATGTTTTTGGTGTCTTCCAAAAAATATGCGTTTTATGTATTTTAAAATCCAACAATCATATATACAGATTCTGTAATTTTCCGGATATATGCAGAATCTGAATATTTCTTATATTGACTTATATGACAATTACACAACCCCGCACCGCTATGATGAACGCCGCGGGGATATGTGCCGAGGATCAGGCTAAATCAAAGCGATCAGCATTCATCAGCTTCGTCCATGCGGCAACAAAGTCCTGCACAAACTTTTCTTTGTTGTCATCCTGCGCATAGACTTCGGCATACGACCGAAGGATTGAGTTAGAGCCGAAAACAAGATCCACTCTGGTTGCCGTCCATTTAACTTTATTTGTCTTGCGATCGAGGATTTCATACAGGTTATTACCGACAGGCTTCCACGTATAATTCATGTCCGTTAAGTTGACGAAAAAGTCGTTCGTTAATGCGCCTTCGCGATCAGTAAATACACCGTATTTGGTGTCGTCATAGTTAGTACCAAGCACGCGCATGCCGCCAACCAGTACGGTCATTTCAGGCGCAGTTAATCCCATCAGTTGCGTACGATCGAGCAGCAGTTCTTCCGCGCTAACGACGTAATCTAGCTTAAGCCAGTTGCGATAACCATCGTGAATCGGTTCCAGCACTTCGAAGGAATCAACATCAGTCATCTCCGCTGTTGCATCTCCACGCCCAGGCAAAAACGCAACGCTAACATCAATACCGGCAGCCTTTGCGGCCTGCTCAATACCCACGTTACCCGCCAGCACAATAATATCGGCGACACTTGCACCGCTCTCGGCCGCAATGCCTTCGAGTACAGCGAGTACTCTGCTCAAACGCGAAGGCTCGTTACCTTGCCAGTCTTTTTGCGGCGCGAGTCGAATGCGTGCTCCGTTGGCACCGCCTCGATTGTCCGAACCGCGGAAGGTTCTGGCACTGTCCCATGCGGTGGAAACCATTTCGCTCACGCTTAGGCCACTGGCTGCTATTTTGTCTTTTATCGCCTGAGCATCATAGCTAGTGTTTCCTGCAGGAACTGGGTCCTGCCAAATAAGTTCTTCTTGAGGTATATCAGGTCCGATATAACACGTCTTCGGCCCCAAATCACGGTGCGTCAGTTTGAACCATGCCCGCGCGAAAACCTCAGAAAAGTAATCGGGATCTTTGTAAAATTTCTCGGAGATCTTGCGATATTCTGGATCCAATTTCATGGCCATGTCGGCATCGGTCATGATTGGATTTAAGCGGATCGATGGGTCTTCAACATCAACCGGCTTGTCTTCATCCTTAATATTAATAGGTTCCCATTGCCAAGCGTCAGCTGGGCTTTTCTTCAGCTCCCACTCATAGTTAAGCAGCAGTTGGAAATAACCGTTATCCCACTGGGTAGGGTTAGTTGTCCATGCACCTTCAACACCACTGGACATGGTGTCGCGGCCAATGCCACGCTTGGATTTATTAACCCAGCCAAAACCCTGGCTCTCTACATCGGCAGCTTCGGGTACCGGGCCAAGCAACGCCGCAGTGCCATTGCCATGACATTTGCCCACCGTGTGGCCACCCGCGGTGAGAGCAACGGTTTCTTCATCATTCATGGCCATGCGTTCAAAGGTGACGCGCACATCTTGAGCGGTTTTCAGTGGATCGGGATTGCCATCCACTCCTTCGGGGTTTACATAAATAAGCCCCATCATCACAGAGGCCAAGGGGTTTTCCAGATCGCGTTCACCGGAGTAACGGCTGCCTTCACTGCCGCTAGGGGCAAGCCATTCTTTTTCCGCTCCCCAGTAAGTGTCCTTTTCTGGATGCCAAATATCTTCACGCCCAAAGGCAAAGCCGAAGGTTTTCAAACCCATGGATTCATAAGCAATGGTGCCCGCATAAGCAATCAAATCTGCCCAGCTGAGCTTATTGCCATATTTTTTCTTGATCGGCCAGAGCAGACGACGCGCCTTATCCAGGTTCACGTTATCCGGCCAGGAATTAATGGGCGTAAAACGCTGATTACCCTTACCGGCACCACCTCGTCCATCAGCGATACGATAAGTACCCGCTGCATGCCAGGACATGCGGATCATAAAACCGCCATAATGTCCCCAATCTGCTGGCCACCATGCCTGACTGTCAGTCATCAGCGCATGCATGTCTTTCTTGAGTGCGGCGACATCGAGACTCTTAACCGACTCCCGATAATTGAAGCCCTCGCCCATCGGATTGGTTTTGCTGTCGTGCTGATGAAGAATGTCCAGGTTAAGTGACTTTGGCCACCATTCCATGTTCGACATGCCGCTCTCTGTAGCACCGCCATGCATTACTGGGCATTTGTTTTCAGCCATCGATATATCTCCTATTTTGTACGTAAAAAGAATGTGTTATCAGCACAACTTTATATTGCACTCATGCCACACTATTGATCAATTCAAACTATTTCGACAATTCTTGAAACGGCCATTCCTGAGACAGCGACGCCGCTTAATCGAAAAGCTCTTTCGCTTTAGCCAGCGTGAAATTCACTGCATGGCCAAGCTCTATTTTCGGAGGCATTATCAAGGCGCCGGGATCGACCGTCACGTTCATGACGATGGCACTGCCGGAAGCGATAGCCCGATCGATTGCCGGTCCGATTTCCTCCGGCTTCGTAATGGTCACGCCGGTACCGCCACATGATTCTGCAAATTTGGCGAAATCGGGGCTGGCCAGTTCCGTCCCGTAGTCCGGCGGGCCGGCTCCCTCCTTTTAAGGGCAATGAAGCCATTCTATCTACCATGATCATTCCAGACATTGAAGAATATCTCAGACCGCAGACAGGAAACTTCACCATACCAAAGGCATATTTAGTCTACGATCAATAACATCTAATAAGCATGGCAGAAATACTGAAGTTACACTCGACTGTTAAGGGAACATTGGAACTTCGGGCGCAGTCCCTTTTATCTCAACATCAGGATGATGAGATCGAACCAGCTCGCTTATCTTATCAACATCCTTTTCGGGAACATCAATCAGCATAAGAAGTTCTCCGCTAGCGATGGCGCCTTCAAATTTTTTAAGTTGGGAATTAGGCGCAGAAACACCAATCATCGGTGCCACGAACGCACCGAAGCTTGATCCCGCCAAGGTAGTTGCCGCGATAGCGCCGCCACCAAATACAAGTCCCGCAGGTGGAAAAGTTACGGCCGCCAATCCGGCCAGTAAACCTGTTGCCCCGCCTACAGCGATTCCACGTGCAATCGCTGGCACGACATCACTCTCTTGTAACAAACCGGCCTCCGGGATTTCATTTTCCTGCAACTTTTTATGATCCTTCGCCACAACATGAATCTGTTGTTCGGGAATGCGTGCCAAGAGTAGCTCATCTACGCAACGCTTAGTATGTTCGATGTCTGGAATTAGAAAATATAATCGTTTCATATATCTATACCTCTTTAAAGTTTGATTCACTAAAGTATCAAAGCCTTTTACTTGAGTTAACGCAGTCTAAGGTGGCAACAGCAGATTAGCATTGAGAAATATCAATGCTCTAAATATTCTGACATACGAATAAGGCATGTAAGTTAATAGCGCTACATCTATGTTATAAATACTTGGCCTTCATTGTGGAGAAAAATCATGAAGCTATTTTAGAAGTTAAATAGCTTTTTTCGGCCATCGTGAATGTCGCAATCATGACAACACTGATCAGCCCGTTGTTATTAAAATGGATTTTCACTAGCCATTACAGATAAGTATGAATGCATATTTTTTATAACGTTTCTCCGAGACTAGCTGTAAAAGAGCCTCGGAATATTGAATCTTTAAGGCTGCTGGAATTTTTCATCCGCGAGAGTATGTTCGAATAAAATTTTGGATTTCCCATTCCTATTTTGTTGTCGTTGTCCTGGCTTATTCCAGATGACGCTAAAACACAATTTAATCTCGCGAAGTTTATTTGGTCACGCGTTAGCGTTAGAACGACCATAGTTTATCGCATTCGGATGTCACAACACCTGTAATGCTTTGCTGAATTTTTACCTGTTTCAATATTTAATCTCACCATCAACAACTTCGCTATGGCCAGAGTCCAGAGAACCATCCTATTCGCATCGCAAATATAAAGGGCATTGATATTTTTCAATGCCCTGGCGAAGAAATTTTGAGACTCTACTTAACAACAGGTAAGCACGCCAAGCGTTAAACAACGACATGTTTAATGAAGCCACGCACATACCGTGTAAATTTTAAACGCAATAAATAAAAGCAACTATGACACAGCACACACTCCCCGAACTTCCCTATTCAAGCAATGCCCTCGAACCGCAGATTTGTTGAACCGCGAATAGGTAATTCTAAATCCCGGTGCACTTCCACCCGCCATTGAAACAAGTATGCCCCCTGCCTGGCATATTTCATCCCGTGATACTCGATAACCGCGTGCTCGTCGATGGAGGCTCTGCACGCACTCAAGATGACAATACATATGCCTATTCGTCATCTCGTAAGACTGCTGCCTGATCATCGCCCTCAAAATCGACTTCACCATAATCGCTAATAAGTCTTTTAGCCGATTGATATCTTTCAATGCGGATTGCTGTGAAGCGTCCAAAATGAGCCACTATATCGAGCCTGACGTTTGATTAATAACTCGTGAATGAATAACAACAGCACGTGAATATTACCTTGCTGCGCATGAGTTACAGACCAGGGGTACAACAGAGAAACTACAGGAATACGGATAACTGCAGACATGAGCCATAAACCCATTTTACAGGCCGGTCGAAATTGCTGGCGTATTTGTCGGGCGAATAGACTAGCTTTTCTGATTGATGGAGAGCGTTATTTCTATGCTCTCCACCACAGCCTGCCATTGGCACAACAGCAGATATTAATTCTCGCCTGGGACATTTATAGCCAGTTGCACCTGCTGCCAGAAGATATAAAAAACAAGAGTCATCTATCCCCCACGCTGGAAAGTCTGCTTAATAAACTACTGAAACAGAAACCGCGATTACATGTAAATATATTGAGCTGGGATTTCACTCTGCTATTTGCCATGAGCCGGGAATGGCTGCCCATATACAAGCTGGACTGGAAAACACACCGCCACTTAAAATATTGCCTGGACGACCAGTATCCTCTGGGTGCATCCCATCACCAAAAAGTGGTCGTCATCGATGACGTTCTTGCCTTTGCCGGCGGGCTGGACCTGACGCGGGGACGTTGGGATACACCACAGCACGACGCCAATGACCCGAGACGAGAGACCGTGGATGGCAGTACACTGCCGATCACGCCTTATCATGACGTGCAAATGGCGGTTTCGGGTCCCGCCGCGGCCGCTCTCGGCAGCCTGGCACGTGAACGCTGGCGTCGCGCCACCGGTGGAAAACTTCCAATACCAGAAGCAGGCAGTAGCCAAGCAGACAGCAGTATTGGGTGGCCAGAACAATTGAAAGTGGATATTGAAGATGTTGACGTTGCGATCGTGCGCACCGAGCCGGCCTATGGCGAATACACAGAAGTGCGTGAAGTGGAGCAGCTTTATCTCGACACGATAGCCGCCGCAGAAGATTACATCTATATCGAAAACCAGTTTTTTACCGCACCTTCAATCAGTAACGCACTGGCAAAGCGCCTCGCTGAAAAGGATGGGCCTGAAGTCGTACTGAATTTCCCACTAAATACTGAAGGCTGGCTCTCGCAACAGTCACTGGACATGATACGTGTCGGCCTGATTAAAACGCTCTGTGAAGCAGACAAACATGGACATCTCGCGATTTATTATCCGCACAAGCCCGGGCCCGAGGAACAGTCGATCAACCTACATGCAAAAGTTATGATTATGGATGACTGTTTTGTCCGCGTCGGCTCGGCCAACTTGAATAACCGCTCCATGGGCCTCGACACCGAATGCGACCTGGCAATCGAAGCCGCAACAGATGACATCCGAGTGCAGGTTGCGATTCGCCATTTTCGCAACCGCCTACTTGCTGAGCATCTTGAGTGCGCAACAGATGAAATAGACCACCAAATTCAACAACAGTCTTCACTGATTCAGGGCATTGAAACGTTACGCAGTGAAGGCCGCAGCCTTAAACCACTGCAGCCGCGTTTACCTGAAGTAGATGAAGGCACTCTGCAGGATCTGCGGCTCACTGATCCGGAACAACCAATGGGCTCAGCAAGCCTGTTGAAATACTTTGTGCCTGAAAAAGTCACCCAACCCACAGGACGGCGCATTGCTGGTTGGATAATTTCGCTACTGATCCTGCTAACAATCGCTGCGGCATGGCATTTCACTGCGCTTCATGAATGGCTTGATATCACCTCGTTAAGCGAAACAGCCAGGCAGTGGGGCGATTCAAGCCTAACCCCACTGATCGTTATCGCCGCCTTTGTCATCGGTGGTCTGCTGCTCATGCCAGTCACTGCCTTGATCATCATATCAGTACTGGTTTTTGGTTCCATAAGTGGTTTCTTTTATGCACTACTGGGTTCAGTTATCAGTGCCCTGACAGGCTACGGACTGGGAAGTATGCTGGGCAAGAATGCGCTGCGCGATCTTGCCGGTAATCGTATCAATCAGGTCAGCCGGCAGCTGGCGGAACGCGGATTTCTCACCATGATTGTAGTGCGAATTGTGCCGGTGGCTCCGTTCACCATTATCAACCTGGTGGCAGGGGCCTCACATATCCGCTTTCGTGATTTTCTGCTCGGCACACTGATAGGCATGACGCCGGGCATCTTCGGTATAACCCTGTTGACGGATCGTGTGCAAACCACGCTAACCTCACCCGGCTGGCAGAGCCTATTGTCGCTGCTCGTGGTTGCTGCCGTTATCTTTGCGGCGGCTTACCTGTTATCCAGCCAGCTGCTCAGATCGGCAAGAAACAAGACGGCCGATTCAACAGCTAAAAAAGCATAACGAACGCTGCTTAATTATTATGAACCTTACACTGGCCAGTTATAATATTCATCGCTGTTATGGCCGAGACGGCCATTATGAGCCGCAGCGTATAAGACGGGTGTTACGTGATCTCGATGCTCAGGTAATCGCCTTGCAAGAGGTAGAATTACTGCATGAGGCACCTGAGCTGCTGGATTTTTTCTGCGAAGACAGCCCCTGGACGGCCATCCGCGGGCTCACCCTGTCACGCGAGACCGGTCACTATGGCAATGCATTGTTGACCTCACTACCCGTGCTTTCGGTGCAACGGATCGACCTAAGCATGCCCGGCCGCGAACCGCGTGGCGCATTACATGTCACTCTCGAATACGAGAATAATCCGCTATCCGTAATAGCCACCCACCTCGGCCTACGCCCCGCCGAACGCCGTGCGCAGATTAAGCGCCTGCTCAGTGTAATGCAGAATATGGAGAGTTCAGCAAAACAAACGACGACAATTGTATTGATGGGCGATCTGAATGAATGGTTTTTATGGGGCCGACCATTGCGTTGGCTACGCAAATATTTTCAGCCATCACCTGCGTTGGTCAGTTTTCCCGCCTGCTGCCCTTTGTTTGCACTGGACCGTATATGGGTGAACCCTGCAAAAAAAATACTCAGCGTGAAAACAGTTAACAACAAGCTCACGAGATCCGCATCGGACCACCTGCCCTTGCTCGCCCAAATCGAATGAAAGCGGCTTTATATTGCGAGAAAGCTTGACACCCAGTTAGGTTTTGGCGGTTTTTCAGGCCGCACAGGTGGATCATCAATTGGCCTGGGAGGATACCCCGGTGTTTTCACTGGATCGTCAATTGGTTTTGGTGGTCGTTGCGGTTCGGGCGGAAATTCTGGCGGCGGCGTTGGCGGTTCTTCTCCGGGCATGGGCGGCTCAGGTATGGGTGGTTCTGGTGTGTGCATCTTTCGCGTGATAGACCGTATCATTGCATTTTCTCGCGTGTGGTTTCGTTGCATAACATTGATTTTAAATTTAACAGATTGCGGCTGCTTGCTATTCTCCCAAGCGACGGTTGAAAGAAAACTTACTGGAACCAATCTTTTTCTATCCAGTGATCTGCGCGTTTTTCATACTTTTCTTTTACCGCAGACCAAGCAACTTTATGGGCAACGGTTTCCCGGTCATCATCACCATAACGATCATCTGGATCTTTATACTGTTGCCAGGCACTGTTGAAAGCAGCGCGGTAAATTTCCTGTGCATGTCCAGGCAAGCTGGCTTTTACATTATCTGGCAATTCGCTCAAATGTGTATAAGGCATATTGTCTCTTCAATTATTTATTCTATTCAATGATAAGGAGTATGTTGGGTATTGCTGCACAGCTTTAGCTTCTCTTCGGACCAAAGATCAACCATATAATCAAGCCCAATACCGGCAGCATAAGAATTAGCAGAATCCAGAATACTTTTGTTCCTGTTGAGCTAGTGCTGTCTAGCGTTTTAACAATTGCCCAAATATCAAGAACCAATACTATGAGCCCAAGCAAACCCGTTACTTCAATACTCATACATGTTCTCCTTTGTTGGCTTTAACTAGCGATTGCCTGTGAATAGAATAGTTTTTATATATCCGGTCGACGCCCTGTCAGCATAAAAACAAGTGCCAGTACAATACCTACAACAAACAGGATCCAGGCGATATTTGTCGCCGTACCAGCGATACCGGAAAAACCGAGTAAACCAGCAATAATTGCAATAATCAGAAATGTTACAGCCCAGTTAATCATAACAACCTCCATATAAGTTAAGGGCGCCTCTATTAATTGATTGCACCCTCTGCGCGGCCTGAAGTATGTAGCTGCAAGGCATGAGCCGCAGCATAATGGTTATTCCATTTTCAAGGCTTATAACGCCGCAGATGCACTCCCATCGAAGCAACTCTGATAACTCAACAACGAGCACGTCCTGGCCTCAAAGTTGATTTAGCAGTGACGATTACTGTGTTTTTTCTCGCAGTTTGTCGCCCGCTTCTTCTATTGCTTCGCCGGTATTTTCTACGGCGTTATCTATTTTTTCTCCCGTACTTTCTACGGCATTATCTATTTTTTGACCCGCTTTTTCAGCGGGGCCATCATTTGATTCACAGCCTATCAAGGCTGTACCAGTAAGAATGAGTGCCACTATTGGTAGTAGAGTTAATGTTTTCATTTTTATTTCTCCCAAGTTTTATATGTTTATAATTTTTTTAGCCAACTTTATACAGTTGCTACTGAATCGACTAAAATTCCTTCTGCGCTTTATCAAATGACTGCTGCAATATCTCAAAACTTTTCACGAAACCAGACTTGATCTCCAGCCATGCTTTACTGGTACTGTGCTGCATACCACCATACCATTCAGATAGATCGTTGCGCTGTTTCCTAATATCTTCGAGAGTGGCTCTGGCTTTTTTCCGCGCTGCCTGATCCATGTGAACTGCTTTTTTGTCCAGTCGCTGTTACAGTCGTTCTATATCTGCATCCAGTTCCTTAAGAGTAGCTTTCACCTCTTTACCAGCCTCGTCACGCTGTTCGACAGAATAGTTTTTGATTGCTACTGCCGCTTCTTTCATTTGCTGTTGAACTTCATTTATCGAAGTTTTTTCAGCGGGTGACGAAGCCGCGAAAGAAGCTGAAGCCAGAACAGAAAGTACAACCATGATATGTTTTTACTTAACGATGATATTCTCATTTCATTAGCTCCATAGTCATTATTTAGAAGTGATTATTTAAACCTTTTCGTTGCACTCTCAATAGATTCACCCAGACTAGACCAGGCATTTTCAACTTCAGCTTTCAAATCCTCCCATGCATCATCGCTGGCAGACATTAAATCGGCCAACTTCTCTTTTACTGCTTCCTGCTTAACCCTCAAATCCTCTATTTGCTCGTAATATTCAAGTTTTATATTGGCGTCCGCCTTATCGGCTCTGGCTTTTAATTTATCGATCTCTGCACTCCACTGGCCCAACTGGTCTTGCAGTTTCTGTTGATACGATTCTTTCATGCTCATCTGTATTCCTCTGATAGCCGTAAAGCGTTCACGCGAAAGTGAATCTGCGTTTACTTATTATTGTGAAGATTAAAGTACTGCGAAATGCCGGATATCACATTGAAAATTATCAATCCGTGTTAACGGCCTTAATACACAAGGCTAAGGTATTCAGTGTATATAGGGCATTACGCTTCTTAGTCGCTTTCGTTTACGCGGCTAACCCTGATCGTGTTTTTCTCAAGGCGCACGATATTTTTCCGGCACATTATCCGGGCAGACGCCACACTGTTCATTACCGGGTACGGCAAAATCAATTTTGCGTGGATATGGCAGATCCATCGTTTCCATAATGAGTACAAACTCCGCTAGCGATCTGTTCTGCCCCAGCCTCGGATTACGTTGTTTTTCCTGGACAATGCTGCTGATGAAGCGCCCTTCATAATCGTGACACGGATAAACCGATGTTTCATCGGCAAGGCTGAAAAATTTCTCGTGAATGCTGTGATACAGCGTCGTTGCATCACCCGACTGAAAATCTGTGCGCCCGCAGGCTTCAATCAGCAGAGCATCGCCGCTAAACAGCATCGCCTGAGCACCATTGTGAACCAGGTAGGCGTGGTGGTGATCGGTATGCCCGGGCGTAAACAAAGGGTGGATATCAATATTACCCAGACGCAACACCTTGCCTTCTTCAACACCGATATCTGCACACGGCAGCTCATCAATGGCAGGGTACGCAATGCGACTACCCGACAGTGATTTCAACCGCTGTGCACCGCTCAGGTGATCAGCATGAATATGCGTATCCAGGGTAAAACTCAGTTGCAGACCCATCTCCTTGAGCAGTTGCAGTTCCCGATCTACCGTATCCAGAACCGGGTCGATCAAAACGGTTTCACCCGTCTGCTCGCAACTCAGTAAATAGGTAAAAGTAGATGAATCTGGCTCTTGTAATTGCCTAAACAACATAATCCCTCCTGAAAATTCTCAGCTGCCTAACGACAACTGTATTGAGAAAAATTTCATACTAAAGAGTTGCGCCATGCACGGCATTGAAAAAACGCAATATGCTGTTTTAAACTGACGGCCAGATGGTGTGAGCCTAGCGATGTTATGAACCAGTGACGTTATGAATCAGATAATATTATGAAGCCGGTAAGCTGGCTAACATGCAGTTGCTTTATTGTTCAGCTTCGTGCCTCAACCGTTTTATATCACACTGAAAACAGTCCGGCGAATCACTGTTGACTTCCCTCAGGATATTCTTTCGTTTCATGTCAGCCATGATGCGACTGACACTTTCCGGTGTCACACCGAGAATATCTGCCATTTCCTCGACTGTAAGCAGGGTGACCTCGCAGGGCCCTGTTTCCACATCATTATCCACCAGAAAACCGAGCAGGCGCGCTACCCGGGCGCGTATTGCACCGGTGGAAAAATCGGTAATCCAGGTATCCGCCATCTTCAGGTATGCCTGCAGGTGCTCGAGCAGGTGACTGTAGGTGTCCGGGTCATTGTCCTTGACGCCCATGATCAACTGCATGGGAATCTGGTATATATGCACATCATCAATTGCCACAGCTTCATGCGCATGTGGCTCATCCATCAAACCGTTCAGCCCGAGAAAGGATGACCGATTGTGCAGGCGGACGATTCTGGCTCGGCCATTTTCCAGGTAATTAAGCAGCTTGATACGGCCATCGCGAATCACGTAAAGGACCTCAACGTCCTTTCCCTCATAAAAAATCGTTTGCCCGGGTGAATAGGCTACTAGCCGGGTTGCCTCAACAGCTAACGGCAAAGCGTCCAGAGCCTGCCGAGAAAACCCGAGTAATATAAGTTCATCGATAAGTCCCACTGGTGAACATTCCTTATCAGCGGAGCTTTTACCAATAGATAATTCTGCTTCCATATGATTTCCTTAATTGAAAAAGAGTCTGTTTCACGCCGCCGCCAGTATTAACTGCGACTGTAATATTTCAACCAGAAGCTTATCACACAGACTTGCATCGATTACCTGTTAAAACAGTCATTTAAAGTGCCACGCTCTGCAGTAAGTACGATTGAAACCATCCTCAAAATAACAAACAGATTGAACTTGCTGTTTTTTCTCATTGCGAATTTTCAATGCACACACTCTACACTCAACGCCATAATACCCTTCACTCATGCAAATGGAGACCTAAATCATGAAACAGAATATGGGTAGAACAGACCGTATAGTCCGTTTTTTGTTAATCATAGCTATCGTTGCATTGTACTTTAGCGGCAAGATAACCGGCGTCACCGCCATCGTTTTCGGGGCTCTCGCTGTCATCCTGCTAATAACCAGCCTGCTCAGTTTCTGTCCTGCATATTATCCATTCAAAATATCTACCCGCCAAAAGACATAGCAACCTGCCCTGTATTGTCACCACGTTCATCAGTTGACCGCATAAAAACAGCTTCAGTGGCCGTAATAACAGAGGAGACGGTAAGCATGTTAATAAATATAAACAAACAGCAGATATATCAGTTGTTAAGCTCACTTTTTCTTGGCTTCATGCTGTTACCGTTATCACTTCCAGTAACCGCTGCTTGCACGGGTAAACTGGCGCTGCAGGTACTTGGCTCAGGCGGGCCTGGGGTAGACCGTCACCGCGCGAGCAGCGCTTACCTGTTATGGGTAGATGGGCATGCGCGCATACTTCTGGATGCTGGGGGCGGCAGTTACGCCCGGTTCGGCAACACGAGCGCTCGTATCGAGGATTTAAAACTCATCGCTATCAGTCATTTTCACGCTGATCACGCTGTGGAATTACCCGCCTATATTAAGGCTGGA